>Ga0224535_1000647_pt1 | contig 9824 bp, 18 predicted proteins | sample 714E13034metaG_FD_179898 | JGI IMG/M metagenome (GOLD analysis project Ga0224535, IMG submission 179898) | Peat soil microbial communities from Stordalen Mire, Sweden - 717 E1 30-34 | ecosystem: Environmental > Terrestrial > Soil > Wetlands > Peat | place: Sweden: Norrbotten County, Stordalen... | reverse complement strand
AGATGGTGATGCCGGGCGACAACGTGCAGTTGACGGTGGAGCTGATTACGCCGGTGGCGTTGGAAAAGGGCCTCCGGTTTGCAATCTGCGAAGGCGGCCGCACGGTGGGCGCTGGCACTATCTCGGAGATTATCAAGTAAGTAGCTGAAAGTTAACAGCAGACAGCGAACAGTACGGTCTTGAAACTGAGAACTGGCAACTGTTCGCTGAGGAAGATGGACAGGCATGGTAGGACAGAGGATTCGCATCCGGTTGAAGGCATACGACTATCGCGTGCTGGACACCTCGACCGGCGAGATTGTGGAGACGGCCAAGCGCACCGGGGCAACGGTGGCCGGCCCGATTCCCTTGCCGACGATCAAGAACAAGTATTGTGTGCTGCGTTCGCCGCACGTGGACAAGAAGTCGCGCGAGGCCTTCGAGATTCGCACGCACAAACGGCTGATCGATATTCTTGAGCCGACCCAGCAGACGGTGGACGCGCTGATGAAGCTCGACTTGCCGGCCGGCGTCGATGTCGAGATCAAGGCATTCGAGAAGTGAACTAGCCGCTTGGGCATACGCCCCCTTCGGGCGCAAAAGCCGGACGGCAATGAAGTGCAGCGGTAGAAAGGCTCGGAAGAGCCCCGGCAGTGCGATGAATTCAACGTCGCATGATGAGGCGAGGACAACATGGCAGTTACGGGAATTCTAGGAAAAAAGATCGGCATGACGCAGGTCTTCGACGAAAAGGGCGATGTGCACCCGATTACGGTGCTGCAAGCCGGACCCTGCGTGATTACACAGTTGAAGACGCTGGCCAAGGATGGCTATGAGGCCGCGCAGATTGGGCTGGTCGAGTTCGTCAAGACCAAGAATGTGACCAAGCCGCAGGCCGGGCACTTCGCCAAGACCGAAGCGCCGCCAGTGAAAATCATCAGGGAAGTACCTCTGGAGCTTGACGCCGATGGCGTTGTGGCCACCAAGGCTGGCGACCGGGTTCTGGTCGACATCTTCTCTGAGGCCAGGTTTGTAGACGTGATCGGCACCTCCAAGGGCAGGGGTTTTGCCGGCGTGGTGCGCCGTCACGGTTTCGCGGGTGGACTCGCAAGTCACGGGCATATGTTCCAGGTGCAGGGTTCGATTGGCGCCTCCAGCTATCCGTCGCGCGTCTTTCCCGGCCAGCGTATGCCTGGCCATATGGGCGCCGCGCAGATCACAGTGCGCAACCTTCGCATCCGCGGCATTGATCTTGAAGAGAACCTTCTGATGGTCGAGGGCGCGGTGCCCGGATCGCGCGAAGGGTATGTGCTGATTTCCAAGGCCAAGACTCCGCCGCGCGAGCGCCGTGGCTTTGCTGGATCCGGCACGGTCGATCCCTTGAAGGCCTCGAAGAAGGCCGGCGGCAAGCGCAAGTAAGCACCCGTGGTGCGGCAGACGCGCCCTGACGGGCGCAAAGATTGGAGCCGGGAAGATTCCGGCGGAAGAAGACGACGATGGCAAACGTGGATGTATTGAATCTGAACGGTGAAAAGGTAGGCTCGCTTGAGCTGGCTGACGCGCTTTTTGCGCCCGACCAGGTGAACGAGGCTCTGCTGTGGGAGGCGGTGAAACACTACCGTGCTTCGCTGCGCCAGGGCACGGCCGCAACCAAGAGCCGCACCGAGGTAGCCGGATCGGGTAAGAAGCTATGGAAGCAGAAGGGCACGGGCCGGGCGCGTATCGGTTCGGTGCGCTCGGCGCTGTGGCGGCATGGCTACACGGTGCATGGACCGCAGCCGCGCAGTTACGACTACGCCTTTCCGCGCAAGAAGCTGCTCGGCGCACTGCGTTCGGCGCTGGCCTCCAAGCTGGCAGACGGCAAGCTGACGGTGGTCGATACGCTTGAGATCAAGGAAGCCAAGACCAAGCTCTATCGCGCTGCGCTGACCAAGCTTGATGTCAAGCGCACGGCTTTGCTGGTCGAGAACGGCAAGACGCTCACCGCTGGGTTGGTACTGGGCGCTCGCAACCTCAAGGGTGTGGAGTTGGTGCTCAACAACGAGGTGCACCCTTACGATCTGCTTCGCTATGAGCGCGCCATCTTCTCCAAGGCCGCCATTGAGCAGCTCGCTGAAATGCTTGAGAAAAACGCGTCGAAGCGCAAGCTCGCCGCTCAAACGGAGGCTGCCTGATGCCGACACTCTATAACGTGATTCGACGCCCGCTGATTACCGAAAAAGGGCTGGGCGTGAAAGAGACCGAGGGGACGCTGGTCTTTGATGTCGCTCCCGAGGCCACCAAGACCGAGGTCAAGCAGGCCGTCGAGTCTCTCTTCAAGGTGAAGGTTTCCGCGGTACGTACCGCGAATGTTCTAGGCAAGGAACGCCGCCGTGGCAAGTTCACCGGTTTCCGCCCGGATTGGAAGAAAGCTTACGTCCGGCTAAAGGCTGGCCAGAAGCTGCCTGAGTACGTGAGCAACCTTTAGAGGCGGGTTCCAGCTTGTACAGGGAAGAATGAAGCTGGAAGCAAGCGAGATGAGTCGGCAGCTAGGAGTTAGCGGCCAAAAGCTCATCTGGAAAGATTATCGGAGCCCGGTAGCAACGAGAGGGGTTCCGGAGAAACGGGAGGGCGGCGCTTGAGTTTGGGCGTCCGCGTTCCAAGACAAGCTTCAGGACAAACGACAATGGCAATCAAGACATACAGACCGACAACGCCGACCATGCGCTTTCAGACCACGCAGGTCAATGACGACCTGACGACGGCCACGCCGCACAAGGCGCTCTTGACGGTGAGGAAACGCACGGGCGGCCGGCGCAACACGGGCCAGTTGAGTGTCCGTCATCATGGTGGCGGTCACAAGCAGATGGTGCGCCTGATCGACTTCAAGCGCGAAAAGTACGGAGTGCCGGGGCGCGTGGCGACCATCGAGTACGACCCCAACCGCTCGGCCCGCATCGCCCTGATTCATTATCTGGACGGCGAGAAGCGTTACATCCTGCAGCCGGTTGGCTTGAAGGTTGGCGCGACGGTAAGCTCCGGTCCGGATGCTGACATTCTGGTCGGAAACGCGCTGCCGCTCAAGAATATTCCTTCTGGCACAACGGTTCATGCTATCGAGCTGCGGCCGGGCAAGGGTGCGCAGATGGCCCGTTCGGCCGGAACGCAGGCTCAGTTGGTAGCCAAGGAGGGCGATTACGCCCTGCTCAAGCTACCCTCGGGAGAGACCCGCAAGGTGCTGGCCGAGTGCATGGCCACTATTGGCCAGGTGGGTAATACGGACCATGAGAATGTGTCCATCGGCAAGGCGGGACGCAACCGCTGGAGGGGCATTCGCCCTGCCAACCGCGGCGTCGTCATGAACCCGGTGGATCACCCGCACGGCGGTGGCGAGGGCAAGACCTCGGGCGGCCGTCATCCGGTGACCCCGTGGGGCCAGCCGACACGCGGCTACAAGACACGCAACAACAAGCGGACCGACGCGTTCATCGTCAGCCGCCGGGTGAAGTAGAGGAGCGGAAGATTTATGGCACGTTCGACAAAGAAGGGCCCGTTCGTGGATGCGCACTTGACCGTGAAGATCGAGGTGCTCAACCAGGCCAACGACAAGAAAGTGGTCAAGACCTGGTCGCGCCGCTCGACGATCTTTCCCGAGTTTGTGGGCCACACCATCGCGGTTCACAACGGCAAGAAATTCGTTCCGGTGTACGTGACGGAGAACATGGTGGGTCACAAGCTGGGTGAGTTTGCGCCCACGCGCATCTTCAAGGGACACACCGGGGGCAGCAAGGTCGCCGAAACCAGCGCCAAGCCGCGGTAGTAAGAGATTCAAGCGCGAGGGCTTTCGGCCTCAGGTTTTGGGGCTCTGCGGCGCGCGAAGAGATTGAGGAAGGCATACCAATGGCAGTCGAGACAAAGGAATTCCGGGCCGAGGCCAAGTTCCAGCGCGTGTCGCCGCAAAAGGCGCGCCTGGTGCTCGACCTGATCAAGGGCCGAGGGGTCGAGGAGGCGCTTACAACGGCGGCCTTCACGAAGAAGCGCATCGCTCCGGTGATCCACAAGCTGTTGACCTCGGCGGTGGACAACGCCAAGTATGTGGCTGGCGAGCAGGGTATTGATCTTGACGTGGATAACCTCTATGTCAAACTGGCTCTGGCCAACGACGGGCCGCGCATGAAGCGCATTCGCCCCGCTCCGATGGGCCGCGCCTTTCGCTATCAGCGCAGGCTGACGCACATCATCCTTTCAGTGGCCGAGCGCGAGGGAGCCAAGGGCTTGGTGACCAAGGTGGAAGAGCCGGTCGTGGCGCCGAAGGCAGCGAAGACGACGGTCGAGGAGCCCAAGGCAGCATCCAAGGCGCCGAAGGCAACCAAGAAAAAAGCCGAGGAGCCGCAGGCAGCGCCCAAGGCAACCAAGAAGAAGGCCAGCACCAAGGCCTAGAGGGTTTTGAGGAAAATAGCATGGGACAGAAAGTCCATCCTTACGGATTCCGGCTGGGAGTGAACAAGCCGTGGCGTTCGCGCTGGTTCTCTGAGCGCGACTATGACAAGCTCCTGATCGAGGACGTGAAGCTCAAGGCTGAGCTGCGCGAAAAGCTGAAGGCCGCCGGGGTTAGCTCGGTGGAGATTGAGCGGCCGGGCAACAAGCTGCGCTTTCTTATCCGCACCGCCCGGCCGGGCATCGTGATCGGCCGCAAGGGCGCTGAGATCGAGAAGCTCAAGACGGAGCTCGGCAAGCGCACCAGTCGCGACGTGTTCATCGACATCATCGAGGTGAACAAGCCGGAGCTGGACGCGCAACTGGTCTCGGAGAATATCGCGCTGCAATTGGAAAAGCGCGTCAGCTTCCGCCGCGCCATGCGCAAGAGCGTGGACTCGGCTCTGAGATTCGGTTGCAAGGGAATCAAGGTGCGCGTCTCGGGCCGGTTGAATGGCAACGAGATCGCGCGCTCGGAGTGGTACTTGCAGGGGCGGTTGCCGCTGCACACGCTCCGCGCCGACATTGACTACGGCTTTACTGAGGCGCATACGACGTACGGTGTGATCGGCGTGAAGACCTGGATCTATCGCGGCGACATCTACGAGCAGAAGCACCGTCAGCCGGTGCCGGTGGGCACGTCGGTGTTCTAAAAGCAGTTGACCGCTGACAGCTAAGAGTTGTCAGTCGCCGATTGAGATTGAATGGGATACGCAACACGCAGAACTGATAGCTGACAACTGTTAGCTGCCAGCTGTTTTTTCGAGGTTTTTCGCTATGTTGATGCCTAAGAAGGTGAAGTTCCGCAAGCAACAGAAGGGCAAGCGCCGCGGCAAGGCCTGGCGCGGCTCGACGATCTCATTCGGTGAGTATGGCTTGCGGGTTTTGGAGTGCGGCTACATTACCGATCGGCAGATTGAAGCCAGCCGTATCGCCATGACCCGCTTCATCAAGCGCGGCGGCAAGATTTGGCTGCGCCTGTTTCCGGATAAGCCGATTACCAAGAAGCCGGCCGAAGTCCGCATGGGCTCGGGCAAGGGCGCGCTGGACCATTGGGTTGCCGTTGTGCGGCCGGGCAAGATCCTCTTCGAGATGGAAGGTGTGGACCAGGCTACCGCGCGCGAGGCCATGCGCCTGGCGTCGAACAAGCTGCCGTTGCTGACGAAGTTCGTGATGCGGCCGGGCGCTGAAAAGGTTGAGGCCGCGGCCAAGTAAAGCCGGGCCGAGTGAGTTAGGACGCGCTGGGAGCCCCCAAAGAGGGCGACGAAGAGCGCCGGAGAGAGATACACCATGGAACTCGAAAAGATTCGCAATTTGAGCGACGAAGAACTGGCGCACCAGGAGAAGACCACCTCCGAGCAACTGTTCCGGCTGCGCTTCCAGGTCTCGCTGGGGCAGAACGACGGAGTGAAGAAGCTCCGCCAGATGCGCAAGGAGATCGCACAGATCAAGACCGTGGCCCGCGAGCGTGAGCTGGGCATTCGCGGCGAGGCCGCTGGTGCCAACGTGGCCGCGGACAGCAAGAAGGGAGCCCGCTAAATGACGGCGACTCAAGAGGCGGTACAGGCGCCGGCGGCAGTAGGCGCCAGGCGGAATGAGAAGGTTGGCGAGGTGGTTTCGACCAAGATGCAGAAGACCATCGTGGTCGAGGTCGAGATGCGCAAGGCTCATCCCAAGTACAAGCGGATTGTGCGCACCACCAAGAAGTTTTATGCCCACGATGAGCAGAGTTCCGCGCGAATGGGCGATATAGTGCGTATTCGCGAAACCCGCCCGCTGAGCAAGCTGAAACGGTGGGCATTGGAAGAAATCGTCAGGCGTTCTGCCCTCGGTCAACTCGAGGACGCGGCGCCCAAGGCTGCCAACTAGCGCGAGAGCGAGTAAGGAGAAGAACCCATGGCTGTGCAAATGAGAACCATGCTCGCGGTAGCCGATAACTCCGGCGCACGCAAGCTGCAAGTGATTCTGCCGCTGGGCGGCGGGCTGGGCAAGAAGGCCGGCCTGGGCGACATCGTGACCGCCGCGGTCAAGGAAGCATCGCCCGACGGTACGGTGAAGAAGGGCAAAGTGGTGAAGGCGGTTATCGTCCGCACCCGCAAGGAGCACCGCAGGCGCGATGGAACCTATATCCGGTTCGACGAAAACGCGGCCGTGGTGATCGACGATACTCACGAGCCGGTGGGTACGCGCGTCTTCGGGCCGGTGGCTCGCGAACTGCGCGAGAAGAAGTTTCTGAAGATCGTTTCGCTGGCGCCGGAAGTGGTTTAGTAGCAGCTAACAGCGAACAGTTGGCAACTAACAGTTGGAAGCTGCTTTTGGAGAAATGATGCCGAGTTTGAATATTCATCGCAACGATACGGTCAAGGTCCTCAGGGGCTCGGATCGCGGCAAGACGGGCCGTGTGCTGCGCGTCTTCCCCGACAAGGGCACGGTGCTGGTTGAGCATGTGCGCGTGGTCAAGAAGACGGTTTCGAGCAAGCAGGGTCAGCGGACCAAGGGTGGCATCGCCGAGCAGGAATCGCCCATCGACGTTTCGAATGTCGCGCTGATCTGCCCCAACTGTGGTCCCGCGCGCGTCGGCTCCAAGGCTGAAGGCGACGTCAGGACGAGGGTCTGCAAGAAGTGCGGGCAGACGCTGCCGACCAAGAAGTAGTGGGATCCCAAGCCGGTACGGCTGAGCGCTGATGCGCTTACTCGAACGGCCAACCCCTTCCGCAACGGTATACGGCCAACAGAAGCCACTCCGGGAGCCGGAAGAAAGAGAGCAGAGCGAAATGGCTGCAAGGCTGAAAGAGAAGTATCACAAGGAAATCAAGCAGGCCCTCAAAAAGGAGCTGGGACTTGAGAATTCGATGGCGGTTCCGGAGTTGAAGAAGATCGTCGTCAACATGGGACTGGGCGAGGCCACGCAGAACACCAAGTTGCTGGACCCGCTGGTGGCCGACCTGGCGGCGATTGTCGGTCAAAAGCCGGTGACCACAAAGGCGAAGAAATCGATTGCGGCCTTCAAGGTGAGAGAGGGAATGTCGATTGGCGCCATGGTCACGCTGCGCAACGAGAAAGCTTACGAGTTTCTTGACCGGCTGATCTCCACGGCGCTGCCCCGGGTGCGCGACTTCCGCGGCGTTTCCACAAAGAGTTTTGACGGGCGCGGCAATTACACACTCGGCCTGCGCGACCAGCTCATCTTCCCGGAGATTGATTACTCCAAGGTGGAAAAGCTGAAGGGCATGAACATTACCATCGTGACCACGGCGAAGGACGACAACCAGGCGAGAGCGCTTCTGCGCCACTTTGGCATGCCCTTCCGCCAGGGGGCTTAAGACCGGCCCGCGTAGGACCAGAGGGTTTGAGGATATATGGCAACTACTGCAAAAAGGGTGAAAGACGCGCGGAAGCCGAAGTTTAGCTGCCGCAAGCACAATCGGTGCCAGCTCTGCGGAAGGCCGCGCGGGTTCCTGCGCAAGTTCGGCGTTTGCCGCTTGTGTTTCCGTGCGCTGGCGCTCAAGGGAGAGATCCCCGGCGTCGTCAAGTCGAGCTGGTAGCACGGCAGTCGGCGGTGAACAGTGGACAATATTCCGTTCTTGTTCCACTGGCCACTGTCCACTAACCACTGTTCACTGCAGGAAGCATTCCCGCAGGTTCTCCTCTGAATCCCGCAGATGCGGAACGGGGAGCGAACGGGGAATGAAGGAGAAGGAATGAGTCTGACCGACCCAGTAGCCGATTTTCTGGCGCGGATCCGGAATGCGATCCGGGCGCGTCATCAGAAGCTGGATGTGCCAGCTTCCAAGCTGAAGACTGAGATCGCCCGCATCCTCAAGGAGGAGGGCTACATCTCGAATTACAAGACCCAGGAAGAGGAAGGCAAGCTGGTGCTGCGCGTGTACCTGAAGTACGGCGGCACGGAAGCGGCTATCCGCGACCTGGCGCGCATCTCGCGTCCCGGCTGCCGCGTCTACATTGCCCACGACGAGATCAAACGCGTCCAGGGCGGGCTCGGCATCTCGATCATGACCACGCCCAAGGGCGTGATGACCGGCCGTCAGGCACGCCGCGAAGGCGTGGGCGGCGAGCTGCTCTGCGAAGTTTGGTAACGGCAGTAACAGTTGACAGCTTGCAGCTATCAGTCAAGAACTGAAAACTGTTCGCTGTGAGCTGTTTTACGGGCTGCAGTGGAACGCGGGGGCGAAAGCGCCCGTCGGGACTCGCAAGCCAGATGAAGGATTGATTCGATGTCGCGAATTGGAAAGAAGCTCATTCCGCTGCCCGCGGGAGTCAAGTACAAGGTTGAGGGCAACACGGTTATGGTCGAGGGGCCCAAAGGCAAGGTCTCGGCGTTGATTGCCGACGGCATTACCTTGGAAACCAAAGACGGCGTTCTGCATGTCAACCGCGAGAACGACAGCCAGGCCGCGATGCACGGACTGACGCGCTCCTTGGTCGCCAACGCCGTTCACGGCGTTACTGCGGGCTGGAAGAAGGAATTGGATATTGTAGGCATCGGCTATCGCGCCGAGCTGAAGGGCAAGGGCACGGTAGTGTTCACCCTCGGCTACTCGCATCCAATTGAGTTTCCGCTGCCCACGGGCATCGACGTGGCCATCGACCCCAAACAACTTCACCTGACCATCACCGGCATTGACCGGCAGAAGGTGGGCCAGGTGGCGGCAGATATGCGTTCGCTGCGCAAGCCCGATCCATACAAGAACAAGGGTGTGCGCTACTCCGACGAGAAGCTGAAGAAGAAGGCCGGCAAGACGGGCGCTAAGTAAGCTGACAGTTGACAGCTTACAGTTTCAGAGAACGCAAGGAACTGTTCGCTGTTAGCTGACAACTGTAAGCTGAATTCAACCGAACGGGGCCGCAGGGCGGCTCCGCTGATAGGACCGAGAGACTATGATCACGCAGACCAAGAGAAACGCAATTCGCCAACGCATTCACCAGCGCATCCGCCGTAAGCTGTCCGGCACCGGAGAGCGCCCGCGGCTGAACGTCTATCGCTCGCTCAACCACATCTATGTGCAGGTGATCGACGACCAGAAGGGTGAGACGCTGGTTTCGGCCTCGACACTGGCTCTGAAGCTGAAGACCGGCGGCAATGTGGCAGCGGCGAAAGAGATCGGCAAGGCAGTGGGCGAGTTGGCCGTGAAGCAGGGTATCAAGAAGGTGGTCTTCGATCGCGGCGGCTACCTCTATCACGGGCGCATCAAGGCGCTGGCTGAAGCTGCCCGCGAGGCGGGTTTGGAGTTCTAAGAGCAGGGAACAGAGAACAGGGAATAGGGAACAAGGCGAAACTGACCACAGTTCACTGTCCGCTGTCCACTGAAAGAGACGAGAGAGCAATGACGATCTTGAAGAAAAAACTCGATGCCAACCAGTACAACCTG
>Ga0224535_1000637_pt1 | contig 9898 bp, 10 predicted proteins | sample 714E13034metaG_FD_179898 | JGI IMG/M metagenome (GOLD analysis project Ga0224535, IMG submission 179898) | Peat soil microbial communities from Stordalen Mire, Sweden - 717 E1 30-34 | ecosystem: Environmental > Terrestrial > Soil > Wetlands > Peat | place: Sweden: Norrbotten County, Stordalen... | reverse complement strand
AAAATAGTCAGCGTTTATAGGACATGGGTAGAAGACCCGATTGATGGGGTAGGAGTGTAAGCTTCGAGGCTTCGGCCGAGTTGTTCAGCTCGCTATTTCCAACGTCCGACAGTATGATTTCATTTAATTAGTACTGTATAAATTGTGAATGTTGTATATGGTTTTTTGTTGGATTTTATTTGTTTTGTTCTAGTTAGGTGTATTCAGTTGGGGTGGATTTTATATACGGATAGTTTTTATTTGTATGATGTATGAGTATCAATAAATTTTTTATATTTTATTTGGTGCGGCGGCCATAGCGGTGGGGTTACACCTGGACTCGTTTCGATCCCAGAAGTAAAGTCCTCCTGCGTTTTTGGTTGTACTGTGGGTTAGCGCCTATGGGAACCCTTTGACGCTGCCGGCCATTCTTCTTATAAATTTATAAGTAAGTAATTTTTTTTATTAATTTTGGAAATTTTTTCGTAATGTTTCACCCACTTTATTCATGGTTTTAGATGGAACAGGTATTATTGTAAATATCTGTATGCTCTAAAATTTCTCTGCATTCACAGGTTAATCTTTTTTTTGATATCCTTATGGATTAAGAAATAAGATCTACCTGATGAATGCGGAACCCCCATTAATATCATATAGACGAGATTTCTTTAAGTTAAAAATTTTAACTTGGATTGTTCAAGGGGTTAACGAGTTAAACATATCTCTTGATTTTTATTCAGGATAATAATAATTTTTTATAAGTTTTAATCTTATTTACAGCTGCATTAATGGTATTCTATTAAATTTTTAGATAGTGATATAAAGTATGTTTCACATAGAAAGAAAAGCAGTTAAAGTTTATTTATACTAAAATTGTAAATAATTTATCAAGGTCATATCATTACGACTGGTGCCCAAGGTCCTCTTAAGAGATTGGCAGTGCCTACTATGAATAGGAGAAACCCAGCACTAGACAGACTGCCTGCTTCGAGGGTTGCTAGGGGAGGAATGATGGTGAGCTACCTATGAACCAATGAGTTAGTATGCAGGTAACAAAACCTTTACTATTTGGTTATTATCCTTTAAGGATATTTCCAGATACTAAACTATAAATGGGATTTGCTATCCCATTTATTTGGTTTATCCCATTTATATTTCATTTAATTTTACTGTAAGCAGAATTTTCAATTATTATTACCCTAGTTTTGATAATTTTTGTTCCTTTGATCTCAAAAGTTATTTTGTTGAATATTTACATTACAATACATCTTCTAATGCAATTTTACCATTTGATCATTATTCTAATCATAAGATCAACAGTTTTATAACCCACTAACAGGATCTAATTCAAATAAGATGTTGATATCTTAATTCACATTTATTAAATACGAGTATTATAGAATGTAACAATAAAAAAAAACTCTGTTAATAATATTTTTGAAGTTTAAGAGAAATAATATTTGTTTAAAAAGTTTGATGTATCATATCAAAATAGACCTTAATTTTTTTTAATTGTGAATCTATTAATTAGATATGTTTTAAAATATTCAACTTAAACTAATATAGTTTCATACAAATAGCATCTGAAAATATACTAATCTACCATTAATTATATCCATTACAAAGATTAAATTATAATAATGGAGAATATGTTAAAAATAAATGAGTATAACATAAACAAAATAAAATCTGTGTCAACAGAGATATTCATCAAATTTGAAGATACTGATCTTTCCCAAAAACAATACTATTTTTTAAAAAATCGATTAGACTAGTACAATTTATATATAAATAGTGAATATTCCCTAGGATATCAAATACAATACAATAAATCCGCACAGCAATCTTTTATTAAGATGAAAATTATAATCCCTAATCATCTCATACCCTGTGATACTATTGAAGCAAACAAGATATTAATGGAACCAATGGATACATTCAAATTATTCTATGATGCACAAAATAATAATATAAAAAGAAATATGCAAAAAATTTAGGATAATTTATTTTACAATTGATGTTAACTTCGTCATAGCGTAGTATACTGAAGAAGTTATAAACCTACAATAAAAACATTTCATAGTGTTTTATTTTAATTATAAATGTTGGGATAATTACAAATAAATGTGGAATCATTACTAGAAATAATCCTATTTATTATCAAAATCCAATAAAAAAAATAGAATAAAGCATCTGAAATTTATCCAACATTAATATATTTAAGAAGATTCTTCTATTTGGTTCGATCCACCGGAAATATAATTATAAACAAATGCTGCCATTACAGCACCTGCAATTGGCCCAATTATGTAAATCGGGAAGTAATACCAAAGATTTGCTCCTCCTAAGAGGGTATCTGCTAAATATGGTCCGAATGTCCTGGCAGGATTTATAGATCCACCGGTGATATTCGAGATTAATGTTAAGGATGCTGTTACTGATAATCCTATCATTAATGCTCCAACTGCAGGTTTTGCCTTATTGTCTAATACTGCCATTACTGCTATCATTAGTAAAAATGTACCAACTGCTTCTACAAGTATAGCATTGACATATCCTACATTATAAAATGGTACAGTTGCACCCAATTTAAGCGTTAATGCCATTTGACCTATACAAAGAGCAAATAACAAACTTGCAATTGTTGCACCTACTAATTGAGCTACTATATACGGTACCACATCTCTACCAGAGAATTTACGTACAGCCCACAAAGCGATAGTTATTGCAGGGTTAAAGTGTCCTCCTGATACCTTTCCAAATGCATAAATACCTATTGCGATAGCTAAACCAAATACTACGTTAATACCCAACCAATCTCCCATGCTAATACCAATAGCAAATGGATTCGGGGTTATAGAACCGTGTACGATCATTAATGTTATTACTACAGCTCCAGCACCAAAAAAGACTAAAAGAAATGTTCCAATTAATTCTGCTAAAAATTTCCTTCCCAAAGAAATCATAACATCCCTCCTTGAATATTATCTTTTGTTAAAAGTCAAATATTAATGTTTATGTTGAAAGTATGTATAAAATAAATATTACTCATCCAGGATTTTAAGACTATTTGAATTGATAATTAAAGTCTTAATTTTAAGATAGATTGTACTTCCCTATGGAAACTTACTAATTCGATATTTAGATCATTAATCCTTATATTAATGGGTTAAGATTGAATCTTATAGTAGCGTAATATACAAATATAGAAAGTACCTTTACTATAGTCCTTATAAAAGTTGATTAGTCTGCACCAAATGCATATTATAAAGTTAAGATTAAATTTTAGTCAGGGCAATTTTAGCGGCATTCTGTTCTGCTTCCTTTTTACTTCCACCTGTGCCTGTACCATATTTTTTTCCATTAATCATGGTTGCCATGGTAAATGTTTTGTTATGTGGTTCTCCCCTTTCATTGATTAAGTCGTAAACTATTTCAAAAGAATCATGGTCACATAATTGTTTTAGTTCAGTTTTATAATCATAAAAAAATACATCTTTATTCTTTATATGGGGTAGAACTGTTTTATTGAGAAAGTCTTTGACACTATTTAGTCCAGAATCCAGATATAAAGCCCCTATAAAAGATTCAAATACATCACTAACAATAGAATCAATTTCTCTTCTAGTTAAATCTACTCCTGCTCCTAACTTTATGTACTGATCCAATTTTAATTCCTTAGAATAAATATAAAGTGCCTTTTTACATACATAATTAGAACGCATACGAGTTAATTGACCTTCTGTTAAATTAGAATCCATGTTATATAAGAATTCAGAAACTACCAGATCAAGAACAGCATCACCTAAAAATTCTAGCCGTTCGTAACATTCATCAATATCATTCTCATTGGAATAAGATTCATGAAGAAAGGCAAGTTCAAATAGATGGATATCATTAGGTTGAATAGAAAATTTTGTTAGCAATTGTATGCTATCTTTTGTTTGTTGGTCCATAATTTCATTATGTAAATTGATACCATTAAATTAACTTCTTTAAGATTTATCAATTTTTATAATATTCCTGTTCCCGATGATATGAGATTTGAAAATGTTTTTTTTATTAAAAACCAATTGAAATTGTAGTGTACAGATATTATGGCACTAAACAAAATATTAATAATTTCAAATGCTCACTTTTTAGAAGGTTCGCATGTTACTCTTATTTTTTTTTATTCAACGTAAAATTGACTTTCGTTTGATTCTCCTCATCTTCCACGTCAACTATTTCCCCTTCAGCACCATTTTGAACAGCCTCGATTATTGCATCCAACTTCAATTTTTTCAAGATCAGATTTCTTAAAGTTAGGTGCATAAGCCGTTGCAAGTTTTAATCTCTTAAAAAAATAAGTTTACAAATCAATAAAATAACCTAGATTAGAAGTACCTAACATATGCAGTTAAATAATGCTACGAATATAATATAAATAAATTATTCTAGAAGTTTGACATTTTAATTTTGCACTTAGCAATATGAAAAAATTTAAATGTTTATAATTTTAAAAAAAGATATTATATATTATGGTTAAACAAGGACAGGTGAAAATATGTTTGATTACACAAATTTGTTTTATGCGATAATAGGATTTATTTTGATAACAATAGGATTTGGCACATTAGTTGGATGGTTTATGGGTGAAGTTGAACCTAAATAATCAAAATTCTTTTTATTACTATATTCTAATCTCAAAATATCATTATTTTATCTAAAATATCATTATTTTATCTAAAATATCTATTTTTTTTATTAATCTCAGATAATTATTCCAATTTTAATTTAAGTTATTTAAAGTTTTAAAATTAATTTTTTGAACTAAAAATGGAAAAATTAAACTTCTTTAACTGGCTTATTTTCCTTTTTTTCTCCAAGTCCAAGTCCATGTGTAATGGCAAAGGAGACCAAAGCTGCCAAGAATACGGGAAGTGCATCTATAAATGGTACACCAATAATTACTACGCCAATAGCAGCCATAGCAATTGGAATTGGAACAATAGCTGCAGGTACGGCTACTATCATACATCCTAATGCCAGCCCTAAGGGAATTTGTGGGAAAATTAGATGGACTGCAGAACCTAGTGTTGTACCAATAAATAAAAGGGGGAAAATAGGGCCTCCAATGAATCCAAAGTTCAAAGCTCCGCTCAATGCAACCATTTTAGCCAAAGCAAATACAATCAGAAGCACCACTCCGATTTCAGCTGCCTGTTGTGTAACTATGGGCATCTGTGTTGTGCCTAAACCAATTGTTACCGGGAAAATAACAGCCAGCAAACCCAAGAGCAATCCTCCTATAGTACCACGAACAATTGGTGTAGCATTAAGAGGTGCAACTATGCGACTAAGAGTTTTAGTTAATATCATAAAGAACAATGCTACAGGCACTGCAAGAATACCTAGTAATATTCCCACTCCCAAATCCCATATTCTCAGATGATATGCAGGTGGGGATAAAAGACCGAGTAAAGGGGATAAAGACATTCCATTAAGTGCATAAAACAGGGCAAACCCAATTGTAGCTGCAAGTCCCCCGATCAAAAGAATACCATAATATGAATCTGATTGTTTATGATCAGATTCTAATAGCATTAAAAGCACAACCACCGGTGAGGAAAATAAGCCTGCATATGCACCTGATATTCCGCTTATAACATTTATTTTTGTTTTTTCAGAGTTCATTTTACGGCGCTTTGAGATCCAAGATCCTAAACCTCCTGCTAACATTCCAGTCGGTACTTCAGGACCTAGACTGAACCCTGTAATTAGTGATATCAATGATACTAACAAAGAAGATGGCACCGGTTTTGAATCAATATCACCATTTTTAACAGCACCAAATACATCCATCTGTTTGGGTGAAGACAATCGATGGATTAAACCCACTAAAAACCCCGCAACAGTCATTAAAACAACTAACCACCAAGGTCCAGAGAATAGTGTCCAGTTAGTAAGACTTGGTAAAAATATTCTTTGACCCCAATCCATTAAATAGATGAAAATAAATGCCCCTATTGCACTTAATAAACCTAATAATACTCCCCAAACTAAATGGTTCCAATACTCCTTTGATCTAAGGTTCAACTCTTCTGACATATGATGATTCTCCTAAATTTGATGATTGTATTATAAGTAAAATATTGATCATTTTATTTTAATATGATTCTATTAACTATTTTTTTTATTATTCCTTTAAGGGCCTATTAATTAAAGAACATTGAAATATTTCCTGTGTTATGTCAACTTTTTATGGGTTGTTTCATGATTTTAGTTTTTTTATGTATAAATTTGATAGTGGAAGGGCGCTTACACCATGTGCAACTACACTAAACAAAACTGTTATAAAAACAGCCAGTATGAAAGTATCCTGTCCTGGAAAAGAATTTAGTCTTTCTAAAGTTATAAGTGCAAGGACAATGGAAGCCAGCCCTCTAGGTCCGAACCATCCCATAAAAAGTATTGAATTCCAACTTACTTTGGTGCCTAGAAGAGATATTGCAACGGGTAACATGCGAATAATTGTTAAACTTAAAATGGCATATAAAATGATCTGCCAAGTAATATAGGGGATCAAACCCGCTATTACAATTCCCAAAAGGAAAAAAACTGTAAGATTTAAGAATTGACCTTCTGCTTCTGCAAAATCCATAAGAACTTTACCTGCATCTCTAGTAACATATCCTGTTGCTAAACCACCTATAAATGCTGCAATAAAACCACTGCCACCAATTTCATCAGCTATGATAAATGAAAGAACTGCTAATACTAGAAAAGCAATTCTTTGATAATTGGGAGTGATCCATCCTTTGTTTCGTGATTTTATAACTATTCTGGAGCCTATAAATCCTACTGCAATACCCACTATTGCTCCTAATCCTATTTGTTCAAGGGCAGTCTGAACAAAATATCCTGTAGGTGAGAAGGACTCTTCAGATAAACCAATTGCAATAAAAACTAGTAAGAAAGGCACTGATAAACCGTCATTTAATCCACTTTCTACTTCTAATGCTTCGCGTATTTTATTGGGAATTCCCTTATTTTTTACAACCATCTGTCCTAACGCCGCATCTGTAGGAGCTAAAACCACTCCTATTATTGCTGCTTCCCAAAATGTTAAATTGGTAAATATTAAAATTGCAAATGTAATTCCCATTACTATGGTTAAAATCAGCCCTATACTCAGCAATCTGGTTTGTAAACTGTTCCATTTAATCGATCCTAAATCTACACGTGAAGCATCTGTAAATAAAACTAGTACCAGGGCTATCTCAGCTATTAAAAGTATAATTGTTGATACTGGTGGTTCTGTTACATCTATGAAACCTGTAACAAACCATCCAATTAAAATCCCTGAAAAAATGAATATCATCTGTGCGCTTACCGGTAGTTTATCAATTCTACGGGAAATCACAGCCACTATAAAAAACATTAAAAGAAAGAATAATAGTTCAATCATTTAAAAATTCTCCAGTTTTTATAATTTTATTTCATATTATGAATAATTTATAGGTTCAAATAACTTCATTTATTTACTTTAAATGATCTGAATAGTTATATTATATGTTTATAACCAATATAAAAATTTTAATTAATTATCAGTCTATTTTTTTGCAAAATTAGGTGAATATTTGAATGAGAACACTTAAGTTCTGGTTTTAAGTACAAATAAGTAATTATCATACCATTTTATGATATGGGTTAATGAACTGCCTAATCATCTATATATTAACTTATTACTCTGGAATATATTCGATAAATATTTAATTATACTTTGAAACTAATTTTATATAACATTTATACTAGAATAATGGGTAATTAAGGTAACAAAAGGTATATTATAATGTAAATTTTTAATTAAAAGGTCAATAATGTTTAAGGGTACTAAATATTAAATTAAAAAAAATTATATGATTAAAAGTTTAATATTAATACAAACAAACTTTGGAGGTTTTTTACCATATGCCAGATTTAGGACCATTAGGAAGGGGAGGAGCTAGAAGAAGAACAAGGAGAAGGATGTCGGCTATGAATGATATGGGTAATGAAACCGCGCCATCCGAAGAGGTAACTACTAGCAATCCTGATAAATTAGAAAAATTAGCTAAACTCCTTAAAGATAAGGGAGTAATCTCAGAAGAAGAGTTTAACTTGATATTTCGGTAATTTATAAAAAAAAGTTGAATTATCAAATTTTTTCTTTTGTCTAAGCAAGAGAAAATGTTTTTCAATAGTTATGATTAGTCTATTAATTCTATAAACTATAGGATAATTGATATATAACTTATTGTGTTTCAAAAAAATTAAGTAGAATATTACACATAAATAATATTTAGTTTGCTGATAATCTCAAAGGATGATAATATGAGGATAAAAGAAGAAATTATTGGAAAAGAAGTTATAGATACATCTGGACTTATTATTGGTAAAGTGAAAGATGTTGAAGTAAATTTTGAAACCCAATTGATGGAAAATTTTATAATTGGTAAAGGTGGAAGTTTTGGTGGGTTTGGAATGTCTAAAAATGAAATTATTGTACCTTACGACTCCATAAGAGTAATTGGAGATAAAGTTCTTCTTAAAGGTGAAATGTACGAAACAGTTTAACATTAAAAACAGTATTTAAGGATCATTCCATTTCTTTTTACTAAATATAAAATCAATATTTTCATAATATAAACAGATAGGTATGCAATATGGTAACAATTCCACATATCACACAGAATATGTTCTATATAGTATTGGCGGCAATAGCGGTTGTTGGGCTAATAATGCTTATTATTCAATTTAGAATTGTAAGAAATTCAACAAAAAAAGTTAATGCCCTATCAAAAGAAGCAGAACTTAAAAAATTACAGTTGGTTGAAATTGATATGAAATCCTTTCAAATTATGGGTGGAAAAGGATTATCAAAAAATGAAAATGGCTGGTTAAATCTTAAAAAAATAAACAGATCAAATCTCATGAGTAAGATAGGACATTTCAATAATGAAATAGATTATAGGGTAGACCACCTGGAATCAACAAGAGAATATCTAAAAATCCAAAACCGCATTAAGGATCTAGATAGAAGGAAAGATGAATTTGAAGAGAAAGGTAAAAATGTCTGATATTTTAGAGAAAAAATATTAGGAATGGTGATAAAATGCCTGTAGAGGGAGAGAAATCAACTGGAATGGGTGATAGGGTACGTTCAACCGTTTATGGTGCAAGTGAGAAAATATCTGGTGTTGGTGTCAGTGAAAGAGTATCTGGAGTAAGTGAAAAACTAAAGGGATCAGTAAATGTTTCAACAAATACCGATACACTTTCAAATAAGATTGACTTATTTTTAGATGAAAAAAGTGATCAGCTAATAAAGGATTGGGAACTTGCAACACAAGATGATATTTTAAACATTGAAAAACGATACACCCAAGTATCAAATGATATGGGCCAGCTTGAAAGCAATTTTAACGAGTTTCGGGGGTCCACAAATAAAAAACTCAAAAAAATAGAGGAAAGATTGGATAAATTAGAGAAAATTGAATAACAAATTCAGTTGTTCACATACAAAATTAGGATATCTTATTTTTTTTAGATTAAATTCTTTTTTTAAACATTTAATTTATATATCTACTTATGGAAGTTAAAATCTGTGAAAACTTGCTATTCAATATAATAATTGTTAGAATTAAGAAAAAGTCCATATAATTCCTTAAATAAACTTCCTATAATAGAGATAAAATGATTTCGTAATGATATTCTGAGATTATCATATCATATTACTAAAATTTTCTGTTCTTTTTGGTAAGTTTTAATACTATCTTAAAAATTAAAAAAATAATATGAATACAATTATATTCATACAAATCATTTTGTATCTATATCGTTTTGAAAGGAAATATAAAATTTAGAGCGGATTAAATTGGAAATAAACAATTAAATG
>Ga0224535_1000634_pt1 | contig 9908 bp, 8 predicted proteins | sample 714E13034metaG_FD_179898 | JGI IMG/M metagenome (GOLD analysis project Ga0224535, IMG submission 179898) | Peat soil microbial communities from Stordalen Mire, Sweden - 717 E1 30-34 | ecosystem: Environmental > Terrestrial > Soil > Wetlands > Peat | place: Sweden: Norrbotten County, Stordalen Mire... | reverse complement strand
CTTGGCGAGTTTCTTAAACGTGTTGTTTTGCGCGAGGATGGATTCAAGCTGTTTGGGCACGGCTTCGAGCGCGTGCAAAATTTCCAGCGCCCGGCGGGCGGAAAGATTTCGCAGCCGGCCCAAGTGTACGGCCAGCAGCGCCAGAATCGTGAGTGTGGAGACAAAGGCCTTGGTCGAGGCAACGCCGATTTCCGGGCCGGCGTGCATGTAAATGCCGCCGTCGGATTCGCGCGCGATGGTGCTGCCGACGACGTTGATGATGGCGAGCGCACGGTGGCCGCGGCGCTTGGCCTCGCGCAGCGCGGCGAGCGTGTCGGCGGTCTCGCCGGATTGCGAGACAACCAGCAGCACGGTGCTTTTTTCCAATGGCGCGTTGCGATAACAAAACTCGTGCGCGAACTCGACCTCGACCGGAATCTGCGCCAGTTCCTCAATCAGATACTCGCCCACCAGCGCCGCATGCCAGCTCGTGCCGCTGGCGGCGATGACGATGCGGTCAATCGAACGCAACTCGGCGGACGTCAGATTCAGGCCGCCGAATCTGGCGGTCGCGCCCTCGTTGTCCACGCGGCCGCGCAGGGCGTTGGCCACCGTTTGCGGTTGCTCATAAATTTCCTTGAGCATGAAGTGCGCGTGTTTGCCGCGCACGGCATCTTCCTGGCTGAACTCCAGATTGCTGACCTGGACGTTGGCGGTGTCCGTGCCCAGGTTCAAAACGTCAAAACGTTCGGGCGTGATGGTCGCCACGTCATAATCATTGAGATAAACGACCTTTTTGGTGTGGGCGACAATGGCGTTGGCGTCGCTGGCGAGAAAATTCTCGCCGGAGCCGATGCCGATGATGAGCGGCGAACCGCGCCGCGCGCCGACCATGGTGTCCGGCTCGTCGGCGCAAACCACCGCGAGGCCGTAGGTGCCGATGACTTCGCGGAGCGCGTCGCAGACCGCCTGGGTTAGGGGATTGGAACCATTTTTGGCCGGGCCGGTACCGCGCCGCTTTTCGTAATACTCGCCGATGAGATGCGCGAGCACCTCGGTATCGGTGTCGGATTTGAATTTGTGGCCGGTGGCGAGCAGTTTTTGTTTGAGGGCGTCGAAATTTTCGATGACGCCATTGTGAACGATGGCAATTTTGCCGGATTGATCGAGCTGCGGATGGGAATTTTTGTCCGAGGGCGGGCCGTGCGTGGCCCAGCGCGTGTGCCCGATGCCGAGATTTCCCTCGACCGGTTCGGATTTCAAAAGCCGCGCGAGTCCCTCGCCGATTTTCCCCATTTTCTTGCGGATGAGCAGTTCGCCGCCGCAAACCAAAGCCACGCCGGCGCTGTCGTAGCCGCGATATTCCAGCCGCCGCAATCCTTCGAGCAGGATGGGCGAGGCCGCCTTTTTACCAACGTATCCAATGATGCCGCACATGTGTTTGTAATTCGTTAAATGGTTAAATAAGTAATTGGTTAAACAAACTAAATGACGTTCGCGTTACGACCAATTACTGATTTAACCATTTACTCATTTAACGATCTCAATATCCAGTCCGCCGCGCCGCTTAAATCATCAACGACAACCGCCTGTTTGAGCGATTCCGGCGATTTATGTTCAAGTTTTGCGCCGTAACCGGTACGGACCAGGATGCTCTTTTTGACGCCGGCATTCCAGCCGCATTCCAAATCAATCAACTTGTCTCCGACCATGAAACTCTCCGCGAGGTTCAAATTAAATTCGTCGCGCGCGGCGAACAAAAACTGCGGTGACGGCTTGCGGCCGCGGCTGGGCTGATCGGGTGCCTCGGGCGCGATGTAAATTTTCTCGAAGCGCACGCCGGCCCGGGCCAACTCGCGGCGCAAATGCTCGTTGACGCGCTCCACGTCCGCAAGCGTGAAGTAGCCGCGCCCGACGCCGGACTGGTTGGAGACGATGAACAGTTTTAGTCCGGCGTCCGAGAGACGCTTTAGCGCCGCCACCACCCCGGTGAGGAACACCACATCCTCGACGCGGTGCAGATAATTCCGTTCCTCAATCAGCACCCCGTCGCGGTCAAGAAAAACAGCCGGTATCATTCCGGCAAATTGTGGTTTGATTATGGCAAGAATGGAATTGAATTCTTTCCGATGCTTGGCATCCTGTTGGGATTACGGTTTTACATAATAACCAACCCATTAACCATAAATGAGCAAAGGCAAATTAGGAATTTTGGTCGGTGGCGGCCCGGCGCCTGGCATCAACGGCGTCATCGCGGCGGCCACCATTGAAGGCATTAATCAAGGATACGAAGTCATCGGGTTCCGCGACGGCTTCAAATGGCTGGCGCAGGGCGACACGCAGCATTTCCAGCCGCTGTCCATCCGCGACGTGAAGGACATCCATCTGCGCGGCGGCTCGATTCTCGGCACCGCGCGCACCAACCCCACCAAGTCCGAGAAGATGATGAAAAACGTCTTCAGCGTCTTTGAAAAACTCGGCATCACCGCGCTGGTGACCATCGGCGGCGACGACACGGCGTTTTCCTCCAGCGTCGTGGCCAAGCAAAGCCAGGGGAAAATCCGCGTCGCGCACGTGCCCAAGACGATTGACAACGATCTGCCCCTGCCGGGTTCGACGCCGACGTTTGGATTTGAAACGGCACGGCACTATGGCGTTCACCTGGTCCGCAATCTCGCCGAGGACGCGCGCACCACGTCGCGCTGGTATCTCATCATCAGCATGGGCCGCGCGGCGGGACATCTTGCCCTCGGCATTGCCAAGGCCGCCGCAGCCACACTCGCCGTCATTCCGGAGGAATTCCACGGACGACAGGTTACGGTGGATGAAGTGTGCGACATCATCATCGGCTCCATCGTCAAGCGGCGGGCCGAAGGTTCGCAATACGGCATTGTCATCCTCTCCGAGGGCCTCATTGAGGCGATGGGCGAAAAAGGATTGGTGGAGGCGTTGCCGGAAGGCCAGATCGAACGTTTTGGCAAGGTGGTTTACGACGAGCACGGCCATTTGCACCTCGGCGAAATCGAATTCGGCCGCCTGATGAAGGAGCTTTTGAGCCAGCGCCTCGAAAAACTCGGCATCAAGATGACCTTCATTGACAAGGACCTCGGCTACGAACTCCGTTGCGCCGACCCGATCCCATTCGACGCCGAATACACCCGCGACCTCGGTTATGGCGCCGTCAAGTTCCTGCTCTCGCCCGAATCCGAAAAATACGGCGCCATCATCAGCTTTGTGGACGGCAAAATGAACCCGCTGCCGTTCGACAAAATGCTCGATCCGAAGACCGGCCGCATGCAAAACCGCAAGGTTAACGTGGACGGCGAGGCCTACGAATGCGCCTGCGCCTACATGATCAAGCTGGAACGCGAGGATTTTGAGGACGCGAAACAGCTCGCCAAATGCGCCGGCGTGGTGAAAATGACGCCGGAACAATTCCGCAAGCGCTTCGGCTATCTCGTCGGCGTGAAGTAAAATTTTACCATCGCGCGCGGCGGCGGAGAAATTTCTCCGCCGCCGTTTATTTCGTTAAATCAATCTGGAACAAGTCATTTTTTCCGGCATCTTACCATGGAATGGCGCGCCAACCAAACGCGCATCGGGCTGAATTATGTTCATTATCGGACTCGGAGTTGCCGCGCCGCCGCAACGCTACACCCAGCGCGAATGCTGGGACGCGCTGCAAAAATCCGCGCCCTTCGCCCGGCTCGCGCCGCGGTCACGTGCCATTCTCAGAAAAGTGCTCTGCGGCGACAACGGCATCGCCACCCGCCACCTGGCGCTGGAACCGATTTCGGAAGTTTTCAATCTGACGTCTGACGCGCTCCACGCCCGCTTCGCCAGACATGCGCCCGCGTTGGCTGCCGAGGCCGCGCAACTCGCGTTGAAGGACGCGAAATGCAAACCCGGCGACATTGACGCCGTGCTCATCAGCACATGCACCGGCTATTTGTGTCCCGGCCTCACCAGCTACGTCAGCGAACGGCTCGGCCTGCGTCCGGACGTGTTCCCGCTCGATCTCGTCGGCCAGGGCTGCGGCGCGGCGCTGCCGAATTTGCGCGCCGCCGAGGCCATCCTCGCCGCCGGCCGCGCCCAAAGAGTTTTGTCCGTCTGCGTCGAAGTTTGCAGCGCGGCGTTTTATCTCGATGACGATCCCGGCGTGCTCATCAGCGCCTGTCTGTTCGGTGACGGCGCAGGCGCGGCGGTGCTAGCGAACCAACCGCGACCGGACCGCCGGCGCATTGAATGGAAATGGAGCTCTTCGTGCCTTGCTCCCGACAAACGCGACGCGCTCCGGTTCGAGCACAAAAATGGGATGCTGCGAAACATTTTGTCGCCGCAAGTTCCGCAAATCGCCGGCGACGAGGCCGCAAAACTGTTTGCCAAATCGCTTGCCGCCGCCGGCGTGAAACGCAACCGCATCGCCGGCTGGATTTTGCACACCGGCGGGCGCGATGTGCTGCACGCTTTGCGCGACAAACTTGGCCTAACCGAATCCGACATTCGCCACAGCACCGCCGTCCTGCGTGAATTCGGCAACCTGAGCAGTCCAACGGTTTACTTCGTGCTCAAACGCGCCCTGCGCGATACCGTGCCCGATGGATTGTGGTGGATGTCGGCGTTCGGCGCGGGTTTCAGTTGCCATGGTGCGCTGCTGGAGGTGGGGGGACGTGAAACGTATCATTGAACCTGAATTGCTCGATGCGCTGCCGCCGGGCGACCCGCGCGCCGTCCGTTCGCGCCGCGACTTGCGCCGGGTCAACGCCTGGATGCGCAATCACGCCATCATGGTTCGCGCGCTGCAAGCCGGGTTGAACGACCCGGCGCCGAAACAAATCACCGAACTCGGCGCCGGTGACGGACATTTTCTGCTGCGCGTGGCGAAAAAAATGGCGCCGCGCCGGCCTAATGTGAGCGTAACACTGCTCGACCGCCAACGAATCGTCCTGCCCGCGACAATCGCTTCGTTCACACCGCTGGGCTGGCACGCGGATGCAATCGTCGCAGACGTTTTTGACTGGCCGCAGGTTTCAGCGGCAACCGAAATCGTCATCGCCAATTTGTTTTTGCACCATATCGATGACGCGCGCCTGGCCGATTTGTTTCGCATGATTGCCGGGCGGGCGCGCTGGTTCATCGCCATCGAGCCACAGCGCGCGTCCTGGCCGCTGTTTTGCAGCCGGTGGCTCTGGGTCATTGGTTGCAACAGCCTGACGCGGCACGATGCGGCGGTGAGCATTCGCGCAGGATTTTTGAACAACGAACTTTCGGCACTCTGGCCGGCCGGCGGCTGGCAATTGACCGAACAGCATGTCGGTTTGTTCAGTCATTTGTTCATTGCGCAACGGACCGCTTGAACCATGCCGCAAATCAACATCATTGGCGGAGGATTGGCCGGATTGACTCTCGGCATTGGCCTGCGCCAGCGTGGAATGCCGGTGACAATTTCCGAAGCCGGGCATTATCCGCGCCATCGCGTTTGCGGCGAGTTCATCTGCGGACGCGGCCAGGAAACGCTTGCGCGGCTGGGTCTGCGCGAATTGCTCGAACGCGCGGGCGCAGTGGGCGCGGACACGGCGGCCTTCTTTTCCGCAACCCAATCCACCCGGCCACTGCCGCTGCCTTCACGGGCCATTTGCCTTTCGCGTTTCACCCTCGACGCCACGCTGGCGAAAAAATTCTGCGAACTCGGCGGTGAACTGTGGGAAGGCAAACGCCGGAGCGACGCCGACATCGGCGAAGGCGTCGTTCGTGCCGCTGGCCGGCGCTTGCAACCGGAGGAAGGCGGTGCGCGCTGGTTTGGGTTGAAAGCGCACGCAAGCAACGTTCCGCTCACAGCCGGCCTCGAAATGCATGTTTCACCCCGGGGCTATGTCGGTTTATGCCGGGTTAATGGCGGCAGGGTGAACGTCTGCGGATTGTTCCGCCGCCGCGCCGGCGAAAGTGTCGGGCCCCAAAACCGCCGCGAATGGTTGCGCGGCCCCATCGGTTCGCCGTTGCATCAGCGGCTGGCTTCGGCGGAATTTGATGAAGACTCGTTTTGTGCCGTCGCCGGGCTTTCGTTGCAGCCGTACCGGGCGGTCACACGCGCGGATTGTTGCATCGGCGACGCCATCACCATGATCCCGCCCGTTACCGGCAATGGCATGTCCATGGCCTTTGAATCGGCGGAATTCGCCATCGAGCCGCTGGCCGCGTGGAGTCGCGGGGAAATTTTCTGGGCCGAAGTTCAATCACAAATCGCGCGCCGTTGCGACGCTGCGTTTGCCCGGCGGCTCGCCTGGGCCAAATGGCTGCAACGATTCGTGCTGACGCCGTCGCTGCAAAACGCGCTGGTCAGGTTCGCCGCGCGCAGCGACTGGTTCTGGCGGATGGCGTTTGAAAAAACGCGGTGATATTGGCAACGATGCGTAGGGAAGCAGCCTTTGGCGCGAAGCGTTTGGAGTGCGCCGGCTTTAGCGGCGCTGTCGAGGGGGCGAAGAACTTGGAGAGACGGATAATCTTGGTGCGGACGGAAAGCGGGGCTGAAGTCACCGCAGTCCAGATGCTTCGCGAATTTCGCGGCGCCGCGAACTCTTTCGTGTGTTTCGTGTGTTTCGTGATTAAACTTGTTTTATGAAACCGCTCGCGGACTGCCGGCTTTACACTTTTATTGACACGGCCTATTTCCACGGCCGCGCGCCGGAAGTCTTTGCGCAACAGCTTTGCGACGGCGGCGCGGATTTGATCCAGCTCCGCGCCAAAAAATCCACGCCGGACGAAATCCGCCGGATGGCCGAGGCGATTCTGCCCGTCACGCGGCGCGCGAACGTCGGGCTGGTCATCAACGACCATCTGGACATTGCGCGCGAAACCGGCGCGGAATTTTGCCACCTGGGCCAGGAGGATTTCTTCGACGCCGGACATACCCACACCTCCAAACTCCAAACTCCCAACTCCCAACTCCGAATCGGGCTTTCGACGCATTCGCCGGAACAGGCGAAACGCGCGCTGGCCGCCGGACCGGATTACATCGCCATTGGGCCGGTCTATTCGACGGGCACGAAACCGATGGCGAAACCGGTGACGCTGGAATACGTCCGCTGGGCAGTGGTGAACGTGAACATCCCGTGGTTTGCCATCGGCGGCATCTCTTTAAGAAATCTCGACGATGTGCTGGCTGCGGGCGCAAAGCGCATTTGTGTGGTGTCGGCAATTCTAAACGCAACGGACGTGATGAAGGCCTGCTCGGAATTCCGGCGGCGCCTGGCATAGGAGCGCGGACAGCCTGTCCGCGAGCATTGAGTGGCAGTGCGTGCAGTCCCCTGCGCCGATGGTTGCCAACGTTGAAAGAATTGGCCAAAATGGAAAAATGAAGACACGTACTTTTGCCATTTTCATTTCCTTTTGTTTTCTCCTGCCGGCGATTGCCTCGCCGGACGACAAAACAACGTTCAATGTTCGCAGCTTTGGCGCCGTTGGTGACGGGAAAAACCTGGACAGCCCCGCCATTGACAGGGCAATTCAAGCCACCTCCGCTGCGGGCGGCGGAACCGTTTTTGTTCCGGCGGGCACGTATTTGTGCGGCAGCATCCACCTGACCAATAACATTCATTTGTATCTGGACGCTGGCGCAGTGATTCTCGGCGCGCCGCAGGCGATGAATGCTTACGATCCGACGGAAGCCTGGCAGGGGCAGGCGTATCAGGATGGCGGGCACGTCTATTTTCACAACAGCCTCATCTGGGGCGAAAATCTCACGAACGTTTCCATCACCGGCCCCGGGATGATCAACGGCGGCGGGCTGGTGCGCGGCGACCGGTCGCTCGACGAGATGTGCGGATTTTCAAAGTGGAGTCCGAACAACCGCACACCGCAGATTGAAACGAATCCTCCGCCCGCCCGGCTCGGCAACAAGGCCATTGCGCTCAAACTTTGCCGCAACGTGCTGGTTCGCGACATCACGCTATTCCACGGCGGCCACTTCGCGATTCTCGTCACCGGCTGCGATAATCTGACCGTGGATAATGTGACGATGGACACCGACCGCGACGGCATTGACCTTGATTGCTGCCGCAACACGATGGTTTCCAACTGCCGGATCAATTCGCCGGGCGACGACGGTTTGTGCCCCAAGAGCAGTTTTGCGCTCGGCACCAATGTCATCACCGAAAACCTGACCATTGTGAACTGCCAGGTCTCCGGTTTCAAGGAGGGCACGTTGCTGGATGGCACCATGGTCCCCAACCGGGGAACGGGCCGGATCAAATTCGGCACCGAGGCCAGCGGCGGTTTTCGCAACATCACCGTGGCCAACTGCACCTTCCGCAGTTGTCATGGCCTGGCGCTGGAGGAAGTGGACGGCGGCATCATGGAAAACATCACCATCAACAACCTCACCATGATGGATGTCATTGGTTACCCCATTTACATCACCACCGGCAGCCGCAATCGCGGTCCGAACGTGACCACCCCGAGCCGCGCCCGGAATATTTTCATTTCCAATGTCATCGCGACCGGGATTGAACCGATGAGCGGCATCCAGATCACCGGCATACCCGGACAACCGGTCGAAGACGTTCGGCTGGACAACATCCGGCTGGTTTTCAAGGGCGGCGGGAAGAAGAAATCTGCCACGCGTGTTCCACCGGAGCTGGGCACAGGTTATCCCGAACCTGGCAAGATTGGCGTGATGCCTGCCTACGGCGTTTTTGCCCGTCACGTTCACAATCTAGAACTGGCCAACATCAACGTGGGTTTTGATTCCGAGGATTTACGGCCCGCGATGGTTTGTTCGGATGTGGACGGACTGGAGATTGACGACTTCAAAGCCCAACTCGCTCCGGGTGTGGTGGCAGCCACGTTTGATTCAGTCACCAATGTGGTGATCCGAAACTCGCCGGTGCTGGATGGAATTCCCCCTCGTTGACGATCTTCATCCCGAGCTTTTGCGCCTGAACGAGTTTGGAACCGGCTGCTCCACCGCCGGCCGGAACAAGATCGGTTTTCTGGCTGGCACAGCTGCGGTCCATCGCCAAAGTGCATAACTTTAACTTGCAAATAACATTCATTTATTTTATAAGATTGGGTGGAGGCGATTCGAGTATGGAGTCGAAATCCCATTGTCGTGCGAAAATCCGGTGGCGGACCCGGAGTTTTATCTGGTTTTTCTGCGCAGTATTGATGTTGGCTGCGTCCCTGTTGCCGGCCGCCAATTTCTATGCTGGCATCTCGCCCGCCACCGTCCCCTGGCCCGGAGGCATCGTGCCGTATGAGTTCACCAACACGCTTACCGCCGCGCAAACCAATACCTACCTCGACGGCTTGCGCGAATGGGAACTGGCCGCGGCCGTGAAATTTGTCCCGCACACCAATCAAACGCACTGGATTTTGTTCACCTACAACACCAATTGGATTGACAACGTCTCCGGCACCACCAATCCACAGGTCGTAACCGTCTCCAGCCTCAGCCGCGCGCAGGTCGGCCACGAGATGGGCCACTCCTTCGGCTTCACGCACGAAAATATCCGGCCCGACCAGACCAATTATTTGACCGTTCTTTCTAACAACGTCACGCCCGGCTACCTGTCCTTTTTTCAAATCGATCCGACCACGGTTACCAACGGCCCCTATGATTTCGAGTCGGTCATGCATCTGGGCTGGGACTTCGCCTCAACCATCCCCGGCGTCCTCGCCACTCAGCAACCCAAGCCGCCTTACTTTCCCCGTTACCAATTTCGCATGGGCAACCTGACCCTCAGTCCCGGCGACCGCGCGGCGCTGCGATTTCTCTATGGCGCGCCCGCCGTGCCGCTCACGAACATCGTCACCACCACCGCCGACTCCGGACCGGGGAGTTTGCGCGCGGCGATGTACTACGTCACCGATCATCCTGGCTCCGTTGTTACATTCAACATTCCGCCGACCGATCCGGGTCACAGCAACGGGGT
>Ga0224535_1000633_pt1 | contig 9912 bp, 6 predicted proteins | sample 714E13034metaG_FD_179898 | JGI IMG/M metagenome (GOLD analysis project Ga0224535, IMG submission 179898) | Peat soil microbial communities from Stordalen Mire, Sweden - 717 E1 30-34 | ecosystem: Environmental > Terrestrial > Soil > Wetlands > Peat | place: Sweden: Norrbotten County, Stordalen Mire... | reverse complement strand
CCTTGTCGGAGACCGTGAAGCGCCGGGCCTCGATCTTGGGGTCCTGACCGATGACCGCGCCGGGGGGCACCACCACCTCCTTGTCGATGATGGCGTTGCGGATCATCGCGCCCTCGCCGACCTCGACCCCGTCCAGCAGAACGCTGCCCTCCACGGTGGCGCCGCGCCCCACGCGCACCCCGGGAGAGAGCACCGAGCCGCGCACCGTGCCACCGGAGACGATCACCCCGGGGGCCACGATCGAGTCCACGGCGAATCCCCGGTTACCGTCCTCGTCAAAGACGAACTTGGCGGGTGGCAGCGGTCCGTAGAACGAATAGATCGGCCATTCCAGGTTGTAGAGGCTGAACATCGGGACCACCGAGACCAGGTCCATCTGGGCGTCGTAGTAGGAGTCGAGGGTCCCCACGTCGCGCCAGTAGCCATGGTCCTGCTCGGTGCTTCCCGGGACGACGTTGTACTCGAAGTCGTAGACCGACGCCTCCCCCCTCTCCACGAGGCGCGGGATGATGTCGCCGCCGATGTCGTGGCGGCTCGTGTGCTTCTCGGCGTCCTCGACCAGGACGTCGACCAGGAAGGGGGCGGTGAAGACGTAGTTGCCCATCGATACGCGGCAGTGTTCCGGGTCGTCGGGCAGGCCGTCGGCGTGGGCCGGCTTCTCGTGGAAGGCGGTGATGCGGTCGCCCTGGCACTCGATGACCCCGAACTCGCTGCACTGGGAGGTGGGGACCTTGACCGAGGCGACGGTCACCCCGGCCCCGCTCGCGATGTGCTTCGCCAGCATCTGGCGCGGGTCCATCCGGTAGAGGTGGTCCGCCCCGAAGACGAGGACGTAGTCGGGCTTCTCATCGCCCAGGAGGTTGAAGTTCTGGTAGATCGCGTCGGCCGACCCCGAGAACCAGCGCGGCCCGCGGCGCATCTGGGCCGGCACCGGGGTGACGTAGTTGCCGAGCAGCGGGGAGAGCCTCCAGGCCTGGCTGATGTGGCGGTCGAGGCTGTGGCTCTTGTACTGGGTGAGCACGGCGATCCGGGTGAACTCAGCGTTGACCAGGTTGCTCAGCACGAAGTCGATGAGCCGGTACACGCCGCCGATGGGGACGGCCGGCTTGGCCCGGTCCTTGGTGAGCGGCCAGAGCCGCTTGCCCTCGCCGCCCGCGAGGACGATGGAGAAGACGCGCGGAGGCCTGCGCAACGCTCCTGCGGGGTCGGCAACCCCAGATCGCTGATCTGCCATCTCCGCCAGCGATCATGGCAGACCACCACGGTGAGCGGGTTATCGGGCGGGGCGCACGCGGCGAGCTCGGCTCATCCAGGGGGGCGGGGCTCTGAGGCGGGGCGGGGGCCCGTCTCGGACCTGGCGTGGTGTGCCTGGTCGGGAACGAGCATCACGGTCACCAGGGAGGCGGCGAAGGCGAAGCCGGCGGCCACGGCGAGCGCGGCCAGCAGTCCCGCCCCGAGGATCGGCCCCGCGACCGCGGACCCGATCGGGTTGCCCACGTAATTGAGGGACATGCTGATCGCGAAAGCCCGTCCATACCAATCCGGGTCGGTGCGGCGCTGCCGCATCGAGAACATCCCGATGTCGATCGGCCCGCCGGCGCCCCCGAAGACGAGCATGGCGAGGGCCACCACGAGGAGGTTGGGGGCGACCGCCAGGAGCACCAGGGCCACCCCGATGGCGAGCAGCCCGGCGACGATCAGGGGTCGCTCGCGCCCCTGGCTGCCCCGATGGCCGAGGACGATGGCGACGACCCCGCCGCTGACGGCGCTGAGCGCCCAGAGGACGCCGACGATGGCGGCGTTCTGGTGGAAGTGGTCGAGGACCAGGACGGGGAGGGCGATGATCAGGATCCCGGAGGCCACGTTGGACACCGAGAGACTGATCGCCAGGCCACGCAGGGAGGCGTTCCGGGCAACGTAGACGAGCCCCGCCCAGGCGTCGCGGACGACGGACTGGGACCGGGGCTCCAACGGGGGCAGCGGCAGCGGCTTCATTCCCAGCAGCGAGAGCACGGCGGCGACGAAGACGACCGCGGTCGCCACCAGGGCGACGGGCCTGCCGATCAGCCCCGCGATCACGGCGGCCAGAGGGGCTCCGATGACGGCGGCGACCACGTAACCGGCGCTGTCGGCCGCGTTGGCCCGGTCCCAGAGGGGGCGGGGCACCAGCATGGGGAAGAGGGTCCGGGCCCCGGCGCTGCTCAGCGGGTTGGTGAACGAGCCGAGCGCCGCCATGCCGATCAGGAGGCCTGCGCTGAGAACCCCGGTGGCGCCGAGGATCACGATCAGGGTCAGGGTCAAGGCGGCGACGGCGTAGTCGAGCATGATCAGCCGGATTCGCCCGGAGCGATCGAGGAGGGCGCCGGCGATGGGGCTGAAAACGGTCCCGGGAAAGGCGCTGGCGAAAACCGTGATGCCGGCGATCGCGGGGGAGTGGAAGCGCTGCAGGGCAAAAAGCACAAGGGCGACCGTCCACATCTGCCCCCCGATGCGGCCGAGCAGCGCCGCCACCATCACGCGGGGCAGCCCGCGGACCTGGAGCAGGCTGCGGTAGGTGAGAGTGCCGGTGGTGCCGGCGCCATCCCGGTGATCAGGCGTGCGCGGGCCGAGCGCTGTTGAGCGGCTCATCGGGCGGTGCGCAGCTCCGCCAGCTCGGCCTCTGGGGCGGTGCGTGGGACCTCGACCGGGCGGGGCACCTCCGGAGGCCCGGCCTCACGGTCGGAGCCGGGGATCAGGAGCACCGTCACCGCCGAGGCGGCGAAGGCGAAGCCGGCGGCCACCGCGAGCGCGACCAGCAGACCCGCACCGATCAGTGGTCCGGCGACGGCGGAGCCGATCGGGGTGCCCACCGAGTTGAGCGACATGCTCACCGCCATGGCTCGGCCATACCAGGCTGGGTCGGTGCGGCGCTGGCGCATCGACCACATGCCGACATTGAGGGGACCGCCGGAACCTCCGTAGACGAGCATGGCCACGGTCACCACGGCGAGATCGGGGGCGACCGCGAGAAGCGCCAGCGCCACGCCCATGGCGAGGAGCCCGGCCACCATCAGGCGTCGCTCACGCCCTTGAGTGCCCCGATGGCCGAGGGCGAGGGAGACGGTCCCGCCGCTGGCGGCGCTGATCGCCCAGAGGACCCCCACCATGGCGGCGTTCTGGTCGAAGCGGTCGAGGACGAGCACGGGGAGAGCGACGATGAGCAGGCCTGAGGCGACGTTGGAAACCGCGATGCTGACCGCGATGCCCCTCAAGGTCGGATTTCGGGCCACGTGGGCGAGACCCGCCCAGGCGTCGCTCGCGAGAGAGCGCGACGATGACCGAGCGCGCGGTCCCGGCAGCGGGGGCATCCGGAGCAGGGACAGCCCGGCGGCGACGAAGACGGCGGCGGTGGCGGCCAGTGCGGCCGGCCGGCCCACCAGCCCTGCGACCACCGCGGCGAGCGGCGCCCCGATCACCGCGGCGAGCACGAATCCGGTGCTGTCGGCCGCGTTGGCGCGGTCCCAGAGATGGTGGGGGACCATCACGGGGAAGAGCGTCCGGGCGCCCGCGCCGCTCAGCGGATTGGTGAGCGATCCGATGGCGGCGATGCCGATGAGGAGGCCGGCGTTGAGGACCCCGGTCGCGGTGAGGACCACGATGAGCGTGAGGGCGCCGGCGGCGACGGAGTAGTCGAGCATCATCAGACGGACCCGACCGTTCCGATCGAGCAGGGCCCCGGCCAGCGGGCTGACCACGACCCCCGGAAAGGCGCCGGCGAACACGGTGATGCCGGCGATGGCGGGGGAGTGGAAGCGCTGCAGGGCAAAGAGCACGAGGGCGATCGCCCACATCTGGCTGCCGATGCGCCCCAGCAGCGCCGCCACCATCAGACGCGGAAGCCCCCTGACTCTGAGAAGGCTCCGGTACGTGGGGGGAAGCGTTGTGGGGGTGCTCATGGTCGCGGACAGATGGAAGCCAGTCGGAGGTGCACGCCTCGCCCGGAACCCGAGACGCGCGGACGATGGGCCCGGGGCGCAGAGGACGAGGCGGTTCAGATACTAGTGACCGTCACCATCCGGCCGTCTCCCTCTCGCCGGCATTGGGGGTACCGCGCGCCGACCGGGGGGCGCGGCGGTGCGTGACGTCAGGCGTCAGGCGCGGTCCCGGCCCCGGTCTCCCCCGCTGGGGCCCCGGTCAGCCGTTCGAGAAGCCTCAGCAAGGTGGCGCACTCGTCGTCGGTGAGCCTCTCCAACGCCTTGCCCATGCCCTCACGCCAGGCGGCCTCACGACGCAGCAGCAGATCCCGACCCCGGGGGCTGAGCGCGACCCGCACGAGCCGGCGGTCGCCGGGATCGCTCATCCGCTCGACGAGGCCGAGCTTCACGAGCCGGTCGGCCATCTGGGTCGCGCTGCTCAGCGAGGCGGCCTCGAGACAGCCGGCGAGCTCGCCCATGGTCACGCCGCTTCGCAGGGCGATGACATGCAGCGCGTGCATCTGCTGGAAGGTCACCTCATCCATCTCCGAATGGACGTAGGGGGGGATGACCCGGGTGAGCCGGCGGCGCATGCGCGGCTGCAGCTCGAGGAACTGGTCGATCAGCTCGGACCGGGAACCCGGGGGGGAGTGGGGGCCCGCGTCCGGGATCAACTCACCTCCTCCAGCGTGTTGGCGAACTGACTGGCGTAGAGGTCGTAATAGAAGCCGCGGCGCGCCATGAGCTCGGCGTGACTGCCCTGCTCCACGATCCGCCCGCTGTTCATGACGACGATGGTGTCCGCGTTGCGAATCGTCGAAAGCCGGTGGGCGATCACAAAGCTGGTGCGCCCATGGCGGAGGCGCGCCATCGCCTCCTGGATGAGCACCTCGGTGCGGGTGTCGACGTTGCTCGTGGCCTCGTCGAGGATCAGGATGGTCGGGTCGGAGAGGAAGGCGCGGGCGATGGTCAGGAGCTGACGCTCGCCGGCGGAGATGTTGGATGCATCCTCGTCCAGGACGGTGTCGTAGCCGTCGGGAAGGGTGCGCACGAAGTGGTCGGCGTGAGCGGCCTTGGCGGCTGCCACCACCTCGTCGGTGCTCGCGCCGCTCTTGCCGTAGGCGATGTTGTCCCGGACGCTCCCCGCGAAGAGCCAGGTGTCCTGGAGCACCATCCCGAACATGCTCCGGATGGTCTCCCGGGAGAGGTCGCGCGCGTCCACGCCGTCCATGTAGATGCGCCCGGCGTCGATCTCGTAGAAGCGCATGAGAAGGTTGACGATGGTGGTCTTCCCGGCTCCGGTGGGCCCCACGATGGCGACCGTCTCACCCGGCTCCACCTCCAGGTCGAAGTCCTGGATGAGCGGCGTGTCGGGCTGGTAGCGGAAGGAGACGTTCTCCAGGACGACCCGCCCTTCGGGGGCGGGCAGCGTCGCCAGGGCGGAGCGCTCGGGCACCTGCTCGTCAGCGGCCAGGAACTCGAAGACCCGCTCGGCGGAGGCCAGCCCCGACTGCAGCAGGTTCATCTGGCTGGCGATCTGCATGATCGGGTTGGTGAACTGGCGCGAGTACTGGATGAAGGCCTGGATGTCGCCCAGCGACATGGCCCCATTGACCGTCAGGTACCCACCGATGACGGCGATGGCCACGTAGTTGAGGTTGGAGAGGAACATCATCGCCGGCTGGATGATCCCGGAGAGGAACTGGGCCCGGAAGCTGGGCTCGTACAGTGCCTCGTTCTCGCGATCGAATTCTTCCACCGTCCGGCGAGAGCGGCCAAAGACCTGGACCAGGGCATGTCCGGTGTGGGTCTGTTCCACGAGACTGTTCACGGTGCCGGTGCGGGCCCACTGGGAGGTGAACTGCTTCTGGGATTGCCGCGCGACCAGGAACGTGACCCCAATCGACATCGGCACCATCACCAGCGAGATCAGGGCCAGCAGCGGGCTGATCCACAGCATCATCGCGAGCACGCCGATGATGGTGAGAATCGAGGTGAGGAGCTGACTCAGACCCTGCTGCAGGGTCGTGGTCACGTTGTCGATGTCATTGGTCACCCGGCTCAGCACGTCGCCGTGAGGATGGCTGTCGAAGTATTGGAGAGGCAGCCGGGCCAGCTTGGCTTCCACGTCGCGGCGCATCCCCGAGACGGTGCGCTGCGCCACCCCGGCCATGATGTAACCCTGGGCCCAGCTGAAGACGGCGCCCACCAGGTAGAGCAGGGCGATCACCCCTAGGCTGACGCCCAGCTGGTTGAAGTCGATCCCGTGGCCGGGGCTCACCGTGGTACCGGTCAGCATCTGCGCCAGCTGGCCGTTGCCGTGAAGTCTCAGATACGCCTCGGCCTGCGCCTGCGACATGCCCGCCGGGAGTTCTTTCCCGATGAGGCCGTCGAAGAGCAGGTTGGTCGCATTGCCGATGATCCGGGGCGCGGCCACCAGGAATCCGACTCCCGCCGACCCGATCAGCGCGGCGGCGGCGATCCGCCCGCGTTCGGGGCGGAGCCGCGCCACCAGCTGGCGCAGCGCTCCCCAGAGATCCTTCGCACTCTTGGGGGGACCGGCGGCGGCCATGCCCCGGCCGGGCCCGCCGAAGCCGCCTCTGCCGTGCCCGCCCCCGGGCCCCCGCATCATGCCGCGTTCTCCCCGAGCTGGGAGACGACGATCTCGCGGTACTCCTCGCAGGAGACCATCAGCTGCTGGTGGGTCCCGGACCCGACGACGGCGCCGTCGTCCAAAACGATGATCCGGTCGGCGTTGAGGATGGTGCTCACCCGCTGGGCGACGATCACCACCGTGGCGTTGCGTGTCTCGGCGCTGAGCTGCGCACGCAGCCGCGCGTCGGTGGTCGCGTCCAGGGCCGAGAAGCAGTCGTCGAAAAGGTAGATGAGCGGTCGCTTGACGATGGCCCGGGAGATGGCCAGCCGCTGGCGCTGGCCGCCCGAGACGTTGGTCCCGCCCTGGTCGATGGGAGCCTCGAGCTGCCCGTCCATGGTGGCCACGAAATCGCGTGCCTGGGCCACCTGGAGAGCGTGCCAGACGTCGGCGTCGGTGGCATCCTCGGCGGCGAAGCGCAGGTTGTCCGCGACCGTGCCGCCGAAGAGGTATGCCTGCTGGGGGACCAGCCCGATGCCGGCCCACAGCTCCTCGAGAGCGCGGTCCCTGACATCGACGCCGTCGATCAGCACCGCGCCCGAGGTGGGGTCAAAGAAGCGCGGGATGAGATTCAGCAGGGTCGTCTTGCCGGCGCCCGTGCCGCCGATGATCGCGGTGGTCTGCCCCGGCTGGAGCCGGAAGGAGAGGTCGCGCAGCACCAGGTCCTCACCGCCCGGGTAGCCGAAGCTGACGTTGCGGAACTCGATGATCCCCTTGGAGCTGGATGGGGTGAGCGGATGCTCCGGGCTGGTGGTGGCAGGCTGGACACGCTCCACCGCGGCGATGCGGTCGGCGCTCGCCTGGGCGCGCGGGACGAGGATCACCATCACCACGGCGAGGAGCACCGACATCAGGATCTGCATGATGTAGGCGAGGAAGGCGGTGAGGTTGCCGATCGGCATCTGGCCGCTGCTGATCAGGTGGCCGCCGAACCAGAGGACCGCGACGCTGGAGAGGTTCATGATCCCCATCAGCGCCGGCATGGCCAGCACGAAGATCCGGTTGACCCGCAGGCCGGTCGCGGTGAGGCTGGCGTTGGCGGTGGCGAAACGGCGCTCCTCGTCCTCGGTCCGGACGAAGGCGCGGATCACCCGGACGCCGGTGATCTGCTCGCGCAGCACCTGGTTGATCCGGTCGATCTTCACCTGCATCGACTTGAACTGGGGTACGGCGACGAACAGCATGGTGAGGACCAGCACGGCCATGAGGGGCACCGCCACCACCAGGAGGAGGGAGAGGGTGGCGTCCTCGTGGATGGCCATGATCACGCCGCCGACCATCATGATCGGGGCCGCCACCATGAGCGTCAGCGCCATCTGCAGGAAGATCTGGATCTGCTGGACGTCGTTGGTGTTGCGCGTGATCAGGGAGGCGGTGCCAAAGCTGTTCATCTCGCGCGCGGAGAAGCGCATGACCCGCGAGAAGACGGTGGCGCGCAGGTCGCGGCCCACCCCCATTGAGGTGCGCGAGGCGAAGTAGGTGGCGATGACGGCGGCCACCCCGCTCAGCAGGGTCAGCGCCAGCATCCACCCGCCGGTGCGCCAGATGTAGCCGACGTCCCCCTTGGCGATGCCGTTGTTGATGATGTCGGCGGTGAGGTTGGGGAGGTAGAGGCCGAGGACCGTCTGGATGACGATCAGCCCCAGGACGATCGAGACCTGCAGCCGGTAGAGGCGGAGGCGGGTCAGCATCATGCGGACCAGGGTCACGGGCGAAGCCTCCGGGAGCGCCCCATCGCGGGCGGATGGGGCTCGGGCCGAGAGGAAGGATCAGGGGAGGTGTCGGCTGTGGTCATGTCCTACATGAACTGTACCATTCTTGCCAAGCACGATAAAGGTCATGTAGGGGATCTGTCACCCCGGCGTCGTGACCAGACGATCAGGGCCACGCTGGCCAGGGCGATCACCACCAGGCCGAGGGCGATGGTGATGAGCCACTTGCCGGTGAGGCTGCCGCCCGAGTAATTCGGGATGGTCGGCTCGGCCTGGAGGCGGTGCACGTAGAGCCCCTGGCTGGTGCCCGCCCAGATGGCCGGAGCGGTGCCCGAGGCATCCGCGGCCAGGCTGAGCACGTCGTCAGGGAGCCCGGGATCCGCGCGCACCCAGTCGTCGCCGCCGTCCGAGGTGAGCAGGGTTCCGTACCCGGCGGTCCCGATGTAGACGACACCGCTCGCCGCAACGGTGTTGAAGCCGGCGATCGAGGTGACCGCCGGGGTCCCGGTGATGAGGGTTGCCGGTAGGAGCGCCAAGGAAACCGACCAGGCGCCGCTCGGGTCTCGCCGCCAGACCGTCCCTCCGGCGCTGACCGCGACCACGAAGCCGGGCACGGCGAGGGGGGCGGCGATGAGATGGGCGCCCGGCCCGAGCTCGGGGCCACCCGGGTCGCGGCGGGCAGCCCCGCCGCCCTCGGCGACCATCACCTCCCCGGCGGCGTTGATGGACCAGGTGCGCGAGCCGGCGGTGACCGTCGCGGGGGCCGCCGGAGGCGGCGCGGCAGCCGCGACGAATCCGCTGCCCGACTGGACCATCACCGCGCCCCCCACCAGGGCGGTGACCCGGCCCAGGACGACGGCCACGCGCGTGACCGTCTGCCCCGGGAACGCCACCAGTTGCCACCACGGACCATCCGCCTGCGCAGGCATGGCCGCGGCCGAGATGAGGGCCATGGCGGCGAGGGGCGCGGCGACGAGCAGCCGAGCCCTGCGCACCGTCCGTCGACGGGGCGGCTCGGACCGGGTCAGGGGAGTCTCGTCGACCGTGCGAGCATCGTCAATCCCCGGATGATCCACAGACCCCCGATGACGATGAGCCCCCAGGGGACGTAGTAGCCCCCGCCGGTGGCACTGCTGGAGGCCGCGCTGTAGGTGCCCACGGTGATGACGATCCCGACCACCAGGATCACCGCGCCGATCACGGTGGTGTTGATGCCCCGCCGGCGGAGGTACGCCCCTCCCATGGGGCGCATGCCGCGCCGCATACCCATGCCCATCATGGGATAGCCCATGCCCGGGTAACCCGGGCCGGGTCCGTAAGGTCCCTGTCCGTAGGGAGCGGGGCCGAAGCCCGCCGGGTCGGGCATTCCGGCGGCGTTCGGCGGCATGCCGTAGGGCGACGGCGGAGGGCCGGCGTCGTTGGGCGGCGCCCCGAAGGGCCCCGGCTGAGGGGCCGCGCCTGGATGGGGCGCACCCCAGGGGGCGGAGGGATCGGGCGGAGGGTAGGCCGAGGCCGGCTCGCTCCCGGGCGGTGGGGCCATCGGCGGCGTGCTGCTGGGATCCGGCGTCCACGGCGTGTACCAGCTGGACTGGTC
>Ga0224535_1000632_pt1 | contig 9929 bp, 19 predicted proteins | sample 714E13034metaG_FD_179898 | JGI IMG/M metagenome (GOLD analysis project Ga0224535, IMG submission 179898) | Peat soil microbial communities from Stordalen Mire, Sweden - 717 E1 30-34 | ecosystem: Environmental > Terrestrial > Soil > Wetlands > Peat | place: Sweden: Norrbotten County, Stordalen... | reverse complement strand
TTGCGTCAGTTCGGCCGAAATACGCGCCATCTCTGGAAGGGCTTGTTTCAGGCCGTTCCGTGAGACGTTTTTCGTCAATGACGATTCGATGACGATATTTCCAGACGGGGGTGCTCCACGGTCCGCACGCGAACCGAGTAGGCAAGCGGGCAGCGGCGGAAACGGCTCGCCGAACCCCTGGCGGATGGCCTCCGCCGATCGGATGTAGATCTCGGTCGTCTTGAACGTCGCGTGACCGGCCCGCTGTTTGATTTTCAATGGGTCGTCCCCTCTCACGGCCAGCCACGTCAGGCCCGTGGCTCGGAGATCATGCCAGGTGAGCGGCTTTCGCGTTGGGCTGCCCTTGTGGAGCTCGGGGCGGTCGACGCTGGCTTTGAGAAGGAAGCGACGAAGGTATCCCGACACGTGGGTTATCGGCGGAAGGCTCGCCACGGGGCCGTCGCCCTTGGCCTCGTCGTTCATCACGTGAAGCAGTGGCAAGAGCTCGGTCTCGATCGCGAAGCGTCGTCCCTCGCCGCTCTTGGTGCTCTCTATCTTGCCCGTGTCGCGGTTCAGCGCACGTGTGATGGCGAGCACACCATGCTCTAGATCCACGTCGCCCGCGCCCCATCGAAGGGCCCGAAGCTCGCCATCTCTTGCGAACGTGTAGACCGCAATAGCGACCGCTCGCCGCATCCGAAGCGGCACGTCCTTGCACTGGACGAACTTCAAGAACTCGCTCGGGTAAAGGAACTGCTTGGCCTTGGTCGAACCCGTCTCGGGCGGCTTGACGTCGCGCGCGGGGTTGTCGTCACGGATGCGCAGTTCTCGTTTCTTGGCCGTCGCCATGTCCTTGCAAATCGACGTGACCAAGTGCCAGATATTCGCCGCGGTACCCCAGGCGATGCCGCCGGCCGCAATCTTGTTGTCGAGGTTATCGCGTACGCGTTCCACGTCGTCGCGCCCGAACTTGCGAACGTCGAGGGCCCCAAGTACCGGAAGGACGTAGTCACGTAGCTGCGTTCGGTTTCTCTCGACGCCGATGATTCTTCCTTCCCGGTCCGCAAGCCAGCGCTCGGCGTATTTCGCGACCGTTTCGACTCCCGTGCCCGGATCGATCGCTTTGACTTGAGGAGCGAGCTTCGCAGCACATGCCCGTGCCCCGGCCTCGTCCTCCGGTGCGATTCTCGGGTCAAGCGGTAGCCACTTCGTGCGTGTGCCGTCGGCGCGCGTGAACCTGGCGTGCCACTGCTCTACGCCTTGCTCGTTGGGCATCAATCGGACGGTTCCGGTGCTCCTACGACCCATGGTCAGCCTTTCCCAGTCATGTCGTTACTTGTGCCAACCTTGCACAATAGTTGCCAAAACCGTCCCTCTACGATGCCCCAGGCCGCGCGATCGGCGAGCGGTTGGGGTGATTGGACGTTCGCGCCGATCGGAGCGTTTATAGCCGGTTCCCCATGCGCCAGCCACGGAACGTCCTGGCGATGGCGTAGAACACTGCGGCGATGACCATGAGATGCCAGTAAGCGACTCCGAGCACGAGCAACAACACAATCGTAGGCAAGTAACCGCATCCCGTTCGTCGCATCTTGGCCCTCATCAGGCACCGCGTCACGGTGCGACGCCAGCCGCAAGGGCCAGCGTTTCGGCCTACTGCGACCGTTTATCGGCAGCGTCCAGCCGACGCGCGATCGTCATGGAGATGCGTTCGAGCCGCACCATCGCGCCGGTCAGCTCGGCCAACGCCTCGAACAGCACGAGCTGGGCTTTCCCTGGTGGGATAGCGACGTCCTCGGGGAGCTTCGATTCGGGAGCGGTGTTCATCGCTGGCCAGCCTTTCGGCGCTGCTCGATGGCGCGAGCCGTCTCGAACGCGATGGCCTCGACGATCGGGTCGTGTTCAAACGCCGCGCGGGCCATACAGGCCAGAGCGACGTCAAGCTCGTCTCGAGTGTCGGGTGCGCTTCGGACCGTCTCGGGGATATCGCTGGCGCTCATGCCGACCTCGCCATCTGCGCCGACCTCTCTTGCGCCTGTAGCGTCACGACGGCTCATATCGCCACCGCTTCGGCGAACAGGTCCTTCTCGAAATGCGCCCGCACCATGAGCTCAAGGGCGATGTCGAGAGGGTCCGATTCGATCATTGGAGCGTCGCTCATAGGCTACCTCCCATGGCATGCACGACCCGAACGACGAGCGTTACCAGGAAAATGAACAGCGAGATACGGAGCGCGAACATCTTGCGGGAATTACTCGGGGAAACTACGGTTTTCACACTGGACTCCACGTGATTGGGGTTTGGTCATGGGTCGGGCTGCTGAAACAGCGCCGGCCCCTATTCAAAAGCAACAATATACAAAGATGCCTAGACCGTCATTGGTGACATTGTCAGAAACAAACCCTAAGCAACTTGCTTGTGCGTTATTCATCGTTTCACAAAGATAGGCGGATACAGGCTGCTTGTAATATCGTTCTTCACAGGCAACGATTGGATCTAGGTGGTCTCGTGCAACCCAGTCGGTTTGCATGGCAGTCAAGGGACTGCACCATGAGGGAGTTCCTGCGTCCTGTCCCTTCTCGTCCAGGGGGACATTTCCGCCACCACCACCGCACGCCAGCTTGTTCAGTGCGAACAAGACGACGAGAGGCGTGATGCGGTTCATCGCTTGCCCGCCTTCGCGTCACGCATCTTTTGAAGACCTTCCCATAGGGCCGTGCGCAACACGTCGGTGCGGGTCACCGTGACCGCTGGGCTGCTCATCTTCTTGGCGAGTTCGTCGGCCATCTCAACCCACTCGTCGGGTATTTTGAAGGCGACTTGGAACGTCTTGTCGCTTGGCGGTCTAGGCATCGTCGGTTGCATGTTTAGCACCTCGAAGGACAAGTTAGCGCATGTTGCTACCATGTCAATAGAGCGTTCAATAATGCGTCAGATCGCTCGCACCGTGTCTCACCATCCATGAGACACCCCGATCTTGTGCTCGGAACCTACCTTCCGAGAGGGAAAGTCACCTTCGCCGGAGTAGCTCGGCGGACAAGTACACCGCGAGGTCGAGAGCTTCGTCGGTCGCCTCCCACTTCCAATCCCTTCGGTCGCCGGCGATGTCGAGGGTCCCGTACACGCGGCGTCCCATGGCCAGACGTCGGGAGATGGCGACGAGCACCTTGACCTCGTCGGGCCCGAGTTGGGCGACGATGCCATCAAGCTCGGCGCGAGGATCGGCTTCGGCGGTCGGAGCCGTCACGATCGGAGCGCATGCCCCTGCCTCTCCCACGACGTCGCCCGCAGCGCTCTTTCCGCAGTAGTCAGTGCAGTAGACGCGACCGCCCCGCACGACACGGTGGGCGGCAACGTCGAGACCGCAGGCGGCGCATAGGTCGCTCACGGCGTCATGTTCCCATGAACAAATCGATCCATGCCGAGCAGTCTCCGGTAACGCCGGACACGTATACCTGAATGCTATTGCCGCTCGCGTTGACCTCTATCGACTGAGTGTAACCCAGATTCTCGAGGTCCGTGTTTATCGTGACCGCGGAACCATTCGTCGATCCGCCCCCGGCATAACGAGCATATCCACCTGGGCCGATTGAATGAATTTCGATCGTGAATTGCCCGGCCCAACCGGACGGCATCGTCACGATCCCAAGAATCGTCGCGGTTGTGCCGTTCGTGGTGACTCCGCCCCAAAAGCGGAAATGGTTGATTCCCAGGCTCGTGCCGCCGGCGCCGGGCGCCCTATACGCGGCCCATAAACCTGCCGTATCTGAAAATGTGGGGCATGGTGTCAGTGAGAATGCCATGATTGACCTCTTGATTGCGCCGCGTTTACGGCGACAGACCTTCCCCAAAAACTTGTTGGCGCATGCGGTCGAGGGCGACCTTTTCGACTTGGCGGATGCGCTCGCGAGTGACTCCGCCGCGGTAGCTCGGCCCGACCTCTGCCAAGGTCTGCTCGCGCCAGTAGCGGGCCACGATGACCGCACGCTCGCCGTCCGGTAGCTGGGCCAGGAGACGGCGAACGGCATGAGCCTTCGCACGGTCGGCAGCCTGTTCGTCGGGCAGGGGCCCGTCGTCGGGCAGTGCGTCGAGTCTCGTGCACGGCCCGTCGTCGACATCGATCGGCACGTCGAGGGGCACGACCACGGCCCGTTCACTCTCGCCGTGAGCCTTCCGCCGCGCCTGCATGTGTACCGGGGTTCGGACCGTCGCGGCGTGGTTCTGCACCTCGCGTCGCAAATGATGGCGGAGCCAATGCGCCGCGTACGTGCTGAACGTGAATCCGCGCTCTGGCTCGAACAAGTCGATCGTTCTCAGAAGGCCAAGCATAGCGGCTTGCGCCAAGTCCTCGACGTCGACCCCGCGGCCGGCCCATCGGCGTGCGGCCTGGTAGACGAGACCACTGTTCGCGACGACGATCGCGCTCACCGCGGCACGAACGCGGACGGCACTCCGACTCCGACGTGCCCGGGTGAGGGCAGCGAACAGTTCGGCGTTGTCGCCGTGTGAGCTCATGCCTCAACTCGTCGCGGCGCATGCAGCAGCGCACGGGCTTCGGCCTCGAACTTCGCTTGCTCGCCTGGCAGGAGACGGAGCACGACCCATTCCTTGGGCACGGGCATGCGCGGCGTAGGCTCACCGGTCTTTCGAGGGATCATGGTCAGGCTCCCTTCGTGACAATGGACGGTCGACCCCAAACTTCGGCGGTCGTCCCGGTCGCGTACAGGCGGGAGACATTGTGGAGCACGGGCGACTCACTCACGTCACAGTGCCGGAGCACGCATACGGCTTGCTCGTCGCCGGCGACAGCGATCATGCTGCCTGGGCTTGTGACCCAAACGGCGTCGAACGGTCCACGCGGATCGTCCGATACGGTGTCACTCGGCGCGAGCCTGACCGCGACGGAGCGGTGATTCGGCGGGATGGTCGAGGGGACTTCGACTACTGCGTTTTCGATTATCTTGGACATCAAAGTCTTTCGTAAAAGGTCGCCTCCGACCGTCGACACCATGCCGACGATCGGAGGCGTGTGCACACGTGCCGTAGAGAGCTAAGCAAATTCATTTACGCGCGGGGCCGGCCTCGCGGTCGGTCGCTGCTGTGGTGAGAGAGCACATGCCATGGCCAGCGCTTTTGCAACTGCCTCGAGTTCGCTCCCCGTGGAGATCTTGATGCCGCACCTGTTCGGAGTTAGTGCAGCGCAATCCTCGGGCCTGCTCCATCCGCGGATATCGATCCACGAGACGATTCGGCCCTCTGTCGTTCTTGCGGACTGGCGAGAGACTCGGAGCTCGGAGTCGGCTCGCGATATCACGACGATCGTCTCGTCGGCGATGATTTTGGGCGAGTCGATGTTGCGGGAGATGTACTTGGTTCTCATCACGCACCCCCCTTCATTTTCGCCCGAAACTCGGCCATCTGCCTATGGAAAGCGATAGTCCCGTGGGTGACCGCGGGGTGGTCGATATCGCGCACAAGTTCGGCTTCGCGCTGCTTTGCCGGATCCATAAACGTCGGCGCCTCTTCCAACGGCGCGCGATGTCGGAGCGCGGACGTGGCGGAGAGGAGGGCACGTTGAAGGGCCTTTAGCTGCTTCGTGTTTCGCTTCGGCATCGTCCTCGTACGATCGCGATTTGAGGGCTTCGGCTTCGCCGGCGTGCGAGGCGAGGCGATGGCGTCCTCTTCGTCCTCTTCGTCCTCTTCGTCCTCTTCGTCCTCTTCGTCCTCTTCGTCCTCTTCGTCCTCTTCGTCGCCGTCGTTATCGTCATCGTCGTCGTCGTCGGGCTGCCGGCCCTTCGACTTCACCTTGCTCTTGCGAGCCTTGCGGGCCTCATCGTCCTCGCCGGCGCGCTTGCCCTCGAGAATCGCGTTTGCAGTTTCGAGTGCGAGAATCTCTTTAGATATATCGACCCTCGTTTCCGCGTCGGGCTCAGATTCGAGCTTCTCACGCAGCGTGACCAGTTTCGCATCAATCTTGAGCATCACAACACCTTAGTTTCAACAGGTTGTGCCGCGGCGACCACGGCCGCTGATTCGGATTCAATTTCGGCCAGCGCTTTGGCCTTGAGCCTTTCGAGCTTGGCCGCAACTTCGGGGTTGAGCGCCGGATCGAAGGCCCTTCCGACGTATTCGTTGAGGTCGCGGCGCCAGCCCTCGGCATACATGTGCTGTCGATAATGCACGGACGGTCGGCCTTTTTCGTTCGTTTTGTCCTCTTCCGCGCCGGGGAATGGAAAGCGTGCGTCAAAATCGTCGGCTAGTTTGTAGTCGCGCAATTCCACAATTCGTCCTTGCGGGAACGTACGCGACACGCTCACGACCGCAACGAACGTGCTGCCCGTGAGCAGGCTTCGGCATTCGTACATGCTCTGCGGCCACACGACACGATGACGGTCGGCTTCGAGCAATGCCGCCAATCTTCCGTTGATTCCGGGGTCCTCGATGTTTTGCGCTCGTTGCGCGGTCAAAAACGCAGTCGCAAATGCCTCTGCACTGAATGGAGCGGGGGCTGCGGCGGCGGCGGGCTGTGCAGCGGCGGCTTCTAGGACGGCGAGGCGAGCTTGGAGACTGGCCAGGTCCGCAGCTGGAATCAGGACATTCTCTTCTTTGGTGACAGACATTGGATTTTCCTTGCGGGGCTTGTCCCCGCGATTCGTGTCAATTGATGAGAGGGGGCGCGGGCATGCCAATCGGCAACATGCCGGGGTCGCGTCGTAATGTCGTAAGCAAGGCAAGTGTTTGCCACGTATCGATCGGATCGTTCGGGCCGACCCCTTCGAACTCGACCAAGATTCGGGCGAGCGTGTAGAGCTCTTGCGGTGTAGCCGACCGCGGGCCGACGGCTTCGGGGTCGGCGCTCGTGTCGACGACGGGGCCGCACTGGCCATCGGCGCCGACCTCGAACTTCCACGACTTGCGCGGCCTCATGCGGTCGGCCCTCGGACTGCGGAGATTGCGCTCGGCCAATCGCGCTCAGCGCGCTCGCAGCGTTTGATTGCGCGCGCGTGAGTTCGCGACTGCGTCCGCTGGGAAATCGCGATTCGGATTATGTCACTTCGCGAGACTCCGATCGCTCGCGCTTCAGACTCGAGACGTTCGACATCTTCGGACGAAAGGCGGACCTGAACTTGTTTGGAACTCATATGCAAGAACGTAACCCAACTAACGGCAATTGTCAACCGTTGGCAACTGTCAATCGAAGGCAATTGTCGACCGCTGGTAACTGTCAACCGACGGCAACGAAACGCATCATGCCGGCTCCGAAATGGCTGCTAACAGCGACGTCGGGCGACTGCTACGACGTGCCCCAGCGTTCGGGCGATCGGATGTATTGCCAGCGTCGAACATAGGCATCGCACCCAACGCGAGTCAGTGCGTCGCAAACGGCCTTTGCTTGGTCGTCGGGCAATTCGAGCCACGCGTACTGTGGAGAGATCATGGCGTAGACGTGATTCGCGTCCAATCCAAGTTCGTCCGCCAGCAACGTTGCGAGCGCACCGTGGTCGAACTCCGTCGGCGGGCGCAACCTCGGGACGGTCTTGCGCCACGAATCACGGATTGCGATCCATTCGCTCGGTGTCAAAGTGCCGGCGTGATACGAGACCAGTCCCTGCAGGTGGCGACGGACCGTTTCGACATCGGTCATCGCGCGCCTTGCGACGACAGAAAAAAGAGAATTTCTGAAAGCGAGCGTGTGCGGCGCACGCTCCACGATTGGAGGGGGCGGCGCTTTGGGTGCACATGCCCTGGGTGCCTCTTCCGGGGCGGACCTCTGTGCTGGCGGCGCTGGCGGCGCTACTGCCACGGCTCGTGCCGCCTCGCGAGCTTCCGCGGCCTGGGCTCGGAGCTTGGCGAGAGTGAGAGCCTCTTCGGTCCGTCGCAATCGGCTTTCGAGGTCGCGGAGCCTACTCACGACAAACCTTGCAGCCCCGTAGTCCTTTGGACGCAACAAGCCCGTTTGCCTCGGATGCGTCCGCGCACTTCACCAAAATCGATGTCTCGCCGGCCGCCGCTGCATCGAACTCCGATTCCTTCAGCGCCGTCAGTAAGGCATCGCGATGCGCGGCAGTCGGTGCCTCGATCGTTATGGCGATTTCGGCCTGGGGCATGAGCCACACCGGGAGCTCGCCCGCTGCCTCTTGCCGATCGAGTTCGTCCGCTTGCTTGAGCAGCGCTTCACCCACTGTTCGCAGCTCGCCACGCTCGATCATGACTCCGCGCGTGCGGTACTTGAGCCCCGTTCTGGCATTTGCGAAAACGACATGGACTGTCACGTACGCGAGCGGCCGCGTGCCTTTTCCGTTGTTTTGCCCGTCGTAAAATCGCGATACGGCCCGCAATAGCGAACCGTTGGGGCGTTCGCACACGGCGAGCTCGGTTCCGGCGGACGTCCGCACGTCGAGAGGAAACGGCCTTTCCGTCATGGCTGGCGGGTCGCCAGGGTCACCCTTGTCCGTCGGGATGAGCTCCGCGAATATGGCACGGTCTGCGGCGCGTTTCTCCTCGAATGCGGCGAGTGTCCGATCGCGCTCTGCGACCTCGACGGGCGTCATCTCTCGACGGACGCGCGATCCGTCCGGCTGGTTCTCCCACCGCCACGGCATCGAGCCTTTTCTTCGCTTCGGCGGCGCCGTGTCGAGCACTTCACCCGTCGACGGGTCGTACGCCACTCGCGTGTCAGTTAGTCCCATATCAGCCATGACTCGCCCCTTCACATGTGACAAGCGACGTCGCCGCGGGCATCACGCACGGGCCCGTGTACTCGTGCGCGATCTCAATCCGTGCCCAGCATCGAAAGCCCGGTTTTTGCCGTCCGTCACGCTGCAGTCGCAGGACCTTGATGCGAGCCTTGCGTTGCGCGTATTCAAACCGAACAGCGTCCGAATCGCGATCGTCGACACCGAGCCAATCGCACACCTCGTCGCGAAATGATTTGAACGCGATCGAAAGATTGTCGGAGTCGAGAATGCTCGATCCGATACGCGTAAACGTCACGAGCCAGGGTCCGAGCGGACGGCGCTTGCCCTCGAGGCCGCGGGCGACGGCCCGGCGTTCACGCTGGCGACGGTGGCCGCGCGATTGCCAGTGTTCGCTCACGAGCTTGTTGAGCGAGACTGGCGCCGCATCGACGTCGAACGCGATCGCACGCGGGCGAGTGTCAAGCGTAATCGCTTGCGCCCCGGTCGATACCTGCGCTGCCTCACCGCTGAACATGGGGTCATGCTATGACATTAGTGTCATGCTCGCAAGGTCCACGTCTGACTATGATGTCGCTGTACGCAAACGTTGCGTGGTCCGTGGGCGCGCCCGCATCGATGATCTTCGGGCGCGGACAGCACCGGGTCGCGGGCCGCAAACGTTGCGACGAGCTCATGCCCTCTGTCCCCCGATGCCAGCAAGCCGCCCCTACGCGTCCAAGTCACGAGGGCCCGTCACGAGCTCGAAAGGCCCGCTGCGGCCATCGTCGCGCGACGCCGGGGCATGTGCCGACGCACGAGCAAGGGGATTGCGGCGAGGACCGGGCCCATAGCTCAGCCGTGGCATATTGCAAAAAAGTGAGGGGGTATCCCACCCTCGATCGATCGGCCGCCTACGATTTTGACCCCGGGGCAGGGGGCAGGCCCTACCACGTCGCACACGGCGCACACGCGTTCGCCCTTCGCGTCGCAGAGTGTGCGCGCGTTGGGCTTGCCCCCTCGGTTGCGGCGGCCGGCGAGCTACGCTGCGGCGCTGTCAGCGACCTTCTGCGCTAGAACACGAGCAACCGTCGTCGCGTGCCAGGTCTTTCCTCGCATGGTCGTGACGCCACGGCTGTTCAGTTCGATGGCGAGCGTCGCGTAGGTGTAGGCGCCCGTGTCGTACATCTCTTGCACGGTGCGCACGATATCGGGGTGTTCTTCGGACATGGGCTTTGCGCCGAGCCGGCCGCCGCGTTGGCGCCGAGCTTCGAG
>Ga0224535_1000631_pt1 | contig 9957 bp, 9 predicted proteins | sample 714E13034metaG_FD_179898 | JGI IMG/M metagenome (GOLD analysis project Ga0224535, IMG submission 179898) | Peat soil microbial communities from Stordalen Mire, Sweden - 717 E1 30-34 | ecosystem: Environmental > Terrestrial > Soil > Wetlands > Peat | place: Sweden: Norrbotten County, Stordalen Mire... | reverse complement strand
GGTTACCCAAACTGGGGCAAATGGCGCCGGCGTAACAACGATTGAGCCGGTCAACACCGGCACAGACATCCAGTCGATCTTCTTCGATATGTGGCGACAGGATCATCCCAATGCTGACCTCAATAACGTTCCCGGCGATATGGTCACTACCTCAGGTTCCGGCCTTGATCCAAACATTACGCTGGAGAATGCCGAGTATCAGCTCGACCGGGTTGCCAACTCATGGGCAACTGATTTGAAGCGCGATCCGGCTTCTGTCCGGCAGGAGATCGATCAAATTCTGCAGAACAATGCGGCGGCCCCCTTGGGCGGGCTGGCGGGCGAGAAGATAATTAATGTGCTTCAAGTTAATCTCGAACTAGTCCAGCGATATGGAGAGCCTCCGCAATAGTATCCTTGTAATTGTGGAAGAAAGATCGAATGTCATTTAATTCGGTATCTGGATGTTATAAGAAAAGTATTTTGGTGCCGCTCGACGGTTCATCAACCGCCGAGACGGCACTGAAATTTGCAACAGAATTAGCTCCCTTGCTGCAAGCACAGTTGATCCTAGTTTACATTGTCAGCCCGCTGATGATCACTGAGTCATCCTTGTATCTATACCAACTCATGGACGATATTCTCAGTCGCCAGTGTGATGATGGATGGTCATGATTGGCTCGAATTGCTGGCCAATTCGAGCAAGATGATTTGATAATCCGGCCCCGTGTAAGAATCGGGGAACGGATTCAGGTCATTTTAGACGAGGCCAGGGAATGCCACGCGGCGATGATTGTCATGGAGGCAGAGCGTTCATCACGGTTCCGCCGATGGTTGATAGGCAGCGAAGCTGATGAACTGTTACAGGAAAGTACGTTCCCGGTAGTATTTATTAATGGAGTTCTTCCGAATCCTACGAAAGGCGTTTTGAGTAAGAACATAATCGCTTCAAGCGAAGGAAGATCAAAAGTTCAACCAAAAGCGAACCCATCCTATTCCTAAAGATTGCCCTCGTAAAGCCAGTGATTGCATCTTAGCCTTTCATAGGCGTGCGAAAGGAGTCCCAGTGCGAACGAGGCGAGCCAGCAGAGATAATCTTATAATGCGTAAACCAACTCTTAATAGTCAGCAGGCACGATTGCTTCAAGCCAATGAAAGGATGCAAAACGCGCTAATCAATTCGGTTGCAAATGATCTGCGCACTCCTCTTGTTTCAATTCAGGGTGCGCTCTCATTGTTAAAAGAAGACCCGCTGTATCGCAATGATGCGACGCGGCAGAGTCTGATTGAGAACGCCGTTGAAGAAACGGAACGTCTCAACCAGTTTGTCGGTAACCTGCTTGATATGGCGCGAATTGAGGCGCATGCAATCCAGGTTGTGTTGGAACCGTATGATATAGAATATATTATTAGTTCAGTAGTTGAGCATCAAGCTCATTTATATAAAGATCGGTACGTAAACGTTGATGTACAGAGCGGTTTACCGTTAATTCCATTGGATGGTATTTTGATTGGCCGTGTGCTTCTCAACCTGTTAGACAACGCGGTCAAGTACTCGGCACCCGGCACGCCCATAGATGTGCAAGCATGGATGGCAGGCACAAATCTGAAAATCTCTGTAGCTGATCGGGGCATTGGCATATTGCCTGATGACTTGACGCGCGTGTTCGATAAATTCTATAGTATGTCGCGACATGATGGCGTCCGCGGCACGGGGTTAGGCTTGGCGATTTGCAAAGGCATCATTGAAGCACATCGCGGGAACATACTTGCCGAAAATCGCGAAGGAGGCGGCACTATTTTCATCCTGACCCTGCCTATGGAGAAACACCCTGAGGGCAAAAGTGATAGAATCTTCAATCAGTAGTGAATAACCGCTCCGTGAAGATAATTTCGATTCCGACTTTGCTATAGGATTACTTCATTGAAAATCAAGCGAAGGGGATTCGTAAAAAGCCTCATCTGTGGTTCTTGTATTTGCATATGAAAAACGATAATTCCAATCCAAGTGAGTCGCTTGTTTCATTGAATGCGAATGAAGCTGGGACGCGCCGCGGGAAATTGAAAATCTTCTTTGGCTATGCCGCGGGGGTTGGAAAAACCTACGCCATGCTGGATGCTGCGCGCATGCACAAAGCCGAAGGTGTGGATGTTGTTATTGGTTATATCGATTCGCATGGTCGGGTCGAAACGGAAGCATTGCTCGATGGTATGGAAATCTTGCCGCGGCGTGACTCAACGGATCAGGACATAACGCAACATGAATTCGATTTGGACGCGGCTCTCGCTCGACATCCAGCTTTAATTCTGGTGGATGATCTGGCACACACAAACGCCTCCGGCTCAGCTCACGCCAAACGCTGGCAAGATGTTCAAGAATTGCTCGAAGCGGGAATCAATGTTTACACTTCGCTTAATGTACAGCACTTGGAAAGTCTAAATGATCTCATCACTCAGATTACCGGGGTCGTCATCCGAGAGACGATTCCTGATACGGTGTTCGAGCAAGCAGACGAAGTCGAACTCATTGACCTTGCACCGGATGATTTGCTCCAACGATTCAAAGAAGACAAAGTTTATGTTCCCGAGGATGCCAGCTACGCTGTTCCTCATTTCTTTCGCAAGGGCAACCTGATTGCATTGCGCGAATTGGCAATGCGTTGTGCCGCTGACCGCGTGGATACACAGATGCAGGATTATAGGCACGATCATGCGGTTTCCCGCCCTTGGCTTGCCACAGAACGCATTCTCGTCTGTATTAGCCAGGCTCCGGATTCGGCGCGGTTGGTCCGTGCAGCACATCGCATGGCAAAGGCATTGCACGCCGAATGGTTTGCGGTTCATATCGAAGCTCCAGAATCTTTGCGTCTCGCCAAAGATAACCGCGACTACGTTGCCCAGACGCTTCATCTTGCAGACCAACTTGGGGCGGAAACGACAACCTTAAGCGGAAACAACGTGAGCGAGGAACTCATCGCGTTCGCGCACTCGCACAATGTGAGCAGGATCGTCGTTGGCAAATCGTCACATCCGCGCTGGCGCCAAGCCCTGTTTGGCTCCATCGCCGGAGAGCTTGTGCAGAAAATCGGCAGGATTGAGGTGCATGTGATCACCGGCGACCGCGAAGAGGCGGAACGTAGCACGAATTGGACCTTCGACTCAATTAACTGGCTGGGTTATTTTTGGGCAGTGATCGCGATCGCGTTCTGCACATTCCTCTCGAAGTTGATCGCACCTTACTTTTCCTTAACAGACATCGTCATCCTCTATCTGCTCGGTATTGTGATCGTCGCGGCATGGCAAGGTTTGGGTCCATCCATTCTGGCATCCGCATTCAGTGTGCTGGCCTTCGATTTCTTTTTCGTGCCGCCCACCTCATCCTTTACATTTTATGACCAACATTTTGTCGTGACCTTCGGCTTTATGCTTCTCTTGGGAATCATGATCAGCACGCTGACTGCGCAGATTCGCCATCAGGCCCGCGCCGCGCGCCAGCGCGAACAGCATACCGCAGCGCTTTACGCGCTTAGTCGTGACCTAGCTCGCATGTGGAGTAAACAAGAACTCATTGAAATGGCCATCCGGCATATAGGCCAGGTGATGGAATGTCAGGCGGCAATCCTGTTACCCGATCCGCCTGAGCGAATGTCCTCACCGGATCCATCTTTCCAATTAACGGTCAACGAACGTGCTATCGCGGAATGGGTCTACGAGCATGGTCAGGCCGCCGGATGGGGAACCGAAACGCTTGCCGACGACAAGATCCTCTACCTTCCGTTGGTAGCTTCGCGTCGAACGATTGGCGTTCTTGGAATGCGACCACGACAAATATCGTCCCCACTGATTTCACCGGAGCAATTCCATCTCTTGGAAACTTTGGCCAGTCAGACTGCGCTCGCCATTGAGCGTGCCTATCTGGTCGAGGAATCGCAAAAGGCGAAGGTGCAGATTGAAACCGAGCGAATGCGGAATGCATTGCTCAGTTCTGTCTCTCATGATTTGAAGACACCGCTGGCAGCCATTGCTGGGGCAGCAGGAAGTTTGATTGAAGACGAAGTGGGACCGCGCCGCGAACTCATTCTGACCATTACTGAAGAAGCAGATCGATTGAACCGTCTGATTAGCGACTTGCTGGATATGACGCGCTTGGAATCCGGTGCATTGCAAGTTCGAAAAGAATGGCAAGCTGCCGAGGGAATTGTCGGTGCTACATTCACGCGTCTTGGCGCCCGACTTCGCGACCACCCGGTTACGACTCATATTCCTGCCGATATGCCGCTTGTTCTACTGGATAGTGTACTCATCGGTCAGGTATTGATGAATTTGTTAGAGAACGCGATCAAGTACACGCCATCCGACTCCCCGATGGATGTTTCGGTAAATATATCCGGTGGTCAAGTGCTATTTCAAGTAGCGGACCGGGGATCTGGGATTCGTTCAGGCGATGAGGAACGAGTGTTTGATAAGTTTTATCGCGCCCGGACAGACGGAGGAGGAGTCGGCTTGGGATTGACCGTTTGCCGCGGCATCATTGCAGCCCATAGCGGGCGCATTTGGGCAAAAAATCGTGAGGGCGGTGGTGCGGTGTTTCAGTTCACCTTGCCGATTGAAGGCGAACCGCCAGAGGTCAAAGCCGAAGAAACCGAGTGGTCGGAGAAATCAGAAGGAATTCCAATGGAAGAGGCACACAATGCCAAACCCTGATCCCGTGATTCTTGTGATAGAAGACGAAGCGTCGATTCGTCGCTTTCTGCGAACTGCACTGACCAATCATGGTTACCAGTTTGTCGAAGCGGCGACGGCGAAGGATGGACTTGAAGCCGCGACGCATCAACCCGATTTAGTAATTCTCGACTTGGGGCTACCGGATCTTGATGGCTTGGAAGTGGTCCGTCAGTTGAGGGGGTGGACAACCTTGCCGATCATTATTCTTTCTGTGCGCGGACAGGAGAGCGTCAAAGTAAGTGCCCTTGACGCTGGTGCGGATGACTACTTGACCAAGCCATTCAGTGTAGAAGAATTATTGGCTCGAATCCGAGTTGTGCTGCGCCATGCGGCGCACATCGAACAGAAGGCTGATGAACCGATTTTCACAGTCGATGATTGGAAAGTGGATTTGAGCAAGCGGCAAGTATTTGTCGGCGAAAGAGAAATCCACTTGACGCCAATCGAGTACAAGTTATTGACCACACTGATTCGATATGCAGGTAAAGTGATTACACATCGCCAGCTGCTTAAGGAAGTATGGGGATCCGCCTATTCGAATGAGACCCAATATCTTCATGTTTATATGACACGACTGCGACACAAACTCGAATGCGATCCTGCTCAGCCGCGGCATTTAATGCTGGAACTCGGCGTTGGCTATCGGCTTAAGGTGGATTAATTACATTGGTCTGTATGGGTTGCATCGTTTTGGGATAAATGTTCATTAGAGCAAGTGATTATCCCATATCGCCATGCAATGACTTTGGAAGTTCTATTTATAACCTGAAGCCTTCTTTGGATCGTGCATGTGTTGTAAGGGATACTCGCCTTATTTTTTACCAAAAATCAGCGAGCCTCTCCACATCTGGAGAGGCTCGCTGTCGACATCAACGGCTAGGAATGGTATTCCACCGTTGCATGAAATTGTTTGGTGATCGCCCGACTGCGCGCTTCGAGGATGTGTATACTCCAGTTGATCACTGTCCAGGCCAGCTTCACGGCAACTTTAGCGGCCCACTCATTCCAGAACGGTCCAGAGATGCGCAGATAAATATCCTGTCTGGCGCTCCTTAGGTGTTCGAGCGCTTCTTCCATCATCTCTTGTGCGCCCAGACTCCCGACCATCTTTTCATCCAGCCATTGAATCGCTTCCTGCTGGAAACGGGCTTCGATCAAGGCGTCGTCGAAGTCGTAATCATCATAACTACGCTGGGTGATGTGATCGACGATCCCCTCATCGTCAAATCGCCAGGCAATGTAACCTCGCCAGAACGGATAGCGTTTTTCCAATCCGGAAAGGAATTCTGCAGGTGGGATGGCAAGAACCAGCACAAGTTCATCGTCCTCCTCCTCGTACCGCGTCTTTTCCTCCGCGCTCAATCTTCCTGCCTTTTCCTGGTCGATTGCATCCAATTCTGGACAGTTCCAAAGCGTACTGGAATTGCTGCGTGCAAGGAATTCTACGGGCTTTCCATTCACAAGCAATTCATCCACGAAAGCCAGCCAATCGCCTGCCTGATAACGCAGGCCGGATACTTGAACATCGCGTTCAGTTTTATCCAGCCCGCTTTTACGCGCGGCGCCAACCGCATAGATATCCTGCTCGCATAAAGCTGCCCGCATTCCTTCATCCTCAACTACGATCACCGGTTCCCGGACATATAGAATATCGCGTCCAGAGAAGGACTCGCTCTCAACGGCTGGATATCTGCCATCTCCGTCGTCTTGGGTCGAAATCCAAACTTCCGAAGAGTTGTACCAGTTGACCTGGATATATCCAAAGAACCTGAGTGTCTCTTCGGAAACCGGATCGCGTGCAAGGTTTGCGGCCAGGGTATCTTCCTTCGCGCAAGTCTGGAGCCGCTGAAACGCGGAAGGCTTTTGTTCTTTCTCCATTACGTTCGGCAATGCCTTAACCTGGTCCGTATCGAAACCGGCAAGATATTCATCCAGGACTGTTCTTACGATCTGGTATACCGCTGCGTGCAAATGGCCATCATCGATCACCTCTTCGCGATCCGGAAGCTTGGGGCGAATCCCGCTTTCCGGATCCACAAAGAACACAGTTTCCAGGTTCTCGAAAATGGCTTGGGCCAAATCCTGTTCTGCCGCGCTTTTCAAACGAGCGATTCCCTGCGCCAAAGCATTCTGCAAAGCCAGCGAGTTGAAGAATGCGTGCTGCCAAACCACGCGGGCTGCCACTCTCCGATAATGTCCGCTTCCATAGCGGCCAAAGCCAACCCGTCCGGCGCCGGGCACATCCAGTACCGGCTTGTAATCCAGAAGCTGTTCCGGTTTCATCTCTTTGGGCTCGGCGTTCGCGCCGCAGTAGGATACGTTCATGGGATACAGCCCGCGTGCTTGCCGGAAATCATCCTCGTCGAATTGGGTTTTCTCAGCCAGAGTCAGCTCGACACGCATCCCCGGCGCGTGCTCGAGATCGTATTCAACGTCCACGTCCCTCGTTTCCAGATTGGCGGGGGTGAGGGTCATCTGCCAATCGCGACTTCGGTAGGTAACCGATTTCACGTACTCCGAGCGAAGGAAGGAAAAGGCGCCCAGGCCTGCCGGATCCACGGCAGGCGATCCTACATCCCAACCGGACTGGCCAGCGGTCAACAGGCTTTGCGCGTCGGAACCGCGGCCGTCATCTTCAAAGAGCAGGGTGCGCTCTTTGTAATGGATGATCACATTTTTGGCGTTGGCCCGGAACGAGTTCTGGAACAACTCCCGAAGAATAGATCTCTTCCCGCCAAAATATCGAGGAATTTTGACGAGAAGGTTTTGAGAAACTCCGAACTGCATTTGTTTTGTGGTCATGTAGTCGTGCCTCCTGTGTTTTTGATTTTTTGTTTTGAACGACAAAAGCCTCTCGCAAGAGAGGCTTTTCAATAAAATCTGATTCCTGACATTATGGAATGATCGGATTTCTACGGCGTGGAAACAATCTTGAAATCTGTGAACTCACCGCGCGTTACTCCATCTTCCACCTCCTTCCACCCGCGCCAGCCTGTGAAGATGTTCCGGCCGCATTGCGGCCCTGGAGTCATCAAGAGACTCATCCAGCTTTCCTTTCCGGTGTCACAACACCAATTTGTTTTAGATATGTTCCCAGATCCAAATTTTCCATCACGCGTTTTGAATGAACCTCACGCCAGGAAAGTTGGTCCACGGGCTCGTACTTGCACTGTTCCCCGCTGGCCATGAGAAATATACCGGCGCAGAATGTCGTTCGCGCCTTCAGCAATTCTGCCCGCATCCGGCTTAATTCTCTTTTTGTTCCGCGTTTCATGTTTGCTAATTCCGCGCAGAACTGTTCGCGCGTCAACGGAACCGTAACAAGCCGGAGCAGTTGGTCGTGGTACACCAACTCAGTCGTTCCAATCAGCGGCATCGTTTGAGTCGTCAAATGTGTATGGCCTGCATACAGGTGATGCGATGCGGTACGCGGCCTCGCCCGTATTCGTCGTCCTGTGCCCGGTCTTCCACCAGCGCACTTCGGACCGATGCCCCTTGCCACGCTGATCGGGTTATGAAGTTTGCGACCACAGATTCGACATTTCACTGAACTGACTTCTGTCATAGACATCCTCCTTGAAAGATTTTTTTGTTTCATCGCGATGATTTGAGAGAGCAGGCGGCAGGCCAAACTCCGTAATTGGTACGCGGAGTTCCGCGGAATTAAGTTGGAGCATCAGATACCCTCATCCAAAGTTATTGCCGCAGGAAGCTCAATCCATACCGCCTCGCCCTCCTCCGCATTCGCTGTGTCGTTGCCCAGGAGGTTTTCAATCGCGTTGATGATCTCCGCTGCCGCCTCCTGAATGCGTTTCCCGCTTGCCTTGAACGCGCTTACCACCTTTTCCTTATCTCCACCCTGCCATGTGGCAAGATAGCCGAAGGAATAATCCGACGCATCCATGCCAAAATGATTCAGCACGATATAAGCCACCGACTCGGCTTCCAACTCTAAAACCGATTTTTCAGTATGAAGCCGGTATTCCTCCTCGGTGTGCATCATCGAGTGGGCCAGTTCGTGCACGCGCGTCTTCACCCTGTGCAGAGGAGACAAATCGTCCGCGATCAGGATCACCTTCTCTTTCCATTGGCATACGCCGTTTGCCCCGTACGCGGCTTCGCGATCGACAACCTTTACCTGGTAACCGCGCGCCGTGATCACTTGGTCCACCAATTCATTCAGCGCCAGCTTATCCTCGCCGGTGAGCAGGGTCAGCACTTCCGGTATTTCCCGGCCTTCGGTCTGAGACACATCGTAGACATAGCCGGTGCCGAAGAAGACGGTTCCTTGTCCTGCACTTTGGTGGTCCGGTTTTTGGCTCCCATCATCCAATCCGATCCCATCCAATTCCGCCGCCTGCTTTTCATCGCTCTCGCTTTTCTTTTTTCTTCCATAGGGAACCATAATGGCGATTCCCTTTTCGCCGGCCTTGACATGCCTTCCCAACTCGTTCCATTTTGTATACCCCGCTACACAGGTTGCTCCTGGCTCTTGAAACAGAATCAGGAGAGTGTTCAGGAAAGAGTATCTGTGAAACTTGGATTGAAATTTCAAATATTGTTGCCATCGATCCGAGTTGGCCAGCGCCACAACCCCCTCTTCCAGCATTGCCATGGATTTCTGCATCTTCTCTCGCGCCCGCTCACGAGATTTTTCCTTCATCTTCCGAAGTTGTTCGGGTGAATATTTTTTCTTGGTCATTGATCTCCTTTCTTGAGCGCGGTGGCTCCAACGCCCACGAACAATCGGTTCTGTAGTGTGGTGTACTTTCTTTTAGGCATAATGCCTCCTTTCCTTTCACCAGTACTTTTCTTCCACGCCGAAATCAGACATGATGATGTGCCCGTTCCAGCGCATGAGATGGCGGGCGTACCCCTCCCACCAGAAATCGAACTCTTTCTGCAAGGCTTTCTCGATCGGCGCGATCACCTTCCCGTACTGCGCAAGGATGTCCTCTTCGACGCGGGCCGCCAAAGGCATGACCAGAACCCCCATCGTCTCGCCGCAATGGCACAGCGCCAAACCCTTTGCGCTGGAGTCAAGCGGGTCATGCTCTGGGCACACTTCACGCGTGATCGCGCGGGGCAGGGGCATCTCTTCGACATATGCCCATACCGGCAGAGCGCGTTGATAGGTCTTATGGACCCATTGTTGAATTTCTGCCTCCTCGGGGAGCACGCATCCGATCTTTACGGCTGCGCCGTTGATCTCATACACGGCGCCGAATGTGCCTCTGCCAAGCCGTTTTCTTT
>Ga0224535_1000630_pt1 | contig 9962 bp, 8 predicted proteins | sample 714E13034metaG_FD_179898 | JGI IMG/M metagenome (GOLD analysis project Ga0224535, IMG submission 179898) | Peat soil microbial communities from Stordalen Mire, Sweden - 717 E1 30-34 | ecosystem: Environmental > Terrestrial > Soil > Wetlands > Peat | place: Sweden: Norrbotten County, Stordalen Mire... | reverse complement strand
CTCATGTTGTTTTACCGGTTTTGATCGAGTTGTCCGATGCTCTGCGACAACCACAGGCTGATGGAGGCGATCTCATTATCGGGCAGATATTCATGTCCGGGCATATCGGTTCCGGTAATTCCGAATTTGACAATGTGTGCGATGCGATCCCTTCGCTGTGCGTCGTCGGCTGAAGGCGAAAGATGGAAGTATGGCCCAACTGCAAGATCTGGAGGAAGCCGCTTGAATCGAGCTTTCCACCGCGTTTGCCCTCCCGCGCTGTGGCAGGTGGCGCAGTGGCGCTGAAAGCTGCGTTCACCGTCGCGGATATTGGCCATTGCCAAAGCAGAAGTGGAGGGATGCCAGCCATCATCCGCGGCCAGATATTGCAGCGCTCCCTCTGTATGCAGACTTTCTAGGTAGCCCACGAGATCGTTTCCGCGCTCATCGCGAAAGAGAAATGCATACGAAGGCATGATGGAGGTTCCACTCACCTCTGGCGGGTCAAGGAAGTGCACTCTAAGCCAAAGCGCAGAGCGTCTGGATCCAACTTCAGCAAGATCGGGCCCCTGGCGGCGATTGCCTATCAGCGGTGGGCGCTCTTGACGAAGCTGCCGCAGACTCTCCGCTGGCCCCCACATCAAAACATCAGGTGAGTTAGGGCGCACAAATTGTGTGTGGCAGTTGATGCATCCTTCGGAAATATATACTTGCCTTCCCCGCTCCACCCGCGATAACACTGGAGAAACACGTGCGGCGGGAAGAATGTGATTCAGAGAGAAAGCCGCAAGAAGTACGGCTACGGTCAGTACAATTTCGAGTTTTCGTTGCAACAAAAACCTATCCGGCAATGACAGCAGAACTACGACTCCAGCCGCCAGAATAAAGCTGGGCGGAACATCGCCAAGGTTCTGGCCCATGCCGATTCCCATCGCCGATCCCAACCATCCAGCAATGGCGTAAAGCCACCCGGCCTGTCGCCCACGCTCAGCAATGGAAGCGGTCGGAGAAAGCAGCGAAGGATAAGCGACAAGCGCTACCGAATAAAGTGAAACGCCAATAGGATAAAAGATGGAAGCCAATGTGACACAATGCGGGTCAAGCAAAAGCAGGCATGCAAAACCAAGCGCTAAGAATGAGGTCGTAAGAACAAGCGAAAGACCGCGGCGGCTTAGAAACCATGCGCTGGCCAGCGCTGCGCTAAGATGAAGCAATCCATTGGTCCATAGATGGATCGAACCTTCCCAAGTGCCCGCTTTTAAGTACGGAGTGTTTTGAATGATGTAGAAAGCTGCCGAATCCAGCCAGACAAGCGCGGTAAAGCATGCCAGCACGCGGAGAAACGACCCGATGGGTTGCGACAATACCTCCGCATCGTCCGGGGTTATCGCCGTTGGCGCCAGCGTTACACAAACTCCGGCAAGGCACAGCAAACCTGCCGTCGTCGCTTGTATCTCAGCCGATGCTGTAAAAAGGGCGGGAAGGTTGCAGATAAAATAGCCGGTGCCTGTTCCCAGGCCAACCAGCAAAAGTGGATTGCGATTGCCTGTCCATTGGCGCAGATGAGTCACCAATGTAACGGTGAGTACTCCCAGGCCCGCGCCGATCAGAAACGCAACCATGACACTCGTTGCGGGGCCAAGCGGAAAAAGCGAAAGTAATGCCGCTGCGCCCGAAGCGAAGAACCCTACGCACAGCCGAAACTTTGGCGAGGGCCACAGCCTCAATCGTGGGGTCAAAATACTGAGCAGGATTCCGCCGATTGCCATAGCGACCATCACAGCAGTCAAATACGTGCCGGCTACTCCGAGGTTAGCCAGTCGCTTGAGAAACGCAAACTGCGCAAAGATCAAGAAATAGACATACGTAATCGCGACAAGGCTGGCGCCTTGCCATCCGGCCGAACGCCAGTTACCGCGCAACATAACCTAGCCAGTCTTTACGAAGGCCAATGGCTTGAATCAAAACGCAGGCGCCGTCAGAGATGGCGACCGTGAGCCAACCCGCTTCCAGCGTGTGCGCCAGAATCTGTGCGATAACGAAGATGGCCACGCTGGCGCGAGTAATTCCAGTGAGCAGCCAAACGGCCTCCAGCTTGCATGGGCTTCCTCTGCGAACCATCACCCGCGCGCCGTAGAGGCATGCGAGTCCGACAGAGAGAACAAAGGCTCCAATGAACGAAAGAAACGGAAGCGCGTCATTGGGCACATGCAAACGCATAAGCTCAAGCGCGAACTTCGGCGCAATGATAAGCAACGTGCCTGTCAGGGTGTCGGAGAGGCCAATCAGCAACTGATAGCCGATGAGAATGGGACGCTTCATGCAGCCTTCTCCTGTGCCGTTAACACAAGCGGCGGTTCGCGAAGCAAAGTTGTGGCGTCAACGAGCCAGTCCAGCGATGCGGCCAGCATCACCACTCCAACCACCACTCGCAGAAGGTAAACAGCGTTACGTGCCGCACCGGGAACAATTGTGAATGTCGGGTCAAAGCCCTCGCTCCAACCCGCAGCCGACATCAGCGCAACGTATGCTACGACAGAGATATTCCAAGCGTAGAATGACCGAGCTTGGTTGAATATCCATCCATCCTTGCCAAGCATTTGAACCATAACGAAGATCAGCAGGCTCGAGGTAAAGCCGGCCATCGCCAGCAGCGAATGTCCAACGAGGCCATCGGTGAATTTGAAATGGTCCAGGATGCCGGGCAGAAAGAAAACCCATCCGCTAATAACCAGCGCCGACCACCAGCACAGGAAAGCGATGCGCCAGCGTCGCGTATTAGCGCACCACTTGAAGGCCGCATAGTATGCAGGCATGAGTGGCGCCCAAATAAGGAGGCTACCGAGCGAGAGAAATTGCGCAGGGTGATGGTGGCTGATGTCGGCGCTGCCAAGCGCAAAGCAAAGGAGAAACTCCGCAATCATGGTTGCCCATGCAAATGCAATCGTCCTGGAATGTCTCGTCTTGCGTTGTGTAAGCCCGTATGGCAGCATGAGCAAAATCGCAACTATGATCAGAGACGATTCAAGCTGGCTCGCTCCGGTGGGACCGCCGGTGTCGGGATTGATAGCCGGATAGAAGTTGGGACTCGATGCAAAATACATCACGAAGGGAACAACCATCAGAATCCCAAGACCAAGCAGCTTCACGCCTCGTGCGGCGGTAGCTTTCCATTTGTAGACAAATGAGATTGTGAGAAGCACCCACAGCGCAATCATCGCCAGCGGAAAAAAGATGCGCGCGTAGCCGGACCAATCGAGAAACAGCTTGCCGCTGGAGTGGCCGGAGAGCCACGAATAAGTGCCCACGCAGAGCGCCGCTGACCACACCCATAGTATTGGCCTGCACCATTGCGCCAGCGGTCCGCGCTCTGCGCCGTAAACCTTGAAGAGAAAACCGGCCATTGGAAGACTTGTCCAGCCGTAGAGTTCCAGATTCATGTGCACCATGATCCAGCGCCCATAAGTCCATTCGCCAAGCATACGATTAAGGGCGGGGAAAAGCAGCAGAAGCGAGAGCAGAACTCCGACGGCATTTGCAAAGACCAGCCAAAACAAGCTGTGCCACGCTGCGCTTGCAACAGCATGAGGAGCACTATCAGACGTCAGATTTACATCAGGCGTGTACTGGCTCATAGGTTCTCCCGTCGTGCATCTCCAGCAGTCGGTCGCAGCGCGCTGCCAGGACGCGATCATGAGTGGCAATCACCAGCGTTACGCCCTCCGTGGCAACAATGTCGAGCAACAATTCAAAAATCGTGCCGCTCGTATGTTCGTCGAGCGATCCGGTGGGCTCGTCCGCAAGCAAAATCTTTGGTTTGTTCATAAGCGCGCGACACAGCGCGGTGCGTTGGCGCTCTCCGCCAGAGAGTTTTTGTATGCACTGGCCAAGGCGGTGGGTAAGGCCGGTGCGATCCGCAAGCTGCTGCAAGCGAGCCAGCGCGACATGTCGATCAATCCCTGCGGCAACAGTGGGAATCAGACAATTTTCTGCAAGAGTAAGATCAGGAATAAGGTTATGGAGTTGAAAGACGAAGCCCACTTCGTGACGCAATAGTTGCAGCAGGTTACGGTAGCGATTGACTTCGATTCCGTTGACCGACACATGCCCGCGGTCCGATGCATCCAGACCGCCAAACAGATGCAGCAGCGTGCTCTTGCCGCAACCTGATGGACCGCAGAGAGCCACCGTCTGGCCCTCGATAGCCTCAAAGTTCACTCCCTTAAGAACCTCAATTGCCCCGTCGTCATAGCTCTTCCACACGTCCACCGCGCGGAGAACAATGTGTGCAGAGCCACTCGCCGGTGTTGTTGAAAGATTCATTCGAAGCGCAATGCCTCCACTGCGCGGACGCGCATGGCATAGACTGCCGGATAAAGCGCACCGGCGATTCCCGTGAGCAATGCCAACATAATCACGATCAGCATCACAAGAGGCTGAATCGTCACGTCAACATAGCCGTGAAGCGCAGGCACAAGCTTGAGCACAAAGAGCAGACAAATCCCGGTCATTAATCCCACCCCTGCGCCGAGGAGAGACACAACTGCGGACTCGCCGAAGATCATCGCAGCAATCTGCAAATGAGAGAAACCATTAACGCGCAAAATTGCAATCTCGCGAATTCGCGTGAACACCGACATAATCATGGTGTTGGCAACTCCAAGCCCGCCCATCAGCAGTCCACATCCGCCCACTGCCCACGCAGTGGCCTTGAGAATTCTGAACTGCGAGTAGGAGCGTGTAAACTCGACGTCTTCCAGGGCAATCAGATTGGCGAATTTCGTCTTGACCATCGATTTGAGCAAGGTCGCATCGCCCTTATCGCGCAGCTTGATGGTAATCACCGAGGAAGTTCCTTCTTTGTGAAAAAAGCTCTGCGCGGAACTGAGTGGCATAAAAACACCGCCGTCCTCAAAGCCGTTGGCAGTTTTGAGAATTCCAATTACGTGGAAAACTCCGTGGCCAATCGGCACATGGTCGTTGAGTTTTGCACCGAGGAACTCCGCGGCCCGCTCGCCTAAAACCACGTCATCGGCATGTTGCGAATAAGCGAAGCGGTCTCCTGCAATCCAGGTAGCCTTGCGAATGCGTGCGTCTGTGGAAGTCACGCCGAAGCAAGTGATAATCGGATGGTTGGCGCTGGAGACAATTCCAAAGAGCACCGGGTCTGCATGAGAAACCATCGACCACTTGGCAATCTCTTCGACCGCGGCGGTGGGAACATTGCTAAAAAAGAGATCGGAGACATTGCGCTCGAAGACTATGATTTCGCTATCGCTCGACAGAATCCCAGAAAACATTCCGATTGCGCCTTGCAGGATAGTGACTACGGTGAGCATGGCCGCAACGCTGAAGGATATGCCCGCAACACTGATGAACGAGCGGATGCGATGGCGGCGCAGATTCGTTAGGATCAGCTTGAGAAAAATCACGAGCGCTCTCCCAATGTCATCTCAGAGATATTTCCGGTAACCTGGATAAGTTCCTCTTCCAGGTCGCTGCGCAGCTTTCCTAGAAACAATACCTCTGGCCTTGATTTCAGCAGCAACCGGAGCATCCTGTCTCCCAATTGGATAAAGTGCATAAGACGCTCAACAGTGTTGCGAACTCCCATCGCTGATGCCACATTGGGCCGGTCGAGCAGTGTGTCGCGGGCAACAGTCTTCCCCGTCTGGGTAGCATTTCCCAGCACATCTTTCAGGTCGTCGACCATTTGGTACCCGAGGCCCCAGTACAAGGCAATCCGTTCCAGCAACTGAATCTCCCGCGCTGAAGCGCCGCCTAGCATGGCCGGCAAAACCAGAGTGAGCCGAATCAAAGAAACCGTCTTGCTACGCGCAATTGCCTCGGTTGTTTCCCGATTGTGGAGCAAGGTTGCGTAGTGTAGGTCAAGACTCTGCCCGTTAAGCACACCTTCAACACCGAGACATTGCTCGATGTAAACTAGGGCGCGCGACTGAAGATGCTGCGAAGAACCCGAGACTGCCCGCCAACTGAGCGCATAGGCGCGATTAATGAGTGCCAACGCAGTTAGAATGGCACCAGCCTCGCCATAGGCGAGATGAACGCAGGGAACTCCGCGCCGTTCTGAGGCATTGTCCATGCACGGCAAGTCGTCAAAGAGCAGCGAAGCGGTGTGGAAGTATTCAAGTGCGATGCCCAAATCTCTGGCGTGATCGCGATTCAGGCCGTATGCTGTGGCCATCTGAAAAACTATCCGCGGGCGAACAAGGCTGCCGGGATTGTCCAGCACATGGCGGAGCGCCTCCTCTAAGTGCGGGTCGAGATCTGCGGGCAGAAGAACACCTGTTCTGAAGGCGTCCACAAGTGGAGTTGCGTTCAAAGTGTTCATGCTTAGCGTCGCTTGCACACGTCCCCTCTCGTTTTCTTTATTGTTCAAGGTTTTGTACTATACGAGAATCCTCAGGTATTTCTCCCGAACGGCCAGCTCAGTTACAACTCATGGGTGAGACGGGTTTACGGCAATATTGGAGAGCGTCTGAACGCGCCAATCTTCATGACGATTTGTTCATTTCAGCGGAAAGCGATTTGAGACTACTTCAAGAATACGAGATTCATATGACGGAGAGACAACTTAGTAATGACAATTTGTTCATTTTCGAAAGCGGCCGGTTTCATAATTTCCGCTTCGTCATATCTAGTTTTCTATTAGAATTTTATAAATATGCTCTAATATCCACTTATGCGACTTCTGCTCGTTGAAGACGAACCCGATATACAAAGCTTCCTGAAATCGTCTCTTGCGGAGGCTGGATATCAGGTGGATGCGGCGGCAGATGGGAAGTCAGCCAGCCAATTGGCGATCGATGGCCAGTTCGACATCTTGATCGTTGATCTTGGATTGCCCGACCAGGACGGTATCAGCTTGATACTCAAGCTGCGCCAACTCGGAGTTCGCGCGCCAGTGCTGATTCTGTCGGCGCGTCGCAGTGTCGATGACAGGGTGCGGGGCCTGGAACAGGGCGGAGACGATTACCTGACCAAGCCTTTCGCGCTCGCCGAGTTGCTGGCCAGGCTGCGCAACCTGCTTAAGCGCAACAGCCCCCCTGCAAGCGAGTCAACCCGATTGCATGTGCTTGATCTTGAGCTGGATTTGCTCCGGCGCGAGGCAACTCGGGCAGGGCAACTCTTGCAACTCACTCCCCAGGAGTTTGTTTTGCTGGAGTACCTTTGCCGCAATGCGGGCCGCGTGGTAACGCGCTCAATGATTCTCGATCAGGTTTGGGGCATGCGCATTCAGCCGGATACCAACGTCGTGGATGTTCACATTTATCGGCTGCGCGGCAAGGTCGATGGCCAGGGGCAGCAGCCGTTGATCCGAACGCTTCGGGGTGTGGGCTATGTTCTCAAAGACCGCTAAACCTGCAATCCACTCTGCCGCATGGCGTATCTCGCTATGGGCGACTCTCGCCTTTGCATGCGGAACCATGCTGGTCTTTGTCTTTCTTCATCGCTTTGTAGCCGATGACATTCAGCGTCGCAGTGATGCCTGGCTATCGGGCGAAGTTGAGGTTCTAGGCGATGTGGCCGAGCGGACCCCTAAGAACGCACTCTACGACCGGGTTGTTGGAGAAGTGGCGGAGCTTGCCGGCAAGGAAGTGCCGAACAAGTTGCTTTCGGAGAGCAACTCGAATGACTCGGTTTTCTTTCTTCAGACTGGCCGCGATGGTTCACTTCAGCTTTGGGTTGGAGCTGGAAATGGCGCCCCAAACCTGCAGGCTATTCAAGCCGTCAAAATCGTTTCTGATCATCCAACCGATCTGCATGTTCAGGGCTTCGGAATTCCGTTTCGATTGGCTTCGATTCGCTTGGCTGATGGAAGTTATATCTACCTTGGACTTTCTGAACGGGATGAACTCCGGGTGTTGAGAAGCCTGCGCCTGCGATTCTTTCTACTTTGGCTTCTGCTTGTTCTTTTCGGCTTTGGCATTGTCTTCTTCACCACGCGGCGCATGTTGAGCCACGTGAGAAAGATTGCCGAGGCAGCTTCGGGAATCGGCCACTCCGATTTGACTGCCAGGGTGCCGACAACCAAACGGAACGACGAAGTGAGCCATCTGGCTTTGACGCTGAACCGCATGTTGGATCGTATCGAGAGGTCCATGCACCAGTTGCACACCATTACTGATTCGCTGGCGCATGATCTGCGCAGCCCGCTCACCGCAATTCGCGGAAAGCTGGAGATGTCGTTGTCTGCTTCAATGCAGACTGAACAGGCCGAGCCAATCGTCTCTGCCATCGAGGAACTGGATCGGCTGACCGATTTTCTAAATAAGTCCCTGGATGTCGCCGAGGCCAAGGCAGATGCGCTTCGACTCAACCTGGCTCCGCTCAACCTGGACGAACTTTTGCGCATCATGATCGATCTCTACGAACCTTCCATGTCGGAAAAAGGCCTTCAGATCAGGCTGCATAGCCGCGGCCCTCTCATCATTGAGGCCGATTCAGCGCTGATCCATCGCATGATCGCCAATCTTTTCGACAATGAGCTGAAGCACGTACCCGCGGGCTGCGTTGTCAATCTGCAACTCCAGGTCGAGGATGATGCCGCTTTACTAATCCTCGAAGATGATGGTCCTGGCTTCGACCCGGAGATATCTCCGCACCTTTTCGAGCGCCGGGTAAAAGGCCGAGATTCCAATGGTCACGGTCTTGGCCTCGCATTCATTGATGCTGTTGCTCACGCGCATGGTGGAACTGCAAAGGCATCCAATCGAATGGAAGGCGGCGCGCAAATCGTCGTAACTCTGCCACTCGCTTCCGTATAGACATGCAATGGGTTGGTATCGCAAGAAAGATACGGCAGCCTCTCGTAACAACAACGCACGGAGGAATCACCTGTTATAGAGGAAGCGCCATAGTTTTGAAAAGAAGAGTTATGACTCAGAAGATTGTGCTATCAACTCCGGTCGCTCGGAAAAGCTAGAATTCAATGAGCGGCAACCGTATCAGAATTCTGGTAACCATCCTCTGTTCCAGCTTAGTCAAGGGATCATTAACTGCATAACCCGGCCAGCCGTGCTTTCCACATATCTAGATCCTCCGGTAAACCAGATTTTTGTATTGTGATCTTGAACACATCCAGAATTTTTTTACTTGTAATACTATGCACAATAACTAACAGGGGCGGATAGTGCTGCGCTGGGTTACGTCCTTGCTTCTTACTCGCGGCTTCCTTCCCTAATGGAAAATAATTGCATAGTTATGTGGCTCGGCACGAGCAACACACAAAGAACGGCTGGGTCTCATGGCATCAATGCGCGACAGGTATTGTCTGGCGTGCGCACATGAACGGTATCCGGCCCCGGGCATGATCCCAGGAGGGCCAGAGAAAGGCGCTACCATGAACGACCTCGAGAGACATTCGGCTCCGAATGCTTTTTCCTCCCATGTTTGTACACTCTTCTCCGTCCTGTTGCGTTCCCTTAAGACGCTCAGCCCAGCCATACCTGCAATAAGACGAAGCGGAATGGCGCTCTGCGCCTTGCTGCTGCTGGCCGCTCTGCCGGCTATTTCCCAGGGCACCGCTACGGTGACGCTCTTCACCGACACTAACTCGACGGACGGCTCAGGCAATCCTGGGTTAGGCGCAGGATACATCGACTCCAGCGGCCATTATGATCTGCGTTTTGCCTTGCAAGGCGCCATCGTCACCGGCGGAAAGTGGACGATCAATTTTCCCTCTACTTGCACGGCGACGAACCCCTGCGTCATTACACTGACCAACCCGCTGCCGCCGATTACTTCAAAATCGACCAACCCACTCATCCTGAACATTGACGGCGGGGAGTTCGGGAACGTGATTATCGATGGGGCGGGCGCATACCGGGCCTTCTTTATCGACGATGCCAATGTAACGCTGGCCAACCTGCAGATCCAGAATGCTCTGGCTCAGGGAGGCGCTGGTGGCGAGGGTGTCTGGTTGGGCGGCGGCGGCGGCGCTGGTTTGGGAGCTGGAGTCT
>Ga0224535_1000629_pt1 | contig 9983 bp, 3 predicted proteins | sample 714E13034metaG_FD_179898 | JGI IMG/M metagenome (GOLD analysis project Ga0224535, IMG submission 179898) | Peat soil microbial communities from Stordalen Mire, Sweden - 717 E1 30-34 | ecosystem: Environmental > Terrestrial > Soil > Wetlands > Peat | place: Sweden: Norrbotten County, Stordalen Mire... | reverse complement strand
GCACTGAAGACCTGGCGCTGGTCCTGGCTGGAGTTGCCATAGCCCGCCATCGGGTCATAGTAGAGAGCAGCGGACTGTCCCTGGAAAGCTCCTGGCGAGTCGTCCAGTGTGTGCGACCATGCATAGGAGGCAGTTGCGACCAGCCCGTTGTTGGTGCGGTGTTCCGCATGTACTTGCAGGCCGTCGTAATTCGAAATGCCGTTGTAATTGTTGTAGTTGATGCCACCCAGTCCCTGGAAATTCTCCACTCCCGTTCCAAAATGTTCCATGTTATACGGGTAGTACGTCGAGAGGCGGGTGCCCCTGGTTCCGACGTAGGCGACGTTCACGACGTTGTTCGAGCCAACCTGCCGCTCAAGTTGCAGGTTCCACTCCTGCACCATGCTGTTCTTGTTGTCCCGGTTGACGGAAAGCATGCTCAGGCCCGCGGGAGGCTTGGCAGGGTTGAAGCCGGGGTAGCCACGCGCCGGAAGAGGCGTCACGACAGTAGTCGGTCCAGTGTAACCCTTGCAGTTGTAATCGCCGCCGGTGCTGACGGTCGACTGATTGAGTTGTCCGGTAAACGTGATGCAGTAACCGTTGCTGGCCAGATAGCTGTTGCTACCGCCAAAGGGCGCCTGCTCTCCAAGTTGATTGTTGATGCCACCGTAATCCAGGTAGTAGAAGACACCGTACCCGCCACGGAGCACGGTCTTCCCGTTCCCAAACAGGTTGTAAGCAAAACCGACGCGGGGGCCAAAGTTCGTGTGGTCCTGGTTAATGATGGATGCGGAAACCCCGTTCTGTCCCGCTTCCAGCACCGTGCCCGTAGCCACGTCAAAGGAAGACTGCTGGTTGTGTGATTCGAAGGGACGCGTCAGGAGATCCCAGCGCATACCAAGGTTGACCGTCAGGCGGCGGTTGACCCGCCAGTCGTCCTGGGCGAAGATGCCATCTTCCTGCCCAATATTGGAGAAGTAACCCGCCTGCGCACCGATCTGGTAGTTATCCACGCCACCGGCCAACAGTTCGGAAACTTCATAACCGGTGAAGTCGATCTGGCCGGCGTCGATCCAGAAGTATCCTTTGCCTTCCTGCGGATTGAAGAACGACACCTGGCGGCGCACGAATGTCCCGCCGAATTTGATGGTGTGATTTCCGCGCATCCAGCTTACGGAATCATTAACCTCATAGGTATTCTGAGGAACCGCATAGAGGCCGTAGTCGCCGGTGTACTCCAGCTGGCCGCTCCAGCCGCCGATCAGGGCGCCTCCGGTGGTTTCCTGGTTGATGTTGGCATTCACAATGCCAAGGCCTTTGGAAACATACTGGCCAAACATCGGCGGCATGTAACCGTAGTTGTCGCGGTTATATGCAATGTGCGCTTCGTTCACCATACTGGGCGAAAAAGTGTGCGTGTAGCCTAGATCGTAGCCACGCGCATGGGTGGGATTGGTACCGGTTCCTCCGCCTGCTGGCAGAAGGGTGAACTCCGATGTCTTGCTGTTGACGGAGTTGTCATAGCTAAAACGGAAAAACAGCGTGTCGTTGGGTGAGGCATTCCAATTGATTTTGGCGTCAAAGGTGTTGTACTTGTTGCTCTCGGATTGATTGTCGAGGTAATTGTTGATATAGCGATCCGAGCGGGACGGTGTGGGAAACGCATTGAGATAGTTGACCGCGGCTGGATTCAAGCGGCCCGTTGGAATGACGTTCAGATGCCCGTTATAGCTGAACTGCGCGGGCGGATTTACCCCTTCGGGGTCGCAAGTGGTCGGATCGAAGATGAACCCGAGCTGGGCGCCCGCGGTTTTATTGCCGGCTACACCACCCGGATAACAGCGCGGATACTGCGAGGTGTTGCCACTCAGGCCGTATTGCCCGCTATCAAGCAACTCACTGAAGTCCCCCGAACGCATCAGCGTGGTAGGAACCGTCAGGTAGTGCGAGGAGACGCCGATTGTCTCACGGTATGCCTGGTAGTCGCCGAAGGCGAAGAGCTTATTCTTGATAATCGGCCCGCCCACTGCAAAGCCAGGCTGGTTGCGGAGGAAGCCGCCTGCCGGTGTTGCCCCGGCGCCGAAGAACCGGTAATTTGGGTTGGCATCGAAGCTGCGGTCACGATAAAACTCGAAGACCGAGCCATGATATTCGTTGGTGCCGGATTTGATGGAACTCACGACGATGGCGCCGCCGGCGCGGCCAAATTCGGCCGGAGCTACGCTGGTGTTCACCTTGAATTCCTCTGTTGCGTCGATGGGGGGGTAGAACAGAATCGTGTTCACCAGTCCGTCGTTGTTGTCCACGCCATCCAGAATGTAGTTGTCCGCCTGGGGGCGAAGGCCGTTCACTGAAAGTGCCGCCGAGCCGCTCTCGTTATTGCGGATCGTCTCAGTCATATTGCTGCTGCCGCCGCCGCTGGCCGCGTCGCCATAAGCGCCACGGGTCACGCCGGGGGTGAGTAGGGCAAGCTGGGTGAAGTTGCGTCCATTCAGTGGCAGTTGCGTTACCTGCGCTCCCTGGATCGTTGCTCCAACAGTGGCGTCGGAGGAGTCGATCAGGCTCGCCGCACTGGTGACTTCCACAGTCGTCGATCCGCCGGCGGGGTTGAGTTTGAAATTCACAGTCTGCGTGCTGGCGACGATGACCGTCACCGCTGACGATTGCGACTGGAATCCAGTGGCCTTGATCAGAACCGTATAGCTGCCGCGGGGCACGGCGAGAATGTTGAATCCTCCCGAACCATTCGAGACGGCGGCGAACCTCAGGCCATTCTCGGCATTCGTAGCGGTAACGGCTGCGTTCTGGATTACAGCGCCAGTTGAGTCCATTACCATTCCGGCAATATTTCCTGTGTCCGACTGCGCCCAAAGGCTGGGCAGCATCAGGCAGGACAGCAGAACCGCAAGGGCCGTAAACAACAAGCGAAAGCGGAGCTGTCTGCTGGGTGGTAGGGTCATTTTCATTAAGGTCACAGTGTCCTCCAAAAACCACGTTGAAAAGCGTTGACTATTCAGCCCGAGGATGTGGCGCAAACAACGCCTCGCCTCATAACCGAATATGACAACACTCCAGGAAGCCCTGAGTGGTCAATTCACACCATGCCAATTTGCCATCAATTGAAGGCCTTCAGCTAAATGGTTTATTTTTATTGATTTGGAGGTAGACTTCTCCTGAAAATGTAGCTGTCGATTCCTCCATCAACCGAAAATTGGTAGCTTTTTCGCCCATTTCGGTATACTACCTGCCGGGGACTCGACGGGAACCGATGCCGACAGAACAGCACAATAGCGGCCCCAAGAGGGTGCAGTTCGGCGTTTTTGAGGTTGACGTGAAGAGCGGAGAACTGCGCCGCTCCGGTGTCCATATCCGGCTGCAAAGTCAACCCTTCAAGCTGTTGGCCTCGCTCCTCGAGCATCCCGGCGAGGTGGTCTCCCGCGACACTTTGCAGAAAGAGCTTTGGGGAGCGGATACGACGGTCGACTTCGACCACAGCCTGGGCATCGCCGTCAACAAACTGCGCGAAGCTTTGGGGGACCACGCCGAGAATCCGCGTTTCGTTGAGACGCTGGCCAAGCGCGGCTACCGGTTTATCGCCCCGGTCAAGACGATTGACGAGCCAAGCTCCGCGCAACCTGCTCTTCTCCCATCGACCGGCGCAACTTCCGTGCCGGGAGCTGTCGGTATCGCCCACTGGCGCTGGATCGCGGTGTCACTGGTGTGCATTTGCCTGGGGCTGGGGATTGCTTTGCTTCTTCGCCCACCCGCCCGCAGGCCCTATCGGGTTGAGCAGATCACCTATTCCGGGCATGTGCTGAAGAATGATCTGGATGTGGAGAGCTTTTCCAGCTCGGCGAGCGATGGCCCACGGATTTACTTCTCGCACATGGAGAACGGCAACCCCGTACTGGCCGTTGCTCTGGTCGCCAATGGCGAGATCAGCCACTTGCAACTGCCTTCTGAGATTGGCGCCCCGCTGATCGGTTCGCTTGCGCCGGATGGATCCAAGCTGATTATTCACAGTCATTTACAGGCAGATCCCGAGCAGCCATTGTGGATTGTGCCCACACTCGGCGGCAATGTCCGCCGTGTGCCCAACGTGCTTGCTCACGACGCAACCTGGATGCCCGACGGTCGTCGCCTGCTCATCGCCAATGGCAACGAACTGACGATTGTGGAAGCCGATGGGAGCGATCCTCATAAGCTGATTACCACACCCGGCCGGGCCTTTTGGCTGCGCTGGTCGCCGGATGGGCGGCGTTTGCGCTTTACCCTCCGCGACTCCAAGCGCCAAACCACCGAGCTGTGGGAGGTGGCGGCCGATGGGAGTAATCCTCATCCCCTGCTGCCGGGATGGAGCCAGCCCGCTTCAGAGTGCTGCGGTAGCTGGACCCCCGATGGAAAGGAGTTCGTCTTCCAGTCCTCGCATGGCGGCGCAAGTGAGATCTGGGCGCGCCGCGAGCGGCCCTGGTACCTCGCGGACCGCGAGCCGCGGCAGATCACCAACGACCCCATGGACTATGAGACGCCCAGCACGTCACCCGATAGCAATCGCATCTTCTTCATCGGCGCCAATCCTCAATTCGAGCTATTGCACGCTCTGCCCAGATCCTCGACGTTCACCGTTCTTGCCCAGAATCTGAGCGCCGCGGCCCTGGCTGAATATTCGCTGGACGGCCATTGGGTGGCCTGGCTCAATGCCTCCGATGGCTCCTTATGGCGCAGCCGCATCGACGGCAGTGAGCGCATCGAATTGACTACCCCGCCGCTGCGCATCTTCACCATGAAGTGGTCCCCGGACGACCGCCGCCTTGCCCTGATGGCCAAGGAGCCCGGAAAACCATGGAAGGTCTATTTGATAGAAGCGGAGGGCGGAAAGCCCATGCCCCTGCTCAATGAGGATCGCAATGAAGCCGACCCGGACTGGTCGGCCGATGGCCAGTCGATTATCTTTGGAAGGCTGCCGGACCGCATGGACAGCCGCCAGCCCAAAACCATCTACCTTTTGAACTTACAGACCCGCAAGGTGACCGAGATTCCCGGTTCGACGGGGCTTTTCAGTCCACGGCTTTCGCCGGATAGCCGTTATATCGCCGCCATACGCCTGGACCAAAAGGCGCTCATGCTCTTCGATCGGGCGCAAGAACGCTGGACCATCCTTACCACTCATGGCGTCGGCGACCCCGCCTGGTCCCACGACGGCCGTTCTCTCTACTTTCAAGATTTTCTTGAAAAGGGCAAGCCTATCTATCGCATCGACGTCCCCTCTGGACAGCCGAAACCGGTGGCCACGATCGACAACCTGCTTCCCATTGCCGCAACAGACTACCGCCTGATTGGCCTGGCGCCCGGTGACCTGCCCGTGGTAAGTGTCCATACCTCCACGGTCAACCTTTATAGCGTGGACCTGAACGTACACTGACGAATCGCAGTTTTCGGGCAGATAGCCGCAAATTCAGGAATCGTTTCCACTTGGGGTGCAAAGGGACGGCAGTTCAAATCTGCCCGTCACGCCGCGCTATAGCAGTTCTCCAATTGCTGTACACCGAAGCCACTGCGGCCGAGTGGCTTTTTCCTCAAGAAAAAGCCACATTGCACGGTCCCAAAAGGGCTACATCTATTTGAGAACTACTATACCCACAACTCAAAATGCTCTGCACGCAGGATGATTCCTTCCAGCCCTCTCTACCGGTAAACCTCCGGAATGAAGTTCTGTTCCTGGATGGGCGGGCGTACGTATTTCGACTTCTCCAGCTTCGGCAATTCCAGCGCCTCAGGCGTCAGATCGCGGTAGCCAAACACGGCAGGAACCGAGGTCCTAACTTCGCCCTGCTTAATTTAGAGGATGGCATCGACAATGCGCAGCAACCAGATCAAAAAGCAACAGAGGGGGATGTTGCCGGAAGAGTGTGATGTAGTATGAACCAGGGTTCGACCTACGGGTACGACGAGTTCAACCGGCTCGTCTCGCGCACGGTCAATTCTGGCACGGTGCAGAATTACACTTACGTCTATGACCGCTACGGCAACCGCTGGCAGCAGAACGCCCCGCAAGGCGGCTCGACCTCGTCGCTGAGCTTCAACACGGCGAACAACCAGATCATCGGCTACACTTATGACGCGGCGGGCAACATGACCTATGACGGCTTCCACAGCTACACCTACGACGCGGAAGGGAACATCACGGCGGTCGATAGCGGCTCGACGGCGGCGTACATTTACAACGCGCTGAACCAGCGGGTGCGGGCTACCGTGGGCGGCACGGCAACGGAATACGTCTTCAACGCGGCGGGCCAGCGCGTTTCGGAGTGGAACGGGGCGACGCGCGCCCAACTCAAAGGGAAGTACTACTGGGGAGCGAAGCCGGTAGCCTACTATGCGAATGGCGCGACGCACTTTGAGCATCAGGATTGGCTGGGGACGGAGCGGATGCGCACCACGTATAATGGCGGCGTGGAAGGCTCCTACCAATCCCTACCCTTCGGCGACGGCCAGGCAACGACCGGCGCGGACACAGACGCCAACCACTACGCCACGCTCGATCACGACACGGAGACTGCAACCGACCACGCACAGTTCCGGCAGTACTCCAACACGCAAGGCCGCTGGCTCTCGCCCGATCCGTATAGCGGAAGTTATGACGCTTCCAACCCGCAGAGCATGAACCGCTACGTCTACGTGATGAACAGCCCACAGGCCGCCGTCGATCCGAGCGGGATGGTGGCGCCTCCGGGTGGAGGGAGAACGCCGAGTGCAACCGTATGTGTAAGTATAGATGGCGGTGGGGTATGTACGATGATTCAGGAAACCAACGGCGGCATTGGGAATGGTCAACCTGGGGATGTGATCTTTTTAGGTTCTGGTAGTACCTATTCCGATGGCAAAAATACATACACTCTAACCACTGCCGGCTGGATTGACCAAGATGGCGTTCTTTTAACTCAAGCTACAGCTAATGAAGTTGGGTTGCCGAGTAGCATTAACGATTTCTCGTGGTACCTCAATGGTTTCACTCCTTACGCATCGTACCAAGTGGCACAAAATAACGCCCCAATGGCCAACCCGAAAGCGGTATATGCAAAGTACGCCGCAAAACCTGTGGGTCCTACTACACCATCTACATCTCTGACACCGAGACCAATGCCTACTACGGAAATTCCGAAGTCAGCTCTACAAGTGGCTCTCGAGTTATTGGAAGACACGCTTTCAGGTTTAGCAAACGGTTCCCTCAGAGGGACTATCCCTGTTGTGGTCATCCCACCTGCATTTAACCCATACAGCTGCGGAAAAAATAACCCCCAATGTATAATTTAATCCCGCGGTGAACAGGGTAAGAATGATTGAGATGTATGCTTCTAAAGCGAGGTGAACATGCTAAATATCGCAGTGACGGAAGAAGAAATTGAAGCAGCCGAGAAGCTCAGGGCGCAGGGAGAGTTTGCGACAGTCCTTGCTCTGACTCAGGATATGCTGAATCGCGCAACGGATGACGAGACTAGAATGCGGCTCTTGTTCAACGTTGTTAATTGTTCAACCAGGCTTGGTGAGGACAACCTTACAGATGAGGCAATTGGGGAGTTGGACAAGCTGCCCGATCCGAAGATGTCTCGCTTTTTCATTCACTTAATTCAATCCATCGCCTATATCGACCTGGAAAGGGCAAAGGAAGCGTTGGATCTGATCGACGCTAACCTAAAGTCGGAGTACATGGAACGCGAAGATTTTCAAGTTTGGAAATATGAGCAATTGGCATACAAGGGAAGAGCTCTTGCCTTCTTGGCTCGTTGTGAAGAATCGTTAGCAGCATTAGCACAAGCACATAAGATGTACCCAGGTGGAAAGAGAGAAGCCGACATTCTAGTCGATCAGGCCAATTGCATGATGGCGCTGGAGCGATATGAAGAAGCGTATATCACAGCTTGCCAAGTGCAACGGTTGGACAGCGGTGAGTTAGCTACATTGGCGATGCAATACATGGCTGAATGCCGGATGTGGCAAGGGAGGGTGCAAGAATCTCTTGAGCTATATCGTGAACTTCTGAAACGGCTTCCATGCCGATTGGTTCAAGAAGAGCGCATCCAAACCGGTATCAAGAATGGCATGACTTATCTTGAAAAACTCCGCCCACAGGGAAAGCCATCCTAAGAAGAACTATGCAAGGTAGTGCATATTACCAGCCCCATTCGAGATAACCTTTCTGCCGGGAGCCCCAGGTCTCGCTTCTGAGACCTGGGATTCCATGCGCCTATGACGCGGCGGGCAACATGACCTATGACGGCTTCCACAGCTATACCTACGACGCGGAAGGGAACATCACGGCGGTCGATAACGGCTCAACGGCGCAGTACGTTTACAACGCGCTGGGCCAGAGAGTGCGGGCTACAGTGGGCGGCACGGCAACGGAATACGTCTTCAACGCGGCGGGCCAGCGCGTTTCGGAGTGGAACGGGGCGACGCGCGCCCAACTCAAAGGGAAGTACTACTGGGGAGCGAAGCCGGTGGGCTACTATGCGGGCGGCGCGACGCACTTCGAGCATCAGGATTGGCTAGGGACGTGCTAAATCCCGATAAATGCGGAGTCCCCCTCCGCCACAGAAGCCATCAAGCATCGGGGCGGAGCAGAAAAGTTCCAAATTGCCCTCCAGGGATAGCTAATTTGTGCCGTATTTGTGACGTAAACTATGCGCCGCTGGCCTGTGACGTAAATTGTGACGTACAGGTTCAACCGGGTTCTGCTAAACCCAACAAATTCAATGGTGGCGCATTTTCCTTCCGTGCGGGCTCCCTGTATTGCTTCGTTATTGTTTTCAGTAGGTTAAGCAGGTTTTTGAGCCGAATTCTGAAAAAACTCATAATCCCTTGGTTCGGGGTTCGAATCCCTGCAGGCCCAGCATACATCTACAGCTGCTCCGCGTCCGCAAAAGGCCATTGTCCCAGCCGTCGCGCGCGCACGATGTAAATCAGAGTGCCCAGGACACCGATGCCCGAGGCGATGGCAAGTCCACCCAGCGCGTGGCTGCGGTTGACCAGCAGGAACAGGAATCCCCCCATTGCGATCAGTGGAGGCAACGGATAGAACGGGATCTTGAAGGGCCGCGCCATCTCCGGCCTCTGCACGCGCAGCAGCATTACGCCCACCTGTTGCGGGAAGAACTGAAGCAAGATGCGTGTAATCACCGAGATCGTAATCACCTGCGTCAGCGTAAACATGCAGAACAACATGGCCACCGCACCCAGGGCGATCAGCGAGCGATGGGGAATCCCGTGGCGTGGATGGACAGCGCCCAGGAAGTGGAAGTAGTTGCCGTCGCGGGCGGCAGCAAAAGGCACACGAGAGTAGCCGCGCAGCAGCGAAAAAACCGAAGCGAAGGCCGTCCAGATGATCAAAGCGGCCATCAGGCGGCCGGCCATGCCGCCAAAGGCGGACTTGGCAATGTCGGCCACCAGTTGCAAGCGAACCGCCTCGCCGACAGGAACGTGCGATGCGGCATCGCGCAGGGACGGCAGCGCGGCCACGTCCATGGCCACATAAAACGCCGCAACAAAGAGTACGGAGAGCAGAATGGCGCGTGGAATAGTCCGCTCCGGCTTGCGCACCTCGCTGCCCAGAAAGCAGATATTGTAGTAGCCCCAGTAACAGTACGTTGTGAGCAGCGTTGCCTGCGCCAGCCCGCCGATCGCTGCGGGGAGGCTGAGCGCGGGCTCGACCGGCATCCGCCAGCCACCGGTGGCTGCCGCCTGGGTAAAGCCGGAGACGATGACTCCAGCGATGGCCGTCAGAACTCCGGCAAATAGCACCCAGGCCAGGCGCGTGATGGAACTCATATTGCGATAGAGCAGCACCACGACCAGCAGGCAAGTGAAAGCGGCGGCGAAGTTGGAGTAGTGCACCGCAGGCAAGATGGCAATGGGAGCGCGGTCGAGCGTCGGCCAGAACCACGCAAGAAAACTCGACAGTCCAATGCAGCCCGACGCAATCGAGAGCGGCGCGGTAAAACTCACCT
>Ga0224535_1000626_pt1 | contig 10045 bp, 8 predicted proteins | sample 714E13034metaG_FD_179898 | JGI IMG/M metagenome (GOLD analysis project Ga0224535, IMG submission 179898) | Peat soil microbial communities from Stordalen Mire, Sweden - 717 E1 30-34 | ecosystem: Environmental > Terrestrial > Soil > Wetlands > Peat | place: Sweden: Norrbotten County, Stordalen... | reverse complement strand
CGAGGTGTTCAACCGCCACGCGAACCTGGTCTGCACGTTGAAACTGGAGACCGTGGCGGCGCCGGTGCGGTTGTGGCGGGCCGGATCGTCGCGGCTCACGAGTTTGCCGACCGCGCCGGATATTTGCGGACGAATCACCCGCGGTGGATTCGCCGAGGAGATTCTCGACGGCGGCCATTTTGAACTGATGCATCCGCCGCTGGTGAAAATTCTCGCCGCACGTTTCGCGACGGCGCTGGCGGAAACGGACCCGGTCCGCGCCGGCGAATTACTGGTGAAGCCATAGGATTTTTATGGCGGTCATTTTTAATTCAATTAAATTTAGCCCATGAAAAACCGCCGGTTTCGTCCGTTGTTTTTTGCGGCAACCGCGCTCGTGGCGGTCTGGGTCACGGCCCTGGCGATTTTTCATTTCTCCGCCAAAGCCAGGGTGACGGTCCAACAGCTCCAGCAATATGTTGATGCGACCGACCTCGACAAACTCTCGGCGGCCAAACGCGACCAGGCCATGGTCAATTTTGCGGGCCTGGTGAATTCGCTTTCGGCCGGGGAGCGCATGAACTGGCGGCGCGAAAACGGCTGGAAAAAATGGTTCGCGGGAATGAACGAAGCCGAGCGCGCGAAGTTCATTGAGATGACGCTGCCGACCGGAGTGAAGCAGATGATGGATGCGTACAGCCAGTTGCCGGAGGACCAGCGGAAGAAATTCATTGATGACGCGGTCAACAAGCTTAAGCAGGCCGGCGTGAACCAAAGCGTCGGCGATTACGGCAAGAACGGGCCGCCGCCGTTAAGCCCCGAACTGGAGCAGAAAGTGCGCGAGATTGGTTTGAAGGAACTTTTCACGGACAGTTCGCCCGAAACCAAGGCCGAGCTGGGGCCGTTGCTGGAGCAGATGGAAAGCCAGATCCGCAGCGGACGGATGCGTTGATATTTTCCCATGATGAAGCCCCGCGCTTTCACGCTGATCGAACTGCTGGTCGTCATCGCCATCATCGCCACGTTGGCGGGGCTGCTGCTGCCGGCGTTGGCGGGCGCCAAGGAACGCGGACGCACCGCCGCCTGCTTGAGCAATCTGCACCAGATCGGCATTGCCCTGCAAATTTACGTTGATGAAAACAATAATATTCTGCCATTCATGGATAATTTTTCCACCAACTCCATGACCACGAACACTTATCCGACCATGGACAAGCTGCTGGCCACGCAGCTTGGCTCGCCAAACGTTCTGCGCTGCCCGTCGGACAACAAAATGGTTTTTGAGACAACCGGTTCGAGCTATTACTGGAACGTCCTGCTCAACGGCCAGAACGCCAGCCATCCTGATCTGATGGGCTTGACGGATTCGCTGGTTAAAATTCCAGTATTTTCTGACAAGGACAGTTTTCATTCCGCGAACGGACCGGGGCATGGCGTCAATTACCTTTACGCCGACCAGCACATCCGGAATTTTTACGAAGCCCAATGATCTCACTGCGCAACGTCCACAAACAATTCGGCGCACAGCCCGCGGTGGACCACCTCGATCTGAAGGTGGAGCGTGGCGAAATCTTCGGCCTACTCGGCCACAACGGCGCGGGCAAAAGCACCGCCATCGGCATGATGCTCGGCCAGGTCTGGCCGACGGACGGTGAAATCCGCATCTGCGGATTCGATGTCACCGCGCAACGTCAGCACGCGTTAAAAAAAGTCGGCGCGATTTTCGAGTCGCCCGTGTTCTACGACTACCTGAGCGGCTGGCGCAACCTGGAAATCCTGAGCCACTACACCGCACCCAAGCCCGCCAGGCGCATCCGCGAGGTGATTGACTGGGTCGGCCTGACCGGACGCGAACAGGCCAAAGTGAAAACCTATTCGCACGGAATGCGGGCGCGGCTCGCGCTGGCGCAGGCGCTGCTGCCGCAGCCGGAATTGATGATCCTCGACGAACCCAGCGACGGACTTGATCCCGAAGGCATCCACGAAATGCGGCAGACCGTCCTGCGGCTGCACAAGGAATTTGGACTGACCATTCTGCTTTCATCCCATTTGTTGAACGAGGTGGAACAGCTCTGCACGCGCATAGCGGTTTTGAATCACGGAAAAAAAGTGTTCGACGGGACCGTCGCCGAGGCCACGCGCAAACAAAACTGGGTTCGCCTGCGGGTGGGGAAATTTGATTCGGCGGTTGAGCAGCTCCGTTCCGCCCAGCTCATCAATGGCGAGCGCGACCATAAATTGATTTCCCTCGGCGCGGGCGTGGCGACCGACCAGGTGGTGCGCTTGCTCGTCGAGCGTGGGATTCCCGTGTTTGAAATCGCGCCGCAGGAAGAGACGCTGGAGGATTTTTATCTCGCGCTGATGAAGCCGCGCGCGAACTGACCATGTTTTTTTACCAGCTCAAAAATGAATTGTGGAAGCTCTTCGGCAAGAAGCGCACCTACATCGGCTTTCTCATGCTGATGCTGGCGCAACTGCTCATTGTGGGCCTGCTGCGCTATTACCCTCCGGCGCACCACTCGTTGATGCGCGCCGTCGAACGCAGCGGGTTTGCCGGCGAACAATACCTTTCCATGCTCACCATCGCCACGATCATGGCCGTGGTGCTCGCCTACACGATGCTGCCGCTTTACGTCGCGCTCATCGGCGGCGACATGGTGAGCAAGGAGGCCGAGGACGGCACGTTGCGGATGATTCTTTCGCGCCCGGTCTCGCGCGTGCGGCTGCTCTGCCTGAAATGGCTCGCGGGATTCGTTTTTTCCATCGTGCTGGTGCTGGCACTGGCCGCGGGCGGAATGTTTTTTTGCGCAATTTTTTTTCCCGTCGGCGGCGGACTCTTCGCGCAAGTGCCGGAACAGGATTTGGGCGTCTTCAATTTTAGCGCCGGCCTCGGCCATTTTCTTCTCGCGCACCTGTTCATGATCGCCAAAGCCTGCACCATCATGAGCCTGGCCTTCATGTTCTCGTGCTTCAACATGAAGCCCGCCGCCGCCGCCATCCTGGCGCTCTCGGTAATCCTGATTGACCGCATTCTGATGGAAATCCCCTACTTTTACGACCTCAAGAAATGCTTCCTCGGCTATCACCTCAACGTCTGGCAACTTTTTTTCCAGCAACATATCCCGTGGTGGCAAATCGGCGAATCCCTCGGCATCCTGTTCGGCTTCAGCCTGACCTTCCTCATCGTTGGCATCGCGGTCTTTCAAGTGCGCGACATCAAATCCTGAAACTCCGCGCCACCGGGAACGAACAAGCTGCCGGGCTTCGCTAAATGCTCCGCCGCGGCAAGAGCTTGAACTCCAACACGCCGTTTTTTATTCGACACTCAACGCTCAACTCTCAACACTCAGCGCCATGAAATGGCCTGCCGATTACCACATGCACACGCCGCTTTGCCGGCACGCGACGGGTGAGCCGGGCGAATATGCAAAACGCGCACTCGCCATCGGCCTCACGGAAATCGGCTTCTCCGACCATTCGCCGATGCCGAGCGACGATTTCGACAACTGGCGGATGTACGACCGCCAGCTCGACGAATACGTGGCCAAGGTCCGCCAGGCGCAAAAAGATTTTCCCAACCTGGCCATCCGCCTCGCGCTGGAAGTGGATTATCTGCCCGGTGGCGCGGATTGGATCCGCGAACTCGCCGCGCGGCATCCGTGGGATTATTTCATCGGGTCGGTGCATTACGTCTCGGATTCCTGGGTCATTGACGACCCGAAGCAACTGTCCGAGTGGAAACACCGCAACGCCGATGAAGTCTGGCTTGCTTATTTCGACCGTTTGACGATGGCTGCTGAATCCGGATTTTTTGAAATCATCGGCCACGTGGACCTGCCGAAAAAATTCGGGCATCGCCCGCCGCCGGATTGCGCGCCGCTTTACGAAAAATTCCTGGATGCGGCCAGGAAACACAATTGCGCCATCGAACTCAACACCGCCGGGTTGCGGAAGGATTGCCGGGAAATCTACCCCAGCCGCCGGATTCTTGAGCTGGCATTTCAAAAAGGCGTGCCGATCACGTTTGGCTCGGACGCCCACGCACCGGAAGAGGTGGGGATGAACTTTGCTGAAGCCATCCAACTCGCGCGCGGGATTGGTTACACGGAATGCTGCCGGTTCACGCAGCGGAAACGTCGAATGGTTGAATTTTGATTCCGGGCCTTTTCGCTTATGTTCACGGCCAAACTGACAAAAAACCAGCTTGTAGCCCTCATCTGCCTCACGCTGGCCGTGGTCACCGCCGCGCTTTACGGGCCAATAACCCATCACGACTTTATCAACTTCGATGACGACGATTATATCACCAGCAATTCCCACGTTCAGGCGGGACTGACCGGGGCCGGGGTGATCTGGGCCTTCCAAACCGGAGCCGCCGCCAACTGGCACCCGCTGACGTGGCTTTCGCACATGCTGGATTGCCAGTTATATGGTTTGAGTCCCGGCGGCCATCACTCTACCAATCTGATTTTTCACATCGTCAATACTTTGCTGCTGTTTCTTTGGCTGAGACAGATCACCGGCGCTTTATGGCGCAGCGCCTTCGTGGCGGCCCTGTTTGCCTGGCATCCCTTGCACGTCGAGTCGGTGGCCTGGGCGGCGGAACGCAAGGATGTGCTAAGCACTTTTTTCTGGATGCTGTCCCTCATCGCCTACACGCGCTATGCGCGGGAGTCCAAGGTTCAAAGTCCAAAATCCAAAGTCTTTTATGGTTGGAGTCTGCTGGCATTTGCCTGTGGTTTGATGTCCAAGCCAATGGTCGTGACGCTGCCGTTTGTTCTGCTCCTGCTGGATTTCTGGCCGCTGGAACGGTTCTCCCGTCCAACAATTCCGCGCCTGCTTCTCGAAAAGTTGCCGTTTTTTGCGCTGGCGGCGGCCGGGAGCACCGTAACGTATCTGATTCAAAAATCCAGCGGGGCCGTTTGGTCGGCGGGAGCCCTGCCCTTCCACGCTCGCGTGGCGAACGCTTTGCTGGCTTATGTGCGTTACCTCTCCAAAACCTTTTGGCCGGCGGATCTGGCCATCATTTATCCGTATCCGAAACATTGGCCGATCATGGCTGTGATGGGCGCGGCGTTGCTGCTGGCAATCTGGTCCGGATTGTTTCTCTGGCACGCCCGGCAAAATCCTTATTTGCCGGCCGGCTGGTTTTGGTTCTTGGGGACGCTCATTCCCGCTATCGGCCTGGTGCAGGTCGGTTCGCAGTCCATGGCCGACCGCTACACGTATCTTTCCGGCATCGGCCTCTTTATTCTCATCGTGTGGGGCTTGAATGATTTCTTAATTATTCATCCGCAAAGGCGGAAACTGGCCATGCTGATTGGCGGCCTGACGCTGGCCGGCTGTTTGGTCTGCACCCGCATTCAACTGAACCACTGGCAGAACAGCATCAAACTGCTGCGGCACACCATCGAAGTCACGACGGGCAATTATGTTGCCTGTAACTTTCTGGGCCGCGCACTGGACGAAGCCGGCAAAAACGACGAATCATTGCCATGTTACGAGGAGTCGGTGCGGATTGAATCGCGCTACCCGCAGGCGCAATACAATCTCGGCATGGCCTGGTTAAACCGGGGGTGGACGAAGAAAGCTTGTGATCCCCTCGCCGCCGCCGTGCGGCTCGTGCCCGGCGACGCCGGGGCGCGTTATTATTTTGGCCTGGCATTGATGGATGACGGCAGGCTGGACGACGCCATGGTCCAATTTAACGAGGCTTTGCGGCTCAACCCCAATCTCGCCGAGGCCCAGGGCAAACTCGCCATGATTTTGATCAAACAAGGCAAAACTGCTGAGGCCATCCCTCATTTTGCCGCAATCGTCCGATTGTTCCCCAACGACGCCGAAGCGCGTTTCAATCTCGGCCTCGCCCTGCTCGAAAACCATCAACCGGCCGATGCCGCAGTCCAATTTTCCGAGGAACTCCGGCTTACACCGGATGCAACCAAGGCCCACTACCGGCTGGCGCAGGCACTGCAACAGCAGAACCAACTGACCGATGCCGTCCGGCATTACCGCGAGGCGCTGCGGCTCACACCGGAATTTCCAGAAGCAAAAAACGCGCTTGATCAAATCCTTTCCAGCCGTCCAAATCTGAAAGCCGAACCTTGATCTGCTCGACACCCCCCCGGCCTTTTGGAAAACTCTTGCCGCTGTGAAACAATCAATTGTCACTTTGGACATGGAAGGCGTGTTGACGCCGGAAATCTGGATTGCCGTCGCCGAGAAGACCGGCATCCCGGAATTGCGCCGCACCACGCGCGACGAGCCGGATTACGACAAGCTCATGCGCGGCCGTCTGGCCATTTTGGATAAACATGGCTTGAAGCTGTCCGACATTCAAAACGTCATCGGCACGCTGCAACCGCTGCCCGGCGGCGGGGAATTCTTGGATGAACTGCGCTTGCTCGTCCAGGTCGTCATCCTTTCCGACACGTTCGAGCAGTTCGCCGCCCCCCTGCTCCGCCAACTCGGCCAGCCGACGCTGCTGTGCCATCGGCTCATTGTCGAGAATGATCGCATCGTGGATTACCAGTTGCGCATTCGCGAACAAAAACGTGAAGCTGTGGCCGCCTTCAAGCGGATGAATTACCATGTCATCTCCGGCGGCGATTCCTTCAACGACACCGCCATGCTCATCGAAGCGAACGTGGGAATTCTTTTCCGCGCACCGGACGCGGTGAAGCAACAATTCCCCCAATTCAAAGCTGTCGAAGCCTACGCCGATTTGATGAAATTAATAAAGCAGGCGATGGCGTAGCGTTGGAGTTCAAGCTTCGGATTGCATCGTCCGTCACTCATTTTCTCGAAGAACAAGCTGAAGCTTGAACCCCAACTTCAGTCTTCAACCTTGAGTTCCCGGTGATTCCGGATCATGGACCGGAGAACCGCAGGCGATAGAAGCCATTGGTTCCCGTCATCTCCAACGGGAGTAGGTATTGATCGCCGATTTGGAATGGCGCATCAGGAACTGATACCCACATGGCTGGCGAGAGGCTGCCGGATACCTCCAGCACAAACCCCGAGTATCCCACCGGCCACATGAACAAGGCAATCTTGCCCGAGTGCAACATCCCCAGATTTGGCAAACTGATTATATTGATGGGATTGGCATGGCCGAAGTGGCCCAGCCCGTCGTTGGCCTGCAACACCAGGCTTGTGGCTGTTTGTGAAATCACCACCGCGCCGGTCCATACGCCCTGCACAAACCTGCCGGAAACCAATGGAGTGATGCCCACACCATTGGAGGTTCCCAAAATGGCGGTCCCGGTGAAATTGGTAAAAATGCCATTGGTCAGGTTTTGCGCCTGAAGGGTGACGGCAAAGGGCGTGTTGACGAACCGTGGTGACGGAATTGAGTTCCAGGCAAAATGATCCAAGGTAACCGTTAGCATCGCATTGGAACTAAGGAGCGAGCCAAACGCATTGGTCACCAGCACGGTGTAGCTGCCCGCTTGATTGACCTGAACATTGGTCAGTGTCAGCAATGTGTTGGTCGCTCCATTGATGTTCGTCCCGTTGAAACTCCACTGGAAGCCCAAGGGGAGCAACCCTGTGGCCGTAACGCTGAAGCTTGCAGTCCCACCCGCTGTCGCTGTCTGGTTAGTCGGCTGAACAAGAATGCCCGGAGGCCTGGGTATGTAACATTTGCCCCCGCTACCGACCGCGTAAACGGCCTGAATTTCGGAGGCTGTCAACGCCCGGTTGTACAGTGACACCTCGTCTACCAACCCGTTGAAAAAATACATTGGAGTCCCGTGTGTTCCCTGCGCATTTACTCCAAGGCACATCGGATAGCTGTTCTGGGCAATCAAACCCGTGGCCGACTGCGATACATCCAGCGTGCCGTCCACATAGAGGAACATGCTGGCACCATCATAAACGGCCGCTACGTGATGCCACTGGCCGTCGTTGACGTTTCGGCTGCCATTTAAAAGTGAACTGGAGCTGCCTGACACGATAAAGGTAACCGTCTTGGCCAGGCGGGTGCCTTCCAGTCCCCAAGAAGAATTTCCCTTGGTCACGATCCCAGTCCAATCCGAATTGACGGTCAACGGGTTCACCTTCATCCACAACTCGATGGTTATATGGTTGGTGAATGAATCCATCGAAGATGAGTCCGGGATTGAAACATAGCCACTCGAGCCATCGAAGGAGAACGCCTGACCCACTTCGCCGACGGCATAGCTCGCGCCACCTACCAGTGTCCCATTGTTGGTGCCGATAACATCATTGGCATTGCCTTCCCCGGGCCACCAATCCATCAAGCCTGACGGCGGGGGCACACAGGATGGAGGCGGGTTCACCATCAATAACGCATTGGAACTGAGGATGGAACCATAGAGATTGGTCACCAGCACCGCGTAATTGCCTGCTTGGTTAAGCTGCACATTAGTCAGCCTCAGCGACGTGTTGGTCGCTCCGCTGAGGTTCGTCCCATTGAAGCGCCACTGGTAATTCAATGGCAACAGACCCGTGGTCGTGACGCTGAAGGTTGCAGCGCCACCCACCGTCACCGTCTGATTCGTTGGTTGTGTTGTAATAGAAGGCGGTGTGGGAAACGGAGGACATTTGCCGCCTGAGCCGGCCGCATAAATAGCCTGAATCTCCGAAGCCGTCAGTGCCCGGTTGTAAATGGAGACTTCATCCAAAAGCCCGTTGAAGAAGTACATTGGATACCCGTCTGGTCCCTGAGCATTTACTCCAAGGCATACTGGCTCGCTATTCGGGACAATCGAACCCGTGGCCCGGGCTGATACATCCAGTGTGCCGTCCACATAGAGGGATATGTTGGTCTCATCGTATGTGGCAGCAACATGATGCCACTGGCCATCATTAACGTTCCGGGTGCCAGTCACGTCATAAAAGGCAAGACCGGTCAAGGCCCAGTTAAGGGTATTGGCTCCGCTCGTAGCTTGCAATCGCCACGCGGTTGAATTGCCCTTGGTGACAATCCCCTTCCAATCCGAATTGGCGTTCGTTTGGCCAGACTTCATCCACAACTCAATGGTCATGCTTGTGGTCAACGAGTCCAGTAAAGGTGAATCTGGAATGGAAACGTAACTGCTCACCCCGTCAAAGGAAAAGGCCTGTCCCACTTCACCCGCGATATAACTCACGCCCCCCACCAGCGTCCCATTGTTGGTGCCTGCAGCGTCATTGGCATTGCCTTCCCCAGGCCACCAACCAACCAAACCGGACGGTGCAGGCGAACAAGGTAATACTGTTAATACCGCGTTGGAACTGATTACAGAACCCAAAGTGTTGGTCACGTACACCGCGTAAGTTCCCGCCTGACTGAACTGAACATTCGTCAGTATCAACGTCATGTTCGTCGCCCCAACAATGTTCGTTCCATTAAAATTCCACTGGTAAAAAAATGGTGTGCTGCCGATGGCGGTCACCTTGAATGCAACCGTTTGATCTTCCCCGACTGCTTGATTTACCGGTTGCACAATAATGACCGGGGCAGATGGCGTGATGGTCAGGGAAGCGTTGGAACTGGTCGCCACACCCGCCGCATTACTCACTATGACACTGTAAGTTCCCACATTCGTTGAAGCTACGCCGTTGATGGTCAGATTGGTGGTGGTGGAACCGGAAACATTGCTGCCGTCAGTCAAGTTCGTCCCGTTGTCCCGCCACTGGTAATACAACGGTTGCCCGCCAGTGGCGGTCACGGTGAACATTGCCGGCGCTCCCTCCAACACGGCCTGATTCGCCGGCTGCGCCGTAATCGTTGGCAGGCTGATCACCGCCAGCGTAAACTGCCGGCCCTGGCCAACTCCGCTGTTCAGATTCGTAAACCACACGGTCGCGTTGTAGTTCCCCACCACCAGGTTGCTCGCGGCTGAGTTCAGGCTCACGCTCACCGTGGCCATAGGTCCGCCCGGCGTCAGGGTCCCTCCGCTGGGGCGAGGCATTCAGCCAAACCGACGTGTTGGCCAGCGTCCACGTCAGTGAATTGGTCCCCGCATTGGTCAACGTCAGACTCTGGGAAATGATGGTGAACGGCCCCCCCGCTCCACCGGTGGAAGTGAAGCCCGTTGCCGGCGTGATCCGCAGCGGC
>Ga0224535_1000625_pt1 | contig 10081 bp, 7 predicted proteins | sample 714E13034metaG_FD_179898 | JGI IMG/M metagenome (GOLD analysis project Ga0224535, IMG submission 179898) | Peat soil microbial communities from Stordalen Mire, Sweden - 717 E1 30-34 | ecosystem: Environmental > Terrestrial > Soil > Wetlands > Peat | place: Sweden: Norrbotten County, Stordalen... | reverse complement strand
ACGCTCCTGACCGAACTCGGCGTATTTGAGACCTTCACGCCCACGCTGCCCAAGGCGCACCAGGCCACGCCGTTCGTGCTGCTGGCCAACATCGCGCCCGCGCTCCAGCTTCACGTCCTCGACCAGATGCGCCGGCCCAAATTCGTCGTGGCCGACACGATGGACCTGTGGCTGAACATCGCGCTGGTGGATTTGTTGCGGCTGCTTCCGCGCCTCGACGGATTTGTGCTCAACGATGGCGAGGCGTACCAGTTGACCAAGGAGGAAAATATGTTCGCCGCGCTGAAAAAAATCCACAAGCTGGGGCCAAAGTATGTGATCATCAAAAAAGGGTCGCACGGCTCCATCCTGTCCGGGCCGAAGGGATTTTTCCTCTGTCCGGCGTATCCGCTGTCCACGGTGGTGGACCCCACCGGCGCGGGCGATTCATTCGTGGGCGGCATGATGGGTTATCTCGCCGCCGCCAAAGGCTCGATTGACGCCAATCTCCGGCGCGCGATGATTTACGGCAGCGTCACGGCGTCATTTTGTTGCGAAGGCTTCGGCCTGACGCGCACCACGGCGATCAAACGCGCCGACATTGACCGCCGCGTGAAGGAACTGGAAAAGCTGACGAAGTTTTAACTGCGGACCGTTTTCGGACCTTGTTGCCCGAAAAATCCGTGTTCATCCGTGTTCATCCGTGGTTAAATTCCTCCTGTGAAAGCTGTCATTCTGGCCGCCGGCAAGGGCACACGCATGCGGGAACTCACCAATGAGTTGCCCAAGCCCATGCTCCGCCACCAGGGCAAACCCATCCTCGAACACATTGTCGCCGGTATTCTGGCGGCGGGCGTCCGCGAGATTTTCATCGTCACCGGCTGGCATGCCGAGGTCGTCGAAAATCATTTCGGCGACGGCTCGAAATGGAACGCGCGCATCGCGTTTGGCCGGCAGGTCGTGCAGGACGGCACTGGCAAGGCGCCGGAACTGGCGAAGGATTTCATCGGCGATTCTCCGTTTCTCCTGACTTACGGCGACATTCTGGTTCCGCCGGAAACGTATCCGCAGATGCTCCGGCGCTTCGGCGAAGGCGATTTCGCCGGCGTCATCACCGTCACGCGTGGCGAAGACGTGACCAAGGGCGGCCTGAACTTTTTTGACGACAAATTTTGCCTGAAGCGGCTGGTGGAAAAACCGTCGCCGGAACAGTTGGAGCAACTGCGCCGCGACGGCTGGCTCAAGCCCGGCGCGCCGGTCTGGTATAACGCGGGCATTTATATTTTCCGCCCGTCGCTGTTCGATTTCACGGCCCGGCTGCAAAAATCGCCGCGCGGTGAGTACGAACTGACCGACGCCATCAGCGCCATCGTGGCCGGCGGGCAAAAACTGGCGGGCCTGGAAATTCAAGGCCGCTGGGTGGACGTGCGCGACCCGGAGACGCTGGCGAAGCTGGAAGGGGGAAACATCGAACACTGAACATCCAACATCGAACATCGAAGGAAATCATTGGGTGTTCGGCGTTCGATGTTTGATGTTCCCCTGAAAATTCTTCAACTTACAAATTTCGGTTCGAACACCGGCCCGAGCCCGTGTTTTTGGAGCAGTTCGGCGAACTTCGCGATGCCGCGCTTCTCGTCCTCGGCCAGATGGTAGTGGACATGCCAGCCGAGGTAATCCCGGCGGAAATCCTCGTCGTATTCCTCGCGGGTTTCGATGAGGTAATCCAGCGTTTCCATCCCGAAATCCTTCGTCTCGCGCAGTTCGCGGCACAGGGCCTTGTTTTCGATGCCACGCCGCAACGCCCACACGGCATAAACGAACGGCAGATTCGTCAGTTCATACCACGCCGTGCCGAGATCGAGAATTTCATGCACATGCGTGGCGCGTTGAAAATCAATCGCCCGGTCGCCGATGAGCAGCACGGCATCGCGTTGCGAGGCGGTGTCGTAGTCGGGCAACGGTTTGAATTCCGGCTTCAAGCCGCGTTCCGCCAGCAGAACCTTCAACAGGTTCAGGCTGGCCAGCGAAGCCGGGTCGCAAAAAACCTCCGTGATGCTTTCCAACGGCACGCAGTGCGCCAGCAGCACGCTGTACACCTCCCCCAGCGATGCGATGGCGACGCCGTCGAGGATGTCATAGCGGTCATTGAGCAAAACCTCGGTTACGCTGACGAGCGCGGCGTCGAGCTCGTCGCGGCGGAGCATTTCGGCGAGTTGGGCGGGTGTGGCGAAAATGACTTCGCTCTCGATGCCGCGGGTGAGCGGCACGGCGTTGAGATATGGCACCGAGCCGATGCGGAATTTGGGTGTGTCAGCAGACATGCGCGAAGATTTTAACGCAAAGGCGCAAAGGCGCAAAGCCGCAAAGGTGGGGCGAGAGTCCTCGCGAGCCGGTTCGTCAGTAACTATGCCGTCGCCAGGTTGTCCTCCAGCACTTTGGATTTGCCCGACGGCGGTTCGGCTTCGGCGGTTGCTGGCGCCGACTCCCAGACCTTGACTGGCTCGTAAAACGTGTTGCGTTGCACCGGCGTGCGGCCGGCTTCGCGGATGGCTTTGATCATTTCCGCCTCGGTTTGCAATTGCGGCGAGGTCGCGCCGGCCATGTGGAAGATGTGTTCCTCGATGATGGTGCCATGCAAATCGTCCGCGCCGTAGCTCAACGCCACCTGCGCGAGTTTCAAGCCCATGCCCACCCAGTACGCGGTGATGTGGTCGAAGTTGTCCAAGTAAATGCGGCTCACGGCGATGGTGCGCAGCGCGTCGAAACCGGTCGGCGGTTTTTCCACCGGGATGTCGTTGTCCTCCGGCTGGTACGGCAGCGGCACGAAACCCACAAACCCATGCGTCTCGTCCTGCAACGCGCGCAATTGCCGCAGATGGTCCACGCGGTCGGCCAGCGATTCGACGTGGCCGTAAAGCATCGTGCAGGTGCTGCGCCCGCCCAGCTTGTGCCACGCGCGATGCACGTCCAGATATTCTGCGGCGGATTCCTTGCCCCTGGCGATGGCCGAGCGGACTTCCGGTCGAAAGATTTCCGCGCCGCCGCCGGTGAGCGAATCGAGTCCGGCGGCTTTCAGCTCAACCAAGGTTTGCTCGACCGATTTTTTGGCAAGCCAGGCGAGGTGTAAAATTTCAATCGCGGTGAAGCATTTTAGGTGCAACCTGGGAACGCTGCCGTATGTGTTTGGCGTAGCACAGGCGTCCCCGCCTGCGAGTTCCCGCACCGTCCCGGTGCGAGGATCACCCGTTTTCCCATTGTCTGGCAGCGAGACGCTGCTGGAACTCGCAGCCGGGACGGCTGCGTTACATGGAGCAGGCGCATCCAGCGCCCGCAGCGCCTTGAGCATGTCCGTGTAATAGCTGAACGGCAGCGACGGATGCAGTCCGCCGACGATGTGCAATTCCGTGATGCCGAGATTCAAGGCTTCCCGCGCCTTTTCAACGATTTGCTCGACGGTCAGTTCGAAGCCGTCGGCGTCGCGTTTCTTGCGGGCGAACGAGCAGAACTGGCATGACAGGATGCAGTAGTTTGAGTAGTTGATGTAGCGGTTGATGATGTAGCTGGCGCGGTCGCCAATTTTTTCCCGGCACGCCAGGTCCGCGATGGCGCCGACAGCGTTCAAATCCTTCGATTCAAACAGCCGGAGCGCATCGGCCTCGGAAATGCGTTCCCCGGCGGCCACCTTGTCATACAGGTCGCGCAATCCGCTGCGTTGAACGAAGAAATTCATTTAGTTTGTTGCCGTTGATGTGAATTGGCGGACCAATCCGCGCTTTCACAAGCGCGGCTACAGAGTTAGCACCTTTTGCGCGGCAAGGCAAATGCACTTGGCTTGTGGGTGGCACAGGCCTCCGGCCTGTCGTTTCCGGCGTCGCGCCGGAAACAACCGCGAAATGTACGATTACTTGATGCTCAAATGAACTGCGACAATCTGTGGTTCACGACGAAATTCGGCGGGACGCCGAATTTGACCCGCGAGACGCGGGCGCTACCCTGAAAACGCGCCGAACAGCGCGCGCATTTCCTCATCCACGTTCGCCGCATCGGCCAGGGTTTGCGCGATTTCGTCCCGGAGCAGTTGCCGGTAACGCTTCCGCAACCGATGCACTGCCACGCGTACCGCGCCTTCGTCCAGGCCCAACGCTTTCGCGGCGGCGGCATGGGACAACGCACCCTTGCCAGCGGTGAGGAAAATTTTCAACTCCGCGAACTGTTTTCTCCGACCGTCCGCCTCGTACTCGGCGCGCAGCCGTTCGATGACCTTGGCGAGCAGGGCCACGGCCCACTCGCGGTCGAAGGCCTTGTCGGGGCTCGGCTCGGTCGGGTCGGCGATTTGAAATTGCGTGTCGGCGGTCTGCCAGTCCAGGGACAATGGCGTCAAGCCGCCGCCGCGTTTCTGGCGCCGGGATTTGTCCCATTCATTGGCGAGAAAATGTTTCAGCGACGCGAGCAGGAAGGCGCGGAATCGTCCGCGCTCGGCACTCAGACCTTCGAGATAATTTTTCTCCAGAAAGCGCGCGAAGAAGGCCTGCGTCAAATCCTCGGCGTCCTCCTTCGTGTGACCGTGCCGGCGAACGTAAGCATAGAGCGGAAACCAGTAGGCGCGGCACAGTTCCTCCAGCGCGCGGTCGGATTGCGGCGTGGAACGTTTGCCCGCCGCGAGCACGACCGTCCAGTGCGTCGTGGCGAAAATGTCGCCGGGCGCGCTTGTGGATGACGGTTCCGTGGTCATTTCAATGATTGTAGGAGACGACGTGAGGAGTCTCTAACCTTTCTTTTGAATTGAGACCCGTCACCTCGTCTCCTACGCGGTTGAAACGCACCCGCCGGCTGGCTGGAATCTTCGGAGGCAAGTGGTCCTTTACCGGTTCGGTAGAATGGATTGGCACACGGCCACGAATTTTTCCGGGTCGTCGGGCGAAAAACCGATGCGTTTGAACAAACCGGATTTTCTGATCAGCAAAACGTGGCGGCAGCAATTGCAAAGATCAAGTTTGATTCCCCACACGGCCCCTCCCGGGCCGGAGAAAAGCGCCGGGCGGCCTTCGATGGCCCGAATTTCATTTGTCGGCACAACGACGGTGTGAAAAAGAAGCCACGATTGCAGTTCGAGCCGGTCGCGGTAGATGCGATACTCCTGCCACAGGCCTTTGCCTGTCCGCTTTGAAATGTAAATGGGCGTGTCGTTCATTGGCCAACACGGTTGATGGTTTTAGTGATCAAACTATTTGATGAAATACCCTGCCGCCCGCCATTGGCCATCTTTTTCCAGCATGAACGTGACGGTTTCCACCGCGGTTGGTTTGTTCGCAAACACGGTGTCGAATTGCACCACAACGTATTGTCCAGCGGGCGCGCCGGGAAGCGACGTGGCAGACTGCGTCTTGTTCACTTTGCGAGACGTCAGTTTACCGAGCGGCTTGCGAACAGTTTCCAAGGACGCCTTCCACTTGTCTTCCGTGACCGCACTCCGAACAAAGGCGGACGCCTCCTGCCAGCTTTGGGCGTAATCGCCTTGGTCTATCGCCGCCAGCCATGTCTGGGCCGCCGAAGTTGCGGCCTTCTCCGCGCTGGCATTGTTTTCCGCGGCAAGACCGGAAGCGGCGACGGCCAGGAGAGCCGCAAACAGCAATTTGACGAATGAGGATTGAGTCTGATTGATTTTCATTTGGTTCCTTTATTGATGGTTTTGGTTGATCAAATCATTTGATGAAATACCCCGCCGGCCGCCATTGGCCGTCTTTTTCCAGCATGAACGTGACGGTTTCAATCGCGGATTTCTTGTTGGCGAACGCAGTTTCAAACTGCATGACGATGTAGCGGCCATCCGGCACGCCCGGAAGCGACGTCGTTTCCTGCGCCGATTTTACCTTTCGGGAAATCAACGATCCCAACGGTTTGCGGACTTGTTGCAGGGCCTCCGCCAATTTTTCCGGAGTGACGGCCGATTGGAAAAATGCAGCAGCATTGGTCCAGCTTTGCGCGTAGTTGCCGTTGTCAATGTCCCGCAACCAGGCTTGCGCCGGCTCAACTGCCGCGTTGTTGGTGACGCTCCTGGGGGCGATGAGATAGGCCACCGCCCGCCACTGGCCGTTGGTTTCCAATACAAACGTGGCCGTCTCGGACGCGGCCTTCAAGGCTTCGAATGAACTGTCGAACTTCGCGACGATGAACGAACCTTCCAGTTCCGTTTTTTCCACTTTGCGGGACAGTAATTTCCCCAGCGGTTTGCGGATGCTGTCCCCTTTTTCCACCCACTCATCCTGCGTCACCATGGCGTGAAAACCTTCCGATGCTTCCCGCCAGCTCTCGGCATATTGGCCGTCATCCATCAACGCAAGCCAGGCATTCATGGCGGACAATGCGGGGTTGGCGGAATTCGGCTGGGTTTGCCCCAGTTGGTCACTTGATCTTTGTGCGGCTTGGGAATAAACGACGGCTTCATCGCGGGCGAGTTTTGCCTGCTCGTATTCCTGCTGGGTGGCTTTGCCAACTGAAAACTTCTTGCCGACAACATCCAGATCCAATTCGGCAACGGCCAGTTTGAGCCGGGCGAATTCCACGTTGTCACCTTTGACCTCCGCCGCCGCGATGTCGCGGGCGATTTTAGCCTTTTCATAATCAACCGAAGGAGCAAGTCCCGCCTCAACTTTTCTCTTGGCTGTTTCAAGTTCCTGTTCGGCGTGCTGAAGTTTCAGGCGTGCAATTTCCTGATTTGCGCTCTGTTCCGCTTCGGATGTGATTGCAGTGTTTTGTTTGCCATTTTGCGCCAGCTTGTCGTCCTTCAACATTATGAGCGTGACGTCCGGCGCTACGACCCACCGGTAGGTCTCGCTGGTGTTTATCGGCTGAATGTTGTAGGCGACTCCGGGAACCAGCCTGGCCTTGTCTTCGGCGGCGAACTGTGCGGCGTACGCTTGGAAACTGCCGTCGCCACTGCTCAGGGTAAGGCGATTCAAGTGCGCCTTAACGGTTGGATGCCCCGACGCAGTAAGCAGGAACTCCTGCCCAGCCCGTTTCTCGAATGCACTCATCTGGTGGTAAGAACCATCGGGACCCCATTCCTGACCGGCAATAAGAAAATCCGTCCCGATTTTCTGCCAGGTCTCCTCCTTGACCCACGCCGGAATCGCCGGCGAACCCTTGGGGTAAAGCCCGATGATCGTGACCGTCCGCAGTTCGGCCACCGAAACCGGCGGGTTGTCCAGGCGTGCGTTGGCGCCAAAATGGTCATGCACGGAGATCAAACGATACGGGTTTACCGAGGAGAGTTTCGGCTGGTCTGCCGGATATTTGAAGTAACGCATTCCCCAAGTCTGCGCCAGTGGCACCTGGCTGAGATCGGAGCAGGTGTAAATGTGCGTTAAGAGCCCAAAATAATGGGCATCCAGGACCGGCTGTCCCAGGGTTTTGTAATTGAGCCGAACCCAGTGATGATCAACATAGACTTCGTTGAACATGTGGTCTTCAAAGCCGCCCGTGCCGTCGAGCGCAGCCCGGACCGTCTCCCGGACCTGGTTATGGTGAATGTTGTCATAAAACATCCGGGCTTGGGCGTCGTCGTTCGGGTCGAACGGGGGAATGCAGAAAACAATGCGGGCCGGGATGCCCAAGGCGCGGAAGATGGTGGCCAAATACACCGAAGACGACGTGCAGGCGCCATGCACTTTGTTGTAGAACATGGACCGGCCCAGCGCCTCCTGCTCGAACATTTGCTGATCGGTCCAAGTCGGATCAGGTTTTTCCCGATCAAACGCATCCCGCAATGGAGGATAGACTGCGGGCCTGCCATCCGGGAAATAGACGCCCCAAATGGAGAAGGCATGTGTCGAATGAGCACGGTTCATGGCCCACGCTGAGACCCGTTCGACGAGTTGCTTGTCCGTCAGGCGATCCGGGTCAATGCCCGCCTGACGGAGTTCCGCAATGAGATCACGCCGCATGGCTTCGTCCCAGTTCTCAGTGGCCGTTGGTCTGAGATGCTGGGTCATGCCAGCGTCGTCCGTGCGCCAATTGGGGTTTTCGCCAATGGCCGGTTGGTAGAACGGATAATAGGTCACCTCGACCGTGCAGGAATCTTTGTCCTGTGCCAAAACGCGGACGTCCTGAAAATCATCGTTCATGTCGTCAGGATTGACGGGTTTAAGAACCTGGATAACGGAAGTGATGGTGTAGGTGTCTTCTTTGCGCAAATGACGTTTGGCGGAGGCAGGCGTGGCATTGGTGATCCAGTTTGCCTTGTTTTCTTCAAGGGCTTCAGCCTTGGTTCCAAAATAGAGATTGGCGAAACTTTCCCCGTTGGCATTCATCTCCACATGCGGACGACCAGGAACAAGGTGCGAATGAATCAATTCAAAATCGCCGCGCCCTTTGGAAATCTGCACAGACTGTTTCGGGTCTTCGGTTGAGGACGAGTTTGTCGAACCGATATAAAGTGCCAACATTGCCTGATCATGGCTGACCAGATTGTAATGGCCTTTGACGACCATCCGGTTGGTGGATCGCTCCACAGAGGTGATTTCAATCGAATCGCCCCCGGGGAAGAATGCTTGGCCAATATAATCGGATTTGATGGGATGGGATTGGTAGATATGTTGAACGCTGACATAAACTGCCAAGAGGAGCGCGATTGAACCTCCGAGCAGCATGGGTTTCAGCAAGGCTTTAATCGCGTGCGACGTTTCGGGCGTTTTGGCCTTTTTTGCCCGGCGAATGCGGAACAATAATTCAACTCCACTCACAACCGTGAAACCAAGGAAACAACAACTGAAATAGTGCCACACCGTGCCATTCACTGAACCGGTGAAATGGTCGTTCAAGAGCAAAAGGAAATACACCGCAAAGAATATTATATAAATCCATCCTATGGCTTTGCTGAATGGAGTGGTTGGCAGTGCGCCCACCAACCAACTTTGGCTCTGTTTTTTAGTTTGGGCGCTGCTACTTTGCGCGGGAGTTTGCGCAATCGTTTCCACCTGCGTTTTGAATACACTGACCTGTTGGTAGCGCAGTTCGGGCTTCTTTTCCAACGCGCGCAAAACGACTTCATCCAGCCGCACATCAACTTGAACTTTCCCGCAGGCGTGGGACGGCGGAACAATTGGTTTGCCGGGCAGTTCGCCGGTGAGCATCTGGTAAAACACCACGCCCAGCGCGTATATATCCGCGCGGTTATCAACTTCGTTGGGATGGTCCATCTGCTCCGGCGCCATGTAATTCGGCGTGCCCATGACCTTGCCGGCGGCGGTCAGATCGGTAGGGCTGACCTGCTGGTCAGCCTGGCCGAGCGGCAGCTCGGCCCTACCGTCATTCCCCACCAGCTTGGCCAGGCCAAAATCCGCCACCTTCACCCGTCCGCGGCGATCCAGCAAAATGTTCTCCGGCTTGATGTCGCGATGGACGATGCCCTGGTCGTGGGCGAACTGGAGCGCGTCGCAGATTTGCGGAACAATGGCCAGCGCCTCGCGCGGCGCGATTCGTCCGGCGTGCAGCAGTTGCCGCAAGTTCACGCCGTCCACGAATTCCATCAGGAAGTAGTAAAGTGGTTGAGAGTTGAGAGTTGAAGGTTGAGCGCCGGATGCAGGCGGGACGCCTGCGCTGCTTTGAACGTGGCCAAACTCATAAAGCGTGACGATGCCGGGATGATTCAGCTTCGCGAGTGCCCTGGCTTCGCGCGCGAAGCGGCCGGCGAACGCGGCGTCATGGCCGATGCCGGGCGGAAGAATTTTCAGCGCCACCAGGCGGTCCAGTTCCTTTTGCCGCGCCTTATAGACCGCGCCCATGCCGCCCTTGCCGATAAGTTCGAGAATTTCGAGCTGCGGGAACAACGGCACGAGTTCGGAAATGGACGGCGGCTGGAACGGTGGCGCCTGTCCGCCCGTGGCGGTCTCGTCGGACGCGCCCTGTTTCAACAGGCAGGCGGGACAAAGCCCGGCCAGCGCACCAGCCGGCAGTGGCGTGCCGCATTGCGGACATTTCGGGATGTCAGACGGGGTCACTTGGGTGCCACTCATACACTCAACTCAGAAGCAAATCACGACCGATGTTACCGGGAAAAACGAATAAAACGCTCAACATTCAACATTCAACACTCAACATC
>Ga0224535_1000621_pt1 | contig 10104 bp, 8 predicted proteins | sample 714E13034metaG_FD_179898 | JGI IMG/M metagenome (GOLD analysis project Ga0224535, IMG submission 179898) | Peat soil microbial communities from Stordalen Mire, Sweden - 717 E1 30-34 | ecosystem: Environmental > Terrestrial > Soil > Wetlands > Peat | place: Sweden: Norrbotten County, Stordalen... | reverse complement strand
ATGTTTTGAAACAGCGTTATACTACTTTTAGAAATATATTGGCTAAGTGGCTACGTCGTAAGATCTTCGCCCCCATCTCTAAGATCCAGGGATTTTATGAGAGAAAAGGTGGAGAGGGCAAGCGCTTGATAGTTCCAGATATCGAGTGGAACCATATGTCGTTGTTTGATACCAATGACTATATCTCGCAATTGGTAACGCTTACTTCTGGTGAGGGTGCAAATAAGCGCGCGTCTTTGCATGTTCTTTATAGAAGCTTGGGTTTAGATTATGATGAAGAGCAAAAGAATATGCGGTCTGAGATGATCCAAAATGCCATGATGAAAAAGGAACAGGCTATTTTGGAGACTTATGACATGTCAGATCTTAGGGCTCTTACAGAAGATTCTGAAATTAAAGAAAAGAAGGGTGTAGATGCACCTACTCTTGCAGTTCCTGGAATGGGAAGTGGAGAGCCCCCACCGGGTGGTGGTATGCCGGATATGTCGGCTATGTCGGCTCCAACACCACCGGCACCTCCCGCTCCAGCTCCAGCACCTCCCAAATAAAATTGCATTAATTCATGTCGGAACTTGGACAGCATTTTTATCAAGCACTTATTAGGGTTGCAGATAACTTGGGTTTAAAACCTGAGGATCTGTTGCTTATTTTTGTAAGTGAAAGTGGTTTAAAGGCGAATGAAGTAAATAGTATTGGAGCGGTAGGTCTTACACAATTATTGCCATCGACATTAAAAGATTTGGGTTTTTCTGGATCATCTAAGGATTTTTCGAAATTATCTGCCACGGAACAATTGGATTGGGTGCAGAAATATTTTGAACAGAATTTTAAGTGGTTGGGTAAAATAAAAGACCCAGTTAAATTATACTTAAGTAATTTTGTGCCCGCAGCTTTTTCATTACCAGGAATTAAAGCTGGTTATGATGGGGCTGTAATTGCGGAAGATTTTATGAAGACGCGCGGCAGTATTCCTAAAATTGGAAACTATAATGGTTATGCAGATATTTCTGCGGCATATGAACAAAAGATTTATGATGGCAACAAAGCTTTTGATTATCAAGGTAAGGGTAAAATTACCTATGGAGATATCAAACACAGACTTGATGTTGTAAGGGCTTCGTCTGTTTATCAAAAAGCTTTAACAGATTTACAAAATTCTAATTCTAGTTCTAGTTCTAATACAGCAATTTCAGAATCAAAAGTTTCGGAGCCACCAACAAAAGAGTTGTCGGGTTTGGATCAGATGTTTTCTGAAATGAAAAAAGAATTGAATATCCAAGCTAATACTCCTACAACTTTATCAAAGGTATCTTATATTCGAAAGGTAGATAATAAGTATCTTGTTGTTTCTGAAAAAGGAAAGAATATGGGAACTTATCCAAGCCGTGCCCAGGCGAAAAATAGACTCAAGCAAGTTGAATTTTTCAAACATAAAGACTCAAATAAAGTCGAAGATAAACAAAAGTCTATAGATTTATCGGATGTGGAAGAACTTTCTTATTCTGCGATTATGCGAGAAGCTAAAAAGAAAGAATATTTTTCTTTTATCAATGATTTTGTGATTATCTATAAAAAGATAGCAGATGCATTTTATTTGAAAAATTTGAATATGGATGGTGTGATGGAAAATGTTTTCCATGTCATGTCCAAAAAATATAAAATCATTACCACGAAAAAAGAAGCCGCTGTTGATTCTCCTTTGATTTTAGGTAAAGCCATAGCCGATGTGATTTTGTTTTTAGCAACAAAAGTAAAAACAGAGAATCGTAGAAAAGCTGTTTCAAACTTTATTAGAAATATTTATTATCTAAATTTTTCTGAATTGGCAAGCATGGATGTAAATGCGGGTGCAGCCGCTGGACAAGTTATAACTCTAATTAAAACTATTTTAAGATCAAAAGATGTTGGATTTATCAGATCGGTCGTAGGAGAAGTAATTAAAAATTTGTCTTATTTTACAGGATAAATAGTTATGTATGAAAAATATAAAAAAATAGAATTACCACAAATTGATTTTACAAAACATTGTATTTATATGTTTGTTAATGTTTTAACCGGACAAAAATATATTGGTCAATCAAATTCTATCTTTAAAAGAATACATACTCACTTTGATGAGTGTTTTGTGTCTAAAAGAGCAAATCAAAAATGTTTGTTTTATAAAAATGTTCAAGAGTATGGTTGGCAAAATTTTAAATTATTTATACTTGAAAACAACATAGAAAAAACAGATGTTGATGAAAAAGAAAAGTTTTGGATTAAATTAGAAAATACATTTGTTGATAATAATCCTAAAATTGGTTTAAATATGACTACTGGTGGTTCTGTTGGTTTTGTTTTTAGTAAAATAACAAAAGAAAATAGAAAGGGAGATGGTAATTCTTTTTTTGGAAAAAAACATAATGAAGAATCTTTGAAAAAAATAGGCAATGCAACAAAAAGTAGAATACCTGCAAATCTTGGTAAAAAATTTTCTGGAACACAATTAGAAAATATTCAAATTGCCGCAAAAAAAAGAAGAGGTAAGCCAAGTGAGAAAAAGGGAATAAAACTGAGTGAAGAAGCGAAGAAAAAACTTAAAGATATAAATGCGGAAAAAAGAGCAAAAGATCCATTTTATAGGATGGGCGATTTATTTATAGCAGTATATAAAAAAATAGAATCCGAAGATCTTTTAAAATATCCTAATTTTAATAAATTTTGTCAAAGTATTACTGATAAAAGCGTCAGTGGGTATAATAAATTAAAACAAAAATTTGACAACATGAGGGAAAAACAACTAAATGAAAGTATAAAAAAATGAAAAATTATATTGAAATAAATATATCAAATATAAATTTTGGTGTGTTTTGCATATATATGTTTGTTAATAATAAAACAGGTCAAAAATATATTGGTAAAACAAATAATATATTTATAAGGATAGATAGCCATATATTTAAAGCTTTTAAAAAAAATATATCATATTGTTTTTATAAAAATTTAAGAGATTTTGGTATTGATAATTTTTCTTTATACATATTGGAAAATAATATAAAAAAAGCGGATGTGGAAAATAGAGAAGAGTTTTGGATCAAAGAAGAAAAAACATTTATAGATGATAATCCTTTGGTTGGCTTGAATATGACTACAGGTGGAAGTTTTTGTAAACGTTCTGTTCTTTCTAATTTTTCAGGAGAGAATAATCCATTTTTTGGTAAATTTCAAAAAGAAGAATCAAAACAAAAACGTATAAAAACCATGCAAATAAAAAAAGAAAATAAAAAACGCGGGATAAATGAATAATTTTCATAAGGTTATAGATAATTTATATCGTGGTGCCGCCCCCAATGAAAAAGATGTTTTCGCTTTAAAGAAAATGGGCATCGAAAGAATTGTTTCTTTGGATAAAGATATGGGGGAACGCATATCACGGCTCTGCAAAAAATTAGGGATAGAGCAAATCAAACATTATTTTAATTTGAAAAAATCAGAAGTATTAAAACAACTAAAACTTGATCTAAAAGATCTGTTGTTATCAAAACCCACGTTCATTCATTGTATTCATGGAAGAGATAGAACAGGGTTTATAATCGCCAGACTTAGAGTGGAATTAGGCATGAGTCCTGAAAAAGCTCTGGCAGAAGCCAAGAGATATGGTTTTGGACAACATATTACCGATTCTGAAAAACCCGCTATCCAACTAATGGAGAATATTGTTTCTGGAGATAGTAATAGCAATGATGATACGGCACTTGATATATCCAGAGAAGATACGATTGCTATAAAATCTCCATTTGATAAAAATTATGTGCCAATGAATCAATGGGAAGCTGTAAAAAATCCCGTTTACAATATTACGTATCAGCCTTGGTATTATGATGAGGTTGGGGTTACACCACAGGATAAAGAGCAAGGTTTTCCATTAGTTGGCGAGGAAAATAATTCTTATGCTTTGGTGGGAGCGGGATTAGCTGGAGATATGAATGTTTATCATTCTGCCAGTAATAATGTATTTGAGTTAATGAGAAAATCGGCTTTACAACTTGTGACAGATATTCCTACCGTTGAAAAGAAGATGGCTGGGAAATGTATTGCCATTTTAAAAATGTCGATGAAGATATTGGGACAAGCCTTAAATCAATTGGATGATATCCGATCCGCTTTCGAAGAATTTCCGGAAACAGATGGAGATAAGATTTGGGAAAGCCGGGTCTTACTTCGAAATCTTAGAGATCAAGCTGAATACACTTTGTTTGAAAGAAAAACAATAGAAAAGAATGAAGACCATAGTTTTGAGTATTGGGCGGCAAGATTTATTCATGAAGCTAAAACCTTTACTTCCGATCCCGATTTCAATAAACTTGTCAATACTCTTAAATCTGATATTTCTGAATTGAAGAAATTGTTTTATGATTTTTGCAAACTTTATAGTAATCTAAAGGATAAAGATTTCGTAAAAAATACAACAGCTATTCTAAAATCTGTTGTGGATCAGTGTGATCAGATAAAAGATTTAATCAATGAAAGAATTATTGCTGATATAAAGAAAGATATCCTTGCAGAGGATTGGTATTCAAAAATTAAAGATATAACAAAGGAAATAGAAAATGATCATTAAATATGGTGACGCGGAAATCTTGGAAGTTTTCAACAAGGAAATTGAAAAAGATAAAAAGAAGGCTGAAAAGCCAACACCCAAGCCAAAGAAAGAAAAAAAGGATAAATAATGTTTGTTAAAATTGCTGAAGGCGTAGTTGCAGAAATTAAAGCTATTCAAGCAGACGATCCTTTAATCCAGGAACGATTTGCCAAGGTTGCAGCAGAATTAAAGAAACTTGCTCCAAAGGCAGATGATTTTCTTTATTTTTCTGCTGTGATGATGCATGCTGCCGAAGCCTCTGCAATTAATCCTGATGGTTCGCCCAAACGAACCAAAAAAGGTGAAGATGTTCGGGTATGGTGGGATGATCTACCTGATGGTGGAAGAAAATTCTGTTCCAATGATTCCACTATTAAAGCATATCGTAATTCACGAAGAGATATTTTCCCCGAATCTGAATTGATTTTACATCACGCAAAATGGAGAAATAAACCTCTCTGCGTAGATCATAAATCGGATTCCGTAGATCATGTTCGTGGATTTATTGTCGATACTTACTATGATACCAAACTCAAACGAGTAGTTGCACTTTGCGCTTTGGATAAGATTAATTATCCTGACCTTGCTCGTAAAGTATCTACGCGTTATTCCTCCGATGTTTCTATGGGAACCGGCGTAGGTCGAGCTGTTTGTTATGATTGTGGTAAAGTTGCTCGTGCAGAAAAAGATTTCTGCGAGCATATGCGTTATAAGACAACTTATGGTGAAATCAATTTGGATTTGGAACCGATTGAATTATCGATTGTTGTGATTGGCGCTGACCCTAATGCCAAGATTAAACATGTTATTGCCGCAGCGGAAGCTATGGGTAGTTATATTGATAGCAAACAAAAACAATTGCAAAGCGCATTTATTTCTGGAGTTGTTGATATAAAGTCTTTTAAGAAAGAGTTAGAAGAGTCTTTAATTGCAGTAGCTAATCTTCAAAAAGAAGCGGGTGCAGTTGCAGATGAAACTAATAATTCTGAATCTGGTGAAGAAGATTTGGTAAGTGATGAGGAAACGGATGGAATCGCTACGACTCCACCGGCAAGGATAGCAAGCACGGGATCGATGATGTTTGCTGTAAGAGGATTAGAAGAGCGTATCAAAAATTTAACAGAACAAGTTAACCAAGTTACAATAGGAAATTCAATGACTACACGTAAAGAAGCTTTTTTCAATGGAACAGAGGAACCTACACTTGGCAAGCCCAAGTATGAGAAAGACCCTCTTGCAGAAGCTGCTCGTAAAGAAGATGCAACACGAGTGGAAGATGCAACCAATGGTCCTACTGGCATGCATAAGGGCGACGCCGATCTTAAGGATTCGGTAAATCGCACAGCAAGTCGTCGTGAGCAGGCTGTTAAGCTTGCACATGAATCGGTGAGTCGTAAACTCGCCTTCTTCAATGGCACCGAAGAACCCACACTTGGTAAACCCAAGTATGAGAAAGATCCTCTTGCAGAAGCTGCTCGCAAAGAAGACGCGACACGCGTTGAAGATGCGACCAATGGTCCTACTGGCATGCATAAGGGCGACGCCGATCTTAAGGATTCGGTAAATCGCACAGCTTCTTATCAGGCTCGTTTTGCTTTGACAAAGACGGCTAAGGGTACTCCTGATGTACAGAAGTCGGAATGGCGCATTGTGGATCGTACCAATGATGCTATTTTGGTTCGCGCTTCAGTTGCTAAACTTGGTGAGTTTGAAAAGGTTGCGACAAAGGAATTTGGGGCTTCGTTTGTAGCTATGGCTCGCACGATGGGTGCAGAGGCTCTTTCGAATCTATTCAAGTCGGCACAGCCTGCACCTGCTGGTGATATGCCGCCCGCTCCTCCCAGTGGTGATGCACCTCCAGCACCTCCAGCACCTCCCGCTGGTCCTACAGCTGGCGAACCCAAGGACAATAAAGAAGAAGACCCCAAGGAAAAAGTATTGGGTCTTGCGGATGCGGTAGAGTCTACAGCTTCTGATCTTAAGGAATTGGTTAAGGAACAATTCGGTGAAGAGACAGAGATGAAGGATTTGGTTACTGCAGCTTCTGCGATTTCGCCACAGATTAAGAAAGGTTTCGCTTATCAGCAAACCATTAGTCGTGAACTTGCAAGTCATGCAAATAACCTCGCACAAGAACTTCAGACAAATGCTGATGAGATTCGTCAATATGTTGAACTTGCGGAAGAGATTCCTGCAGATCAGCAAGATCTTGTTCGTGAAGTTTTGGCTCAGGCGAAGGATGATGCGCATCGTCTACACAAGGAGGCGCGTATGGTTATTGAGGCTTTCCAGACCTATGCCACAACCACAAGTCTTCTTTGCAAGATTGCGGATGAAGCAGTGGAACAAGCTCCAGTAGTTGAAGATGTTAATGCTGTCGTAGACCCAATCAACGCTGATGTTGAAGGTCTTGATGGTCTTGATGGTGAAATTCCTACTGAAGAAGATCTTGAGCATTCGGATCTTGAATTTGGCGATGATCTTCACGAACATCACCCGCACCACTCGCACTTGGATACTGAAACACTAGAACATGGAGACCCAATGACTGATGAGGAGATTGAAGAAAGTGTTATGAATCATGAGGGCGATCCTATGGATTCGATGCCTCTTTCCACAGCCGGTGCACGCCAGCTTATGCGTCAGAAGTTAGCTTCTGAACTTGTAGATGAGAAACTTATGGATACAGCGCATCCTAAGGGCGGCACAACTGTTCCTGAAGTTCCTGCAAGTGATGGTCTTGCTTTCGTTGAAGATAAGAAAGAACAAGATGCTGAGATTCTAAAGAATGTTAAGGACCCTGTAAAGATCAAGGTCGAAGCTCGTAAACTCCATGATATGGTGGTTTCGGGTCAATTCACAAACGCAGATCTTATTCGTAATGAAAAAGAACTCATTGCGACCGGCACTGTTGATAAGGAAACTCTTGCTTATTACAAGAGTCTTTACAATGTAGACTCGGAATCGAAAGAATATGCAACCGATCTTCTTGCTGAGCATGAAGGTGCAAAGAAGGCTGCGGCTCTTGAAACTGAAAAAGTTCTATTGAAGCGTGCGTATTCGCTTGCCAATGAGCAGTCGGCTCGTGGTTTGATTGGTCAGGACTCGACATCGATCGATCAGGAAGTGGATCGTTTGATGCAGCTTGATGAAAAGGGTTTTGCTGCGGTTAAGCGCTTAGCTGCACAAGTTCCAGTTCTTTCTAAGACAGCCTCTGCCTCAAATGGTTTCCCACGTGTAGGCGTTAGTTCGGATGAAGATGTTCGTGTAACTACGGATAGCCAGGAAGCGCTTTATGCGTTGGCTCTTCGTGGAACTCGCGGTACAGGCTTCTAAAAATAATTGGGGGAGCTAACCCTCCCCCGTTTTCTTTTATTTTATTTCGTAACAAAGGACTAATATGGGAATCGGATTTGATATCGCAAAGCAATATGCAAAAAACATGAAAGCAGATCCTATTGGATCGCAAATGCTCAAACAAGCAAGTGATGAATCTGTAGATGAATCTGGTGGTGATTTTGAAGCTGCGAAAGACAGTGGTAAAGGTCATTATTGTGGTTTGACTCTTTCGGAATCTAAAGATGCTTTCAAAGCAAAGCGTGAAGAAATTATCGAAATTCAAAATAAGGCGATGACTGAAAAACTTACTCGTGATGAACGAAATGCTAAGTTAGACAAGATTCGGACTTTGGAAGATGAACAGGCTAAGTTATTTCGTGACATTCAAGAATTAGAAAAAGGTGATGATATGGTTGATGTAAAAGATGATACAGAAGATTGTGGTGATGTGGTCTTGGCAGATGATTCAGAGACAGAGACAGAAACAGAGTCAAGTTCGGATCAGGCACCCGCAGCTGATGGTAATTATGACACTGGCGCACCTCTTCCAGAAGGTGTAAAAGAAGCGTCGCAAATTAGTATTCTTGTTGAAGCCTCTGCTATCCTTGACGGATATCGTTTGGGCTCGATCAGCGAGGATTTGCTTAAAGTTGCGGTGGCATTATCCAAGAAAGTCAAGGCTAAGAAAAAGGGTAAGTTCCCGTTCTGGCTAAAGAAGAAGGATAAGAAATCCGAAGAAGACGATAGCAGTGACAGCAGCGATAGCTCGGATTCCAAGAAAAAGACAAAGAAGGCAGAAGCTGACTTTGCTATGGATATGATTGTTATTGCCAAAGCCACAAAAGACAAAAAAGAACTAGCAAAAATCAAGAAAGAAAAAGAAGCGGCTGAGAAAGAAAAAGCAAAAATCAAAGCCGATAAACTAAAGGCTGCTGAGAAGGCAAAAGCTGAAAAAGAAAAAGAAAAAGCTGCCAAAGAAAAAGCAAAGAAATAATTAAATATTTCAGACAAAAGCCATCATAGCCTGGTGGCTTTTTCATTTTAATCACATTAATATAATGGTCATTTTAAATGTATTATACAGAGGAATCAATGTCTGAAAAATTATTTTCAAAAAAGAGCTTTATTGGTGATATTGTAAAGGGTTATACAAGCAACATGAAGATCGTTGCAAACAAAGAGAAATTTGAAGAGTTGCAGAAATGCTCGGATATTTTAAGTATTTTGACACAGGCTTCTCAGAAACTTGAAGAACTTGAGATGTTTGAATGCTCAAATACCGTTACCGATATCATCTCCAAAGTAACTAAGCGTATTAATGATATTGAAACTCCCGAAGAAATTGCACATGAAAAGGTAGTTGATATCAATGAGGCTTGGGATCAAAATACTGCTGTATTTGCCGAAAAGATTAAATCAGTTATTCGTAAATAATAATCCTCTGATATATAGTAATTGAGGATACATGTTTCGAATTCTAAGCAACCCCAACGTTTTGCCTGCGAGCTTCGCCCTGCACACTTCTGCTGAATTTCAACAGGGGCAAATCGCGCAATTTACATCGTTGGGTAATAATATTGTTATTGGTGTAAGTAATGGGATGGCGCCATTCGGAATTATTGATGACATTAGAACAAGGTCATTCAGCAATAATATCCATGATGAAGAACATATTTTAGCTGTTCCAAATCCCATCAAAAATAATACTACGGGGCAATTGGTTTCAGCTGTAGATATTTTAGAACCTTTAGATCAGGCTAATCTTATTACACATAGTTTTACCGCTCGTCAAATATCTTTAACTCAGGTGATTGGTGGAATATCATTAAGTGTAAATGAAAGAAATGGACTGGCGACAGTTCCAGCTGGCACTCCACTTAATTTTGATATGAATGGGGATGGGATACCTGATAGTATTCGTTTTCTTTGTTCTTATGCGTTTTGGGAGCCAAATTATCGTGGTGAAGATACAACACGTGGAAGCAATCGTGTAACGGTCTGGTATCAACGCATGATTGTGGAAACCAACATGTATGAGACAAATCGTTATTATCCTTTGAACGCTCCTCTTTATTGTAGTGCCTTTGGGTTGTTTACAACGGAACCTGTAGCTATAGGTTATCCAGCTGTTGGATTTGTAATTT
>Ga0224535_1000620_pt1 | contig 10108 bp, 10 predicted proteins | sample 714E13034metaG_FD_179898 | JGI IMG/M metagenome (GOLD analysis project Ga0224535, IMG submission 179898) | Peat soil microbial communities from Stordalen Mire, Sweden - 717 E1 30-34 | ecosystem: Environmental > Terrestrial > Soil > Wetlands > Peat | place: Sweden: Norrbotten County, Stordalen... | reverse complement strand
GAACCCTCATGCACCGCTTCGCTGTCGTGAAAACCGGGAAACAAAAGTTGCAGCAGGTCCTCGCAAATCCGGCCGACGGCGCGCTTGGACGGCATGTTCTGCGCATCGCGATTATTCGAACCGCCCGCGCTCTGGTAAGAACGGAGCAGTTCCGGCACGGATTCCTCGACGAGTTCGCCCATCCACACCGCATCGCGCCGAGCTTCACGTTGCGAGATCGGGACCGGTTGTTCTTTTTCGAATGACGAGGCGGCCATAAATTCAATCAGCAGCGCGTTTGTTCCACGGCATCCGGGCGAGCAGCAAGCCCATCCCGCAGAAATCCGTAATGCCGGCGAAAACCAGGCCCGCCCCAACGAACGCCGACAAGCCGAAGAAACCGCGATGCACGAACCAGCCGAGCACCACGCCGGTCAAGACCAGCGACCCGGCGGCGATGCGCACCTGGCGTTCAAGACTGATGACCCTGGTCTGGCCGCGCGTCACGGGTAAATTGGCTTCAATCCAGGCGAGGGTTCCGCCTTCGACGACGACCGGTTGGGCGAAGCCATCCTTCGAAAATTTATCCGCCGCCTTCGTGGCGCGCTGGCCGCTGCGGCAAAGCAGATATACCGGCTGGTCCTTCTGAAGCTGCAACAGTTCCGGCTTGAGTTCGTCCAACGGAACACTGCGCGCCTGCGGAACGTGAACCTCCGCGAACTCCACCGGCGTGCGCACGTCAATGACCGGCGCCGACGGTTGAGCGGTGAGAATTTTTTGCAGTTCGGCAGGTGTGATTAATTTCATGTTCCGCCAGTTTATCAGCTTCGCTTCAACGAGCGCAACGCATTGACGAGCGCGTCCACTTCCTCACGCGTGTTGTAAAATGCGAGCGAGGGGCGCACGCTGCTTTCCAGCCCGAAGTGGCGGATGGCCGGTTGCGCGCAGTGATGCGCGGCGCGAACGGCGATGCCATTTTTGTCCAGATGCCGGGCGATGCCTTCGTTCGGCACTCCGGGAATGACGAACGACAGCACGCTCGCCTTGCTGGCCGCCGTGCCGATGGGCCGCAGGCCGGGAATCGTCGCCAGCGCCTGCGTGGCGTATTCGAGCAGCGCGTGCTCATAAGCCGCAATCGCGGGAATGCCGACCTTGAACAAATAATCAATCGCCGCGCCCAGGCCCACCACCCCGGCAATGTCGGGCGTTCCGGCCTCGAATTTTTCCGGCGCGTGTTGATAGTCGGTTTTCTCAAACCGCACGTCCTTGATCATGTGTCCCCCGCCCTGCCACGGCGGCATGGCTTCGAGCAACGGTGTCTTGCCATACAACGCGCCGATGCCGGTCGGACCAAAAATCTTGTGCGCCGAAAAAACAAAGAAGTCGGCGTCCAGCGCAGTGACGTTGACCGGGAGGTGCGGCGTGGATTGCGCGCCGTCCACGAGCACGGGTACGCCGCGCGCGTGGGCGAGGGCGATGATTTGCTCGACCGGATTGATGGTGCCGAGTGAATTGGAAACGTGGGCGACGGAAACGAACTTCGTTTTCGGACCGAGCAGCTTGACGTATTCGTCCAGGATCAATTCGCCCCGGTCATTGATGGGAATCACGCGGAGCGTTGCGCCCACCTGCTCGGCGAGCAACTGCCACGGCACGATGTTCGCGTGATGCTCCAGTTCGGTGACGATGACTTCGTCGCCGGCGCCGATGTTTTTACGCCCGTAACTTTGCGCGACGAGGTTGATGGCCTCGGTGGTGCCGCGAACGAAAATAATCTCCTTCGCGTCCGCCGCGCCGAGAAATTTCCGCACCTTTTCGCGGCCGGCCTCGAACAATTCGGTCGAGCGCGCGGCCAGCGCGTGCGCGGCGCGATGAATGTTTGAATTGTCGCGGCTGTAAAATTGCGAGGTCGCATCAATCACGACCTGCGGCTTGTGCGTCGTGGCGGCATTGTCGAACCAGACGAGCGGTTTGCCGTTGACCAACTGGTGCAACGCGGGAAAATCGCGGCGCACGCTCTCGATGTCGAACTTCGGCACCGGCACGGCATTCTTTGGATACGACTGGAGCGCAGCCGGAGATTTGCCGGAAGCTTCGCCACCGCGCAAAAAATAATACTCCGGTGTGGCCAACAATTCAGTGCCGGAACTCGTCAGCGGATTTTGTCGCGCCGATTTTTTGTCCGGACAACTCCCGCCGGGATGTCGCGCGTATTTGCAGCGCGGTTCGCCGAACGCATAGCTGTCACCGGAATTCGGCGTGTGTCCGCCCGACTGGGTTTTCTCCGGTTCGGACAATTTCGGCGCGGCGGGTTGGGCGTTCGGATGGACGGGCGGCACGGCGGAACTTGCGTCCGTGGCGGCAACAGCGGGCAAATCTGAAACTGCTGGAATTCCCGATGGCACGGCTGGCGTCGCGGCCGGGCGCGCGCCGCGGCTGAATTCGGAAAACGCCTCGGCCACGAGCCTGGCAACCAGGTCGCTGTGCGCCAGTTCGCCGGCCGCCGGTTCGGCGACGGCAGAAGCCGGCCCACTATTTGGCGCTGTAGTCATAGTAATTGTTCACCACGACATTGTCCAAACGGGCGATGGCGTCGGTGGTCAGCACGCTGGCCGAGAAGTAACGCGTGACGAGATGCGACGCGATGGAATGTTCGTTTGTGCCCATGTAGCGGACGGACAGGCCGGGTTCCACTTCGCCGGTGACGCCGGTTTTCTGGAGACCAACCACGCCCTGTTCCGCCTCGCCGACGCGCAGCAGCAGGACGCTGGTGGAATGATTTTTCACTTCGAGCTTGTTGCTCGGAATCAGCGGCACCCCGCGCCAGGTGATGAACGGCGTTCCGAACAAATGAACCGTCGGCGGCGGCACGCCCCGGCGCGTGGCTTCGCGCCCAAAAGCGGCAATCGCTTTGGGGTGCGCGAGGAAGAACGCGGGCTTTTTCCAAACCAGACCGAGCAGTTCGTCAAGGTCGTCCGGCGCCGGCGAACCTTTGCGGGTTTTGATCGTTTGCGCCGCGTCCACTTCCTTGAGCAGCCCGAAATCGGGGTTGTTGATGAGTTCCCATTCCTCGCGTTCCTTGACGGCTTCGACGGTGAGCCGAATCTGTTCGCGGAGTTGGTCAATCTTGTTGCTGTAAAGATCGGTCACGCGCGTGTGCGTGCGCAGCACGGTTTGAATGGTGCTGAGATGATATTCGCGCGGGTCTTCCTCGTAATCCACGAAGGTCGTCGGCAATTTCGGTTCGCCGCCGTCCACGGTGAGCAGGTCCACTTTGGCTTCGCCGAATTCATTCGCGGGTTTTCCCTTCGCCGCCTTGGCGACGCGGTTGACGCGATAAACGCCGCCATCCACGTCCACCCACGGCAACAGCTTGTGCAGCCAGCGGGGGGTGATCTCGGTGTATTGCGGGACGGTGACGGTGGCGGTGGCAAGGTTGCGCGCGGCGGAAGCGCTCAAGCTCAGGTTGATTTCATTTTCTTTGCTCATGATTTAATTGGGTTGTTGGTGAATGGAAAAATCTGCGCGGATTATGCATCGGGCAAGTGGTGGGAGCCGCTTCGTGCGTGAAAACGTCGAAGCGAAACACCGGTTAAAACTTCCGGCTGGGCCGGAATCTGGACACAACTCGACATGAATACACTATCAGTTTCATGGGAGCTTCCAGTGGACCGGTCAGCGCACCTTTGAGATTATAATTTTCAGAAGCGGCGTGGTCGCCTGCTGTGGTTCTAATCTTAAATCCTGCGGGCGATTTGTCAATGCTGTTGTCCGTTCAACCGGGCACCGGGGCGCAGTAGTGTCAGGCTGTGGCGGATATGGAATGTCTTTCCCGCCATTGGTTGCCGAGCGTCCCCAGCGTGTCCGGGTGAAGCGTTTGCTCCAGAACCGGGAACACGGTTTTTTCCTCGTGCCGGAAATGTTCGCGTGTGGCCGCCAGCGCCTGTTTGAGCCGGCGCAAGGCCTTCGCCGGATCGGTCGTGCGGTGGATGGGTTTGAACTGGCCATCAATTTCGTGATGATCCTGATGCAGCTGATCCAACGTCCCCCGGTCGGCGAGGGCATGATCCAAAACCGAATAGGCCAGATCGGTTTCGGTTTCACCATGGCCGGTCAACAGGCCTTCCACCACGGCTGCCAGCAATTTCACTTCGGACGCCGATTGGGAGCCGGCCAGCACCCGTTCGATTTGATCAAACACTTCGCGGTAAACCGCGTGTTCATGAACCAGAGTTTCAGTAATAGTTGCCATATTTATGACGGTTGGTTGAATCGGAAACTTTTCTTCAGGTCCTGGCTTTTGGGAGCGTTGATTGAAACAGCCATTGAAAAAACCGAATTCCGTTCGTCACGCCACTCTGCGCCGGCAGCGGAGGCCTCGGGTTGATTGCCTCTGGCGGTTCCTGCGGGGGAATTGCTTCAAATGCGGCCCGGACCCGGGCGGCCTGCGGGTTCCTGATCCGGTCCAAAATTTTGCTGAAATCGTCCACCTTCAACAAAAATCCGCACGCCCCGGCTCGAAGAGCGTCGGCCTCGGCATACAAATCATGGAAGGTGGTCAGCATCATCACGTGAGTCGCCGGGGCCAGGCTTTTGATTGGCCGCACGGCATTCACTCCACTCATGCCCCCCATGTTGACATCCAGAAGAATCACATCCGGCGGCGGTTCATCAACCAGGGCGGCAATGACAGCTTCGGCGGACGAAAATTGCCGGGCGCAGTTGATGTCGTCTTCCTGGCTGAATCGTTCCGCGAGCAACTCGCGATACACTTTGCTGTCATCCACCAGCCAGAGATTCTTTGCCCGCCGGGCAGCAGCCGGCTTGCTCGTATGTTCCAATCCCATTTTCATATTCATCGGGTCAAAGTGTCAGGCAAAAATTTCATCTTCCCAGTTGTGCACCCAGTCCAGCCGCCGCAACTGCTCGCGGATTTTGCGCCGCTCGTAGCGGTGTTCAAAAGTTTTGGTGGCATTGGGGCGCACCCCGGCGGCGCGCTGGCCGGGCGGATTGGCGGCGTTGTGGCCGGACCTGGCATTGATCGGTGTTTCGAGATAAAGTTTCATTTTTCCTTTTTGGTTTTTAGTTTTCCCGAAAACCGCCGGGATCGGATTCCCATCCGGCGAAACGGCGGCCTTGGGGATTTTTCACCTCCCGGGACAGGGTCGGAAAAATCAGAAATGACGGCGGAGAGCAGGGGTAAAAGCGCGTCGCGATCCAGAGCGGAACTCAATCCGTCGTCCGACCGGGACTCAAATTTCGGGGCGCTCCAAATCTTGTGCTGGAAATCAAACCGGCACTCTAACAGCAACCGGATCAAACCCGCCTGGGTCGTGAGCGCCAACGGTTGAACTGGATTCCGTAAAACAGACATATAAATGTTTGGTTTTCATGGGAACTTCCAGTTGTCCGGTCAGCCGATGTTTATTTTTTAATAACGATTAATATAGTCGTCTATAAAACTAAATAAACGCTTAATAAATACGATTTTTCTGCGTGTTTTAACAAAAGTGTTATATATAAACGACTTATTTAGTAGTCATTTTATAGGTTTTGTTTGGTTTGTCAACGAATTTTTTTAAGGGGTGTTTTCAGCCTCGGTTGCGAGGCCGACTTTCGTAATGTCCAACTGCTGAAGGACGTCCAGCACATTGATCATGTTTTGGTAATCCACCTCGTCGGCGCCCTTTACCACCACGCTCAGGCCGGGATCGGCGGCTTTCAGTTGTTGCAAGCCGGCTTTCAAGATCGGGATGCTGACCGGGGTGTCATTCAGGTACGTCCGGCCCTTCGCATCCACTACAATGTGGTTGATCTTCGGCTTTTCCTTTTGCGGCGGCGGCGGTTTGCCCGACGGCAGCGCCATCTCCAGGTTGTTCATCATCTGCGGCGTCGTGATGATGAAAATTACCAGCAACACGAACACCAGGTCCAGCAACGGCGTGATGTTCAATTCGTTGAGCGTGCTGTGATGGGAATGCGAAATCTTTTTCATTGGCTGATGGTTTCGCTCTCCTCCTGGACATCAAACCTTACCGTCACGCGGGATGGGAAGTTTGTCGGCGGCGGCCGGTCCATATTATTCACCACTTTGAAAACCTGCCTCACCGAATCGTCCCATTGTTTGTCCCCCGACCCTTTCTTCCATTCCGGTTTGCTGATCTGGCCGGCCCGATCCACCGACACTTCCACTTCGGCGACATAACTGTCGTCGGCGATGTTGTCCGGACGGTTCCATTTGGAGCGCAGCGTGTATTCCATGTAGCTCTGATACAAGTGCACCGGATCCGAACTGGTCTCCACCGCCTTGCCGCCCTCAAATTCAAACGACGGCATTTCTGCCGACGGCGGGGCAACCGACGGCGGGGCGACCACCGGAGAAGCCGTCACTTTCGGGGCTTCCGCCGCCTTGGCGGTTTCAACCCCGGACGGCTCGGCTTTGGGTGGTTCTTCCGTCTTCGGTTTTTCCGGTTCCTTGGGTTTCTCCGGCGACTTTTCCTTCACCATCTCGATGCTGATCTTCTTCAATTGCTTGCCCAGCAATCCCTGCCGCGCCGCAAAATACAACGCCACCGCCACGATCAACGCGTGGAGGGCGAACGAGATCATCAGGTTCACCTTCGACGAGTTGCGCTTTTTCCGCGCCTGGCTTTGCGGCAGCATGGTTTATTTCGGGTTGGCCGGTTCGGTCGCCAGATCCACCTTCGGCAGGTTCGCCTGCTGGCACACGTCCAGCACCGCCCGGATTTGTTTGTACTTGGTCTGGCTGTCGCCGCGCACAATCACGTTCAAGTCCGGATCGTCCATCCGCAATCCAATCAAGGTTTGCAGCATCTCCGCCACCGCCACCGGCTTCTTGTTCAGGTAGATGGTGCCGTCGGCTTGGACGGTGATGTAATTAGCCTTGCGCGGCGGGTCTTTCAATCGCTTCGCCGCCGACGGCAGTTTCAGGTCCAAATCATTCACCGGCGGGATCGTCGTGATGATGAAAATCACCAGCAGCACGAACGCCAGGTCCAGCAGCGGTGTGATGTTCAACTCCGTCAGCGAATGATGCACCGACTTGGAACACTTTTTCATGATCAGATGGCCGGTGTGTTTTCGCCCATTTCGGAACGTGTCAGTGCCATCGCGATTTTGTCTTCCAGATCGCGGTTATCCACGTAGCCATGCACGATTTGCGTCGCGTAACGCGTGGCGTAACCATCCAGCTCCTGGGTGATGGCGCGGATGGTGGTGACCATGAAGTTGTAGGCGAACATGGCCGGGATGGCCACGAGCAGGCCGGTGACCGTGGCCACCAGCGCCGCCGCAACACCGGGTGCCATGGCCGTAAGGGTGGCGGCCCGGCTTTCGGCAATGCCGGCAAACGTGGACATGACGCCCCAGACCGTGCCCAGCAATCCGATGAACGGCCCGCCCGCCACCGCCGTGGACAGCACAATCATCCCTTTTTCCAAAGCCATGGCTTCCCCGCTGGCAGCTTCTTCGAGCGCTACCTTAACCGCCTCGAACGACGCCATGCTGATGCGCCGCTCGCCCTTCACGGTGACGGGATTGTTTTTCAATTGGTACGCCAGCTCGTCCGCGCCGCGGATGTAAAGCTGGTAGGCGGGCGCGCCGTCAAATTCCTCGCCCTTGCGCTGGATGTCGAGCGGGTCGCGCGTGGAGCTGTAGGCGGCCAGGAATTTTTTGGTCGCCTGCCGCGCAATCATCAACTGGCGGAACTTGGTGATGATGATGGTCCAACTGAACAGCGACAGGATCAGCAGCGCGACGACCGTGGCCTTGCCTTCGGTGGTGGCGTTCTGGATGGCATAAACCGCCGCGTTGGCGGCAAACATTGGCTGAATGAGTGTGGTCATGGATGGATTTGGATTCTAGGTTCTTGGATCTGGGGTCTGGGCCTTGGGTGGTTGTTGCTTGGGTGGTAAAATAACCGTCACGCGGCCGGTTTTCTGCGCCAGCATAATGCCTTTGCCTTTCTTCTGGTTTAAATCGTTGTCGCCCAAATCGTCGTCCGGATTCTCGGTCTTGGTGGTGACGGTGTCAGCTGTGTCAGCGATGGGCGCGTCGGTTTTGGCGACCTCCGCCGACGGGGGAGCAGTTGAACCATTGTCGGAAATGATTATGGGATCAGGCCCGGTTGAATCGGATGGAATCCCCGAAATCGTTGGCGGCGCTGGACCAACAAAAACAGTGGGACCGGGCCCCCAGCCGTTGGCGACAACGATGGGGGGGGTCGGGGCAAAATTGACAAACAACCCGCTGAGCAAACCGGTGGCTTTCAAAATGAGGTTCTGGGCAATGACCCCGGAGCCGCTGGCGTCAATATTGCGATTATCGGAAATGCGAACCGCCGTGCCGTCGGTGAGGTTTGCGGCAGAAACACGGTTTCCATTTGCGTCTTGCAGTTCATATCCGGCCAGCAATTCCACCGTGGCCTTGGAGGCATCTGTGCCGTTGAAGGAAATCTGGATGACGCCGCCCTGACTGGCCGAAAAGTTTCCATTTGGCGTCTCAACCAGAACATTGCCGAGCGAAGCGTGCGAGCCGAAAACGGTCGTCGCCAAAATGCCGCTGAACGGAATGTCCGCCCCAATGGCATTCAACTGGCCGGTTACCGGATCAAGCTGCAACGCTTGAAGAATCACGAAACCTTGGCCGCCCGAACCGGCGTTCACGTTGCCGTTCAATGATTCCACCGTGACGTTGCCGCCGTTGTAGGCCGCAATGCGCGAGCCGTTCACGTTTACGTCGCCGCCGGCAGTGACATTGATGTTCCCGCCGCTCGTCGTGAAAATGCCTTTCGGCGCATTGGCAGAGCCCAGCGCGGTCGCCGTGCCGCCGACATCGAGAATGCCGCCGGCGTCCACGCCGACGTTCAGAGTGATTCCGCCGAATAGACTGCCATTGGCAATTTTCGTCGCCGTCATGTCCAGGTTGCCGGACGTGGTGACGTTAATATCCGCACCGTAAGGCGAAATGGTTGTCAACGCGTTGTCCGGGGCATTTGGGAAATCCACCGTAATGCCGTCGGAAATGCCGAGGTCAATGTTACGCGCGGCAATCTGGAACTGGTTGAAGCCGGACAACGCCAGGCCGTGGACACTCTGGCTGTCGGCATACAAAATTTGCACCGCCGCCAGTTGCGCGGCACTCAGTGTCACCGGCGCATTATTGGCATCAACCAGGGGGCGCCCGCTGCTGTCGGTCGGATGAAGCAGGAAATTGATTTCACTTGCCGTCATCTGGCCATTGCAGGCGAGCGTGCCGGTCGCAGGATTGTATGCGAGCAAAGCTGCGATTTCCGGCTGACCCGTGATGGTCGGGTCGAGTAATTCCGCCGGCAACGGTTCCGAAAGCGGCACGCTGGCTTGATTCTGACTGTCGGGATAAACGATGTCGCCGCCCACACGCAGGCTTGAGTCCGTGGCCGAATTCAACAAGCCACTTTTTTCCATCGCATCCTTGGCGGTCTGGCCGACGTTGATGATGGTCACATCATTGGGATCATTGGGCCGAAGGTTTTCTCCGAAGAACCCGAAATTATATGTGTCACCCACCACATTGATTTTGGCAAACGTCGGCACGACCAGATTGAAATTGTAAATGCTGCCGGAAATATCCAGCGTCACCGGGTTCGGATCGCTCGCATGCAACGGCGCGGCAGCTTGACCCGAGGCAAAGGTGTTCCAATCTGGCGAGTCGCTGTCGGACATCGTGACGACCGACGGATTTGAAACATCAGAATCCACGGCGATCAAATCGCCGCCCGCGCGAGTGGTGATGTGAAGCGAGCCTGCTTTTGACGGGGCAAGAATGATGGGGCTGTCAATCGTGATGCCGCCCGCGCCGGCATTGAGGCTTAATTGCGGCGCGTAAATGGGAGGCATGGTTGAATCATTGTCCGCGCGCGGCAGATTTTGTCCTAGGAGCGTGATGCCGTTGCCCGCCCAAAAATTCGCGGCGGCATCCGATGAATAATTGAATGGAAATGAGTCGCCGGAATCGAACGTGCCGGCGGGATTCCTGACTTCACCAATATAAACATTGTTTGCGGCCCAGACATTCCACGAACCATGAGCCAGCTGTAGGCTGACCGGCTGCGACGAACTGCCGACGTTCG
>Ga0224535_1000619_pt1 | contig 10122 bp, 9 predicted proteins | sample 714E13034metaG_FD_179898 | JGI IMG/M metagenome (GOLD analysis project Ga0224535, IMG submission 179898) | Peat soil microbial communities from Stordalen Mire, Sweden - 717 E1 30-34 | ecosystem: Environmental > Terrestrial > Soil > Wetlands > Peat | place: Sweden: Norrbotten County, Stordalen... | reverse complement strand
GATTGGCTCCATGCTGGCCATGGGGATGCTACTCCAGCAGTTGGGCAAGCACGCCGACCTGGTGATAGCGGATCGAGTTCCGAACATCTATTCAGGATTGCCGGATGTGGCAAACATTCGCGTCGCCCAGCACATTGATGGCTCCTATGACGCAGTGATTTTGCTGGAGTGCGACGAGCTGGGCCGCGCCAGCCTGCATGGTTTGGAGCAGTTCTTCGTGATCAACATCGATCACCATGCCAGCGGCCAGGACTTCGGTCATCTGAATTGGATTGACCGCTCCGCGGTCAGCGTAGGTGAGCTGGTTTACCGGCTGGTGAAGGCCTCCGGCACCATGGTTACGCCCCAGATGGCTACCTGCCTTTACACTACGATACTCACTGATACCGGAGGTTTCTGCTACGGCTCCATGAAGGCTTCCACATTCGGCATGGCCCAGAAACTAGTGCAGGCGGGGGCTAACCCTGTCCGCATCGCCCAGGACGTGTACTTTTCCACACCCACCTCAAAGCTGCTGCTGCTGGGCGCTGCTCTCGGCAATCTGAAGCGCGAGGGCCGTCTGGCCTGGCTGTGGGTCACCCACCAGGATGTATTGCACACCTGTGCCGCCGAGGAGGACTGCGAGGGGATTGTGAACTTTGCTTTGTGCGTCTCTGGGGTGGAGGCTGCCGTCTTTTTGCGCGAACTGCCTGAACGGCGCATCCGGGTCGGCCTGCGCAGCAAGGGCCAGGTGAACGTGGCCGCCATTGCCGAGCGCCTGGGTGGCGGAGGCCATGAAACCGCCGCCGGCTGCACTCTGGAGGGGTCGCTGGCCCGCGCGCTCGATGAGATTCTGGCCCTCTTGCGCCCCGCCGTGGCCTCCCTGGCTGGAAAAGAAGGCAAATGAGCCCCATCCTGCTCCGCCCGAATCTGATAGCCTTGTCCCTGTCGAGGCGCAGCACCATCCGTGCGTTTCAAGAAAATATAAACCCGGGCCTGGACCGGTCAACTCCCCCCAACCGTCCTGACCGAAGCCGGCATCGCTTGCCTGAGTGAGGCAAGCGCAAACCTAGTTGGAGAGACACTGGAAGTGGAAACTATACAGGAACCATCCGCTCCGGATTCGCCCCAAGGTTGGCGCATACGGCTGCCCAGTTGGGCCACCGCACGCGAGGCGGCCGTTTTTCTCGGCTTTGTAGTTTTTTTTCTTCTCTATGGCCAGGTTCCGCTGGTCGGCGGCGACGGCTTGGGCCTAGTGGGGGCCGATGAACCCCGCTATGCGCAAATCGCCCACGAGATGCTTGACCGCTTCTACTTGGCGCATACACTCCCAAGCCGCCTGAGCGCATGCGTCACCCCTTATCTTTACGGCCACCCTTGGCTTGAGAAACCTGCCCTTTATTACTGGCGGGCGATGTTTGTCTTCCAGGACTTCGGGGTACACGACTGGAGCGCCCGCCTGCCCTCGGCCACCTTCGCTTTCCTCATGGTGGCTCTCATCTACCTGCACATGCGGCGATTCCGCCCCGGGGGCCATCTGGACGCGGCGCTCATCACCGTCGCCTGCGCCGGCATCATCGGTTTCGCCCGCGGAGCCTCCACGGACATGCAGATGGCGGCCCCGTTGGCCATGGGCCTCCTCGGCTGGTATGCCTGGTATGAAACCGACTCCAAGTTCTGGCTCTTCGACATCTACTTCTTCACCGGCGTAGCCACGCTTGCCAAAGGGCCGGTGGCGCCAGTTCTGGCCATCGCGATTGTGGCCGCCTTCGCCGCGTTGCGCCGCGAGTGGTCCCTACTTCGCCGCTCATTCTGGTGGCCCGGGGCGCTGCTCTACTTCGCCATAGTGCTGCCTTGGTTCATCGCTGTTCAGCTCCAGAATCCCGACTTTTTCCGCGTCTTTTTTCTGGAACACAACCTGGAACGCTTTGCCTCCAATCGCTATGAGCACCAGCAGCCCTTCTGGTACTACCTGGTAGTAGTGCTGCTAGCCGTAATGCCCTGGACGGTAATCGCAATCCGTGCGTTTATCGATGGTCTACGGACCTCGATCCGCGAATGGCGGGCACGCCACTTCAGCCGGTGCGTGCCGTGCGCCGGCCAGCCCGGCGATGCTTTCCCGGAGTTTCTCGTCCTCTGGGCGCTGATTCCCATCCTCTTCTTCTCCTTCTCGGAATCCAAGCTGCCCGGTTACATCCTGCCCTCCATCCCGCCCATCACCATTCTTACCGGGGACTTTATTGCCCGCCGGCGGAAGTTGGGAATCCAGCTCTGGGTGCTGATCGCACACGCATCTCTCTGCGGCGTTATGACCCTATTCGCGCTTTTGTTGCCCTGGTTTGTGGCTCATGGACAGCAGATGCCGCCCTTTCGCGTCCTGGGGGTGGCTCTTGTGGCTGCCACCGGAGCAGTTCTATTGATCATCGTGGTAGTCAAAGGCTACGGTGTGGCCCGGCTGCGGCTGGCCACCTCAGCGGTACTGGTCGTGCTGGTCTTTTATCTCTATGGCGTCGGACCGTTTTTAGGCATTCCCGCCGTCAGCCAAACCAAGCGCGTGATTCACCTGCTCGACAGCTCCTACTCCGCGCGTCCGCTTGCTGCGGAACTGGCCAGCAAGTATCCCGGCAACCAAACCGTCGCGGTTTTTCGCGTCCGGCGAGACGTGGAGTACGGACTTTCCTTCTACCGCAATCACAAGGTGGTCAATTATGAGGAGAGCGGCGTTCCAGAGGAGCAGCACCTGTTGGTAGCGCGCGTCAGCGGGCGCGGTGGAGTCGATCTACACACCCAGGCAGCCCTTGAAGAGTATCTGGAAGGCCGGCATTATGAGCAGCTCTTCAGTTGGCCGGAGCAGGGTCTGCTGGTCTACATGGTGGGCAGCCGCTAAACTGTCAGTAAACAGTGGTTGGTGGTCCGCCGGCAATAATGTATTGTAAGCTGTTCGCTATCGCCAGAGGGGAACAATGGCATCCGGCTCAACCCTTGAAATCCTCGACTTGCGTCACTTTGCGGCGCCGGTGCTGCGCCCCGTGCTGGAGGCGGAGGGAGAGCTGTGGAAGCAGCGCCTGCACTGGGATTATCGCGTCTCATCCAACCTTCTTATGCAGTATCTCGACAGTCGCATGCTGCCCGGCTTTGCGGCCATGGAGGCAGGCCAGGTCGCCGGCTATGTCTTCTGCGTCTACGAAGAGACCAAGGCTGTCATCGGCGATGTCTTTGCGCTTTCCACCCCGCCAGCCAGCGGAAATTCCACATACGAAACCCCGGCACACGAGATTGAGGAAATTCTTCTCCGCCATTTGCTTGAATTGCTACTCAACTCGCCCCACGTGGATCGCATCGAATCGCAACTTCTGCTGCATCCTTCCGGTTCCCACGCCGCCATTTTTCACAATGCCGGCTTTCAGATTCACCGGCGGTTTTTCATGGTGCGGCCGCTCACGGGCTTCTTCGCCGCTCCCCGCGTGCATTTGCCCCCCAGGCTTGAGCTGCGTTCCTGGCGCGATGAGGACCTGAATCCTGCCGCCCGGCTCATCACCTCGGCTTACCAGGACCATCCCGACAGCGTGGTCAACGACCAGTACCGCTCCGTTCACGGTTCGCAGCGCTTTCTCAACAATATCGTCCGCTACTCCGGTTGCGGCGCATTCTCCGCGCAGGTATCGCATGTAGTGGTCGATCGGATCAGTCGCGAGATGGTGGCCCTGGTGCTGGGATCAAGGGTTAGCCCGCAGAGCGGCCACATCACCCAGATCTGCGTCCATCCCGGTTTCCGCCGCCGCGGCCTGGCCCGCATGCTGCTCACCCTGGCTGCTTCCTGCTTCCTGCGTCAGGGCGTCACCGAAATCTCTCTCACCGTCACCGAAGCCAACTCCGAGGCCATCGAACTCTACTCCTCCGAGGGCTACGACTGCGTGCACAAATTCGACGCCACCGTCTGGCAGCGGGATAAAAGCGCCTGATGAATTGGGGATATAGAGAGTGAATCCCTCGAAGAATGCCGGACGCTCCATCCCTTAGCTATGTGGACAGAAGCTTGCGGTTGTTTTTCGGTTTAAATAAATCTGGCCGGATCGAAACGAGGCTGGCAGGCACTTCACGACAAGCACATTGCGTCTGATGAGCTTTATGCCATTGGATACGCTGCTCCAAGGTTGCCTTGGACGGCATCTTGTTCTGCGAGTGCCAGAGCTTGTTCATGGGGCTTTTCCATCGAACAAAAACCTATCGCGCAATAAAATACATGACCCAACTGAGCACAATCGCCGAGGCCACGAAGAGGACAAAGCAATAAATCCCATAGCGAATCATGCGCGGCGGCGTCTCGCGCTGGGTAATGCCGAAGACCGTTGAAGCAAACAGAGCAAACAACACAACCGCTGCAAAGTGAGAGGGCTGAAAAATCGCATTGCCCATCAGGACTTCCTCCCGGTGCGAAGATTGTGCGCGTCCACGGCGGCAATCACGTTGAGCAGGCCCGCCACCACAATAAAGCGCGTCCCGTAGTCGGCAGTCGTTACCAGCACCTGGTCGGCTCCCACGCCCATCATTCGGGCAAGGAGGTAAGGCAACCCGTTGCCCAGGTCGCCGGCCAGTCCCAGAATGTCCAGGATGTCGTGCACGCCCGCGTAGACCTTGCCCTGCATGGTCAGTCCCATCACGAACATGCCTAGAATTACCGCCGCCAGCAGCGCCCCGCGGCCCCACTTGCGGAGCAGAAAATGCCCGCCGCCCGGAACCAGCCAACCGGCAATCAGGGGAAGATAAACCCATCCCTTTTGCGATTCCGATTGCGTACCGGAACCCGCCGCGTCACTCTTGTTTTCTTCAGTTGCCATTCCTTATTGACTATATCGCACCAAGGCAGGGGTCAGGAGGCAAAGATTGGAGGTCATGGATCAATAGGCGGAGGGTGTTAAGGGAATAAGGGCTGAGAGATTGAGGCGGGTTGTGGTTTGCGCTCTTCCACTCCTGCGTCAAGAAACGGCATAGGGATGAGGCGCCCCATCCCTATGCCTCCCTATGCTTAAACATGCGGGCTGCTATCCAGTCGAAGGTCACACCGGCGGCCCCCTTGAGTGGACCCAGTCCGGTTGTGTAGTAGTAGTCGGAGTCAAACCAACCGTGATCGCGGTAGTATAGGTAGTCTCGATTGTCTTCGCCTAGTGTCAGTTTCATGCTCGTGCGGCTTATCCTGAACGCCATGAGTTGGAATACCGACGGTGTGGGGTAAGCCGGCTTCAAGAGTTGTTCGTGAAACCGCTTGCTCTGCCTGACAAGGGCCTCATCCATTTTCCGCTTGTCCTTCCCCACCATCGGCTCAAGCGCCGTGATACAGCAACCTTTCACGACATTGAAGCCCAGACCTCCTCCCACAAAGTCTAGGTACTTCACCACCTTGCCGCCTCCGTAGATTCCCTGGGCGACGATGCCGGTGAAGGTCTTACCGTGGAATCGCGGACGGTGAAACACGAAGCCGAGCCTGTCGAGGAACGTCTTCATGATCGCGGAAACCTGAAACGAGTAATTCGGGGAAGCAAAGATGACTCCATCGGAGGCCATCATCTTCTCGATCAGCACGTCTCGGTCGTCCTTGAACGGGCAGCACTCTTCCCCCCGCAGGAAACATGCCTTGCAGCCGCGACACACGCCGAGTTCGTACTCGCTCAAAAAGACGATCTCAACCTGAACGTCACCGTACGACTGCAGGTTGTCAAGGAATTGGCGCGTGGCAATGCAGGTAAGGCCCCTCTTACGCGCACTGCCGACGAAGGCGGTGATGGTCTTCATGTGAATCGTCTTTCTCTCACTGCGCGTTCCTTCGTATCGTGCAAAATGGCACGAGTGGCAATCATCCCGTGACCCACGCCATGCACTTCCTGGCCGATATTATGGCCGGCTGGTTCCGCGACAGACGACCGATCAGTTCCCGGTCGGGATAATTCCCGCATTCTCAACCATCAGAATCACGGTCCGTTGGATGGCGCGGGTACGATGCACAACCGTCATGGGAACCACAAAACCCTGCCCCGGCTCAAGTTCCACCGTTCGGCCTTCGAGATCAATGAGCAGCTTGCCCTCCACGACATAGAAAAACTCGTCGTCAGCATCGTGTTTATGCCAATGGTATTCGCCTTCGATCACGGCCATGCGAACGACCGAATCGTTTACCTTGCAGAGCGTTTGATTGAACCACTTGAATTCGCAGGCATCGGAAAGGGCCTTGACGTCAATGACCTCCAACGGCCCGTGCAGGATATTAAGGCGGGTTTCATAAGGAAAGGCTGTCGCTTCGGTCATGGCATACTCCTCCGTGCAGCTTATCGCCGCTGCAAACCCCGTACAGGCAGTCTTCCTCGAACCGACCTAATCCCTGGTCGCTGCTCCTTAGATCCTCACCAGCTCCTGCTGAATTTTTCCCGTAACCCACGCCTTGCCTGGGGAGGTCAGCATGTCAATCTCGGTGCGCACGCCAAACTCCGGCAGGTAGATGCCTGGCTCAACCGAGAAGCAGGTGTTGGGCAGCAGCAGCCGCACGTCGTGGGTCTCCAGATTATCCAGATTCGCTCCCACGCCATGCACTTCCTGGCCGATATTGTGTCCGGTGCGATGTGTATAGAACTCGCCAAAGCCGGCCTTCTGAATCACCGCCCGGGCCGCGTCGTCGGCCTCATAGCCGCAGATTGGCCGTCCCGCGGCAAAAGCCTGCTCCACAACATGAATCGCCGCGTCGCGAGCGCCGCGCACGGTCTCAAAAACCAGCTGTTCCTTCTGCGTTGGCTCGCGCCCCACCACGCCCGTCCAGGTAATGTCGTAGTAAATACCGTCCGGCTTATTCACCTTTGCCCAGATATCGATGAGCAGAAAATCGCTTTCCCGGATGGGCGCGGTATGCTCGGCCGTTGGCTCATAGTGTGAGTCGGAGCAGTTGGCGTTGACGCTGACATTGGGGCCGTCAGCCCACACCAGCCCCTCGCGGCGCATCGCCTCGCTGAGCCACAGCACATGGTCGTACTCGGTGTAGGCGCCCGCTTTGCCTGCGCCCGGGCGCAGGCGGCGGCCAATCTCCTTCCAGCCCTCGGCCAGCAGTGCGTCGATGGCCCGTTGAGCAACGGCATGGCTGGCCATCTGTTCCTCACTCAGCACGGCTTCAAACTGGCTGACCATGTCGGCGGAGCTGACAATCTGCTTACCCAGAGTGCGCAAAAACTCCACCGTCCCCGCATCGACCATGGAGATCGTCATGATCGCGTTGTTGGGCGAGTACTGCATGGCTACTGTACGTGCCCCGGACAGCAGCATCTCCAGGCCGGCGGCCAGCTCCTGCCAGCTTGAATACATCGCCTTCGTGCCCGGCAGCGCATCCAGCCTGGCCTGCTCAATGCGATGCACCAGCTTGCGCGGCTCGCCTTTGGCGGGCACAAAGTAATACCAGCGGCGCGTGACGTGCAGTTTGGGGTCCATGCCCAGGATGCCCTCGGCAATGGGGTCGCGGTGATGATGGTCGTAAAAGAGCCAGCCGTCAAAGCCAGCCTCGCGGATAGCCGTCTGAATCGCTTCAAGGTTCATACCGGACATAATACTCGACGAGGGGCCGTAATTGAAGGGCCAGTCCTCAGCCCTTGGCCGCTTGCCGAATATCCCGGGGTTCCAGAATCCTCTTCGCATAGCCATGCCGCGCCACGGCCAGCATGGCCTGGCCAATGTCACGCGTAGACAAGACCAGGTTTGGCAACCCCCAGCGGAGCAACGGCAGCACTGGCTTGGTGAGCTTATACAGAATGCGATAGATTGGCGTTTTCGACTGAATTCCGTCGAGCGGTTCAATCAATCCGGGCCGGAACATGAACGCTTTCAGCGGCAATCGCAACAGGGCATTCTCCGTCCGTCCCTTGACTCGTGCCCACATCACGCGCCCACGCTCCGAGCTATCGGTTCCAGAACCTGAAACATAAATGAAAGCCATTCCCGGATTCAGCCTGCTGAGCATCTCCGCCGCCGCCATGGTGAGCCCATAGGTAATACGCTCGTAATCAGCTTCCTTCATGCCGCTCGACGAGACCCCCAGCGAGAAGAAGCAGGCGTCGAAGCCTTTCATTTCATCCTCCACCGCGGCCAGGCTGCCCATCTCCGCATGCACAATCTCGCGCAGCCCGGGTGTGTGCTCGCTGCCGGCGCTGCGGCCAATGGCCGTCACCAGCTCCACATCCGGGGCGCGCAGGCACTCCCGAAGAATCCCCTGCCCCACCATCCCCGTAGCGCCAAAGATCAACACTTTCATCGCAGATCTCTTTTTGCTTGCCCTTGCTGAGAGCAAGCATAAACCGTCCGTGACAATGGAAACGGTTTCGAAATGGGACAAATTTTGATCCTTGATTCCCGCAAAGTCCATCCCGCCATGCCCGGGGTATTGGTTCTGCAACAACTGCCGAAATAATCTGGAGCGGTAGCAACAGGCGAAATCGTGCCCGGCGCCCGAAAACAACTTGGAAACCCCGGCAAGCTGCCCAGGAGTTGAAGGTGCAATCCTCTATCTCTGGCGTAGACACGATCGATTTCAAATCCCTCGTGGAAAATAGCGTCGATGTCATCTGCTGTTCCGGCTTTGATCGGGTGGTCCGGTATATCTCCCCTTCCTGCTTCCATCTGCTCGGCTGGAAGCCGGAGGAGCTGGTGGGCAAAGGGCCGGAGGCCTATATCCTGGCTGAAGACATGCCTCTCCTCGATCCCGCCCGCATCAGAATTCTCGCTTCACAAGATCAAATCGACATCACCACCGTTCGCATGCAGAGAAAAGATGGATCAATCGTTTGGGTGGAAATCAACGTCCGCCTGGTGCGGGATTCCGCCACTGGAATGCCCCAGGAGCACGTCATCGTCATGCGCGACATCACGGAGCGGATACGGCTGGAAGAAAAACTAGCTTCATTGGCGCTCACCGACGGCTTGACAGGGCTCTTGAATCGCCGCGCCTTCGACGAAGCGCTAATGCGCGAGTGGAAGCGCACAGTTCGCGATGGCTTTCAAGTCTCGCTTCTGCTTCTCGATCTTGATCACTTCAAGCGCTTCAATGACCAGTATGGACACCAGGCAGGCGATGATTGCCTGCGTGCGGTTGCTGCCTCCGTGCGTGGCGCCGTACGTGCTTCGGATAGTGTTGCCCGCTACGGCGGCGAGGAAATCACCGTCATTCTTCCCTCGACCTCTACCGCAGGCGGACTCGAAGCAGCAGAAAAAATTCGCTCTGCCGTTGAGGCATTGCGGATTCCTCATGAGGGAAACCCGGAAGGCCAAGGCTGGATTACGGTGAGCCTCGGCGTGGCCACCGCGTTCGCTCGTCAATGCGGAGCTGTGGAAAGAATGCAGGAAAGCCTGATCCAGGCGGCCGACAACGCCATGTACAAAGCAAAAAAAGAAGGACGAAATCGCGTGGTGACGGCCTCGCTTATTGCTCCCTGTGACAGCTAGTCAAATAATGCACAGAGCAAATTCGGCAGACGGCCACTAAGTAGAGGCTGACCGCTCGAATTTCCGTCTCGCCGATTTCACTGCATAAGGTCGCATTGCTCCCGGCAATTTATGCCTTGATTGCAGCCGAAGGCCCACCGGCCAAAGGCGCTCTTCCCGATCACATGTAAATGAATAACATGACATCTACAAACTCACCCATCAGCGCTGACCGTAGAAAGCAACTCGGTGCTGGTCAATTGCGAACAGTTTCAAGGAAAGAGACTCGCCTAGACTCACCGGCATAGAAAGTGGAGAAACCAATGCCTAGCGAAAGCGAGAATGATTATCAATTCCTTGCAGAGAATAGCGTTGATGTTATTTGCCGCGCCGGGATGGACCGGGTGATTAAGTATCTTTCTCCCTCTTGCTTCCAGCTCCTGGGCTGGAAACCGGAGGAGAGAATAGGCGGAATGGTAGACGACCTCATTCTTGCTGAAGACCACCATGTCTTTTCCGCCGCCTACGCCCGTCTCCTCGAGCCAGGCGCTCAGGTCGTATCCACGACGCTTCAAATGCGAAAAAAGGATGGCTCCACCGTGTGGACGGAGGCAAACACCCGTCTGGTGCGCGATCCCGGCACGGGAGAGCCCCAAGAGGTAGTCATCGTCATGCGCGATATTACGGAGCGCAAGA
>Ga0224535_1000617_pt1 | contig 10123 bp, 5 predicted proteins | sample 714E13034metaG_FD_179898 | JGI IMG/M metagenome (GOLD analysis project Ga0224535, IMG submission 179898) | Peat soil microbial communities from Stordalen Mire, Sweden - 717 E1 30-34 | ecosystem: Environmental > Terrestrial > Soil > Wetlands > Peat | place: Sweden: Norrbotten County, Stordalen... | reverse complement strand
AAGACCCGGACGGCCTTTAGCGGGTTCGATTCCCGTTAGCGCTACCATGCTTTCTATCACTTACGGAAAACGCGCAGCCACCCGCAACGCTCCAACGAGATTCGCTGCACATTCTCCTTCCAATTCTCCGGCTTGGCCGCCCGGTTCCGCTGCTGATATTCCTCCCACTGCGGCACCGCTTCGTCGTCCTGGCCGTGGATTGTTAGTGCCGATATAAAACGCCCGCAGAATTGCCGGTTTTGTCGTCAAGAAAGCCTCTGGGCGGGAGCGCGAGACACACGAATGCGGCGGCGCGGGACGTGGGTGAACGTGGGCGCGTCTGGAACTGCGCGATGACGGACATCCGAGGTGATTAGCCGATACCCGACCCTCCCGCGCCGTCAGCAGGAGCAAGAGCATTGGAAGACCTCGAGTGTTTGGTGTCGAGCCGGACCGATTCGATCACGAGGTAGAGTTTGTCGGCGCTGTTGACCTTGCCTGCTACTGAGTAGGCCACTCCGGGCCGGAGGAGCAGGGCTTTGGTGAAGTCATAGAGCCGGTAAACGCGCTGCGTGTCGAGGTCCCGCAACAAGAACACCACACACTTCTGGTATTCCGTCCGTGAGAGCAGGAACAGATGATTGGCGCTGAAGTTGAACATGTGACGAGGTGAAGCGGACGAGCGGGAGCCGAAGCCCCCGCCCGCCTGGGCAGCGCCGTTGAGGGGTTACCCGGCGGACTCCTCCGGCCCGGGATATCACCACAGCGCGGCGCTTGATCGGAGCCAGCGCAACTACTCGGCTGGCGGATTCGGATTCTTGTTTGTTCGCGGCGTGGGCACTGCTGCTGCCGCAGAATGTTGGCGACGTAATCGGCGCCGAAAGCGCGAGCCGTGGCGGCCTTCTCGATGGCGCCGGCCACAGCGTCGGAACCGTACTGGCGAATGAGTTCAAGCAGTTCCGTGATCTGACGCGACAGGGAGCGATCGCTATCTGCAATGTCGCGGAGATACGCTTCCAGTGCCGCTTTCGAACAGAGTCCATCGAGAAAAGCGAACAGCCGGTCTTGGGCGCGCGACCGCCGGGCGGCGGGCCGGAACTCGGCCAGTTCGGCTTCGAATCGTTCGGCGCCAAAGGTCTGGCCACGACGCCACGAACGCGCATAGCTGACGATCTCGTGCACCCGATCGTAGATGGTGACCGAACTGGAGTCGGCCTTCAGCGTGAGACGGCGGCCGGCGAAGCGATGCGGCACGCAGTAGCGATTGCCGTCGAACTGCAATCGCATGTCTTTGTGGACCAGCGCCTCGACGGTGTCGCGATAATCCGGCGTGATAACCGGCAAACATCGGAGGGCATCGGGTTGGAAACGATCGATTGGGCGCTCTCGCGTTTCGCTGTGCAATCGCCGATTGGCGATCTGATCGAGCCACTCACGCGCCTGGCGGTTCACGTCGTGGAGGTCGAGGAAATCGCGCAGCGGCCAGAAGTTCTGACGGACGTAACCGACGCCGCCACGTTCCACTTTTCCCTTTTCCCATCCACTCGCCTGATTGCAGGCGCGCGGGTAAAAGTTGAACTCACGGGCGAAGGCCAGGAAGCGCGGATTGAAGCGCACGAATCGTCCATCGTGTTCGGCGACGGCGGTGGCCAGGTTGTCATACCAGATCTCCCGGGCGATGCCGTTCAAGTTCTGAAACGCGTGAATGTGACAACGAACAAAAGTCTCGAAACTCTGGCTGTGCGTGAATTCCAGATACTGCATCCGGCTGTGCCCGTCAACGAGGGCGAAGGCGTAGAGCTTCCGCTGATCGCCTTGGTAATCGAGCGATTCGAAGTGCCCCCAGTCGGCCTCGAAGCGTTCGCCCGGCATTGGCTCCATGCGCACAAAGGCTCGTTGCGGCTTCAACCGCGGGCGAACTTCGTGCACGTACTGGCGCAGAATGCTGCCGCCACCGGTGTAGCCCAACGGGCGGAGTCGCTGCCCGATCACGGCGGCGCTGGCGGAAGGATCCTTTTCGAGCAACTCGGCGATGGTGGTTTTATACGGATCGAGTTTGCTGGAGCGGGGCCGTCCCGCGGGAGTTTGGGCCGGCATGTCCAGATACTTCTTGATCGTGTCCCAGCCCATATGCAGATGGCGTTCGATCTTGCGGATGGGCCAGCGCTCGGACCAGTACAGACGATGCAGGTCGTTGATCTGTTCGGTCGTAAGCATTGGACTCGATCCCATTTATACGCGCAGAGCGTCGTCGGAACCAGAACGATGTTCTTTACAAGATTCCGGCGGGAGGGAGATAACCCGTTGAAATACCATGACTTCGGAGAAAGCTACGTTGTTCTTTACAAGATCGGCCGCATCCGGGCCAACCAGCCAAACCTCTGCCGTGGAATGCTTTAGGTCCAGAGCTACGTTGTTCTTTACAAGCGAGGTGACGCGGCGCTGCCGATCAAGCTGCCGTTGTCGCTGACGGTTCCGCTCGGCGGCTTCGGGATGCGTGCGCCAGTAGGTCTTCTGATAATCGGCGTGCTCGGCGCGCCACTGCTTGCGGCTGTCCAACACCACCTGGGCATACACCGGATCGGCTCGAATCTTGCGCCGGTGGTAATCGGCCCGGCGATGCCGTTGGCACTCTGGCTGGCCGCAAACGCGCTGCTGGAGTCGAAACGGGGATGGATGAAAGCTTCGCTGGCAGTATGGACAGCAGCGGGTCTCGATCAATGCGTCTCCTCAGAAATCGAAAGGGATTCCAACTTCTGAGCAGAGCAGACAACGCAGTCTGAAAAGGAAAGAATGTAGAAACTACTATAGAGTACCTACCGCGTCCCCGCCCAGGCAGACGGCGGCGCGGATCGGCAAAACCGGCAATTCTGCGGGTATTTTATGCCGGCACTGACAGCGTGCCCTTCCAGGAAATCGGCATGGCCAGAAATAGCGTATCCAAACGGGCGTCGTCGAACCCTTCTCCGATGTAGCTTCCCGTCGCCAGAATCACTCGCGATTCATTCTCCGGCGCCGCCGCCAAGGCTGCGGCCGTCTCCCGACGCAGTTTCTTCCCCATGCCGCCCTTCAGGACGAACACGTGTTTCGCAACACCGGCAAGCTTGGCGGCGAAATACTGTAGGTGCTCTGTCCGACCGGTTAGGAGCAGCGGGCAGCGTCCCAATTCTATGGCGCGCACGATATCGCTGGCGATCATCTGGTTGCGCGACGTATCGTCGACGAGCGCGGCGTAGATATCCTGGATCGTGACATCGGTAAGTTCCGGCGCCACGCGGAAGTCCGTGTGGCGGGGAGTAACCTTGTGCTCGAAGGGCGTCGCTTCGGTCATCGTCTTGGCGCTCATGCTGAACCGAACCGGGCCACACTGCATGAATATGATCGGATGGTGCCCGTCTTTCCGCGTCGGCGTGGCGGTCAAACCGACAACATACTTGGCCTTCACCTGCCGCATCACCTGTTCGAAAGTGAAAGCGGATATGTGGTGGCATTCATCGACAATCACCTGACCGTATTCGGCCACGAAGTCCTTCACTTCGTCCTTTCGGTATAAGCTTTGAATGACGGCGACGTCCACGCGCCCAGTCCGGTCCGTCTTACCACCGCCGACATGCCCGATCGACTTGGCGGGCAGATCCAGGAACATGCCGAGACGCTCCTGCCATTGATCGAGCAACTGCTGCCGGTGAACGACGACCAGAGTGCTGACCTTACGTTTCGCGATCAGCCACGCCGCAATAGCGGTTTTTCCAAACGCGGTGGGAGCGCAGAGGATACCTTCGTCATGAGCCGCGATCTTCGCTACGGCTTCCTCCTGGAACGGCCGAAGCTGACCCTGGAACTCTGCTTCGATTGCCGCGCCCGCGTACCGTTCGTCCCGAACCTCGGGTCGGATCTTGTGCGCTTCGAGAAGCGCCACAGTCTCCGCCAAACATCCGCGCGGCACAGCGATGTGCTGCGGGAATTCCTGGCCGCACGCGATCACACGCGGCTTGTCGTACGTCGAGAGCCGCATTGCCTGGGCCTTGTAGAATTCCGGGTTCTGGAATGCTGCCAGCCGGAGTAACCGATTGAGCATGGCTGGGGGCAGATCCTTCTTTTCCACATAGACCAGGTTCGCGCGGACGATCTGAACAGTCTTGGGTAGCGGCCCTTCAATTGGCCGCTCCCGTCGCTGGCGGGAGGGCGGCACGGTCCAAGGGTCTTGCGCTCCTTCATCGTCGGCAATGCTCATGCGGACCCCGATCAGGTCGCCTTTGCGCTGAGCCTCCGCGACAAACTCCTCCGCGAGATTGGCCGGCATCCGCCGAATCGTCGAAAGGTATTGCCATTGGTCGGGGTACGGGCGGAAGTCGGAGTCGATGAACACGCTGTTGCCCTCCTTGCGTGGCGCAAACTGCAAGGGGAGGGCAATCAGGTTCCCGAGCCCGCCCTTGGGCATCGTGTCCTGGTTCGGAAAGAAACGATCATACGAATCAAGTCCGACCTGGTGCCTGCGCTCCATCGTCTTCGTGAGGATCAGGCTGCCCAGTTTGCGCGCCGTAATCGCAGGTAGCGCACGGTCAAAGAAGATCCAAACATGGCTGCCCTTCCCGGAGCGCGAACGTTCCAATGCAGCGGGCACGTTCAACTCCTGGCGGGTCTCAAGGAAAGCCTGAGAGTCGTACTTCCACGTCTTCTTGTCGAAGTCTGCCGCGAGAAAGAAGCACGTCTCGTCGGACAGGAGGGGATACACTCCGACGATTTCCTTCCCCAGGAGGTGGTTCTCAATGGCGGCGTCAGTCAGCGGGATGAACCTCCGCGTCTTCTGGTCGATTTTCTTCCGCTCCCCCGGACGGCTTCTGTTGATGGCCTTCCAATCCGTGATGGCCGCCGGCACGTATCCGTGCCGGCCATCGGCGTTCTCCCATCGTCGCGCGTAGACATCGTCTCGTCCACGGAACAGGCTTCGAAAGAGTGTGATCCTCTTTCTGGCGCGCTCCTCCTTGTCCACCGAAGAAACTGCCTCAATAGCCTTGGGTGGAGGCGGGTTTTCTGGCGCGAGCTGCGGCATCGAAATGCCGTGAGCCGCAAGCAGCCGGCGCAGGCGGGCATTCTCCTCGCGGAGACGAGTGTTCTCCTGCTCCGGAGGTTCGAATGAAAGAGATTCCGAGCAGTTGTCGGTCATACCGCGTTCATCACTCTGCCAGCACTAATGCGATGCAGGGGCGGCCATCGTTTGCCCCATGAGGCGGAATTAGGCGGCCAGCCGCCCTAATCCGCCTCATTCCGCCCCATTTGTCCCGGACGAACCGATCAGAAACCACACGGCACCTCTACCTTTGCCTCGCAACCCGATCATCCGGAGCCGTTTCAGGTGCAATAGATCGTCCCGGAACGTCCGGATCGCAACGGCGGGTCCGGCAAGGGAACGTAACCCACTGAAGCTGACTTCGGTGTTGCCCGCCAGTGCCTGAAGAATTCTGCGCTGCCGGATGGTAAGGTCATGGGCCACACGGTGAGGTGCGATGTATCCACTCGGCAAAAAGCGGACTCCGACCGCACCGGCCTGCTCGATGAACTCCGGCTCGGGATGCCCCGCTTGGACACATAGCTCAACGATCTTCTGCGTGCCTCGTCCCCAGCGCTCAATCAGACCTCGCCGGTAGAATACTTCGGCGATGAGAGGATTCCGTGGACGGGACAGGTGATCGCGCTTCAGATCCTCGATCTTCAGACCGAATGGCAAGGTCCCTTCGCTCCAGATCTCGAGACGATCATCGTAAATCGCCAAGCTTACCGAACCGCCGGGGATCGAGTAGTCGCGGTGGCAAAACGCATTCACCAAGGCCTCACGCAAGGCAACCGGCGGGAACAGCGGCGAATCGGCGCGCTCAAAAACGCCAGGCTCGATGCGGCCTGCCACCGGCAGGTGCCGCGTTAGGAATTGCAGCGCCTCTTCGAGAAGCTGAAGCGCATGTCCGTAGAGTTGCCGCTGGTCCAGAAACTCCGTCTTGGTGGTACCGCGGAAGCGGGCCATCCGCAATTGACACTGCGGATAGTCTGGAAGCGCGCGTTTCCCAAAAACTACTGCGGCGGCATTCAGCAGGCTTCCGTGATTACGAACGCCCAACCGGTCGAGCACATCTGTCACGTTATCGGACAATGACGGCGACAGGCGCCCGGCCGCCACGCCAAGCCTCACCGTCTTGAGGATCTCCTCGCGATCCAAGTCGTCCAATACCGTCGAAGACGGAAGATTCTCCCAACGTTGTGAGACATGGGCGCGATCAAGCAGTGCGCGCTGGTACTTTTCCTGCGGCATGACGGAAGTTGTCGGTCCAACGCGCTCATACGGACGGCCGTCAAAGGTGAACGGGCGGCTCTCCAGCGTGGCGCACGCCTCCAACACTAGAACTTCCTGCGCCGAATCGGGTATGCCGACTCTGTGAATCTGGACGGAGACGGGCGGGGCAAGCCGTTTCAGAACTTCTGCTACATCCCGCAAGGTACCGTCGCTAACCATCTGGCCGGCGATCTTCCCGTCGGGCGCAACACCGATCAGCACACGGCCGCCATGGCCGTTCAGGAAGCCGCACAGTGTCTCGGCGGCACGGGTCAACTGGCCGGTACTCTTCTTGAATTCGATTGAAACAGACTCGCCTCCACGGACGAGAGCTTCGATGTCTGCAATTGTCATCGTGAACTGTGGATTCCCGCAGGCCCAGGATCAACGCCAGCGCCGCCGTTCTCCATCATTTCACAAGTCAACCCATCTGCGGCGGTCGAGCTGCACGAATCGCTTCGCGTGGCAGTAAGGGCCAAGTTCGCCAACAACGCTGTCACACTTCCGATCAATAGACAGGCACTTCCATCGGAGCCGGGGCCATGTCTGGATCCCGGCCCGCAGAGAACGGTGGTTAAGCAGAGGTTCCCTCGATTCTTCGACAGTCGCGCATGGCGGACAGACGTGGCAGGGAATGCGGCGGCGAACAAATCCAACTCGGCGACCGACTCGAAGGACCTGGCGGCGCAAAGTGAGCGTCCTTGCACTCCTCAGGAATTGCCCCACGCCGGCCAAGCGAGGTGCACCCGCGCGCTGGCTCATAACGGTCGGCAGCACGTCAAAGCAGGTCTGAATGCCAAAGTCCGGGGCTGGACGTCAGACCAAGGAAAGCTTGAATTCTCAGAAGCTTACAGTGAGGCCTTTACCGCGATTACTGCGTTAAGAGGCCGATACGCTGGACGTCATCTTACGTAACTTATTGAAAACATGGAGCGGGAGACGGGGTTCGAACCCGCGACGTCCAGCTTGGGAAAATACTGTTCCGTTGAAAACAGGGAACATATGCGCCTAAGGCGATGATAACTGGCAACTTGCGACCACACAGTTTCAGGCACTTACAGGTATCCGGTTCCTTAACGCAGTAATCGCAGTAACGGAATCGGACGCGATCACCCAGAGAGACTTCCGCTTCCTCGCACGGAGGTGCGTCGGGCCACGCCCGGCGCCGCGCGAGGTGGTCATTGCGGCATACACTCTCGCTTGGTGTGTCTCCGGCCGGAGGTCATGCGTTACGGCCCATGAAACACGGGGGTTCCAGCCTGCGCCAGATTCATAGCGACATGGTCGTTTCCAAACAGCATCTCGAAAAGGACCGGGGCATCGAACTGGTTCGCCTGAACCGCGAACAGACGAGCCAGACGCTTTGCTTCAGTTGGCGACCGTTCGTCTTGTGCAGATTGCCGGTTCGGCGCCTGCCGCCGAATCAACTCCTACACGAATGACGGAATGGTCATTTCATCCTTCGTCTCACCGCGCATCCTGAATACGTGGTTCCGTTCGGCCAGAACCGGATCGTACCGACCTTCCTGGCTACGCCGGCCGTCCAACGCGTGGGCCAGGTGACTCGATTCCGCAGCGCGTCGTTAGCCGCGAGACCCTCATTCAGGACATTGGCCGGCGTGAAACGAATATACGACCACATGCCCAACTTACACCGAAGTTACACTAGCGACTCAAATCCTCAACACTTGGTCCCGGCACACGGGGATATGATGAAAGCAAATCAATCACTGGAGGCGTGCCTCGGTAATGGAACAGCGCGAGTCAGTTCCGCCGGCCGCAGGGGTCGACGGTTCGCGGCGAAGTCTCTTTCAAGCGGGGATCCTTGGCCTTGGCGCGGCGATAGCCGCCGCGTTGGGATTGCCCGCGCTCGGGTATCTACTGACACCGCCGAAACCGAGACAGCAGGACTCGTGGACCGAGATCGGCGAGTTGATCGAATTCACCACCGGGGCTCCGCTCGAAGTGGCGTTTCGCCGCAACCACACCGACGCCTGGAAAATCGTGAGCGAGAAAGACACCGCCTGGGTGGTGAAGCGTGCCGATGGCGGCGTGACGGCGTTCGGCCCGCAGTGTACCCACCTCGGCTGCGCCTACCACTGGGATGATGGGCGGCAGCAGTTCCTATGCCCATGTCACTCGTCGCTGTTTCGGATCGATGGCAGCGTGATCTCAGGGCCAGCACCGCGTCCGCTCGACCGATATGAAACCAAGGTTGAGAATGGCAAGCTGATGCTGGGGCGCCTCGAAACCTCGAGCGAGGGGCGGGTATGAAGCGGCGGACGGACAGCCTGATCGAGTGGCTTGAAGACCGAACGGGCCTGCCTGGCGCAGTCGCGCGTTTTCTGGACGAGAAGATTCCGGCATCGGGTGGCTGGCACCAGGTATTCGGCAGCGTTGCGATGTTTCTCTGTCTCACCCAGGCGTTCACAGGCATCCTGCTGGCGTTCAACTACGCGCCGACGCCGGGCGAAGCCTACAACAGCGTGCGTTACATCCTGACCGAAGTCACCGGCGGCCGGCTGATTCGCGGTCTGCACCACTGGGGCGCCAGCATGATGACCGTGGTGGTGGTGCTGCACATGGTGCAGGTGTTCGTCTTCGGCGCTTACAAAAAGCCACGCGAAACCACGTGGATGCTGGGTGTGGCGCTGCTGCTGCTCACGCTGACCTATGGGCTGACCGGATATCTGCTGCCATGGGACAACCGCGCGTACTGGGGCACGGTGGTGACGACCAGGATCGCGGCTTCTGCGCCGCTGGTTGGGCCGTACCTGACGCGGCTGCTGGGCGCGGGGAAAGGCGTCGGCGTTGTGACCTTTGCGCGATTTTACGCGATGCACGTGCTGATGCTGGCGCCCGTGACGATGCTGCTGATCCTCGCTCACGTGTATCTGGTGCGCCGCCACGGCGTGACGCCGCAACCAGGCGATGAGGCGCTGCCCAGGAAGCCGTTCTATCCGGCGCAGGTATTCAAAGACACGGCCGCCATCTTCATCGCGTTCGCCGTACTGTTTACCTTGGCGGTTGTGGTCAAAGTTCCACTGGAGCAACTGGCGGATCCGACGGACACGACTTACATTCCACGCCCGGAATGGTATTTCCTGTTTCTGTTTCAGACGTTGAAGTTTTTCGAGGGGCCGCTCGAGATCGTCGGCAGCACCATCCTGCCCGGTCTCGCGGTACTGGCGCTTTTCGCGGTGCCCTTTATCGATCGCGGGCAGATGGTGAAGGTGACACGCCGCACGGTGGCGGTCTCCTTCGTGGTTCTCACCGGCATTGGCTGGGGCGGGCTCACCGCGGCGGCGATCATGACCACGCCGCGCGAGGCGGTGGCGCGGGTGGATTACTCGGCGCCCACGAATTGGATCCAGCTATCGCCGGAGGAAATGGCCGGCATCGCTTACTACCGCGGCGAAAACTGCGTCAGTTGTCACTCGGCCGCCTCGTCGCTGGGGCCGGACTTGACGCGCACCGCAGTCCACAAGGACGCGGCGTGGATGATTCGCCACTTCAAGCAACCCGCGGCCGTGCGTCCCGGCAGCGCAATGCCCGCGATGTCACTCAGCGAAGTGCAGTTGAATTCGCTGGCCGCGTTTCTGCTCAAGTTGACACCGGAAAATGCGAGTGCGCTCGCTGGCGCCCCGGACTTCGCGGTGCGCGGCGCCGTGGTTTATCAGGCGCAGCACTGCTCCGGGTGTCACAGGGTGAATGGAGTGGGCATGAACGTCGGCCCGCCGCTCAACGGTCTAGCCAAACGCCAGACGCGAAACTGGGTGGACGAACACTTCGCCAACCCACAGAGACTTTCTCCCGGCT
>Ga0224535_1000616_pt1 | contig 10127 bp, 6 predicted proteins | sample 714E13034metaG_FD_179898 | JGI IMG/M metagenome (GOLD analysis project Ga0224535, IMG submission 179898) | Peat soil microbial communities from Stordalen Mire, Sweden - 717 E1 30-34 | ecosystem: Environmental > Terrestrial > Soil > Wetlands > Peat | place: Sweden: Norrbotten County, Stordalen... | reverse complement strand
CGCCCCAACCAGGTCAAAAAATCATCCCCTGCTTCAAGGATACACAGAATTGGACGCGGTTGGGGCGGTCAGGGCTCCATTAAAAGTGAATCCACAGGCTAAATGCACAGCAACATAGAGCATACCCGGGAACGTTTTGCAGCTCCTTGCTCTTTTGCCAGAAATAATGTGCAGTTTGAAGCGCCGAGCATTGAGGGTGGATGTACGCCGCGCACCGTGTCCCCTGCTCCCTACTCCCGCACGCTAATCCCCAGCGCCTTCATCTTGCGGTATAGGTGACTGCGCTCGAGGCCGAGCAACTCAGCGGCGCGGCTCATGTTATTGCGGGATTCATCTATCTTCTTCAGGATGAACTCGCGTTCGTAGGCGTCGCGAGCTTGTTGCAGCGTGGAGAATTCTTCCGTGGAGCGGGTGCCGGCCTTGTGGGTTAGTGGCGGTAGGTGCTTGCGTTCAATGCTCAAAGTGCGGGGATTGAGGATCATCACCCGCTCGATCACGTTCTTCAACTCGCGCACGTTTCCGGGCCAGTGATATTGAGCCAGGGTTTCAAGCGCTTCCTCGGTAATCTCCATGCGTGGACGGCCGTACTGGCGGCCGAACTCGGCAAGGAACTCGTGCGCCAATAGAGGAATGTCCTGCCTGCGCTCGCGCAGCGGCGGCACAAAGAAGGGAACAACATTGAGCCGGTAGAAGAGGTCTTCGCGAAAGTTGCCTTTAGCAATCTCTTCTTCGAGGTCCTTGTTGGTTGAGGCGATAAGGCGCACGTCCACTCGGATGGGCTGAGTGCCGCCGACCGGCGTGAACTGCTGATCGTCGAGCGCGCTAAGCACCTTGGATTGCGTCTTGAGGCTCATGTCGCCGACTTCGTCAAGAAAGAGTGTTCCGCCATCGGCGCGCTCGAGGGTGCCTCGTTGCTCCGGCAGCCCGCCGGGCTGAGCGCCATGGCGGTAGCCGAAGAGCTCGGCCTCAATGTGCGCCTCGGGAATGGCGGCGCAATTCAGCTCAACAAAAATCTGGTCGCGGCGCAAACTTTCAGCGTGTATGGAGCGAGCGATCAGCTCCTTGCCTGTGCCCGACTCACCGTAAATCAGCACGCGGCCATTCGTCGGCGCCATGAGGCGAATCTGTTGGCGCAGAGCTTTGACGGGCACGCTCTCGCCGGTAAGCGCCGAACCGACGTTGAACTGGCGTTTGAATTCCAGGTTTTCCGCGCGCATGCGGCGGGCTTCAACCGCGTTCTTAAGTATGATGAGCGTGCGCTCCAGCGAGAGCGGCTTTTCGAGGAAGTCGTAAGCGCCTAGCTTGGTAGCCTTGACGGCGGTTTCGATTGTGCCGTGGCCGCTGATGATCACCACTTCAGGGCGCGAATCGGCTGCCTGGCGATGAATGTCGGCCAAAACGTCGAGTCCGTCGCGGTCGGGGAGCCAGATGTCGAGCAAGACCACGTCGTATGGCGCATCTTCAAGCAGCACCATCGCATCAGCGGCTGTGGCTGCCGTGGCCACGCCATAACCCTCTTCGCGCAAAATCTCTTCAAGCGAGGTGCAAATCTCCGGCTCGTCGTCCACTACCAATATGTGATTCATTTAGGCGCCCCCCTCATAGACCCGGCCGAAACAGCTGGTTTGATGGTCGCGGCGGCCTCGGCTCGCTCCTGCACCTGCTCCGACAAAGGCTCCATCAGTGGCAGTCTCATCAAGAAGCGCGCACCCTTGGGTGAGTTGGCCTCGGCGCTCAGCGTGCCGCCATGCTCCTGGACAATCTTTGCCGCAATGGAAAGGCCCAGACCGGTGCCGCGCTGCTTGGTTGAGTAGAAGGGAAGAAAGAGCCGTTCGCGGATTTCATCGGTAAGACCGTGACCTGTATCAGACACCTGAATCTCGACCGAAGCGCCGTCTTCGCTCAGCGAAGTTTCAACGCCCAGCACACGCAGTAAACTATCCTGCATGGCCTCTGCTGCGTTATCGATCAGGTTGGCGAGGGCGCGGCGAATGGCTTCAGGATCGGCTAGCACCTGTGGCAAGCCTGGTTCCAATTTGCGTTCGACAGTGATGCCGTAGAGCCGGTCCGCAAAGAGCGCCAACGCCTCTTCGGCTACTTGATTGATATTACAGGCACGCGGCTGTGGCGCGGGGAACTCGGCCAGTGCGGAGAACTGATCCACCAACATGCGCAATGTGCCCACGCAGCCCAGAATCACCTCGCTGCATTTGCGAATGATGGCGGGTGAGTCCGGCTGGCCGCGGTCTAAATGCCTGCCGATCCGCTCGGCGGAAAGCGCAATGGGGGTCAATGGGTTCTTGATCTCGTGAGCCACCCGCTGGGCCACTTCCTTCCACGCCAACTGCCGCTGCGCCCGTAAAAGTTCTGTCGTATCCTCGACCACCAGCACAGTTCCCGGCTGGCTTCGTGTCAAATCAAACCGCGCACTCGTGATGGCCAAATGCAGCGTGCGACCCTTGGTATGGAGTTCAATCTCCGTGAAAGCGGCGCCCATCCGCTGGCCGCGGCGGATCACGCCCGCCAGATCCTCGGCGCACTCGGCGGGAAACAGCGATTCTATCTTCTCCCCGCCCAGGCTGACGTCCACGCGGCGGCCCAACAGAGCGGCAAAGGCGCGATTGGATTGCAGTACGGCGCCAGTGCTGTCCAGGGTGACGACTCCGGATGGAATTGTTTCGACGATGGTTTCCAGTTCACGGCGACGCTCTTCGATTGCCTGGTTGGCGGCCGTCAGTTGCGCCGAGGATGTCTCAGCCAACTGCCGGCTGGCGTCCAGGTCAGCCGCCATGCGGTTGAAGGCTTTCACCAGTTCATCCATCTCTCCGGTGGCAGTGAGTAATACGCGATGGTCGTATTTGCCCATTGCAATCTCAGCCATTGCAACCGCCAAAGCCTCTACCGGGTTGGTTATCTGTTTGGAGAGAAAAAGCGCCAGCCAAACACTGGAGAAAAAAACAAAAACAGTAATCACCAGCAGAATCAGGAAAAAAGTGGTGCGAATGTTGTTACGCGTGCGAAATAGCTTCCAGTATGTGTCTGCACCTGCGCGGATGCGCGCCGTGGTCTGGCTTAGTCCCTGCGGCATTGGCAACGCCGTTACCACCACCTTGCCCGAGGGTGCGGCTGATATACCCAGAGCGTATTCCTGTTCCGCCACTCTGATGACCGGCTGGTCCTTACGTTGTGCCGAGGTTAGCAGGCTCGCCAAGAGCGGACCCCTGAGAGAGATTGCGGTTCCCCGCTCTCCTTCCTCCAGCCACGGAACCAGTGTTGCCGGGCTTGACTCCGGTGGCGCCTGAAAACTGGACATCACCTGTAAATCTTTGCCGTAAACGATGACAAACCCGCCGTCCAGTGTGATCCGATGCGAGGCCAGCACCTCCTGAAGCTCTGACAGGCTGCGGTCCGGAGCGCCGGAGGCAACAATCGACTCCGCCTCGCTCCGCGCGTTGCTGGTCACGTACTGCGCCAGCTCCATCACTACCTTGTTCGAGTCCTCGCGCAACTGCGTCGTATTCGGAGAAAACCACCTGTCTAGCGACCGGTTCATCAGCTGATAGCTGAACAGGAACATGAAAACTGCCGGCATCAGTGCAATTAACACAGCGCCTAGCACCATGCGCGAGCGTAACCGCGCTCCCAGTCCGCTGCTTCCCTGTCCGGTGTAAATCTTCAGAATGTTGCGCAGCAGCAGCATCAACAACAGCAGCAGTAACAAAAACACCAGCCCCGTCAGGCCGGTAAAGATCAGTGTCTCTGCGGAAGTCTCCGGATTGAAAATATTTAAATTGAAGGTGTAGTGCCAGATCCTGATCGGCATAGTGGTGTTGAACGCCTGTAGAGCGCCCAGCCCGAGGAGGATCAGCAGCGCCAAACTTGAATACAGAATAACCTTCCGCCACCGGGATTCGCCGCCAAACACCATGCGGCGATTATAGTTCCGGCAGTGGTTACAGGCTAGCGATTAGTGGTTAAAAATCATGGATCAGTGCTTCACGAGTGCATGCGCCCGGTGAAACGCGCCTAGCTTTTCAACCACCTGCCGGATCTTCTCCGTGGGCGGCAAAATGGTGGTGCGGAAGTGAGCCGTACCCTCCGCCTGGCCAAAGCCCGATCCCGGCACTACGCAGATGCCGGTCTCTTCAAGCAGGGCCATACAGTAGTCTTCGTCTGTTTCGCCCGCTGGCAGGGTAATACACGGAAAGGCATACATCGCTCCGGCGATGGGGTTGGACGAGATTCCATCTATCTTGTTCAGTCCCTGTGCCAGAAAGCCCGCCCGTATCTTCATTTCTTCCAGGATGGCTGTCTTCTCGCGGTAGTAAAGCTCGTAAGAGGGATCTCCCGGCTGTGGAGGGTGAACCATGGCATATGTGGCCACCTGCCCGGCAAGATTCGAACAGAGGCTTACCGACTGCAGCTTGAGAATCTGCGCGGCAACATCAGAAGGCACATTGCGGCACTCGAAGTAGCCGCCACGCACGCCGCACTCGCCCAGAAAGCCCTTCGAGCAGGAGTGGAAACTGAAGAGCGATACATCGTGAATTCCTTTGTCATGCAGAACCCGCGCGAAAGAGACGAACTTGTCGCCGGGTAGGTAGACATTCTCCTGATAGACTTCGTCGGCGAGTACAGCCAATCCATGTTCGCGAGCAAAGTCGAGCACCATGGCGATGTTCTTTTCGTCGACTACGGCACCGGTGGGATTGCCTGGATTGATGATGCAGATGGCTTTGACTCGTGTACCCTGGGCGCGGGCCTTGCGGAGGGAGTCGTCTAGCATGGAACGGTTGAGCTTCCAGTGATCGGCCTCGTCCAGGTAGTAGGGAACAATTCTCCCCTCATACAGCGTGATAGTGGCGCTGTAGAGCGGATACTGGGGAATAGGAATCATGATGCCATCGGCGGGGCCGGCCAGTAGCAGTTTCAGAATCGTCTGCACGCCCTTGCTGGCGCCATCAGTGAGGTAGATGGCCTCCGGATCGACGCCCACGCCGTCCCGCTGGCCAATGAATTCGGCCACAGCATCCCGGATGAAGCGCAAGCCTTTGCTCTCGCTGTACGCGCCCATCCCGTGCCGGCTTCCTTTAAGGATCGCCCTGGCAGTTTCGATGGCATCGGCAGGAAAGACGCCTGGGGCCTGCTCCATCAGAGCGGGATACTCGCACAAAGCGAGAAGCTGGCGCAGCCAGGTGCTGGGCTTTTGTCCCAGCGATTGCGGATTACCGATGTTGCAGTAAATGATCTCTCTGCCCTGCTTCTCCAACTCCTGCGCCCGTGCAACGATGGAGCCGCGCACGGCGTATTCGGTCGCCAGTACTGCGGCTCCGAGATCTTTCAGCTGTATGCTCATTTCTTATCCTTGGGCGAAAGCAGGGGTAAAGAGGCCCTGGCTTCTAAGAGGATCACTCCAGATGTTTGCGTCACGCCCCACGCAGGAGATCGTTTGCGCTTCCGGCATTTCCTCACTCACTATTTTATAGCGCGCGGCCAGCCGGCGAGTTGGCTAGCGCACGCCGCGCAATTCAGTATTCCAAATATCCATCGCCACATTTTATAGTTCTCACGGAAGGCTATGTGTGGTCCAATGTTGTTGACTCCATAAACCGGGATTGCGGACGGCCGGGAAGAGGGGGCCGATCATGAACTTTGATTCGAGATATCCCAATCGCAAGAATCCACTCGAGGAACCACCGCGTTTTGACTTCGATGTCAATGAAACGGAGACGACGCGTCCCACGGGAATGGCTGACAGTTCGGAACCGCATGACCCCAGCGGCGAGAATGAAGCTGAGGAGAGGCTGCCTCTCAGCGGCTACCAGATAATTGAGCCTGAGCAGGAGGCTCCGCCCGACAAGTTCGTGGAGACAGACCTGCAACCTCCCGTCGCCGTGATCGCGCAAGTGGAAGAGAAGAATGTTCCCGATGAACCACCAGTTTCCCGGCCGCCGCTTCTCGAGTCATGGATCGGGTCTATTCGGAGATTTGCCCAGAGTCCAACCAAGGTCTATACCTCGGCCAGCGTGAGCCTGGGGGTTCTGCTCGGAGTCGTCATCGCAATCTTTTTATGGCATACGGACAAACCGGAGGGACCGTACGATTTAGGGTCGTCCGCCTACAACGCTGCCGGGTTGAAAGGCCATCTATTTACGAAATGGGAACAAAAGCTTGATTACAGGCTAACTATCGAACCCGACAATGCAGACCGGGCGGGATTTTCGCTGGCTGTGGCACACTCGCCGCAGCCGCTATCTATCGAAATCCACCTGCAGGATGATCGGGGCTTTGTGTTGTGCGCCAAGGAGATCATCCTGAAATACGACGCAGGAAACGCGATAACGCCAACCGTATTTATTACAGAAGCACAGGAAGCGGCGCGGGAGAAAGGCAAAGACGTTTTTCTGAATCAAATCGGGCCAGATGGGCAAATTGCGTCCATCTACGCTCAGGGCGATATCCCATGCTCAAAGAAAGCGTACGGGAGTACGTTTTCGTGGAGTTTTTCGACTAACTTTCCTTCGCTTTCCGAGCAGGCTGCATTGCTGAAACATCAGGCACAGGATCAAACCGAAGCGGCGCGCCTAACCGGCGTAACGCTTGCCGCACCCAGGAAGAGAATCGTTAAGTCCCCGGTCAGTCTGCTGTCTTTCTCCATCGAAGGGGATGATGCTATTGTCGAGTTTGACACCTCGCGCGGTGTGATTGAAACCAGCGCCAGAAAGATATTTTTCTTTGATAAGGCGAGTGGAGCAGCAGCGGATCCCGGGTGGCAGGATTATCCGGTCGCTATCCATTACCGCTGCGATCAGGCGTCAAAATGCGTGCTCATGCATGAGGGTATGGGAACGCTGAGCGCTGTAATGAAGAGATAGAGCGAGGGAATTCTTCAGAGGTAATGGAAACGATCTACAGGGGGGCGCGCGCCGAAATCACCAGTATTGGCGTCCCAGAGCGCACTTCGCCGCCCAGCCAATCAGCAGCGAGGCAAACCACATCCACGCAACAAACGGGCTCAGCACAAGCCGCTTGCGGTTGATCCACTGGCCGCAAAGAACTGCCATTGAATAACAGTAGAGCAATAGATAGACCAGCATCAGTGGGTTATATAAAAATGACTGAACAAACTCCCCGCGGCAAAGCGCGATAAAACTCCTGTATCCGCCCGTGGTAGGACAAGGAATTCCGGCGATTGCCTGCAAGAGGGAGGGAGGGATTCGTCCTCGGACAATCCATAATGCGTTCCAGACCAGGTAGAAGATGAAGGCGCCCAGGGCGACAGAGCGGACGAAGCGGCGGGTCAAGCTCTCCGGATGCCGCATGAGGGACACTTCCACTCCTCCTCCTTGCATCCATCTATCACGAAAGGAAGCCAGCAAAGCGGAAAGCAGAGAAGCAGCATTGCGCCAAAGAAAATCCACCCGCCAGTCGATAACCTTTTCTTGACCATATACGGCACTCCCTCATGACCACAAAAAGGGCATTGCGTTGTCATCGGCGTTTTCCTTTCAGACGTATGTTGTGAAGAAAATAAAATCGAGCGAACCTTAGCAGAGCAGGATTGTAGCAGTCAATGTAAGCAAGTCAGCAAGTCAGCGGGTCAGCGAAAAGAGCCACTCAGAAGTTACTCATTCTGGGCAGAATACCCGGAAAACCGGGAAAATACCCCCGCTTTTCGGGAGCAGTTTCTCGCAATGTGATACTACGGCGACGAATTCTTGTGGAAAAGCCCGTAAATTCAAGATGCGGGGTTCCGTCATCAATCCCTTTGTTATTAGTGAGGTGCTGGTAATCTCGTTGGCTTGCCGGTGAATTAATCTGCAAGCTTTTTTGGGAAACTATACCCCCTGGGGGTATAGGGGGGGAGGGGTCAAAGCAGGGGACAGGGGATTGGGGAACAAAGAATAGTAAAACAACTCGGTTTTGGCGCTTGTTCATGTGGCGATTGTGCGCCAGGAGAAGCTAATTATCTGCAAGTTCTTGTGATGGGACTCATTGCCTTTCGTGAAGTTTGAGATTGGAGTCATAACATTTGCCTTTTAGAAATACAAATCACGTTCTATAGATGGCGTGGCCTCCCACCCATCCCGCAAAAGCGCAAAAGCGCGGGATGGGTGGGGCACCCGAAGTTAGTGTTTATTTTGTAGAGGGCCTCCGCCGAATTACTCAGAGGTTCTCAATGGGCCGGGATTATGAGTGGAACTCTACTCCTTGTGCGAGATGAATTTCGCCGCCCCAGTTGATGGTGCTGGTTTGGCGGCGCATGTAGGCTTTCCAGGAATCTGAGCCGGACTCGCGGCCTCCGCCGGTTTCCTTTTCACCGCCGAATGCGCCGCCGATTTCCGAGCCTGAGGTGCCCACATTCACGTTCGCGATGCCGCAGTCAGATCCCCTGAAGCTCATGAACTTTTCCGCCTCGGCCACGCTGTCAGTGAAGATGCCTGAAGACAGGCCTTGAGGAACCGCATTGTGCAAGGCAATTGCTTCGTCGATAGTGCGGTATTTCATCATGTAAAGAATGGGAGCGAAGGTTTCGTTTTGCACGATCTCGGCATCGTTGCGGATTTCGACAATGGTCGGAAGAACGAAGGACCGGCGGCCAAAAGGCGTCGGGTCGAGAGCCTTGCCTCCGTAAAGCACCTTTCCGCCCTGTTTTTGGGCGGCAACCAGCGCCTTCTCGTAGTCCGATACGGCGGTCTCATCGATGAGAGGACCCATGAGGGTTTTCGGATCGAGTGGATCGCCGATTTTCACCTTTTCGTAATTGCCAATGAGCTTTTGCACGAAGGTGTCGTAGACGGCCTCATGGATGATGAGCCTGCGCGTGGAGGTGCAGCGCTGCCCCGCTGTGCCGACGGCGCCGAAGAAGGACGAAGCCAGCGCGCCTTTCAGGTCGGCCTTGTCAGAGATAATGAGGGCGTTGTTGCCGCCAAGCTCGAGAATTGTGCGGCCCAGGCGCGCGCCGACAACCTGAGCAATGCGCTTGCCCATCCGGCCCGATCCGGTGGCGCTGATCAGGGGGAGGCGAGTGTCGGCCAGCATCCGTTCGCCGACGGTGGCGCCGCGTCCGACGACCACGCAGGAGACTCCATTGGGAACGCCGTTGGCCTGGAGAACTTCGCGAATGATGTTCTGGCAGGCGATGGCGCAGAGAGGCGTCTTGCTGGAAGGCTTCCACACCACCGGATCGCCGCAGACAAAAGCAAGCGCGCTGTTCCACGACCAGACCGCGACCGGGAAGTTGAAGGCAGTGATGACGCCGATGGGCCCAAGCGGGTGCCACTGCTCCATCATGCGGTGCATGGGGCGCTCGCTTTGGAGCGTAGGGCCGGAAAGCGTGCGGCTGAGACCGACCGCGTAGTCGCAGACGTCGATCATTTCCTGCACTTCGCCCAGGCCTTCGGTGAGGATTTTGCCCATTTCCAGCGAAACGAGATGTCCCAGCGCGTCCTTCTTCTCACGCAGGGCAACACCTAGCTGACGAACAATTTCGCCACGTTTTGGGGCAGGCATGGCGCGCCAGAACTCGAAGGCTTTCGCCGCCTGGCTGACTACTGTGTTGTAGTCGGCCTCGCTGGCCTGTTCGACTTTGGCCAGCAATTCCCCGGTGGTGGGGCTGTGGACTTCGATCCAGTCACCGCTACCTGCAAACCATTGGTCCCCATAACTAGCGCCCCGAAGGGTTGCCTGCAACCCCAACTCGTTGAAAATCGTGTCAATTTCTCCCATGCCAATCACCTTTCAAAATCCGCAAACAACCCAGTTTACAGCACGGGTAACCAGGCTGGCACCTTGGATTGTGTCCGAAGTGGCATTCTAACGGGGTTTTAGCCCTCTGCCGTACAATAAGGTTTGAGGTAAAGCCGGTCTTCTCATGTCCCATAATAACTACCCATCGCGCTCCCCACGATCACACGGTTTTCGTTCGCTGTTCAGCATGTTCTCCAGCGACCTAGCTATCGATTTAGGCACCGCCAACACGCTGGTCTTTGCGGCCGGCAAGGGCATTGTTGTCAACGAGCCCTCCATTGTGGCCATCAACAAGAACACCGGTGAAGTGGAAGCCGTAGGCAAGGAAGCCAAGGATATGCTGGGCCGCACCCCCGGCAACATCGTGGCTATCAAGC
>Ga0224535_1000613_pt1 | contig 10183 bp, 16 predicted proteins | sample 714E13034metaG_FD_179898 | JGI IMG/M metagenome (GOLD analysis project Ga0224535, IMG submission 179898) | Peat soil microbial communities from Stordalen Mire, Sweden - 717 E1 30-34 | ecosystem: Environmental > Terrestrial > Soil > Wetlands > Peat | place: Sweden: Norrbotten County, Stordalen... | reverse complement strand
ATTTCAACAAAACATCTTTGTCAGTCATGAAGCGCCTCCTCTTTGTTCCCAAATTAAAAGCCCTGCTCCGATCTATAGTCGGGCAGGGCAGATTTGCTTAAAAATTTTCACCACCCGGGAGGATATTCACATACCCTGCCGAATAGGTTATAATCAAGCAAAACCGCTCTCATCCTCCGTACAGGATCGGGAGCACAGCGCCGGGTGCTTCCAACACCGGGCGCTTTTAGCTTTTATAAGGTTTTCGGGAATATTCGACAATCTCTTGGATTATCCTTCTTTCGATGGAAAAATTAACTGTCTCCCTTGAAATACTCTTCCGGAATGTAGGCGCGTACCGCCTGGGTGATCACCTGGCTGGGGCTGGTGTAGTGATCCCGGGCGTATGCCTCAAGCGCTTGGATAATCCCAGCCTTGAAGCTGTAGCCCTTGGTGATCGCTTTCTCTCCCGGCGGTAACTGCTTCCTTCCTGCCCTGCTAACTGGTGCTGATGGCTCTGGTTGCCCTTCTGTTGGTGGCTGCTGGTCGAGTCCAGGCATAATGCCCTGCATAGCCTTAAACTGTGTCAACCCCTGTCTCTGTGGCTTACCTGGCAATCCCGAGCACCTCCTCTGCCAGTTGATCAAAGTCCTCGATGCCGATCTTATCGCCCAGCTCGTACACGGTCTGCCCATATGCCGGGCAGTCTGATAGACGGCTGTTTACCCGGATGGGGCTGCTGAGTTTGTTCCCAAACACCTGCTTGAGTGCCTGCAGGGTCTCATCCGTGGCCTTTCTCCTGCGCCGGTCCAGGAAGGTAGGCACAACATAGGCCAGCTGGGCACCAGCCAGGCGGTATCCATTCCTGATAGTCTCGATCATATTGTTGGTGGTTGTCGCCCCAACACCCGCCAGGTATTCCCCAGCGCTGACCGGTATCAGGACCCAGTCTGAGGCGACGACGGCCATGGTGGTGATCAGATTGCGGCTCGGGCTGGTGTCGATAATGCAAAAATCGAACTTATCCTTGACTTTAGCCAGGGCGTCCCGTATGTCGAATGGTAACTGCTCTTTCTTGGATATCTCGATTGCCAACCCCAACAGGTACTCGCCCCCGCTCTCCAGCAGCCATAGATTATCCCTGGCCGGGGCGATTGCCTTGCTGATCAGGGTCTTATCCAGGACGTCATCATCGAGCCAGTGGAGCCATACCAAGATCGAGACCTCGCTCTGTGATCAGATGCACTGGACCCTCGATGAGAACACCAAAGAGAACGACTGGAACGGTCGTCATGAGAGCCTGATCCGATACATCAATGCCCTGGGCGTGGATGACCTATGGAAGGTGCTATTTTCTGCATGCTAAAACCGGCAGACCACACCCGGACTGTCTACAAGCTCACCTTGCGCCGCATCTGGAGGTCACGACCAATGACGGAATCAACTTGCCTTTGGTGTGGATCTCCCGTCAGTAGGCCGGCTAACTTCTGTGAAATTTGCGGCCGCAAATTGCCCACTGACAACGCCAATAAAATGTTAATATTATTTGCCAAATTTATGGCCACAGAGAACGAGGTATTTAAAGCAGCCGGCATAGAGACGGGCACCGTCGAGTTCACCTGCCCGCTCTGCGGCGGTCGGGCGGTCGGCAACCGTTATAAATATATGGATTATGGTCGCGGCCCTAAGATTAGCAGTATAGGTAGCGGCTGCACCCAATGCGGACTCAGGCATACTTAAACAGATTGTAACCACATTTTAATCATATTGTAATCATTAATACTGATGATACACAAACCTACCCTAGAGTAAAGGTGAAAGGGTGCAGACAAGTTGAAAATTGGCCAGCGTAGTTTGCTTATCGGTGTCCGTCAATACATCTGGCACCCAGTTACTGTCTGGCTAGCTTGGCACAAGCTCTATGGGCTACCGAGTTTGAAAGAGACTATCTGCATTATCATACACGATTGGGGTTATTGGTTTTGTTCCGATATGGACGGTGAAGAAGGCGAACGGCATCCGGAACATGGTGCCAAGATTGCATTGCGGCTGTTCGGTCCGGTATATAGCGACATGGTACTATTTCACAGCAGGAACTATGCAGGGCTGTGGGATACCCAACCTTCGAAACTCTATTGGGCTGACAAATTGAGTCTGATCTACGAACCTTGGTGGTTGTATCTACCAAGGGCATGGGCAAGCGGTGAGCTGTTCGAGTATCGGGAGAAGGCGGCAATGGCAGGATTTATCCCTCTTACGGAAAACCACCGGACCTGGTTTGCCTGGATCAAAGAAGATCTGGTGAAGCAAGTAAAGAAACATCAAGGGATGGCGATGGTGAACCCGGTGGGAATATAATGCCCATCATCATCCTGACTGCTACCCAGGCCGCTCGGTTGGGCATGGCCGATGCGAAGCCAAATAGATTATGGCCGCGGTCCGAAAATTGGCAGCTTGGGCAGCGGCTGCACCAATTGCGGACTAAGGCACACATAAACCAGTTGTAATTATTATTTAACCATAATATAATCATGATGTAATCATTAAAGGAAAGGTGGCAATCTTATGACCCGAATTATCGCTTTTGTAAATCAGAAGGGTGGGGTAGCTAAGACTACCAGCACTGTGAATGTAGGGGCGGGCCTCGTCAAACATGGCAAAACTGTTTTACTGGTGGACCTTGACCCCCAGGGCAATTTAACTACAAGCCTTGGGCTTAAAGAATACGATTCGGAAAACACCATGTACGAAATTCTTACAGATCAGTTGTCTGTAAATGAGGCTATTGTAAAAGCCGATGGTGGTTACGATGTAATCCCTGCATATATCAGCCTAAGTGGGGCAGAGCTTGAATTAAGCAGCCAGCCAGGCCGTGAATTGGTGCTCAAAGAAGCTTTGCAGCCGATTGTAAAGCTATATGACTATATTCTTATAGACTGCCCCCCGAGCCTGGGTTTATTAACGCTCAACGGCCTTACTGCAGCCAAAGAAATATTTATCTTTTGTAAGGCAGACTTTTTAGCCCTCAACGGAATGAGCCAATTATTAAAAACGGTTAAAATAGTGCAAAAACGGTTAAATCCTGTGTTAGAAATAACCGGGATTGTTGTAACTTTTTACGACCAGAGAAAAATTCATAATAGAGATGTGTTGGCAAGTATTGAAAAGTATTTTAAGAATAGTTTGTTCGAGACAAAAATACGGAATAACGTAGCGCTGGCCGAAGCGCCAGCGGATGGGAAGGATATATATCAGCACAAAGCTGATTCTAATGGGGCTGAAGACTACACGGCGCTTTGCCTGGAAGTAATCAAGCAGGAAACGGAGTGTAAACAATGAGTAAACAAAAAGGATTAAGCCGTGATCCTTTGGATTGGATCGGAAAAGCACCAGAGGAACAACCAAAGGAGCTGCCTGCTGTTCCACCGACCAGGGGTGTGGTGGTAGGCCGGCCAGCCACCATCAAAAGGGAGTACGAAAAAAGCTCTCAAGAAGGACTTCCTGAAAACTGGACACGCGCAACATTTATACTAAGAGAAGATCTTTTAGCCGAATTGAAAAGTTATGCCTATAACAAGAAAAGCAGTCTTAAAGAAATTATTAACGAGGCTATTGAGCTTTATTTGGGAGCTGTCAATAAGGGGGCAAAGAATTGATGAGTGATAATGATCCCATAAAGGTCTATACCGTTCCGGAACTTGTAAAGCTTTTAAAGCTAACCCCCCAGAGTGTACGAAAATACCTGGTCGAAGGAAAATTGAAAGGCCGAAAAGTAGGGACGAAATGGCTTGTCACCGATGAGGCCGTTAGAGAATTTTTAAGGGGCGATAGTTAATAGTATACACAATGTAATTCTTCTTTAAACATGATGTAAACATTATAAATTAAGCGGTGATATTGTGCTGCTACCAGAAGAACTTGAGTCCAACATGTGCCAGACAAAACAACAAATTGAGCAGCTTTTGTAACTCTGGCACCTTGATCAGAATACCATCGCAAAAGAGACTACCTAGGAATTTAGTTCTAGTATGGCCTGGATTTTTTTCCAGCGAAAGAAGGATAACCCAAAAGATTGTCGAATTCCATCCAAAACTTAATAAAAACCAAAAACGCCCGGTGCTGAAACACCCGGCGTTGGCGACGGCTCCCGATCCTGAGTGGAGGACGAGAGCAGATTTGCTATGTATATATATTATTCTCTGGCTGTGAGTAAAATCCTCCTTCCGGCGATAAAATATTATAGCAAATACTGCCCTGCCCGATCCATGGATCGGGCAGGGCAGTAAATTTCACTCTAAAAAATGGGAGAGGAGAAAGTCAATATGCCCCAGGATACTAAACAACGTACTAGCCATAAGCCTGAGACAGGTCAATCAGAAAAAAAATAAGACCCAGCCTGGACGCTGGGTTAGAAGTAAATAGAATCGATAACGATATTGTATCACAAGAAAGACCACCTCTGCAAGCTGTTCAAGGAAATTGGGTGCACGACAAAAAAGTAATCAATTCTTGACAAGGTAGTTTTTCCATGTTAATCTGAAAGTAAAATATACTTACAGACTAGTGTTAAATACTTTCAGATTGGGGGCTGGATACAGTGTCGTCAGATCTCGAAGGCCTAGAAACCGAGCGTGAAAAATTATACCACGAACTGTCCGACATTGGTGATTTCCGACGCGGCTCCATTGTTACAAGTTATCGCCGGTGTGGAAAACCCAACTGCGCCTGCATGAATCCAGAACACTCCGGCCATGGTCCTCAATTTTTGTTGACCACAAAAGTTTCAGGAAAAACTCAAACTAAAGTCATCAGGCCTGGCCCCGAACTCCTTAAAACGGAACGAGAGATTGACAACCACAGTCATTTCCAAGAATTAACTCACCAACTCATAGAGATCAACGAAATCATCTGTAACATTCGACCAGCACAAACCCCGACCGAGGCCGAGACAGAAGCAACGGCTAAAAAAGGGGCATCCAAAACAGGCTCGAAGCGGAAGTTCTGAAAGAAATCAGCCTTCTTCTTCCTCCGTCAGTAGCTGATGGCCTCGACCTGGAAAAGCTGGAGGCCAACCTTAGAAAAACAGTGCTCCATGTAGCCGCCAGATTCCTTGAAGACTCGCTGAATAACGATCGATCCGATTTTGCAGGGGCAAGAGTCCCCTGCATTTTTTGTGGTCAGGAGGCGCACTACGTGGACCGGCGCTCCAAGACCTTCACCACCACCCTGGGGGATATCACCCTTGAACGTGCCTATTATTACTGCTCATCCTGCGGCAACGGCTGGCGCCCGAGGGATCAGGCCCTGGGTTTCGGTGACTCCTCATTGTCGCCGGGGGTTACCCGCATGGCCGGCCTGGTGGCTTCGGCAGGATCATTCCTGGATGGCTCCAAACTCTTGTCCGAATTGGCGGGGATCTTTGTTGGAGCCAAGTGCGTCGAGCGTACAGCCAAAAAGCTCGGGGTCTCAATCGCTACCGATGAGATCGCCTGTGTTGAGGAGAAACCCAACCCGAGCCACACCGTCTACGCAGGAGTGGATGGAACCGGCATCCCCATGCGCCCGGACGAGGTGGCCGGCAGGCCAGGCAAGCAGGTAGACGGTTCATCAAAGACCAGGGAGGTCAAGCAGTGCGTTGTCTGGACTGCCGATTCCCGGGACGAGGATGGCAATCCGGCTCGCGATATCGGTTCCGTGACCTATTCCGCCGCCATCGAGAGCTGCGCTTGGAGCCATGCCTGTGGGGATACCCCACCCTTTGCCCACCGCGTGGAACGGGAGTTGACCAGGCGCGGCTTCTTTCTTGCCCAGCGCCAGGTCTTCATCGGTGATGGGGCGCCGTGGATCTGGAACCTTGCCTCCATGATCGCCCCGTAGGCGATCCAGATTGTCGATCTGTACCACGCCAAGGAGCATCTCAGCCAACTTGCCAACGCCATCTTCGGCGTTGGCGCCGATCTATCCAGGAAGTGGGCGTTTGATCGCCATCACGAGTTGGAGTCAGGTAACCTTGACGCTCTATTACAGGCAATCCGCTGTCAGATACCGTCTAACGGAAACGTTCGCTCCATGGCTGCAAGGGAGCTTGAGTACTTCAGCAACAACCGCCAACGCATGAATTACGCCCACTTTCGTTCCCTTGGCCTTTGCGTTGGCTCCGGTGTGGTGGAAGCCGGTTGCAGAGTGGTTATCGGGCAGCGGCTTAAAAGATCGGGCATGTTCTGGAGCACCAATGGCGCCAATGCTATTATCGCTCTGCGTTGCAGTTTGTTCAGCAATGCTTTCGATGATTTCTGGACCCGCCACAAAGAGAATAATTACATTGGTTCTCATATGGCCCTGAGATGACTTTCCATTTATTTACTCACAAATTTGTCGTGCACCCCCGATCGGCTGATCTTGTCCGGGGCACTGATAGCGTCGACCCTACTTTTAGCTGCATCCAAGCTGCCGGCCATTTGGATCATGTCAATGGCTTGGTGCCGATCTATCTCCTGGCCCTGCCTGCCGGCGTATTCGACCAGTTCCAGGATATCAAGCGCTGAAGGTGCTTGCGGTGCATCTTTTTGCTGCGGTCGATTGTCTGAGCGTTTATTATTATTATTATTAGATCCTGTAGTAATCTCTGTAGTAATCTCTGTAGTAGTATGGATGCTGGAATCCATCATTTTAGTTTGCTGGAATCCATCATTGTTGTTTGCTGGATTGCCACACTCAAGAATGCTGGAATCCCCCAATCTTGATTTTATTGGGTTTCCGGGTTCATGGCCATCATCATGGTGCTTACTTTCGTAATAGTCTCGAAGCACTTTGACCAATTCATCAAGATCGATTTTATAGTAATTGACGGCCGGAATTCCGCGGCGTTCTTCATGGAGCACCTTTGCTTTTCTCAAGACTTTTCGCGCTGTCTCTTGTTCATACCTGCCTAGCCCAGTTTCTTCGTAAAATTCAGCTTGTTTTTTATAAATCCAGCCTTCCGGGGCACTCCCTTTACCTGTCCAATAGAGCATCTGGGATAAGAAAAGACCGGCGGTCACGCTGCCGACAGCTTTAGCCAAATCAGCATGATATGCCACAGGCCTGTCCATCAGTAATTTCAACAGAACATCTTTATCAGTCATGAAGCGCCTCCTCTTTAGAACGTAGATGGTAAGTAAAAAGTAAAATAACTTACTTAGGTAAGCCGGCCTAAAATGAAGGGTTAAAAACTTACTGGCCAAATTAAAAGCCCCGCCTCGATCCATGATCGGGCAGGGCGTGTTTGCTTAAAATTTTGCTACCCAGGAGGATATTCACTTATCCCGCCGAATAGTTTATAATCAAGCAAAACCGCTCTCGTGTCCAATGCACTGGATCGGGAGCACAGCGCCGGGTGCTGATAACACCGGGCGCTTTTAGCTTTTATAAGGTTTTCGGTAATATTCGACTTTTCTTTGGAGATTCCTTCTTATCCAGGAAAAACTAACTGTCTCCCTTGAAATACTCTTCCGGAATGTAGGCGCGTACCGCCTGGGTGATCACCTGGCTGGGGCTGGTGTAGTGATCCCGGGCGTATACCTCAAGCACTTGGATAATCCCAGCCTTGAAGCTGTAGCCCTTGGTGATCGCCTTCTCACCTGGCGGCAGCTGCTTCCTTCCCGCCCTGCTAACCGGTGCCAATGGCTGCTCTCCGACAGCCGGTTTACCTTCTATTGGCGTCTGCTGGTCAGGCAGGGCCTCCTGCTTTGCATCCGGCATGACCGCTGCCTTACTGGCCAGGCTGGCCATGCTATCCAGGTATGTCATGTTTCTTTCTGGGCGCTTACTTTTGGCCGCTGACAACCGCCAACACCTCCTCCGTCAATACGTCAAAATCGTCAATGCCAGAGCGGTCGCCAAGCTCATAGACGTGCTGCCCATAAGCAGGGCAGTCTTTTAGCCTGCTATTGGTCCGGATAGGACTTGATAGCTTGCCCTGGAAAACACGCTTGAGAGTGTCCAAGGTCTCATCGGTGCTACGGCGCCGGCGCTTATCCAGAAACGTGGGCACCACGTAGGCCAGCCGCGCTTGCTGCAACCCGTATTTCTGCCTGGCTTCCTCAATCATACCGTTGGTGCTTATAGCCCCGGCCGCTGCCATGTAGTCGTCTGCTGAGCATGGGATCAGAACCCAGTCAGCAGCGCATATGGCCATAGTGGTCAGCAGGCTCCTGCTTGGGCTGGTGTCAATCAAACATATATCAAAAACTTTAGCCACCTTATCCAGCGCCTTCTGGAGCCGGAAGGGATCGTTCTGCTTTCGCTCCTGCAGCTCCGACATAGCCCCCATCAGGTAGCCACCGCCGCTTTCTAGAAGCCAGATGTTGTCACGGGCCACGGTAATAGCCTTGCTAGTAGACTGGCCATCCAGCAGAACGCTGATCACGCTGCCCACAGCCTCCTTGCCGCCCAAACCAAAACATAGTTTACAATCATTCTGCGGGTCAGTATCCACCACCAGCACCCGGATCCGTCTGGCCAGGGATGCTGCCAAGTTGACTGTGACGGTAGTCTTGCCCACACCGCCCTTTTCGGCGCATACAGCAATTGTGATCATGGTGGGGGGCCTCCTTTGTTGGTATATTTTATATCTACTGCTTATTATAAAAATATCGATGGCTTATCGCAAGGAAATTTATAACATATATGCTTGTTATATAGATAAAATGGATATATTACATATATTTTATATACTTTATATCTATTTTATATCGATATTTTATTAATAAAAAGCCCTGGGGTCTCCCCTGGAGCGTCAGTATTTCATGCCGAGGCTAGGAAAAGGGCGGTGTCAGGTTTGAAGCAGCCAGCCGATGAGGAAGAATAGGGCAAATAAAATCAGCCTGGCGAGTGCTTTGCCCAGGCTGATTTTATTTCCGTGTTATTTCGACGCCTTCGATCCACTCTTCTTGCCTGCTGTTTGTTCTAGATCTGATGGCAGGACGCCAGCACGGGCTAGTGATACTTCGAGCGCCGCTTTTTCTTCTCTAGCTTTGGCCAGAGCCTCCCGCAACACACCGGTTTCATTCATACCTTCTCGCTGTGCTGCCAGAACCGCCCTTTCTTTTTCTACTTCAGCCCGTTCTGCTGCCCTTTGCAGGGTATCATCCATCTTGGCGACCTGGGCACTCAGGGCTGTTTTAGCCTCAGCCTGTATGTTCCGCAAATATTCCTGGGCTTGCTCTAACCGCCTGGTCAGGTCCTCTAACTCTCTCCTTACTTGGTCAGCTTCCTGCTTATATTGGCCAGCTTGTTCGGCAAGGTTCTCCAGATCCGCGGCCTTTGCTTTCGCCGCAGTTGCTGCCTCTTCGGCCAGTGCCGCCAGCTTCGCTGACTGCTCCTGGGCATCCCGTGCCCGCGCAAGAGCATCCTTCGCATCCTGGACTTCCCTGGCTGCTGTTTCGCGGGCCAGCGCTGCATCAGCGTGCGCTGCTTCTACCTGGGCGTTAGCTTGCTCAGTTGCATCCTGCCGTTGCTCCTGGGCATCCATGGCGAGAGCCTTGAACCGAGTAGCATCCTCTTCTGCCCTGGCAATCATATTGGCGTCAGCTTCTTGCCGATCCTGGCTCTCCTTCACAAGTCCAATAAAAATCTCCTGTACCCGGTCCAGGTGATGGCTCAACTGCTCTATTTCTTTCACCGTGGCAACGGATTCCCGCACCTGGGCAGTTTCATAGGCGCTGATAAGCCTGCTGAAAAAATCCTTTTGGGTGGTGCCAGCGCCCTGGGCCATCTCTTCGAATTTGGCTTTTAACCCCTCATCAATTTTTGCTGAAAAAACGGTATCTCCCATAAGTAAGTTTTACCCCCTTTCAATTAAAGGTACTTACCAAGGTAAGTTGTATAACTATTAACTTACTTTGCGTGATCGGTCATCAGTAAGCATCTTTCCTTGGTTTGATGCCTGTAACGTACACAGTCTGGGTCGGCTTGTCCGGCTTTAAGAACACCCTAAAATCACCGACACGAAGGCGCCATGTATCTGTTTGCTCTTTGAGCTTCTTCAGGTCACAATTACGCTGGTCAGTTTGGAACTTGTCCAAGGCTGCAACAATGCGCCCTTGCTCTTCCCGTGAGAGCGAAGCAAAGTTCTTTTCAGCTCGCTTGGTAAGTTGTAGATTCATAGATGTCCAAATTCCTTCTTAACTTCATCCCATGAACGGGTTTCACCTCGGGTAATTTC
>Ga0224535_1000611_pt1 | contig 10189 bp, 14 predicted proteins | sample 714E13034metaG_FD_179898 | JGI IMG/M metagenome (GOLD analysis project Ga0224535, IMG submission 179898) | Peat soil microbial communities from Stordalen Mire, Sweden - 717 E1 30-34 | ecosystem: Environmental > Terrestrial > Soil > Wetlands > Peat | place: Sweden: Norrbotten County, Stordalen... | reverse complement strand
TGCTGATAACCCACGGCAGCGCGGAAGAAGTGACGCGCGCCCAAAAAATCCTGCAGGGCACCGGGGCGCTTGAAGTGACTCACCATGTTGAGGCGAGCGCGGAAGCATTGCCGGTTTTATTCATGATCATCGATCGTACTTGCACAACTCAAACTTCTTGCCAAGTTACATGACTCGGGCGTTTTGAGCGAGGAAGAGTTCCAGCGCGAGAACGACATAATTCTAAGACACTAATCACAAGAAATGGGCGGACGCTCGATCCGGGTGTCGGCCCATTCCTCTCAAATTGCCTTCACATAGAATATCAGTTTGAGTGCCACTCGTAGTGACACAGAGCGTCGTCATTTAAAGGAGTCATCAACATGAACGTTATGAATCGCAATGGAAGTTTATCGTATCCCTTGGAAGGTGGAATCGACTTACAGTCCATCATGCGTCAGGTCTATATCTGGATGGGTTTAGGAATGATGCTCACAGCTTTCGTTGCGTATATCACAGTGAGCACATCTCTAATCAACCTTGCCGCGAATCCAGTCATTTTGGTGGTTGCAATCGTCGCTGAATTTGGCCTGGTAATCGGAATAAACTTCGGCTTCCAGAAGATTTCTTCAGGCGTGGCTGCAACACTCTTCTTCGCGTATGCCGCGCTAAATGGGTTTACGCTCTCACTGGTTTTGCTAGCATTCAGTATCGAGTCGGTTTTTGTGGCATTTGCAGCGACCGCTGCGTTGTTTGGAGCCATGTCGATCATCGGTTATACCACCAAGGTGGATTTGTCCAAAATGGGTACGTACTTGATGATGGGTGTCATTGGCCTGGTGATCGCAATGGTGGTTAACATGTTCGTCAACAGCGGTCCGCTGGATACGCTCATTAGCATGGCAGGCGTGCTGATTTTCACTGCGTTAACCGCCTATGACACACAGCGCATTGGCCGCATGGCAGCAGGAATGACCATGAACGGGGAGTCTGAGGCAAAGTTTGGTATCTTCGGCGCGCTCAAACTCTACCTGGATTTCATTAACATGTTCCTCTTCATCCTGCGGCTGGTAGGTCGCCGTCGTTAAGACCGCACGGATTAATTTAATTGACTGATGTAAAAACCTCCCCCAAGTGGTGGATGCCAATACCCGCTAGCCGACGGATGCGCAAAGGGATTGTCAATGATACGATAAGAATATGGAAAATGCAAATTCAGCCAAACTTTTATTGACAGCTTTTTTGCTTGTTGCTGCTCTTTCAGCTTGTAGCCTTCCGAACAGACTTGGTTTGCTTACCCAAACAACTGACCAAAATCCAACGGAGGCCGTTGCCGCGATGACCTTGCAGGAAACCCAAACCGTTACCCCTACAGATACGATGCCGACAGCAATTGCATCGCCAATGTCCACGCCTGCCCCACCTAACGCTCCGACTTGGTCAGCCTACAATTACACCTGCGAATTTACTGTTGGCGGCGGCACCATGACTATGCACCTTGCCTGGAATGATCGCTCTAATAGCGAAGACGGCTATAAGGTCTATCGAGATCAACAGGTAATCGCGACTCTGCCGCCAAATTCCACATCGTACATGGACGTCGCGTTTGTTGCCACAGGAAAGACACTGAGTTATTCAGTCGAAGCCTTTAACAAGGACTGGCAAGTAAGCGGCAACACGATCACCTATGGCTGCCAATAACAGATGCCTGATTCGGAAAACACAGAAGCCACATTGAGTAAACCGACAATAATTATTATGGATATTTCTCATTGATCGCTGGAAATATTCAGCCCTGATCAATTTCCCAATACCTGATGATTGTGATTTACCTCCCCCAAGTGGCGGAGAACAACACTCCCCGACCGACCGATGCGGCCAGGGAGTGTTTGTTGTAGTATTAGTTCAGACCTTATGTAGGCCTAATGGTCTGTCAGTTACAGATCATGCAAATGGTAGGCATTATTCAAGCCACCATCATCATACAGGGCGAATCGCCCAAAAGGAGAAATCTCATGTTGTGGACTATCATCGTAATTCTTATCATCCTGTGGCTGCTTGGCTTTTTCGGTCGGAGCGTATACTCAGGCTTCCCGCAGACAGGCGGTTGGATTCATATTCTGATCGTTATCGCTGTCATCCTCATCATATTGCACCTCCTCGGTGTGATGTAAATATCTCGCACTTGTTTGGAAAATAGGAAAGGCGGTCAAATAGACCGCCTTTTCCTACACAATGTGGAAAGTAGATCAATCATGAAGATGAAAAATGTTTTTGTTGTAAATACCAGCCTGATTTTATTGTTGCTGGCGGCTTGTAGCGCGCTAAAACCAACGTCCACACAGTCCGCGCCGACGGCTGAGGCCTTGCCTGTTACGGGCGTTCAATATCACTTCGTCACCAACAAACTGCTGATACCGACGACACAGGCGCAGACCCAAGCATTCGCATTGAACCTGGATGGAAATGCACAAAATCAAACGGATAACAAGTTCGGAGAACTGCTTACGTTGCTCACATCGGCAGCCCCGGGACTTCAAGTGCAGTCAACCGTCGATCAAGCCGTTAATGGCGGTCAACTCGTCTCACTGCAGGTAGTGAAGGCAGATGATCTCCAGAATGACCCGAGTGTTTCGTGGTCAATCTTCGAGGGACAAAGAACCCAGTCGGCGCCCAAATTCGACGGCACTGACCAGTTGATGCTCGATCCCAATGCGCCCGCCAGTTCGCCGATTGTCGGCTCGCTCACGAATGGTCACTTCACAGGTGGCCCGGGCACCGCACGAATCCAGCTGTATCTGCTAGGCCAGCCAGTTGAAGTGGATTTGATCGGAGTACGTCTCGAGGCTGATTTGAGTGCGAAGGGTTGCACCAACGGTAAACTGGGCGGCGCTTTGACTGTCGACGAGTTCCGCAGCAAGCTTCTTCCAGCTATTGTTGTCGGACTTAATCAAGTTATCAAAACAGATCCGACCGTGGCGGCCCCTCTCCTACAGACCTTAGACACAGATCATAATGGAATCATCAGCATACAGGAGATCGAGAACAATCCCGTGTTAATAGTCGCGGGCTCTCCGGACCTGGACCTGCTTGACGCCTCCGGCAAGTTCAATCCAGGCCAGGATGGCGTGAAAGACTCGTATTCGATGGGCTTGGGCTTCACCTGCGTCCCTGCCAAGTTTACCGCACCGGGAGACTAGGATCGGTATTGCAGAATCAGCTCACCACTTGTTTCTGATGTCTCCCCCAAGTGGCGGAGAACAACACTCCCCGGCCGACGGATGCGGTCAGGAAGTGTTTGTTGTAGTATTAGTTCGGGCCCATATAGGCCCAATGGTCTGTCAGTTACAGGTCATGCAAATGGTAGGCATTATTCAAGCCACCATCCATCATCATACTGAGCGAATCGCTCAAAAGGAGAAATCTCATGTTATGGACTATCATCGTAATTCTAATCATCCTGTGGCTGTTCGGCTTTTTGGGTCCGAACGTAATTCCAAGCCTGCCGCACTTTGGCCCTTGGGTTCATGTTCTGATCGTGATCGTTGTCATCCTCGTCATATTGGACCTGCTCGATGTAATATGAGCCTCTCGAAGTTCATTTGTTATATACGATCATTATAGTTCTGGTAATTCTGATTTTGATTGGATTGAAAAAATTATGAAAATTATGCGCCGCAAAATTAACAATGTCGCTACTTGGGCAGCTGTATTAGTGGTGACGCTGACCCTGACGGCCTGTGGCACCCAGATACCCACTCCTCCACCGGTGCCCAACGTCAGTGTGGTTTTGGCTACATCGGCTGCGGAATTAAACATCCAGCCCGTTGTTGTAGAAGTTACGATGACCCCGGTGGATAATACCGCTGAAAATCAAGCAGCAGCGACTGCCCAAATTGTGCGCGCTAACGCACAAGCAACGATGGATTCAGCTAACGCCACAGTTAACGCGGCTCAGACGCAGGATCAAAATAATGCGGATGCCATTGCTGCCCAAATAGCGGCCACCGCACAAGTTGCACGTTCCCAGGCGCAGGCGACTCTGGTTGCGGCCGGTTCGACGCAAAGCGTCGGGCTGACTCAGGTGGCAATCCAGCAGACTCAGCAAGAATACAATTTTCAAGTAACTCTGGCGGCGGGTACGCAGAGTGTTGTAGCCTTGATGACCCAGCAAAATCAAAACAATGTTGCTGCCAGTACGCAGACGGCTGTCGCTAATAATATCGCCACGCAAACCGAAGTGGCTGTTGCAACATCACAGTGGTATGCGGATCAGGCGCGTCGGAGCAAAGAGCAGAGCCAGATTCCAATTGCCTTCCTTTGGATGTGGTGTCTTCCGATCTTCATCTTGATCTTGGCAGGTTTGATTATTTGGGGAGTCTGGCGCTGGTTAAGGATTCAGCAAGCCAACCAACGCAATCTCGAAAAACCCGTTGAAAAGTTGCAAGCACCCGCCGCCCCTGTAGTCATGCATTATGAACAAGATGACACGTTACCAGCTTCGGAAAACGATGTTGTAGACGGCCGCTATCACCTCACAAAGCCGGAAGATCCGGTAAGCGGATGGCTTGATGAAGTTAAGCGCCAGGTGCGAAACAGTGATAAGAGAGATGAAGATGATGACACTACAGACAATTGATCAACAACATTTCGACCAAGACGTTCGACAAATCAAGGCTCAGGTATCGACAGTTCTGAAAAAATGGGGTTTGCTGCCACGATTTAAACGCTGGCGATTGACCCAAGATCCAAGTACCGGAATGATCGTACTATTTGGCATACTCAATAACAGCTATATTGCCACGCATACCTCCATACCTTTTAACGATTACTTCAATCCGCGCGTATTGCGTGATCTCGCCAATGAACTGCAAGTGGAAGTGGTATCCTGCAATAGCGATGGACTCCGCTATGCCTTCATCTTGGATCGCGGTCAGTTGCGCAAATTACCCACTCACATTGACTTTCCTTTCATTGATAACGGCAAGCTTTTGGTCAGAGTTGTTTACAGCGAGAATCCTCCATTCGCACCAACTCCTCCCGTTGACAGCACAATGGTCAATGATCACACGTTAATACGCCAAGGCGTTGGGGCTTTCTTAAAAGTGTTTGACGACATTAAACTGAAAGAAGATGTGACCTCGAAAATTTCTGTCGGAGGCCTGCCCGATATCGTCGTCATAGATGAGGCGGAATTCAACAAGCGAGTAGAGGAGCATGAAGCCAATAGACAGCGGATTAAACGTATCAGGAAGTTATTTGATGAGACAGCTGGATAGTCTCAAGAATACCGCACATCCAGCCAAGTACAAATTCAACTTGTAATTCTATGATTAACCAAAAGGAGAAAAGAATGGGACGCAAAGGTGTTAGCAAACGCAAGCCGAAAAAATCAAGACCGTTTTCAAGCGCTGATATCGGTGGTTCTTCCAATACTCGCTCAGGCGAACAACCATCGGTGCAGTCTCTTGTGAAAAATAATGGAAACTCTTTCAATCGAGGCGGAATGAATCCCTCGGCTGGATCCAATAATAAAGGCAGAAAAGGACAGTAAGCATCCTGATGATGCAATGACATTTATGAGTTAAACATTGCTGACGAGAAAAACATATGAAACTAAATCTGCTTTTTATCCTTATGGATTTGCTTACCTTACTGGCTTATCCGATCTTATTCGTGTACGGCAAAATACGCCAGCTTTCAAGATCAAAAGAAAGTATGGCTCTGGTGAATTGCTAATTACTGGTTCGGTCGCAGCAGGCGGATGACCAATCAGAAAACTTTGAACATGCGAGAGACAAAGATTCTTCGCGTGACCAAATCATAAAAAGAAATGGAGCTTTGAATGGGAATACTTTCCTGGATTATCGTTGGTTTGATCGCTGGTTGGTTGGCCGGATTGGTCGTAAAAGGCGGCGGGTTCGGATGCGTCGGTGACATCATCGTCGGCGTGGTTGGCGGATTGCTAGGCGGCTGGATTGCTTCCTCTTTCTTCCACATGGGCGATCCGATGTCAGGCATCAACTTCGAATCCATCGTGGTTGCGTTTATCGGAGCAGTGATACTGATTATCATATTGCGCTTGATAAGCGGGAGAAGAGTTTAAGCGGCTTTCTGAAGGAGCATGAATGAATGAGACATTAAGAATCCTACTTGTTTATCCGGAATTTCCAGATACCTTTTGGAGCTTCAAACACGCGCTTAAATTTGTCCGGAAGAAGGCCGGTGCGCCTCCGCTGGGCTTACTCACCGTTGCAGCGATGTTGCCTTCTGGATGGGATAAACGACTGGTTGATCTCAACGTGACCAATCTCACCGATGAAGACTTGGCGTGGGCTGATTACATCTTCGTCAGTGCCATGATCGTACAGCGCGAATCAGCACGTGCCGTCATTCACCGTTGTAAACTAGCTGGTGTGAAAGTGGTGGCAGGCGGTCCGCTCTTCACGATGGAACATCAACAGTTCCCGGAGGTGGATTATTTTGTGTTGAACGAGGCTGAGGAGACTCTAGCGCCGTTCTTGCGGGACCTGTTAGCGGGTCAGGCTCGACGCGTTTATTCGTCTGATGAATTTCCCGATATCCACCAAACTCCTGCACCGCTTTGGAAGCTGGCAAGTCTCAAGCATTACGACACGGTTAGCATCCAGTTTTCGCGCGGCTGTCCATTCAATTGCGACTTTTGCAATGTGACCGCGCTGTTGGGTCATCGCCCGCGCACCAAGACTGCCGCGCAGATCATTGCCGAGTTGGATAGTCTCTATGCGCTGGGCTGGCGCAAGAGCATCTTCTTCGTGGATGATAACTTTATCGGCAACAAGAAGCAGATCAAGTCTGAGGTACTGCCAGCCTTAATTGAATGGCGTAAGGGAAAAACCGGTATGCCGTTCAACACCGAAGCTTCTATTAACCTAGCTGATGATCCAGAACTGATGCGGCTCATGACACAGGCCGGCTTTGACACAGTCTTTGTCGGCATTGAAACGCCCAATGAAGACAGTCTAATCGAATGCAGTAAGAATCAAAACAAAGGCCGCGACCTGGTGGAGAGCGTCAAGCGACTCCAACGCGCGGGTCTTCAGGTACAAGGAGGTTTCATCGTTGGGTTTGACAATGACTCTCCTTCGATCTTCCAACAGCAGATTGATTTTATTCAGAAGAGCGGCATTGTAACGGCGATGGTTGGATTGTTGCAAGCCCCTTTGGGAACGCGCCTTTATGAGCGCATGCAAAAAGAAGGCCGCCTGGTCAATGAATTTTCAGGCGATAACGTAGATGGCTCGACCAATATCATCCCCATGATGGGTTTGGAGCCTTTACGGGAAGGCTACCGTAAAATCCTTGAACAAATCTATGCGCCCAAGTTTTATTACGAGCGCGTTTTGACATTTCTGCGCGAGTATCAGCCTCCCAAAATCAGAGTTCAATTCGAGCCGCAATATATTCTTGCCTTATGGCGATCCATTTACCAACTTGGAATTCGCGGCGTCGAACGCGTTCAATACTGGCGGCTCTTTTTCTGGACCTTGTTCCGGCGTCCGCGCTTGTTCCCACTGGCAATCACGTTGGCAATCTACGGGTTTCATTTCCGTCAGGTTGCCGCCTTGCATGTCAATTGAGTGCGAAGGACCCAACTTATGGGTATAAAAATTATAAAACGTATCAACAGCTTTTGCCAATCTTAGCAATTAATCGAAATTGGAGACACGATGAAAACTCGAAAGTGGTATGTGCTCGCTTGTAGCCTAGCGTTATTCCTGGCGATTCTGTCCTGTGGTATATCCTATAATGTGGGACCTCAAGCAACCGCTCCCGTTGCCCCCGGAACAATGGTTGGTGAGACGATCACCGCATTGGCGGCTCAGGCTATAACCGCAACCGATACATTGACGCCTGTTTCACCTCCAACGAATACAAGCACGTCCAGTGTGATAGCGACAGCGAAAAGTCCGGTTGTTATTAATGATACGCTATGCTGGCTTGGCCCAGGTCCGGGTTACGTTGTATCGAGTTCCATCCTGACCGGCACAAATGTGGTCCTGCTTGGCAAGGGAAGCATTCCAGGTTGGTGGATCGTCAATGATCCCATTTACCACGATCCGTGTTGGATTTACCAGCAGGATCTGCAAATAGATCCCAACTACGATTTGTCCAACTTGCAGACTTTCTATCCGCCCTCTACGCCTACTCCAACCCTTATACCGACTCTGACACCAACCATCGTGCCGACTCTAATACCAACTCTCATACCGACCCTGATACCCACCTCTGTTTTCACGCCAGTGCCAACATCCTGATGCCAGCGATATTTTCAATGTCTTGCAAAGCATGAGCTGAACCAACCCATTTACTTCCAGCCTGATCCGTCTGCTCAAGACGGATCAGGCTGGTAACAGAATCTCCCGCCAAGTGGCGGAGAATAGCAAAGAGTTGGATAACTAATAAGAAGACGGATAAAACGGTGTCGAATGGACTTTAAGGATTATTACGAAATATTAGGTGTACCGCCGAATGCCGATAAGAAGGTCATTCAACAAACCTTTCGTCAACTGGCACGCAAGGTGCACCCAGATGTAAACCCGGGTAATAAAGATGCGGAAGAACAATTCAAGGCGATCAACGAGGCATACCAAGTTCTATCGGACGCCAAACAACGCAAGAAGTATGACGAGTTGCGGGCCCAATACCAGCAATGGCAGCGGACCGGCGGTCGTCAACAGGATTTTGACTGGCAAAACTGGTCGGCTCAACCTAACCAAGGCGCGCACGTCCAATACGCCAGTCCAGAAGATCTCGAAGACCTCTTCGGAAACGATTCACCTTATTCCGATTTCTTCACCAATATCTTTGGCCAGGCGCGCAAGGGTGGCAGAGGTACTTCTTCCAGCCCGCGCCGTGGGCGGGATGTCGAGTATGAAGTCGATCTGACCCTGGAAGAGGCTTTTCATGGCGCAGAGCGCCTGTTGGAAATAGATGGGCGCCACATCAAAGCTGGTATTCCAGCGGGTGTGCGCACCGGATCGCGAGTTCGCCTTGCAGGGCAGGCGGAGCCAGGCCAAAACGGCGGTCCGTCTGGAGATTTGTATTTGATCATTCAGATCCTCCCCAACGACACATTCGAGCGCGAAGGGGATGATTTGCACATGGACGTGCCGCTTGATATCTTTACCGCCGTTGCAGGAGGCGAAGTCCGCATCCCTACAATGGAACGGCCACTGACTCTCACAATCCCGACCCGCACAAACGCCAATCAAAATTTTCGCATACGCGGCAAAGGCATGCCCCATCTGGGTGACCCCGACAAACGCGGCGACTTGTTTGCTTGCGTCAAACTGGTATTGCCTGACTCGCTGACCGATCAGGAAGTGGATAGCATCCGCACATTGGCTTCTGCAAGGCAAAAACTTTCCTAAACATATTCCAAATGAGGTTTCCTATGATTCCCGAAAACACATCCAGAAAAAATTATTGGTATGGCCAATATGAAGGTTACGAGTTGCGCAGCCAGCGCCGCCTGCAAAACGATCTTGGAATTGATGAAGCTGCGACTGAAACAATCCTGCACTTGCGCAGCCAGGTCATTGAATTACAGTCTCATATTCGTCAGTTGGAAGCCGAACTGACCGCTCACCAAGCCAGTCAGCAATTGCGTCTGGCTCGTTACCGCGAAGTTTATTACGAAGCCACTTGGATCGAATTGGAAATTCAGGAATGATATTACGGAGAGTTCCATGAACCTCGAAAAGTATACACAAAAATCCCAAGAAGCAATACTTGCTGCCCAGCAACTAGCGCAGGAGTATCAGAATCAGGTTGTAGAACCGATCCACTTGCTGTTGGCGCTCGTTCAACAAGAGGATGGGATCGTCCCAGCCATCATCACCAAAGTATCCGGCGGGACGCAGGCCATTCAACAAGAATTGAGTAACGAGTTTGATAAAATGCCAAAGGTCCAAGGTGCCAACCTGGATGTGAGCCTATCGAGTCAGACCGGGGATGTTCTGGCCGGTGCCGAACGCTATGCCAAAGGCATGCAGGACGATTATGTCTCCACCGAGCATTTGCTGTTAGGTTTGGCAGACAGCAGCGAGGGCAAACGCTTGGTTCAGTTTGGTCTAACTAAAGACGCTATTCTATCTGCATTGAAGCAGGTGCGCGGTTCCCAACGCGTTACCTCGCAGAATCCTGAAGGAACCTTCCAGTCGCTGGA
>Ga0224535_1000608_pt1 | contig 10201 bp, 17 predicted proteins | sample 714E13034metaG_FD_179898 | JGI IMG/M metagenome (GOLD analysis project Ga0224535, IMG submission 179898) | Peat soil microbial communities from Stordalen Mire, Sweden - 717 E1 30-34 | ecosystem: Environmental > Terrestrial > Soil > Wetlands > Peat | place: Sweden: Norrbotten County, Stordalen... | reverse complement strand
AAAGTTTCAAAGGATCGTGATTAAGTTAAAGGAACAAAGCGAAGGGTCTAGGAACAGACCTATTAAAAATAAAAAGTTTCTGACGTTGTCAGGAAGCCCAAGACCTTAAGGTCTTGGGTAGTTCACATGTCTGTGTCCAAAACTTGAACCCATAATCTCACAACAAATAATGATCGCGTTTAAAACTTCGCATGAAAACAAACAATCATTTATTAAGGAATGGCAGGTATTTGAATGTCAGACCCGATCGTTGTTTGAGGAAATAATACTTGAAAATGTGTGATACAGATGATGTTTTCACAATCTGTAATTTCAAAACTTTATTATTAGCGCTTGATAAAGAAATTTTTGAAGGTAGAGGTGATGATGTTGAAGCCGACAGATTAAGAGAGATTTGGGAAGATTGTTATTGCTCTCCTAATGGAGGTGGCAGTTTCGATCAATTCCTACCTTTCTTCTGTGATTTGAGTGCCATTTGCAAACAACACCCCGCAATAGCTGAGCCTGAAGTTAATGCTTTTATGGAACAACATATCTTGATATGAAGGGGTGGTGTTCATGCATTCTCACTATCAAAGTATCCGTGAAAGGTAGGTAGAAGATGGCTGGTAAAAGAGCGACGTGGTGTGGCGACATTCAGATTGGGTTGATTGCGGTGCCGGTTAAGGTTTATACCGCGACAACAGATCTTGACCCGCAATTTAATCAACTTCATAATAAGTGTAATCATCGCATTAACAAAGTTAATCGTTGCAATGTTTGCAAGGAAGACGTTCCGAATCAAGATATCGTGAAGGGGTATGAGGATTCGAAAGATCATTATGTTCCGTTTACGAAAGAAGAGTTGTTGAAATTGGAAGATGAAACTTCCAATGAAACGATGGAAGTTACATCTTTTGTAGACCCCAATACCATGGACATCAATCTCTGGTATAAGAGTTATTGGGTGAGTGGTGGGGGCAAGACTTCAAAGAGTTTTGTGATGCTTCATAAAGCCATGAGTGAAATGGGGCTTGGGGCTTTGTGTAAGGTGAAGTTGCGATCGAAGATGCGATGGGGACTTTTGCAACCTGTAAATAATCTTTTCTCATTGGCGCTTTTGAGATTTGGTGATGAGATTGTAGCTCAATCCGAAATCCAACAAGAACGAAATGGACAAGCTCCTTCCGATCGTGAGGTTGCATTGACCAAACGACTAATCGGTCAAATGGTATCAACTTTTGATGTTAGCGATTACAAAAACACATACCGAACGCGTGTGGATGAAGTTGCTAAAACTAAAGCGGATGTTCAACCACATATTGTTATTGAAACGGATCTTTGTGGGCTTTTGGAAAAAAGCCTGCAATAACTTTCAAAATAATTGAAAAGAGCCTGCAACTGCGGGCTTCTTTGTTTTAATTCCCGTCAAAATAAGGTAATTATGAGCGTTGTTAAGGTTCCAGTAGAAAAAAATGATCTTACGATGAATATGGATGGATCTCCAAATCGTTTGGCTATACATGCCATGATTGATGCTTATATGGAAGGCGCTGATTTTAAAAAGCAATGGCAAACCCTATCAAAAAGAAAGATTGTTTTTCAACAAGATAATAATTTCACGTTCTTTGAGGATAAGGAAGAGGATGTTCGTGCTCTAATAAATTCTTTTTACAATAAAGGATATATTAAAACAAATGATTTGTTGTTTATGATTAAAAAAATGGTTCCAGGCATGAAAATGTATCATATATCGAAATGGATTAAAGCGAATATTGGTGAAATATTTGCATCTAAACGTGGAAGAGGATATGGTTTGAAATTGATTGGACGAGTATGATTGCGTATACTGTAGGAAATACTAAGATTTTTGATAATTATTTGGATAAATCCGCACCTTTCTTATTAAAGCCGGGTGCCTGTATTTGTCGTGCTTATGTCGTTGTTTTCAAATTCAGGAAAACATTTGTCAATAGTAAAGAGCTTTCGATATATGAAATTGAAATAGATTCTTGGGAACATACAAAAGAATCTAATGGAAATACATACAATACCGTAGAGTGCATGGTGTTGCAAAAATATAGCATTTAAATATGCTTAGAAAATATTCCCAACATATTATGGGGTTGGTAGATGATTGGGTTTATGCGAAAACAACTCCCGATCAGCTTCTATCTATTTCGCAAGAGGGTTTGGTTCCAAACACTTATGGCAAATCTATTGTCGATGAAAATGAATACCCTGTATCCTTAGCCGAATATAAATTGTTGTTACGAGAAAAAATAGCAACTGCAGAATCTGTTTTTGGCAATGAATCTGATGATTCTGAGTTTGAAAAGAAAATAGCTGAAACTATATCAAAACTACCTAAACAAGATCTTATACCTAAAACTATAGTTTATGACAGAAAGCCATATGTTTCTTATGCGGAAGTTCTATTGAGATTTCCAAAACATTTAACAGAAACAAACTCTTATACCACAAATACAATTTCTCCATTATTTCTCCAGATATGGGATCGAGATCATTGGCGAGAAATTAATCCATAGCCGGGCTTGACTTTTGTTTTGTGGCGATTACGTGACAAAAACGGTGTAGCTGGCTTGCAATTTTATTCCCACGTCCCACACTTAATCTGTTCCAGTCACGTTCGTTCATAGTGATAGCAACTGCGATCGTTCTGATAGGGGGACACGACCATAAAAGGGTGATATTACGGCGGTTTTAGGTTGGCATGGGACTGGCATAGAAGCAATACGGCAATAAGAAAATCACCATGCATTAGCCAGTGACAGACGGTGGTATGAGCGTGAGAGTGGGGATATTTTTATTTTTTCTAATATTTACATCATTTGTTTTCATTAAAGTTTATTTTGTGAGACAAGAGATTATTGAATTAAAGAATAGATAAATCTTTACAAGGTATTTGAAGGATATTAATAATTAGTATTCTTCCAACGCCCCAGGAAAGGTTTTTAGCACGATGCAAATTGAAACCTAGTTTGAAAGGCACGGAAAAGGAAAAAACAATGAATAACACAAATGAATCTGAGTTTGAAAATACGAATTATGTCGAGTTGTGGAAAAAGTCTTTGCTAAGTCCAAAGACTGTTTCTGGAGAAGTCGAAGGGCAATCAAGAAATGGTGACTTCGCATTCATCAATATTGGAGATGAGTGTCCGATTCTGCTATTGCAAGGATCTACAGTATTTTTGCACATGAAAAATGTTGCCTGCAATTGCCGACACATCAATCCCAAAAATGTGATTGCGAATGGTAAAACTGTTTTCATTCCAGAATATTTCCATAACGGCAAAGGCTATCAGGCACAACATATCTATTGTGATAAGTGCTGGACTTACAATAAAAATAAGCTTTCCAGACAAGAAAAGAAAGATCATGTCCTATCAAATATATTGCGTGAGCTGACTCCGCAAGCACGTAAGGATCGCATGAATCGTTTTCTTGCAGCTACAATCACATATGGTGAGTCTATCCTTAAACAACCGATTATGAAAAATACGATGCCAGGTCTCCGAAAAACAGAAACTAAAAATGTTTTGGCAAGGAAATCCGCATAATCGAATCAAAACCTAACTCTAAAGCCAAGAGAAATCTTGGCTTTTTCTATTTTAATGGTATTTCATTAGGAGATCTGATGGATACCGTAAATGGAATTGATTTCTTGGAATCGAAATGCAAAGTAATTATTGATGATGTTTTTGAGTTCCAAGATAATGGACTCAAGGGTTTCGAAGTTCATTTCCGTTTTTATACCTCCGATGTCGAGAGAGTCATTGAACTCATACCCGCATCCAAAACAGATGAGCCAAAAAGTGTTACAGAGGAAGCGGAATTTATTTCAGATGGTCTCGCTAAAGCTATCAAGACTTTGAAACAAACACAGATGAATTGATTGGCACAGATATTGATTCCGAATTCTTATGATGTTGGCATAGATATTGACGGCATGTATTCGTTAGTGTCGTCAAAGAAAAACATAAGAAAGTGTGATTGTGTTCTTGACAATGGGTTTTGGTTCGTTATAGTGATTGAACAAACCAGCGCCGCAAAGCGCATAGCAAAGGACTGAAAGCCATGACCGATACCGTCGTTACCACAACCCCCGAAACCACAACCACAAAGCGTAAGCGAAATCAGAACCCACGTTTCGTCATCACCCACGCCTATCTTCGAGATGGCGAGATCGATGAAGCCAAGGTCGCTGAGGCTGCTATCGCCGTTGCCAAGGCGAACAAGGACAAGATTATTGTCCCTGAAGCCAAGGCGAAGACTCCACGTAAACCACGATCGGATAAGGCAAGCACCGATCTCTCTTTCTTTGGAGACAAAGCCGAGGATGTTCGTGTTATTCTTAACGCGAAACTCTTTGAGATTTCGTTGAAGCGTTTGGATCTCGCGTTTATGCTTCACGGTGTGAGCGGAAAAGATTTCTCCTCAATCGTTAACTGGATTGAGAAAAATAAGAAAAGCGAAAACCCATATTTCAAGACCACCACAGGTATTGAGGGCGGACATACGCTCATCCAAGTAATCGCTCCACGCAAGTAAAAACTTGTTGACACATACACAAACAGCTGCTATTGTCTCGGAACTCTGAGCAATGGCTGACAAAGCCGCAAACTCTGCGGCTTTTTGTTTTAAATCTTGGTGATAAAATGCTGAATACGATCGTTTTAAAGAATATTAAAAAAGTTTATTATCATGGAAAATGCCCAGATTGCCCAGATGGTTTGGCTTCCGCGATTATTATTTCTGCGGCACTTCAAAATCCTAAAATCCAATACATTCCCTTGTTTTATAACAGTCACTTCTACAAAAACCTAAATCCAGAACTTTACACTCTTTTTTGCGATATCACCCCACACAAAGATACCGCAGCATTATGGGTTCCATATAATCCGATTGTTTTAGATCACCACGCCACGCAAAAAGAAATCGTGGAATCATTTAAATATGGAATCTATAAGACAAACTCAGCGCATTCTGGAGCAAGACTTGCATTTGAGGAAGTTTATTGCCAGACAAAGAAAAACAGCTTCTTTAATAATTTTTACGATCAGTTTTCAAATCTGGCTATGATCGCAGACACTTGGAAAAAAATGGACCGTGAGTTTGATAAATCAAGATATCAGGCTCACGGTCTTTCTTTTTATGGGGCAGATCTTCTTTTAAATCAAACCGAACAAAGTTTTACAGAACTTTATCCTGAACTTTTGAAAGTTGGAGAGATAAGTTTTAATAATGTGATGGGAGGTGTTAGAGAAAAGGCGGATCGGATTAAATATTCATATCATACGATCCGAGCTAAATCCGGACATTATGAACCTATTCGAATTGCGTTGTGTAATTCCGCCAAGAATGTTTCGGAATTGGGGGATTATGTTAGAGATAATGAGAATGTGGATTTGTTTGTGGCTTGGTTTTTGGAAACGGTGGATGATAAGACCGTAGTTGAAATAGGGTTGCGATCGAATAATAGAATTTCTTGTGCCGAGCTTGCAAAACAACTTAATGGTGGTGGACATTTTAATGCCGCAGGTTGTCGTATTGAAGGCGCAGAATTTCTATCGCAAACGAATATATTGAAGAAAATAGTAGATGCTATTAATGTGTCTTTAGCTATCGTTTGACCATGCATTGGCGAGGTATCGTCAGCCTTATGCAGAAAAAGATCGAGGAGTTCAATGTTCAAAGCCAAGTCATAACTGAGATGTTGCCGATTTTGCAATCGCAGTTCTCGGTTATGATTGAAGATAATAAGAAATACGTGAAAATAATTGGAGGCAATAAAGAAAGTATAAATTACGACGAGTTTATGGGAGAGGATTCGGATATTAAGATCAGGATGAATCGTAAAAACGATGACTCTTACTCTTTTACCAGATCTTCCATTTTCTGTTTCACGCCAAAAGCAAAGAGATTTTTGGCTCAAAAGACACTGAATTAAGATAAGTTAAAGTAGGAGCGCATATGGTTACAACCCCATCCAAAAGCAGTTCTCTGGTTCTTATGGACAAAGAAAATCTTCAGATTAAGATCTGGGAGGGTGAGTCAAAATTTTCAATACGCATAGATTCAACCCTATGTCTTGTCGTGACCACAAATTCTAAAACCTATCAAAGACATCTAAAAAAAGACATTAATTTTGAAGAACTTATTAAAGCAATCTCTGCAGAAGTGTACGTCTTTGCAAAACTCCTCTATTATAACGTTGAAACCATCGTAAGAGAATTCATCCTATCCTCCCAAGAAGAAATTACGTTTTTGTTTAAAAATAAGCGCTTACAGCAAAGGTAGCATAATTGAAAATCGCTCCTTCTTTTAGGAGGGAGCGTGGATTGAAACTGATTAAATCGGATATATTAGGTGTATGGATTCAGAAATTAAAGTTGACGATAAAGAAATTGAACAGTTGTTTCTCCCCATTCAAAAGCGCTATCTTGATCGCCGTCAAGAAATTCTTAATCAGGCATTAGAAAATCCAGATCTGGATATTGAAGTTCTAATTCGTGATTGCGAAGATGATTTTGCAAAAGAAATTCAAGAAGCTTTTGAAGGGTATGTGCAGAGGATGGGAGAGAAACATGGAATTCCACAATCGGAAATAGATAAAGCGATTGCAGATAATATGCCAGGAATTTCAAGAATTCAATGGTCGTTTATTGTGCCGTTGATACTATTCCTGGTTCTGGTATTTGCAATTTTGATTTGGAAGCTACCTTTTGTGGCAGCCGTAATAGCCGTGGCTTTTGTTGCAATTTTAGGGAGAAACAGCAATGAACAATAAAGAGTTGTCGAAATTGATTGATCTTGTAGATGCTTATGATGACGCCTACTATAATAAAGATGAACCGATTGTTGATGATTTGAATTACGATCAAATTAAATCGAATTTGTTTAAGGCTGTAGAAGAATTTAAACCCAAAACAAAAGCCGATGAAAAAGTTAGAGATAGAGCAAATGAAGCCTTAACTCGGGTGGGCGCTCCACCTCCATCAGATAGTAAATGGGAAAAAGTAGTCCACGAAGTCCCCATGCAATCTTTAAATAAAGCGCATACGCCTGCAGATCTTGAAACATGGGCAAGAGATTGTGGAGCAATCAAAACATAAAACAATCAATAATCTCCTATTATGGTAACGGAACAATAGGAGAATCAATGCGTGGCAAAAAATTACCAGAACCAACAAAAGATGAAGTTTTAAAAGTAAAATCATTGTATGCACTTGGATTAAATAGAATTGAGGTTGCACAAAAATCAGGAATGTGCGAATGGGCTGTTAGAAAAATATTAAAAAATGAATTTAGACAAGAGCCAAAAGATTGGAAACATTTTTCAGCAGAAAAAAGAGAAGAAAAGTTATCTAACGAACAATTACAATGTTTTCTTGGAACTTTACTTGGAGATGCATCTTTGATATATAGACGAGAATTGTATGAGTATCAGACTTCGCATTGTTTAGAACAAAAAGAATACTTAGAACATATAGCCAATGTTTTAAATAGAAAACCACACGAATATATAAAATGTGAAAATAGTTTTTCGCCAGGAAAATTATATTATCGTGTGGGTTATAATAACAAAACGACGCTTGAAAAAATAGCAAAAATTACAACAGTCAATTACAAAAAATCAGTTACAGAAAAATGGGTTGATGCTATTGATGCAATAGGAATTGCATATTGGTTTATGGACGATGGTTCAAGTTCTTGGTACAGAAAAACAAAAAATCACACTTGGCGTTCAATAGTTAGATTTTCAACATTATCATTTAATGAGTATGAATTAAAATTACTTCAATACAAGCTTGAAAAATATAATATAGGATCTTATTTTATAAAATGTTCTGATAAAAAAATAAAAAACTATGAAAATAGGTATGAAATTATAATAAAAGAAAAAAGTATTAATATTTTTTTCGATATGATAGAGCCGTATATTGTGAAATGTATGAAATATAAAATAAAAAGAAACCCGGTACGACAAAAAAAGGAAAATCAATGATGCTATTTTTAGTTACTGAAAAACTTGATGGTATTTCTGTTTCATTAAAATATGAAGATGGTTTTATGATTCGGGCATTATCTCGTGGAAACGGTTCTGAAGGCGAAAACATTACATCAAATGTTAGGCGCATGCGGGATGTTCCACTAAATATTCCTGGATTTACGGGACATGTTCGTGGTGAGATTGTTATTCGAAAATCAAATGCCGAACATTTTCCAGGTGCCAAGAGTTTAAGAAGCGTTGCTTCTGGAACAGCCAAACGATTTGATGGAAAAAATTGTGAGAACCTTTCCGTAATTGCTTATCAAACAGATAAGCCATTCGATACAGAAAAAGAATTATTTGATTGGCTTGGAAGCGTCGGTTTCAAAACACCTTGGTATGAAGTTTCAACGATTGCAGGTGTTATTGAAACTTGGGAACGCTATATGGAAAAAACACGAGCAACCCTTGATTATGTCATCGATGGTCTTGTAGTTAAGGTAAACTCCATTACAGATCAATTGTCTCTTGGTATTTTGAATAAAAGACCTAAGGGCGCCATCGCATTTAAGTTTGATGCATTAGAAGCTACAACCACACTTACGGATTTGCCTTGGCAAGTCGGAGATACAGGTCGTGTTACACCTGTGGCTATTGTTGACACCGTTGAAATTGGTGGAGTTAATGTTTCGCGTGCAACCCTTCATAACGCCACCATTGTTAATAAATTGAAGCTATGGATCGGTTGTAAGGTGGTGTTGACGCGTCGTGGCGATGTGATTCCGTATTTAGAGAAAAATATGGAGCCACGGGATAATTGTCTTACGGCTCCAGAGTGTTGTCCAGAATGTAATTCAAAGCTGGTTATGACTGGCAAATATCTCAATTGCCTGAATAAGCAATGTCCCCCAAGAATCATTGGACGTTTGAATAAATGGGTCGGCGAGCTTAATATTTTGGAGTGGGGCGAAAAGGTTTTGACAAAACTGGTGGAAGCTGGTCTTGTAAAAGATGTTGGGGATCTTTATCGATTGACAGCTGAGGATATTACAGGTTGTGATCGTATGGGCGAGAAGTCTGCAACAAATCTTATTTCGGAGTTAGATAAGTTCCGAGAGATTTCGTTGGAGAATTTTTTGGGTGGGCTTACGATTCCGAATGTTGCGACATCGACGGTTAAGCAAGTAATTGATGTTGGATATAAGACGTTGGATGAGTTTTATGGCTTGACACCTGAGCGTGTTTCTCATATCCCTGGATTCGGACAGATTCGAGCCCAAGCTTTATGTCAAGGTCTTATTGAAAACAGGGATCGGATTAATGATATCTTGGCGGCTGGAGTTAAGATTAGGGCAAAAATTGTCGGTAATCTCACGGGAAAGAAGTTTGTGTTTACTGGAGCTTCTTCTTTACCGCGCAAGGAATTAGTGAAGATGGTATTGGATAAAGGTGGAGAAGTTAAGGATTCAGTATCAAAAGGTGTTGATTTTCTCGTTCTTGCAGACTCAAACTCCACTTCTTCTAAGGCGTTGGCTGCGAAAAAATTAGGCACGCAAATTTTAGGTGAGTCAGAATTTATGGATATGGTGAAATGATGTTTGAAAATTATATTGGGAAATATATCTCTGTGTTAGATACTAAAATAAAAACGCAAATACCAGATTGTCTTGGATTTACAGTTGCGCATATCTATTCTGAAAATATAGAAGATAGTATATTGTCTGATCTTAAGGCAATTGCTATTTCTAAGGGTTTAAAATTGTATCTTAAGACGGCGGATATGCCTGATAAACCCAATCAATTGGTTGTTATTTTTGAAAAATCATGGGATCATGGCACAAAATATAAAATCAAAAAGATATATACAAACTCATAAGGTGGAACATGTGCGTTAATTTCATAACTGCTAAAGATATTCGTAGGATGATTTTATTGAAAGCTGGAAAGCTTTTGATACTTAGTGTAGGTTGTGTAGTTTATCCTTTTGTTTATATTTTTAAACGAAAATGAATCAAAACGATTCTACATTAAAATATATGTGTTCTGATTATTGGTGTGGGTATGAACTCACAAACTTATATTTTAACCTAAAAACAGCAGAAGTCCCCTACCTTTAGGTGGGGGATGAATGCTGATGTTGTTATATCGAATTAAGAGGAAAATTGTTAACCTATCAATTTAGGATATACCCAAATCAAATACAGATTT
>Ga0224535_1000603_pt1 | contig 10270 bp, 17 predicted proteins | sample 714E13034metaG_FD_179898 | JGI IMG/M metagenome (GOLD analysis project Ga0224535, IMG submission 179898) | Peat soil microbial communities from Stordalen Mire, Sweden - 717 E1 30-34 | ecosystem: Environmental > Terrestrial > Soil > Wetlands > Peat | place: Sweden: Norrbotten County, Stordalen... | reverse complement strand
GAGTGCGGCGTATTGGGCGGCGAGGGCGGAGATAAAATGGCAGGCCGACCGAATTAGGGAGATCGTTGAAAACCCATGGGGGAAAAAATGAACCGACACCTTAAGCCTCGTTTGGCAACAGTCGAGGAACTAATCCAGACGCTCGTAGTTGACTGTCAGGTCCAACTTACGATTGATTTGTTCGGAGGAGAAATTTCTTGTGATGGAGTTTGGACCCCCGAAAACTGTAAATGCACCATAAAAAAAGAGTTTCACGTGATCGGGAAAACGGTTAGTGACGCATTGCAGAAAGCCATCAAGGAGGTTAGTGAATGAATGAGAACAACGGACCGTTGCCTTGTCCATTTTGTGGAGGTCCAGCCTACGGAGAGGCTGATGATAGAACCAAACGCGAGACGTATGTTCCGGCATTAGCTTGTCCCGGCCACGGGGGTCCAGAATGTCCACCAAAGGAGCTTTTGAAATGACCGGACCATGCGACATGTGTAAAAGTGTTGGGCCGTTGAATCGTCGGGGTGAGTATTCATTGTGCGACGAATGCACCCAAGACTACGATACAGAAGACGGACCGGAGGACGACGAATGAGAAAACCACTTGGTCGTCTTTTCAAGGACGGCAATATGTGGTGCGCTGTTTTTGATGACTTCATAAATCCACAAGAGAGCAAACAGGGTTTCGGTGAAAAAAAGGACGACGCAATAGCCGAATTGCTGAAAGATTGACCCCGCTAGACGGGCAAGGAGGATGGGGATGACCACGAACGCCCAAAAGTGCTGTGAGAATTGCTTTTTCTTCGCCAACAGTTTAAACCTTCCTCTTTGCACTAGATTCTCGGAACCCACACTTCCTAACATATCGTGCGCTAAGTGGAAACCGGGAAAAGATTTTGTAGTTTTCCCGAACGATACTTGCCCAGATTATGTACGGCTTCCTAAAATTTAACCCCGCCACAGCGGGAATGGACGTATACAAACGATACTCGGTTTATTTACGGGTATCGTTTTTTTATTCTTTAAACCACCTTCTGCGCGACGATCCTTCCACTCTCCTAACCTGCTGATCGAATCCAATATTGTGCATGATCTGGCCGATTCTCTTTTGAATAATTCCGTTCATTTTGTCTATGGTAATATTTAAGGCGCCATCGGCTATCTCTGAAGTGGTCAATCCGTACTCATCTCTATATCTTTCGCTAACCATTTTACTAATGGCTTCTTCCCATTCGTCATGTATCGTTCTTAAGTCTTGTTCTGCTTTAGTTTCTTCCAACGGAACATTAAACCACTTTTCACCAGACTTGTATCTTTTGACCGCTTCCGCAAACAATTGATCCCGATCTTTTTTCAAATCTTCAACATTTATTCTTGAAACCCTTATAGGCCAAAACCTTCTATTGCCTGTTGTATCCTTAAAATAATGCTTTTCATTGGTGGTTCCCGCAAATATACATTGGCGTGGATGCTCGGAAGCGTGTCTTCCATATTTTTCCCTATAACGATCCGATTGAGTGGTAAGCATGGCTTTAATTTTAGTTGCTTCGGCCTTTCCAAATGATTCCATTTCTGCAATTTCGGCAATCATTTTTCCTTGAAACACTTCATAGAAATCATTAGACATGACTGATTCGGTTAAAGATACATACCATTTTCCTCCAATGATTCTTAACGACATGGTTTTAAATGTTTCTTGTTTTCCTTCAAGAATTACCATGTTATCAACTTTACATCCTGGGTCAAAGATTCGAGCAACCATTGAAATCCAGAAATTCTTGCTTATCGCTTGGGCATAATATCCGCGTTTGCATCCAAAATAATCAGCAAAGAAACCATCGAGGCGTTCGTTCCCATCCCACACAAGTGATTCCATCCAGTCTTTCGGTTCATTTCTGGAGTTTTTGTGAGCATAAATATAAATCGCTTGAAACGCCATCTCAGTCGAAAACTTTGTTATCCCCAGGCGTCGCTGTAATTCCAAAACTATTTTATATGTGTCAAGGTCGGACCATTCTTCGGGTTCTCCGTACAAAGACGTGAAAACCTTATTGTGAAATTCATCCCACCATATTTTCCCTTCAAAAGACTTGTCACCGTCCAATACGCGAAGCCCGTTGTCCAGGTTAGCAAACGGCACTCCGTGACCGTTTCTGGAAATACTTAGCTCATCCCAAATGACGTTTAAAGAAACCGTAGGCTTGAGTTCGTCAATCGGTTCTGATACATAAGTTGTAATTAATGGACTTGCCCATTCAACAAAATTTTCATAAGTCATGCCTTCGTTTAAAGCGTCTGCGGCGTCCCATTTTGATGGTTTGTCTTTGGGATTAAGTATTTTAATGTCTTCGCAATCTCTAGATAAAATACCGGCAATGTCTTGGGCGGCTTTTTTACCCGGTTCATCAGCGTCGGGCCAAATCAGAATTTTTCGCCCTTTTAGAACGGACCAATCGTTCTTATAAACGCTGTTTGCTCCATGACTCCATGTGGTAACGAGACACGTTGACCCCATTATTTTACGGCAAGCGTCTGCGGATTTTTCGCCTTCGACCACAACCACGGATGCAGTTGGATTTAAGGACAGGATGTCTAACCCGTATAGCGGTCGTGGCTCTGGATAAGCTTTGGCTGTCCACTTTCCATCAACCAAGTGGTATGGAGTGTATTGCTTTCCCTGAGCAGTTTCCCGGCGAGTCACGTAAAATAATGCGTTTCCATTCTTATCGTTATATTTCCAAAACAATCCTTTGGGTTTGAATTCTTGAATTTCTTGATGTTTTGAAGGCGATAACCTTTCTGCGGCTTCGCCCTGTTTAATATTGTGTATTGCGGCGTATAACGAAATCAAATCTCCACCGCGAACCTCTGAATTCGCATGATCCATCCATTGTCCAGTTTCAATGTTTACACATAGCGATTTACCGTTTCCACCTTTTAAATCAGAGCAAACGTATTCTTTTCCCTGAAATTTTCCTCCAGGAAGCCATTCGGGCAGTAAATTTCTTGAGTTAGACGCGAGTTCCCATGCAAGGGATTGAAAGTCTATTTTAGGCAAAGTTTATCCGATCAATCGAATTGTGTTTTCGATTTAAGCATGTACTACCGCTTGAGTTTAAATTTTTCGCATATGGCGTATTTTGGATTCCTGTGTCCAAACAAGAAACAAAAAAAGAATTTATGACGACGTTCTTTGTTAAACTGGCAATTTAAACATGTATAGTCGGAAGACGATTCTTGATATTTGAACCTCGCCTTCATCTCTCTTTGGGTAATCAATCGGTTGGGATCGGTTTCCACAATGTTGGTTTCTGTCTTCTCGAACAAATCAGGATTAGTTTTGACTATCATAATCCCTCCATTAGTTTTAATGAATCTTCAACGCTCCAAACAATCCCGCCTCGTCCGCCGTTATCGTTCACCATCTGAACGAATGAAGCCTGCTCAACTGTAGGTTTTCCGTTACCTTCTTTGACTTCGATAGCAAGGAATTTTCCGTTTTTAATTCCAATTAAATCAGACGATCCGACGCATAACCCGGAATGTAAAACTCGCGCATGGTGGATTAAAACGTCACCTGGAATCAATCGAACGGTTTCTTGTTTGTGTATGAACCTATAGTCGCCTATCCAAGCTTGAGCGACGTTGTTTCTAAATAAACGCGCTCCTTGTCTAGAGGCTTCTAGTTGAATAGTTCTCATTAGGTCGGGCTCGTTCATATAGCCGCCTTCCTTTGCCTAGCATTCCAAACGTGTCTGGCCCACGCCTTGGGATGGTTATATCCCCTCTGCTGTGCCACGGTAACGAGGTCTTCGTAAGTCTGCGCTGTAAATTGCGGAACTCTTACAACTCGCTCGACTTCTTTTAATTCTCCTTCAACTTCTCTCAACTTTTCAACAACGGCTTCAAACTTAAAACCACAGAACTTGCACACTCCAGACGGAACTTGAGCCGCAAAACATCTTGGACAAATTTTTACATGAACTTCTTGACTCGATTTTTTCTTGCCTACGTTTCCTTCTAAACTCCATTCTCTAACTTCGTCAGGCAATCCGTGACGCCTACAATTTCCAACATGGTCTAATATGATGGCGTAGTCTTTGCCTTCTGCTGGACGAAGGCACCTTCCAAGCATTTGCAGATACATGCTTAGGCTCTGAGTCGGCCTGAGCATTATTACCGCTTCAATTGCGGGACAATCGTATCCTTCGCCAAACAATTCAACGTTTGAAACGACCGATGTTTTCCCATCCTTGAAATCGTTCATCACACGATCACGAATTTCGGTTGGAGTTTCTCCGTCAACGTGTTCCGCTTTTACTCCAGCCGAGCGGAATTGTTCTACTATATGCTTCGAGTGTTCAATTGACGATGCAAAAACAACCGCGCGTTTACCACGGCACAACTTGAGGTATTCATTTATGGCGCTACCAGTAATGGTGGGCTTATCGACTCGTTCATTTGTCGCCTTACGATCAAAATCCCCCATCGTTGTGCGAATACCGGTCATGTCAACCGTTGAAGGAGCATATAGTTTGTAATCCGAAAGAAACCCGGCTTCAATCAACCAAGAAACGGTTGGACCTTTAACCATTGCCTGAAAATATTTTCCTAAACCCTTTCCATCCAGTCTTTGAGGCGTGGCCGTGAGTCCGATATGAAACGCTTCTGTAATTTGATTAAATATAAACTCCCAATTCTTGGCGGCTAGATGGTGACATTCATCATATATAATAAGACCAGGTTTTGACATATGTTCATAACGTCTCTTAAGACTTTGAATGGAGCATATTTGAACCGGAAAATGCGGTTCTTCCATAAATCCAGCAGACACGACTCCGCATGGAACTCCTACGTTAGAGAATGCCTTTAGGACTTGGCGTATAAGCTCCCTTCGATGCGTTATAAACCACACGCGATTTCCCAACGCAACGCTGGATTTAACCATGTATGAAGCCAACACCGTTTTTCCTGACCCCGTAGGGGATTCGAGTATCATGGAACGAACACCAGAACGCATGAGCGCCCTGGCCTCGTTGCTCATTTTTTCTTGGTATGGGCGGAGCATTTATTTGATGTCTTCCATTAGCATCTCAATCGTCACTCCCCACTTCATTTTGTTTGACGCGGATAATACTGATTTCCAGTTATGAGCAGGAATAACTCCCCTGGTTTTCCAATGATGTAAAACAGACCGCTCCACTCCAACGGCGCGAGCGGCTTTAGTCAAACCGCCAGATTTTTCAATAATACGTTCTGATGTGTTCATTTTGATTTCCTTTCAGATAAATATTATATCATTCGAAGGTTGACAAGTCTAATACAATCGGATACAATATTCAAACGTTGTCAATTCATCAAGGAGAACGAGCGTGAGCGAGATAATCAAGTCTAACCCAAAAATCACGTCTGGAAAAAGAAAAGAGCCGTTGACTATTATGTTGTATGGCGTTGCTGGTATCGGTAAAACGCAACTAGCTTCTGAATCCGAAAATCCAATTTTCATCGGAGAACGCGGAAATTTGCTTTTGGACGTTTCCCGCTTTGACGAAGAAAAAACATTTGCGGAGTTTGTCGAAGACATCAAATGGTTGATTGAAAATGAACACATTTACAAAACTCTTGTGATTGACACTCTTAGCTGGCTTGAGCCTTTAGTGTTCCAAGAAGTATGTTCTGAGCAAACAAAACCAGCCAAAGACATTTCAAAGGTGCCACACGGTGCCGGTTACATTTCGGCTTATACAAAGATGGAAAGCGTCACAAAGCTTTTGAATGATCTTAAAGATAAGAAAAAAATGAACGTTGTGATTATTGCTCATTCAAAAGTTAAGCCATTTAATGATCCCACTTCGATTGAACCATACGATAAATACGTTCCTTCGTTGAACGAAGCCATTTCCGCAATATGGGTCAAGTACGTCGATGCCCTCATCTTTATGAACTACGAAACGTTTGTAAAAGAGGGAGAACGACGGGCTTATGGAGACGCGCTTCGTATTGCTTACACCGAAGAACGTCCTTCATTCCAAGCTAAAAACCGTTACGGGTTGCCTTATCGAATTGCCATGCGCAAAGGGGAGGGATGGAAAACTCTAGTTGAAGCGATTGAAAAATCAGAACCAAACAGTCTGGAAGTGTTGCAACGAGCCGTTGCCGAATTGCGAAAGACAATTTCAGGGGAGCCTGAATTTTTGTCTAAGGTTGATAAGTCAATTGCCGATGCCGGTGTGGATTTGACTAAGTTGACGGCCATTCGCGACCGGATGGTTGCATTAACGGGAGGGTTAAAGTGAAAAAGTTAGATAAAAGAGACAAGGAAATCAAAGACTTGAAGATGGCTTTGTTGGTTAAAGATAGCCAATTGTTCAAACTTCGTAATGTAGAAGAAGAGCTTTCTAGGATTAAGGTTCTGTTAAGGCCTTATTCTATTAAAACTGCTAAAAATAGTTCGCCTTTTACAATTTCTGGTGTTGAATTAACCAGCGAAGGCGCATTGGCTGATGTTATTGATAGGTTGAACACTTCACTAACAAGATGCTCTGAATTGTCTTTTGTTTGCGATAAATACTACGAACTACTTAACACGGCTTTTACAGGAAAACGAGAAGGAGAAAAAGCATGAGAATCAAGCCCGGAACATACCCTGGTACGTTGACTGATTATGGAATCTCAGAAACCAAGGCCGGTGATCCTCAAGTGTTTCTGATATTCGACGTAAACGCAGGAGATCAAGGCAATTACAGTATGACTTGGTACGGGTTAATGAATACCGTTGCTAAGGAATCCGGAAAGAAAGCTCCAATCGAATACACGATCAAGACCATTCTTGATTGCGGATTCTCTGGTGAGTCTCCTGAGCTTCTTGCGGCTGGACCTGAGTCTAATTTGATGCCGTTGGGCATTGCAATGGATTTACGGGTCGAAGACAATACCTACGATGGTACTACAACCAGCAGAATCAGGTTTGTAAACGTTCCTGGTCAAGGTGGTGGACCTGGACGAGTAGGATATGAGGAGGTAACTAAGAAGGTAAGCGTTGATGCTATCCGCGCCGAATTGATTAAGCAACGCGCTAACCGTCCACATGTAGAAAAAAAACAAGATGTAGGGTGGTGAGTATGTACCAACTAATCGAGGTGGATCAAAACACACCCGCTTGGTTGGATTGGCGCAAGAACGGCATAGGGGCCTCAGACGCCCCCGCCGTTCTGGGCGTCAGCCCGTATACCAAGCCTCAAAAGCTTTGGGCAATCAAGGTTGGAATGGATGTAGATAAACCAGTAAACAAATACATCATGGATAAGGGCCATGATTTTGAAACCCGTATTCGAGCTAAATACGAGTTTGAATCAGAAGGTAATTGGCCTTCGGTTTGCATGCAATCGGTTGAATTTCCATACTTAAGGGCTTCGTTGGACGGATGGAACGGTAAAAATATCATCGAAATTAAGATGGTTGGAGCAAAGATGTTTGCTTCTGATGATATACCGCCTCACCATTACGCTCAATTTCAGCATCAAATGATGGTTTCTGATGCCGAAGACATGACCGAGATTTACGGTTTGATTGACGAGTTTAACGAACTCAAAGACAAGAAACGTCTCGTTGTTCGCGACGAAAAGTTTATTGATGCCATGTTTCACAAAGAAGTGGAGTTTTGGAAGATGGTTACGGATAAGGAGTGGAGATGATTGGCGGCATCGACGTTTCTCACTGGAACGGTAAAATTGATTGGCCGAAAGTAAAAACATCGTTTGCGTTTTGCAAGGCCACTCAAGGAATGGGTATGATTGACCACACGTTCCAGACGAATATTCAAGGTTGTAGAGATAACGGGATCGTTCCAGGAGCATATCATTTCTTAAATCCTACTCAAAACGGGCGAGATCAGGCAGACTTTTTTGCAGAATACGCAAAGCCCGATATGTTACTTGCTTTGGATTGCGAAGGAGACGGTTGGAACGCATTAACACCGCAAGAATGTGCTGACGAAATCGGTGTTTTTATGACATTCTGCAAGATTAACATTGGCAAGTATCCGTTATTGTACTTCTCGCCTTCGTTCGCAAATGACAGGTTGCGAAGGTTCCCGATCAAGCAGTATAATTGGTGGGTAGCTTGCTATGCTACAAAGATGCCTGCCGACTTTTCTACCGCGAAGTTCTGGCAATACACTGAATCTGGTGGATGCCCTGGAATTCAAGGCAAATGCGATCTGGATATGTTCTTTGGCGAACGAGAAGATTTACTAAAATTGTGAGCGAAAAATGAAACTCGGAAAACAACCAGTTCGGCATGACCCCCGAACCCTCAAACTTGCGAAGTACCTGCCACAGTTACCAACGCCCCCGCCCGTTTGCGATTGGGGCACGAAGGTAGCGTTTTGGAACATGCTGGCCAATGACTCGGTTGGGGACTGCACATGTGCCAGTGCCGGTCACATGCTCATGTCGTGGACCGCGAACGATGGCGTGGAGTTTGTCCCAACTGATTATCAAATATTGTGCGCATACTCGAACATAACCGGATATGACATAACCAATGGGTTAAACGACAACGGTGCGGTGGAACTGGACGTTCTGAAATACTGGCGCAACAAGGGAATCGCTGGTAAAAAGATTCTGGCATTCGTCAAGCTGGAAGAGAAAAGTTTCGACCACCTGAAAACGGCGGGCTATCTTTTCGGCGGCGTTTACATCGGCGTTTCGCTCCCCGTCGAGGCCCAGAATCAGAAAGTTTGGGACGTTACACCTGGAGAGGTTCCGGGCTCATGGGGTGGACACGCGGTCCCAGTTATCGGCTATAATTCCGTTGGGCCCGTAGTCGTGACATGGGGCGAGTCGAAACAGATGACGTGGGCGGCGTACCTCGCTTGGTGTGACGAAGCCTACGCCGTGTTGAGTGGAGATTGGACGGGGATTGATGGCATGGCGCCATGCGGTTTTGATTTTGCGCAGTTGGCGGTGGACTTGACAGAGTTGGACGGTGCGTCGTCGGTTGAGAAACCGGATTTGTGGGAAAGGATCAAGACGTGGCTGAAAGACCTTTTTCATTAACCTAGTAGGTTAAGACTTTTGGGAGGGATTATGAGCATCATTGAAAATTTGGCAAGCTTGGCAGTAAAAACCGCATGTCTTCCAATTTCAGTAGTTAAAGACGTTGGCAATGTCATTGAAGGTGACAATGTGGATGACACGGCGTCAAACGTCGAGTCGATATTGGACGACATTTTCGGATAGTAGGTGCATCAAAAAACTTAGGAGGAAGCAATGCAAAGTTTTATCACAAAGTGGCAGTTGTTTTGGGGTACTCCATTGGCTCAATGTTTTTTTAAGGTGGTCCGTGACAGTGCGTTGACGTATGCCGGGGCCAATCAATTCGTGCCGTCGAAGGCTTGGGCGGTCGGACTGGTGGTATTCGTTTTTTCGGCCATCATTCACGGCGCTCCCACCGATCAGGCCAAGCGGTCGGCACTTCGTTCGACACTCAAGGTTCTGTTCCTTTTTGCCTTCTGCTTCTCGATGATCGGGACGGCCTCGGCTTACGAGTGGAACATTCCAGCCAATCAGGTTCGTTTCTCTCAATCCACGTTGAAAAGTTTGGCGTTGAATAAAAAGCTGACGGCGGGAACGAGTGAGACGGACATTATCACGGCCCCGACCGCCGCGCTTGCTTGCGGGACGGTTAAATCCTCATACGGGTTTAGTTTCTCGTATGCGGTGCTGGTCGGAAAAATTTCATACGTGAACGACACAACCAGCAACTACTCAAATTATTTCGGGTTGGGTGTTTCGGGTTACGCCGACTTGGGAAATTTTATGACGACCGATTACAGCATAAAGGACACATTTAAAGGCGGATTCAACGCGATCCTTCCCGAAATGTGCGGCGTCACTCCGGGTGTGTCCGAGGTTTGGGCCTACAAGCAAAAACCTACTTTTCTCGTAACGGCAAACGTTCCGTTGGGATCGACTCACAAAGTTTGCAAGGTTCATTGATTCGTTATTCGTTCGGCGGGGTGGGTCAAACCATCCCGCCTTTTTTATTTAAGCATATAATCCAGTAGACGTTACCAGCCATCCCTTATATAGAGAAGTTCCAGCTGGAGTGTTAATAAATCTAATCATGGCCCATCCATTTTCTGGGATAACAACATCAGATGGAATGTTAAATCTATTAATCGCCAATGATTCGGTGTTTTTAGATTTCAAAGTTATGGTTCCCCCTATCACATTAAACAATAGCAAATCTGTATCTATTGTTCTGCTTTCGGAGT
>Ga0224535_1000602_pt1 | contig 10273 bp, 6 predicted proteins | sample 714E13034metaG_FD_179898 | JGI IMG/M metagenome (GOLD analysis project Ga0224535, IMG submission 179898) | Peat soil microbial communities from Stordalen Mire, Sweden - 717 E1 30-34 | ecosystem: Environmental > Terrestrial > Soil > Wetlands > Peat | place: Sweden: Norrbotten County, Stordalen... | reverse complement strand
ACTTCAGGTTGCCGCTGCTACTTGGTTGCCTTCTTCGCAGGGGCCTTTTTCTTCGCAGGAGCCTTCTTGGCAACTGCCTTCTTCGCCGGAGCCTTCTTGGCAACTACTTTCTTTGCTGCCTTCTTGGCGGGCGCCTTCTTTGCTGCTTTCTTAACGGCCAATTTATTACCTCGTTTTGTGATTTTTCTGGCACTCTTACCGGCAGCAGCCTTCTTGGCTACAGCCTTTCCGCCCTTCGCGCCAGTACTGCCTTTTCTTGCGGCGGACTTCTTTGCGGCCTTTTTGGCCACAACCTTTTTCGCAGCTGCTTTTTTGGCGACAGCTTTCTTGGCCGGAGCCTTCTTTGCCGGGGCCTTCTTTGCTGGAGCCTTCTTGGCAGCCTTCTTTGCGGGAGACTTTTTCTTCGCGGCCTTTTTAACGGCCGGTTTCACTGCGGGTTTTTCCACGAACACGATCACTGACTCTTCAGCCACAACCTCGTCGTCGTCCGAGGAGGTGAGCACAGTGGAGGTTTCAACTTCTTCATCCTCTTCGAAGTCGTCGTGACCAGACTCGAACGCAGCCGGCTTGGCATCTACTTCGCCGTCGCTCATTGCGTACATCCTGAACACTTCTTCCATCCTATTGCCTCCAGCGGCTTGCCGCTGCATCAAATTGCATGTTTCAAATTCACGCTGCGGTTAGAACCGTACTCCGCTCGCGAAAGTATTCTAGCAATAGCTTGCGCGCAAACACAAGCAGTTGACAAGCACGAAATGCAATTTTGAGAAAAATTATTTTGCGGCGTGAGGCCGGGAAGCCGCCGTGCGTTTCTGCGCCGGCGACTTTCTTGCGCTTGATGTGCCGCTTTTACTAGCGCCAGCAGCGGGCGCGGAACGTTTTACTGGCGCGCGGGTTGTCTTGTTCGCAGGCGCCGTACTGTTCTTTTTTGACCCGGCGCGCGGCGCAGAAGTTTTGACTCCACTCTGCGCTGCTGCAGCTTTGCTGGCGGTGGCGCCCGCTTTGGAACCGGTATCGTGATGAGTGCGCGCAGCAGTGCGGGGCGCGCTGGCAGGGGTGGCGACGTGCAGGCGCTGGCCAGGCTGTACTTTGATTCCGGTGATCTTGTTCCAGCGGCGCAACTCATTCAGCGAAACGCCGAAGCGATCGGAGATGGTTACCAGCGTATCGCCTTTGCGAACGGTGTAGAGACGAACATGCGAGGCAGGCTCAGCGATGGGTGGCGTGGGCACCAGCAGCGCCTCGATGCCTTCAATGCCAGAGCCTTCCTTGAGCTGGTTGCCTAAGGCTAGTTCACTTTCGGTCACGTGATAAGCGCGCGCCACCGATGCCAGCGAATCAGCGGGCGCGACGCGATGATAGCGCCATGCAGTGCGCTTGGCTTCGGGAATTGCGGCGATGCGCTGTTGGAAGACTGTGGCCATACCTCCGGGCAGGTGCAAGTCGAAGGGCGCATCGGGCGGCGTGGTCATGCGCAGCAAGCTGGGATTCAAGGCCGTCAACTCCTCAACGGGAGCGCCCACAATATCCGAGACAAGCCGCAGATTCACCGCGTAGTTGATGGTCACTGTGTCGGTGAGCACCGGCGGATCAAGCGTTACATCGTCAAAGCCATACTGCGTGGGGTGATTGGCGATGATGATGGCGGCCAGAATCTCCGGCACATAGTTTTTGGTTTCAGCGGGAAGATTGTTGCGCTTGTAGAGTTCCCAGAAATCGGCGTAGCCGGTCTTTTCCACGGCGCGCTGCACATTGCCCGTTCCCCAGTCGTAACCGGCCATCGAGAGATACCAGTCGCCCAGCTCGCCATAAATAAACTTCATGTAGCGGGCATAGGCGCGCGTGGATTTTTCAGGATCAAAGCGCTCGTCCACGTAAGAATTGCGGATCAGCCCGTAGTTGCCGAACGGCATGAACTGCCACATTCCACCGGCCCTGCCGCCGGACCTGGTTTTGGGGCCGACGGCCCTGGGATTGAAGCCCGACTCGGCGACCGCGAGGTAGATCAAATCCTGCGGCACGCCCTCTTCCGCCATCACGCGCTGAATCATAGCCTTGTAACGGCCAGAGCGCTCAAACGAATGTTGCAGCGTGTTGTGGCCCTTCTTTGTATTGGCAAAGAAATTGATCACACCGGCCACAGTGTCGTTGACCACCAGCGGAAGATCGGAGTTGGTAGTTGCCAGATCGGCTTTGGCCTTGGCGACAATGTTGGGATCCACTTCGAAGGTCACATCTTCAGCGGCTTCAGCCGGAGTCTCTTCTTCCTTGGGCACAAAGCCATTGCCCAGCTTGAGGGCTTCCATCTCGAGCGCGTTGACCGAGTCAACGATGTGGTCGAACTCCTCCTGCAACTGGGCGTCACTTCTGATATCAATGCCGCTGGTGAGCATAAGGTCCACTGCGCGATCGAACTCCTGCTTAGCCTCGATCAACCGCCCCTTGCGGTAGGCGACCTCGCCGTGGGCGTAAGCGTCTTCTACCTGCTGAATCAGCAGTTGAACCCGCTGTTGCTGACGGGTAGGCTTAGGCGGAGCGGGAGCCTGCTCAGGCGCTGGAGCAGGCATGAGCGGTGGAGCGGTGGCCTGCGGTTGCGAGAGTGCAGAGGCGCCCTTGGGCGCGGAGGGATCACAGCCTGCCAACGAAAGAGCCAGCAAGGCGCAGCCGAAAAATCGAAACGAAATCTTGCCCATGCGCATGAAGGTTACTGTGGCCCGGTCGTCGAAAGTACGAGAAAGGCTCTATGCCGATGATAAGCTATGCCATGGAGGCATGCGCGCTGCATCTGCGTGAAAAGCCTCTTCGCAAGCCAAAATGGACGCTCGCTTCCTCAGAAATTTCGCAATTATCGCCCACATCGACCACGGCAAGTCGACGCTGAGCGACCGTTTGCTCGAATTTACCGGCTCGGTGACCGGCCGCGAGATGCAGGCGCAGATTCTGGACGACATGGATCTGGAGCGAGAGCGCGGCATTACCATCAAGGCCCACGCCGTGCGCATGATGTACAAGGCGCACGACGGCAACACCTACCAGCTGAACCTGATCGACACGCCGGGACACGTGGACTTCAGCTATGAGGTTTCACGCTCGCTGGCCTCATGCGAGGGCGCGCTGCTGGTGGTGGACGCCAGCCAGGGCGTGGAGGCGCAAACGCTGGCCAACGCGTATCTGGCCATCAACCACGGGCTGGAAATTATTCCCGTCATCAACAAGATCGACCTGCCCTCGGCGGACATTGTGCGCACCCAGGAGGCAATCGAGAAGGCTGTCGGGCTGGATGCCACCGACGCCATTCCGGTGAGTGCCAAGACGGGACAGGGCGTGGACGAGGTGCTGGAGGCGATTGTTCACCGGCTGCCGCCACCCACAGGCGACCCCAATGCGCCGTTACAAGCTCTGATTTTCGACTCCTGGTTCGATGCGTATCGAGGCGTGATTGTGCTGGTGCGCGTGATGCAAGGCTCGATGCGCAAAGGGCAGCGCATCCGGCTGATGTCGAATGGCAAGTCGTTTGAAGTGGAGTCGATGGGCGTACTGATGCCCAAGCCGGTGGAGATCGGCGAACTTCTCGCCGGCGAGGTTGGTTTTTTTGCGGCCACCATCAAGACCGTTAGCGATACCAAGATTGGCGACACCGTCACGGACGATAACCGGCCCGCCGCTGCGCAGTTGCCCGGCTTTGAAGATATTAAGCCGATGGTTTTTGCAGGCCTTTATACAGTGGATTCGCATGAGCATACGCTGCTGCGCGACGCGCTGGAAAAACTGCGACTCAACGATTCGTCGTTTTTCTTTGAGCCGGAGAGCTCGGCCGCGCTGGGCTTTGGCTTCCGCTGCGGTTTTCTCGGCCTGCTGCACATGGAGATCATTCAGGAGCGGCTGGAGCGCGAGTACGAACTGGACCTGATCACTACCGCGCCCGGCGTGCGCTACCACATCCTGATGACCGACGGCAGCGTGATGGAGGTGGACAACCCTTCGCGCTGGCCCGAGCCAACCAACATCGCAAGTATTCGCGAGCCGGTGATCACGGCCAAGATTCTCACGAACGAGGAGTATGTAGGCGGCATTTTCAAACTCGTGGAAGAAAAGCGCGGCAAGCAGTTGAACTTTGAGTACGTGACCTCCAGCCGTGTTCTGTTGACCTACGAGTTGCCGCTCAACGAGATTGTGCTCGACTTTTACGACCGGCTCAAGTCGATCTCCCGTGGCTATGCGTCTTTGGATTATCAGCTAGCCGGGGAGTGGGAGTCGCCCATGGTCAAGCTTGACATTCTGGTCTCCGGCGAACCGGTGGATGCGCTCTCGGTGATTGTCCACCGCGACGTTGCCTATGAGCGGGGCCGTGCGCTGGTTTCGAAGATGCGGGAACTGATTCCCCGGCAGCAGTTCGAGGTGGCGATTCAGGCTGCCATCGGCGCCAAGATCATCTCTCGCGAGACGGTGAGCCCGCTGCGCAAAAATGTGCTGGCCAAGTGCTACGGCGGCGACATCAGCCGCAAGCGCAAGTTATTGGAAAAGCAGAAGGAAGGCAAGAAGAGGATGAAGCGAATCGGTAAGGTGGACATCCCACAAGAAGCCTTTTTGGCGGTTCTGCGGATTGGCGAAGATTCGCAGAAGTAGGCGCTTATTTGTGATTTGATTCACAATACATTCATCAGGATTTGTGGATAACCCTGGGGAAAGCTAAACGGGCGGAATCACCGCGGCCAACTGCACAGGGAACAGGGCATTACGTGAATAATGATTGATAAATAAAGAGTTATGCCGCCTATCAGAAATGAACAACCCTTGGCAAGAGGAGAAAATGGAAAAACTTCCACGGATTCGCGGAAGTAATCCACAAACTTTTCCACAGGAAAGTGAACGGAAGTTACAGAAACCATCATGAGATTGCAAATGGTCAAATACGGTCTAAAGGAATCGCTTGAAAACTGCAGCGGTAACAACTAGAGCCCCGCAATGCGGGGCTCTAGGCGATGCCTTTGTATTTAGATTAGTGAGCGACGGGGGGCTTGGCGGCCGGTTTGGCAGGCGATGCTGCCGGTCTGGAGGCCGGTGCAGCTCCCGTTGCCGGCTGGGCCGGAGGAGCGGGCACGCCCGACGAAAGGTTGTAGGCGTCGATGATCTGCTTGGTGATGTTGGTAGACTCGCTGGCGTAGAGCACGGGATTCTGCTGCTGGGCGACATCCAGCACCAGGGTAAAGCCCTGCTGCTGCGCGTAGCTGGCCAGAGTCTCATACACCTTGGAGGCCAATCCGTTGTAGAGTTCCTGCATCTCAGACTGGAAGTCGTTTTGCGCGTCCTCGGCCTGACGCTCCAACTTCTTCTTGTTGTCGTCGATGGTCTTGGCGCGGCTTGCGCGTTCTGCGTCGCTGAGCTTGTCACCTTGAGCCTGGAGCTGTTTGGTCAGGTTGTCGATCTCATCGCTCAGTGCCTTGAGCTGCTGGCGCTTGGGATCGTACTTCTTCTGCAGATCGGAGAAGTTGCGCTGACCCTCGTTGGTTTGGGCAACGGCCACCTGGAAGGCGATGACGGCTATCTTGGCTGGACCGGCAGGCGCCGCAACGGCGGGAGCAGGCAAAGTTTGGGCGGCGGCGCTCAGGGCAAAACCCGAGGCCAGCGTGGCGATAAGTACTAGCGAGCGCTTCATGCGAGTGTAAAGCTCCTTCGGAATTCCTGTAGGTCTGTCCGCGTTTCAGCGCGAAAGCAGGTTTGCGCCTCCTGAGAAACCTCACGGTCATTTTGCGTGGGCTCTGAACCGGCTGGAGCAGAGACAGGAAAAGACGCGGATGGAAACGTCAGCAGGAACTAGATGAATTATAGGAGCCGCAAGTGGGAGCGTCAAACAGGAGGCGCGTGAAATTTTCCGTAAATTCCAACAATCTGAGAGTTCAGCACTATGGATCAAGGCTGCACGACCCCGGCATGAGAGATGAATCCGAAGCGCTGTGCGAGGAGAACGATCAGCCCGGCAAGGCTCAGGAGCAGCAGAAGAGAGGCCAGACAATAGAAGGGAATACGCATAATCGGCCAGGTTCTGGCGGGCATTTGGTCGGCCAATTTGTCTCCGATAGTTTCCTTGAAGCGCATTGGCTTGTCTTCGTCTTCGGCTGACGGCCTCCATTCCGAAGCCAGAAAGGCAGCACGGAGGTTGGAGAGCAGGATGCATTCGGCAAAAAGGGTCAGAACTCCCGGGAACTGGTAGCTCGCAATGGCATAAAGCAGATTGAGCGAGAAGATGCTGAAGAGCAGAGCAGCCGCCGGCCAGTTGCTTTCGCGAACTCCCATGCCGCCAATCAGAAAGACCAGCGCTCCGGCCGCACCAGAGATGATCATGACGGGACTCCCATTGGCCAGCGCAACAACAAGTTGAAAGCCCGCGATGATCACGCAAATCCAAAATCCTTGCCGCCCCAGGTAATCCACGTCCCAGGCGTTCTCCACCATGGGCCAGAAGATGCTCTTCAGCCTTCCGTCAGAGCGCCTGCTCTCTTGTGAAAGTCCCAGTGTTTGCATGGCAGCCAGATTGCCAGAGCGCAAAACATCTGTCAAGCAGTGCGAGAGGGATGGAGTGCGAAGAGCGGCATTCTGGCCATGCAACAGGGCCGCTCTTGTCGAGCGGCCCTGGAAGCTTGTGAGTTGATGGCTTGCGCTAGAAGGTGGTGGAGACCGTCAGGCGGAAGGTTTTGCGCGGTTCCCGGAAGACATTCTGAGCTCCGTAAGCAGAACTCACCTCATCGAAGGTGTAGTCGCCGGCGCCGCCCGTGGGGAACATGTCGCGAGTAATCAACTGTGCCGTGCAGCTCTGATTCTTGCTTCCCAGGCCTAGGTTGCAGTAGGGCCTCTCGTAGAGGCGCAGCGGGTTATAGGCATAGTAGAGACGGAAAGGAGCGTTGACAACCGGCATGATGACCGAGAGCTCGATACCGGTAGACATGCGGGGGACAAAGTTGGTTCCAGCGATGGGATGGATATTGCGCTGGAAGCCGACATCTGAACCATGAATATTGCTCGTACAGATGTTGGTTCTGGTCCCGTCTGGAGCAGTGACAATGATCTGGCAGCCATAGATCGGCGAGGTCAGTGCGGCAAAGCCTTCGGGGCTCTGCTTCAATTGCCCTTTGTTGAGGGCAGTGTTGATGCCGAAATCATCGAAGAAGGAGAAGGTCACCGGGCCGGCGATGGGAATGCGGTACTCAGCATTGGCGGTAAAGCTGGTATCGCCGCCGATGGAGGCAATTCCGTAAACAGGCAACGGAACCTGAACGCACTGGTTCAACTGCGGATTGGACGCTTCCCGCGGAACGCAAGCGCCGGACGGGGTGGTCAACTGCACATTGACGCGGGTGGGAACATAGCCGTAAGGAGTGGCTGCGCGGACGTCGAAGCCGCGTAAATCTCCCTCACCGCCAGAGTAGAAGCGGTTGTTGGGCGGAGCCACGGCGCCGCCGTAGCCCTGCACATAGCCCAACTGCGCGCGCACACCCAGGACGTTTCGTCCCGTGGCCGAGGGCATCAGGTAGTGCATGGAACGAAACTGCTTGTAAGCCACCATGGGCGCGATATAGCGCACGTTGCCCCAGATGCCTGAGGCCTGCAGCGCCGCGGTGTACTCCTTGCCACTGCGCGGGCGCATGGGATTGTTAACGGTGTTGTAGACGTAGGTGAAAGAGGCGAGGCTGTTGACGATGCCTTGCAGCGCGTTGGCGCCCTGGATGCCTGAGCGGAAGCTGATGGTCTGGAAATAGGTCTGCGAGGCAGTGGAGAAGGCGGTAATATCTGACTTGCTCCACGAATAAGTAAAGCCGACGCGCTGGAAAGCATGGCGCTTGAGCGGATAGCTGATCGAGAAGTTCATGCCAGTGGCGGACTGGTTGTAGTTCTGGGTCAGCGATTGCTGCGCCGAGGTCAGGTTGGCCGACTGTCCAGTGGTAGCCTGATAATTTTTGGCTGAGTTGAAATCCTGCTTGTTGTTGTAGAGCTGGAATCCCACATTGAGCGGGCGGTTGCGCACGTAGGGCTGAGTGAAGCCGAACATGAACGTGCGGGCTACGTTGCCCAGGTTGGCCTGCAGGCTGAGGGTTTCGCCCAGGCCGAGGAAGTTGTTGGTCTGGTAGTTGACTCCCAGAAAGGCGCCGGAGAGGCCGCTCATGCCGCCGTTCATGCCGATGGAGTTCTTGCCCTTTTCCTTGACCTTGAGCAGCAGGTCCACAGTGCCGGCCTCGGCATCCTGATGGGCTTCGGAATCCTGGTCGACCTTCAGCGGTTCAAAGTACTCAAGCTGGTTGAGGCGGAGCAGGCTGTACTCCCAGAGTTGCGAGTTGTAGACCTGGCCTTCCTCGAGCATCAGCTCGCGACGAATGACTTTGTCGCGAGTAATGCGGTTGCCCTGGAACTCGATGCGGGAGACGTAGAAGGGCTTTCCCTCGTCAATGTCGATATTGAGCGAAACAGTCTTCTTCTGATCGTCGAAGACGGGCTTGGGGATGGCGCCGAAGTTGATGTATCCCAACTGGCCATATGCCTTTTTAAGGTTTTCCAGGCCCTTGCCGATCAGCGTGGCATTGAACCACTCGCCGTCTTTGACGGCAAAGGTGGAGCGCAAGGCCCTGACATTCGTAACAGCCTTATTGCCGGTGAATGTAATAGTGCCGAGCCGGTAGCGGGCGCCCTCTTCAACGGGCATGAGAATGTCAATGCGCTTGCCCTTGTTGGGCCGGAAGGTAAACCAATTGAGCCCGCCCTGGTCGCGAATCTGCGTTTTGGGCTCTTCGATGGCGGCGTTGTAATAGCCTTTGTCGCGGTAGGCCTGGCGGACGCGCTCCGTGTCTTCCTCGAGCTTGGAGGCATCGAAGGTCTGAGAAAAGAGGCTCTCGAAGATGATTGAATGGGGGATGCCGATAGGCTTAAGGTTCTTCATCGAGCGGCGCAACGGAAGTTTGCCGATATGCTGGTTGCCGGTGAACTTGATTTGGCCCACCTTGACCGTGGGGCCTTCTTTGATGTTGAAGTTCACCTGCACCGAGGCCGGAGGGATGGTCTTGACCTCGGTTTTGATGGTTGCAAATTGGTGGCCGTGCTCGGAGAGGATGTCTTTAAGGACGGTTTCAGCCCTCTTGATCTTGGTAGGGTCGTACTGGCTCTCAACCGTGAGACCGACCTTTTCCTTTTTGAAGCGGTCGAGGACGTCAGACTGGGAAACGGCGTTGAGCCCTTTGTAGTTGATTTCGCGGATGGTGGGCCTCTCCCGGACGAATACGTTCAGGATGATTCCCTTCTCCGAGTCTTCACGCTCGATGCGCACATCGTCGAAGTACGAAGTGTTCCAGAGCGAATTGAAGTCGCGCTCAATGGAGATCGGATCGTAGATGTCGCCGGGGTGAGTAAAGAGGCGGGCCAGCACGGTTTCTTTCGGGATGCGCCGGTTGCCAATGACCCGAATGGACTCAATGGTCAGCGACTGCTGGGCCAGGGCTGCGCCGGCTGAAAGCGCCAGGGCAAGCACAAGCATCGTGCGCGCCAGACGGCTCATGGTCCGGGAGGCAAGAGAGACGGAAATGTGCTTGATCTTCACCGGGCGTGAGCCCTGCGCTGAGCACACGTACTGGTGCTGTTCATAGTTCGCCATCAGGTTCGGCTTCACGGGACGAATATCGACACCCTCACTGCTGAAAAATCTGATCCTGCCTATAGGAAAGACCAATTTTACCACCCCAGCGGCCAAGGCCTGTCGCTGGAGACCCGGCTACCACCCCAACGGCGAAGACCTGTTACTACACCCCAGAAAGCAACGAACACCTCCTGGGAACCCAGCCACTGGGGACCCCGGAAAACTGGAACCTACTCAACAGTCTAACGGACGCGGGCGGGTTAGGGCGGGTTTCCCTGTCGCCGAAGTGCGCAACGTTCCTTTTTAGACGCAGAACTGACGCCGAAGGCACTCCCTCCCGAGGGCGGTTTCGGGCACAAGAGGAAGCGTCAGAGAGGGTGAATGAAACTCTGGCGTCCCAACAGCAAGGAATTACAAGCTGGCGCCGGGTTTGTCCGGCCCGGTTTACGGGCTAACATACGGCTGCTAACAGGATGAATGGATGAATTTGCCAAGGAAATGCCTATTTCTCTACGCGCCATCCGGCGCCTGCGGTATTCTTCTTCATGTCCGGTCTGCTCTCCAGCCCCGGTGCGTAATGAATAGATGACGGCCGGAGGCAGCCAACGAATGGAGGTCGCAGTGCGCCAAAACCTTCCGATGATTCTGATCAGGGTG
>Ga0224535_1000601_pt1 | contig 10275 bp, 7 predicted proteins | sample 714E13034metaG_FD_179898 | JGI IMG/M metagenome (GOLD analysis project Ga0224535, IMG submission 179898) | Peat soil microbial communities from Stordalen Mire, Sweden - 717 E1 30-34 | ecosystem: Environmental > Terrestrial > Soil > Wetlands > Peat | place: Sweden: Norrbotten County, Stordalen... | reverse complement strand
CTCCACAATTATAAGCAGCTAAAACAGTAAGCCAGTCACCAAACATGTTGTGCAATTCTTTTAAATAAGCAATTGCCGCCTGAGTGGATTTTTGCACATCCATACGTTCATCAATCCATTCATCGCGACTGAGACCGAATTTATAGCCTGTTGACGGAATAAATTGCCACAAACCAAGCGCACGGGCTCGGGAATACGCGTTAATTTTGAACCAACTTTCCACCAGCGGAAGCCAGAAAAACTCTTCCGGAATTCCCGCTTTTTTTAATGCTTTTACTATTTCAGAATGATACATGCCGGAACGCTGATAAGCAGCAATAAAGTTATTGCGTTCTCCACCTTGAAAGGATCTGATTTCCTTTTCCACGTCAGCATTCATGATTAATGGCACTTCACTATTCTTACCATTAAGAACAGTCCTCTTGGAGGAATAAACAGCTAAAATGCGTTGGGAAATTAAAAGACGTAAATCATCTTTTTCCTGAGCAATCGCCGCATCGCCATTGGCATCGAGGAGCAAAGCATAAGCTTCATCTAGCGTATTTAATGTGTTTTCTACATCACCCTTCTCCCAGAGCTTATCGGCAACTTCCAGCAAATCCAGCGCTTTTTCCATCATTTCCTGTTTGTCTTCGTTGATTGGGTTTTGTTGTGCCGAACTACCATTTGAATTTAAATTGAAAAAATTACTTTCTTCTTTTTGACTATTAACTTTATTTTCTTCCTTTAAAGAAGGATCTTCTTTTTTAATTGCTTGTTTCGTAATCTCAGAACTGGCAACAGTCAAAGGTTTTCGAACGGCTACATTTTCAGCGCAACCAAATAAAGGAAGAGCAAGAATTAAACTAAACACAATAATGTAAGCAACACAGTCGCTTTTTATTCTCATCATATAAACAACTCCTTAATTTTTTAAAACATGCGTCAGAAAAATATTTCTTCTATAGCCGCAGTGATAAATGTATATAGGCTGTTGCTGTATAGCATAGTTTTTATTTTTTCCAAAATTAATTGCTGATCGCCAGCCTTTTGAGACAATCATGTTATAAATTAATTTATTCACCAACTGCCCATAAAAACAGTAAGTTAAGAACGATTTGTCGCATTCATGAGATACGCTTGAATGAACTCATCAAGATCACCATCCAGAACCTTATTCGCATTGTTATTTTCCAGATTCGTCCGATGATCTTTAACCATTTTATACGGATGTAGAATGTAAGACCTTATTTGGCTTCCCCAGGCAATATCCTTTTTCAATTTATTTTCTTCATTGATTTTTTCATTCTGTAATTGCAGTTCCTTTTCATATAGCCTTGATTTTAAATACTTCATGGCCATTGCTTTATTTTGATGCTGGGAACGTTCGTTTTGACATTGCACAACTATACCGGTGGGTAAGTGGGTAATTCTTACAGCCGAATCGGTTTTATTGACGTGTTGACCGCCTTTTCCTCCGGCGCGAAAAGTATCAATGCGCAAATCGTCTTCGTTAATTTCAATTTTTATTTCGTCATTTACTTCCGGATAAACGAAAACAGATGCAAATGATGTATGACGGCGCGCGCCGGCGTCAAAAGGAGAAATGCGAACCAACCGGTGTATGCCGATTTCCGCTTTAGCATAACCATAGGCATATTCGCCCTCTACAGTAAAGGATACGCTTTTAATCCCGGCTTCATCTCCAGAAAGACTATCGATTATTTTCGTAACAAACCCTTTTTTTTCCGTCCAGCGTAAGTACATGCGCAACAACATTTCCGCCCAGTCCTGCGCTTCTGTTCCACCTGCTCCAGCATGAATAGAAATGATGGCGTTCAACGAATCTTGTTCGTTGTTAAGCATCATTTTGAGTTCTTCCTGACCAACGGCAAAACTCAATGGCTCCAATTCGTGAGCCAAAACTTGTAGTACCTGCTCATCTTTTTCCTGCAGCGCGATGCTTCCCAGATTTTCAATATCGTTTATTTCGTTATTAAACCTTTCCCACTTATCTAATGCCTCTGTAAGCTTCGTCTTTTTTTGCAGAATTTCACGAGCTTTATCCTGATCACTCCAAAAATCTTTTTTAAAAGATAATTCCTCTAAATCCTTTATTTTTAATTTCATCTCCGGGACGTCAAAGACATTCCCCTATATACTTTATTCTTTTTTTCAAATCATTTACTGTCTCTTGTATATTTATATTTTCCACCGGCATTTTTTACCCTCCCTTTTAAACTCCAAAATAAATAAAAGATAATTAACACAAAACAAATTAATACTAAAATATCACCACATTCAGCATAAAAAGTTGGTATCTTGACGAATTTTATATAACCTTTCAAGGCATCTTCTTGAAAAATATTTGTTTTTGCAATTATTTTGCCGCTTGGATCAATAATTCCGGAAATACCGGTATTAGCAGCCCTCACCAGATAGAGCCGTGTTTCCACGGCTCTAAAAATCGCCATGGAAAAGTGCTGAAAAGGCGCTGAGGTAGTGCCAAACCATGCATCGTTGGTAATACTCACCAATAATTCGGCAGACCTTTTTTTATACATTCTCGCGGCAAAAGGCAAAATAGCTTCATAACAAATTAAAATCCCAACTTTCTTATCACCCAAAGACAAAGGATAATATCCGGCTCCAGTGCCAAAATCACCAATTCCGGCAGTAAGTTTCTTAACAAAAGGGAAAACATTTCTTAACGGTACATATTCCCCATAAGGAACGAGATGAACTTTATCATACTTGCCTTTAATTTCACCAGAAGGTGACAATAGATATGCGCTATTGAAATAATCATTACTGTCTTTTTTTTGCAAGGAACTGACAGAGCCGAATAATAGCCAGCTTTTCGTCGCCAGCGACAAATTTGTAATCTGATCGTGCAAATTATTCATATCCTGAAAAATAAATGGAGCAGCCGTTTCCGGCCAGACAATTAAACTCCCATTTGCCGGCGCATTTTTCAAAGAAAGTTGCTCATAGATATTTAATGTTTCTTTCTGATAATTTTCGTTCCATTTTACGGACTGATCAATATTGCCCTGCATTAACGAAACTTCCATGCCTTGCGCATTTTGCATCACTTTATTAACCTGATCCAACCGGCAGAATCCGTAAATATAAACGCCGGCTAAAATCAGAAAAACGACAACAGCTAAAACATACTCTTTCCCGGATCTTTTATTGAGCACTTCAAATATAGTTGCATTAACTATAATAATTAAAAAAGACAAACCAAATACACCGGCAATATCGGCAATTTGAATAAGATAAAAGTTCAGATACTGAGAATAACCAAGATTCTCCCAAGGGAATCCTGTCAACAGAATTGATTTACAATATTCAAAACAAACCCACAAAACCGGCGCCGTTAAATAGAGGGCAATTTTTCCCCGGAAATAAACAATGCCCCCGGCAAACAAAGCTACGTAAACACTTAGATAGCAAGCCAGAAGCAACATCAATATAATACCCAGATATAAAGGCAAATAACCATAGTTTGTAACTACAGAGGCAATCCAATAAATTATTCCGATATAGCTGACAATTCCGGTGATAAAACCTAAAAGAAATCCCTGAGCAATTGAAGCAGCCTTACGCAGAGCGAAAAAAAGAGGAACAAGAGCGATCCAGGCAAGCCATCCGGATCCATACTTAGGAAAAGATAAAAACAATAACAGGCCGCTTAAAACAGCTAAAAAGACAGCATCCCTTGTTAATTCCCTGCCGGCGCTTGATTGGAGATTATTTTTGGTTATGGGTTTATTCTTCATTTAGACTATTTGTTTTGATTTTCTTAATTTTTACCTTTTTAATACTGCGCTCATCGGCATTTTCGATGGTAATTTCCAATCCTTCTATTTGAAATTTTTCTCCGGACAGAGGAATTCTTTTGGTCATATTCAGTATCAGACCGCTCAGCGTCTCATATCTGCCTTTTTTCAAGATAACATTTAAATGCTCTTCAACTTTTTCAATTTCCATTCGGCCATCGAATATTATTGATCCATCCGATGATTGGGAAATTCCATCAGTGGCAGCATTATCTTCATGTTCATCACGGAGTTCGCCGACAATTTCCTCGAGCAGATCTTCTAATGTTACCAAACCGGCTGTTCCGCCATACTCATCAATAACAATCGCTATGTGTTTTTTATTTTCTTTTAATTCATAAAATAATAAATGGGTATTTTTTGTTTCGGGAATATAATACGGCGTGCTTAAACAAGCCAATAAATCCTCTTTAGTGATTTGCTTTGACCAGAATTTAAGCATGTCTTTGACATTCAAAATACCGATAATGTTATCGATGGTTCCGCGATAAACGGGAATGCGCGTATGTCGTGACTCGATCACTTCATTGATAATTTCAGCAATCGTCGCCTCCGTGCTTACAGCAATAATCTCCGTGCGCGGAATCATTATTTCGCGAACTAAAATATGAGTAAATTCCAAAATATTTTCGATCATTTCCCGCGAAGAGGAATCCACAAGGCTGTTTTTTTGCGCTTTAACCAATATAGCGTCAATCTTCTTTTTTATATATTCATTGTTACGCCAGAAAAAAAGCCTGGGGAAAATTCTCGTAATATTCAAAAATTACACTCCCTGAATTATAAGCCGCGTAGATACTCCGGTCTAATCTGGCTTAGGTCTTTTTCATTGATGACCGAACTAATCATTTTTAAAATTTTTTCTTTATCCCGTGGCAAATACGCTTTTACCGGTAAATAGTTTGAAGCATGATTGGAAGTGAAATAACAATTGGTAAAATTGGAATTGGCAATCATCAAATAAAGCTCGCGGATAAAACCAAATTTATCCGGAAGGACAAAACGTCCGGCCAGATAATCCTCATACAATTCTGTTTCCGGCACTAACATCAAAGTAAGCGCTCCTACATAGTCCGGATCCATATCGCTCAAAATTTTTGCCGTATCAATTGCATGCTCGATGCTTTTCTCAAGGCCACCCAATCCCAATAGAACCGTTGCAGAAAGAATTATTCCGGCTTCTTTGACCCGGAGCGCTGCTTCTACCATTTGTTCGTCAGTCACGCCCTTTTTGATTTTTTGCAGTAATTCAACATTGCCTGTTTCCACACCTAAATAAATTATCTTTAAGCCTAAATCTCTTAACTTCTTTAATTCATCAACACTTTTTCTTAGTATGCTTTTGGCATTAGCGTAAGTACCAATCCGCTTTATATTCTGCAGGTTATCATTAATTAGTTTAAGTATTTCATCGAGACGTGTTTGCGGTATAATCAGGGCATCACCATCGCACAAAAATACTTTTTCCATATTCTCATAATGACTGGCTTCGCGCAAATCTTTCTTGATTTGTTCCAAAGATTTTATTCTGAATTTCTTTTGCCGGTAGGTACCACAAAATGTACATTTATTATGTGAGCAGCCGACAGTGACCTGTAAAAGTAAACTGTAGGCTTCACTTGGCGGCCTTATTATAAATCCTTCATAATCCATAATTCAGTTTGTGCTTTCCTTTAACAATTTATAATTATTTTGAAAATTATTAAAAATGATTTATTACTATTTATATCAAAGCATACTAAAAAAGCAAGCCATAAGCCCAAAAAAGGGAGTCACTATTATAAGCTGACTCCCTGAGATTTTCTGGCGGGGCCGATGGGACTTGAACCCACGCCCTCCGGCGTGACAGGCCGGCGTTATAACCAACTTAACTACGACCCCAAAAAATCATTTTAATTTATTTTCATCTCCTCAATTCAGTATTAATGGTAGGCGGAACAGGGATCGAACCTGTGACATCCACGGTGTAAGCGTGGCGCTCTCCCAGCTGAGCTACCCGCCCGTAATACATCAAAAATACTGCGAGGCTTCTAGCAACATTGATATTCCTTGTCAAGTTATAAAAGCACTAAAAATCTTTTAATTCACTGATTGGGGAATTACCGGCACAGCTGCTGTGACTGTTGCGCCAATATCTTCTTCATCCTGAATAAAAGCAATTTTTAGCACTTCATCGATATGCTCGACAAAAATAATCTTCAGCGCATTCTGCACATTTTGCGGAACTTCCGCAAGATCTCTTTCATTATCTTTCGGAATAATCACCATTTTAATATTGCCCCGATGAGCGGCAAGAAGTTTTTCTTTGAGACCACCGATCGGTAAAACTCTGCCCCTTAAAGTAATTTCACCGGTCATAGCTAAATCGGCACGCACTTTTTTTCTCATCAGCACAGAGGCAATGGAGGTAACCATGGCAATGCCCGCGGAAGGACCATCTTTCGGAATCGCGCCTTCCGGCACATGGACATGAATATCAATTTTTTTATAAAAATTCTTTGCGAGGCCGAATTGCTCGGCGCGAGCACGAATATAACTCAAGGCAGCCTGAACCGATTCCTGCATGACATCACCCAATTTTCCGGTCATTATCATCTTGCCGTTGCCTTCCATAATGGAGGCTTCAATAGCTAACAGTTCTCCGCCAACTTCCGTCCAAGCTAAGCCAATTGTCAAACCGATTTCATTTTTACCTTCAATTTCACCATGGTGGTATTTGGGTACGCCCAAATACTTGGATACAGACTTGGAACTAATCACCATTTTCTTCTTGTTGTCATTACTCACTATTTCTTTGGCTACTTTGCGGCAAATAGAAGCAATTTCCCGATCCAGGTTGCGCACGCCGGCTTCCCGCGTGTATTGACGGATGATTTTGAGCAACGCCCCTTTAGTGAATTCAATATTCTCAATCACAAGACCATTGGCTTCCACTTGCTTCTTGATCAAAAACTTTGTTGCTATTTGCAACTTCTCCGGTTCCGTGTAGCCGGCAATTCTGATTACTTCCATTCTGTCTTGCAGTGGCGCGGGTATTGTCTGTAAAACGTTTGCTGTCGTAATAAACATAATTTCCGATAAATCATAATCGACATCGAGATAATTATCATTAAAGGCAAAATTTTGCTCCGGATCAAGAACTTCCAACAGCGCGGATGATGGATCACCTCTAAAATCAGAACTAAGCTTATCCACTTCATCGAGACAAAAAACGGGATTGTTGGAACCGGCTTTCTTTAACAACTGGATAATTTTACCCGGCATAGCGCCGATATAGGTTCGACGATGGCCGCGAATTTCCGCTTCATCATGAACGCCGCCCAGAGAAATACGCACAAATTTTCTATTCGTGGCTCTGGCTACTGATTTAGCTATCGATGTCTTTCCCACACCCGGCGGGCCAACCAGACACAAAATCGAACCTTTATTTTTCTTTACCAGCGATTGCACGGCAAGGTATTCGATAATGCGTTCTTTAACACTCTTTAATCCATAATGATCTTCTTCCAGAATAGCATCGGATTCTTTAAGTGTGAATTTATTTTCTGTTTTTTCCGACCAGGGCATGTCCAATATCCAGTCAATATAATTCCTGACTACTGTAGCTTCCGCGGACATGGGAGTCATCATTTGTAATTTTTTAATTTCCTGCCGGACTTTTTTCACTGCCTCTTCCGACATCTTTTTTTGCTTCAAACGTTTTTCCAACTCGCTTATCTCGTTGCGAAAATCATCCTTTTCTCCCATTTCCTTCTGAATAGCCCGCATTTGTTCGTTGAGATAATAATCCTTCTGCGTCTTCTCCATCTGCTTTTTAACGCGTCGCTTGATTTTTTCTTCGACCTGCAAGATTTCGATTTCAGAGAGCATCAGCGAATAAATTGTTTCCAGACGTTCGCCGATGTTAAATATCTCTATAATTTTTTGTTTATCTTCCAATTTCACATTGAGATGGGTAATAACGACATCAGCAAGTTTAGAGGCATCTTCAATGGCGGCAATTGTTCCTATCATTTCCACGTGGATTTTCTTGCTGAGTTTCAGGTAAAATTCAAAAGATTCTTTAATGCTGCGCATCAGCGCTTGCTTCTTCACATCATTTTGATCATCAATATCATCGATCTCATTTACTTTAACCAGGAAAAAATCATTATTGGGTAAATATTCTTTTATGACTCCGCGAGTTTTTCCTTCAACAAGCACCTTGACCGTCCCATCAGGCAAACGTAAAAGTTGAATGATAATGCCAATCGTGCCAATACGATAAATATCTTCCTGTTTCGGATCATCATCCTTGGCATTTTTCTGAGCAACCATAAAAATACTTTTTTCGTATTTCATCGCCGATTCCAGCGCGGCGATAGATTTTTCGCGACCGACAAACAAAGGCACGATCATATGCGGAAACATTACAACATCTCTTAGCGGTAAGAGTGGAATTACAACTGCTTTATCCTGGTCATTTATTTTTTTTTCGTCAAACATATTTTCACCGTATACTTTTTAAGCAGATTCAGATTCAGATTCAGATTTAGTTTCGTAAATTAAAATTGGTTTTTCTTTCTTTAAGACGACCTCTTCACTGATGACACATTCCTTAATATCAGTTTCTGAAGGAATATCATACATGACTTCCAGCATTGTGTTTTCCAGGATGGAGCGTAAGCCGCGCGCACCGGATTTTCTTTCCATTGATAACTTGGCTACAGCCCTTAGGGCCCCATCTGTGAATTTCAAAACTACATTTTCCAAAGCAAATAATTTTTTATATTGTTTGATAATAGCATCTCTCGGCTCCACTAGAATCCGGATTAAAGCCGATTCATCCAATTCATCCAAGGTGCCGATAACGGGCAACCGACCGATAAATTCCGGTATTAATCCAAATTTTAATAAATCTTCCGACCGGGCTTCTGCAAGCAATTCGCCAATTCTCTTTTCCTTCTTGCTTTTTATTTCGGCGCCGAAACCCATTGCATTAACTCCCAGTCGTTTGGAAATGATGTTTTCCAGGTCATTAAAAGCGCCGCCGCATATAAATAAAATATTTGTTGTATCTACTTGAATAAACTCCTGCTGAGGATGTTTACGGCCTCCCTTTGGTGGAATGTTGGCCATTGTCCCTTCCATAATCTTCAACAATGCCTGTTGAACTCCTTCGCCGGATACATCCCTGGTTATGGAAGGATTCCCTGATTTCTTCGCAATTTTATCTATTTCATCAATATAAACAATGCCTTTTGACGCCCTGGTAACATCATAATCGGCATTTTGCAGTAAACTTAAAATAATGTTTTCTACATCTTCACCGACATATCCGGCTTCAGTTAAAGTTGTGGCATCGGCAATTGTAAAAGGAACATTGAGAAATTTTGCCAAAGTTTTTGCTAATAATGTTTTTCCTGAACCTGTAGGACCTATTAAAAGCACATTGCTTTTTTGAATTTCGATTCCGTCGGGATCAACATGGGAAAATAATCTTTTATAATGATTATAAACGGCGACCGACAAAATTTTCTTTGTTTTTTCCTGACCAATTACATATTGATCTAAAAATTTCTTAATTTCTTTCGGATGCGGCAAAACTTTTTTCGAATCTTTCTCTACAAGGTTATCTTCTTCTTCCTCAACAATATACCGGCAAAGTTCAATGCACTCATCACAAATATAGGCTGTCGGACCGGCAACCAATTTTCGCACTTCACTTTGCATTTTTCCACAAAAAGAACAAAAAAGCATCCCCTGCCCTGTCCGGTTATTCTTGCTTTTTTTTATCACTTAATTCTCCTTTGTTTGTGTTGGCTAAAGAATCCGGCTTGCGAACTATAATTTCATCGATTAAACCGTATTCTTTAGCTTGTTCACTAGTCATAAAATAATCGCGCTCCGTATCGTTGATAATCCTGGGAAGTGGCTGTCCTGTTAAATCGGCTAAGATTTTGTTTAACTCATCTTTTAATCTTAATATTTCTTTTGCCTGAATGCCAATGTCCGTTGCCTGTCCCTGAAAACCTCCCAATGGTTGATGGATTAAAATTCTCGAATGAGGCAGGGCAAATCGTTTTTTCTTTTCCCCTGCCGCTAAAAGCAAGGCGGCCATACTTGCTGATTGTCCCATGCAAACTGTCGAAATCGGCGACTTAATGTACTGCATTGTATCATAAATAGCCATACCTGAACTTACACTGCCTCCGGGAGAATTTAAATAAAAAAAGATTTCCTTATCCGGATTTTCGGCTTCCAAATACAACATCTGAGCAACAACTAAATTAGCTACATTATCATCAATAGTTGTGCCCAAAAAAATAATGCGATCTTTCAGTAAACGGGAGTAGATATCGTATGCCCGTTCACCTCGCCCGTCTTGTTCAACCACCATGGGAATCAAATTCACTATTTAACCTCCACATCCACACCATTTTTTTCAACTACCTTAATATTGGCATTGAGT
>Ga0224535_1000599_pt1 | contig 10279 bp, 21 predicted proteins | sample 714E13034metaG_FD_179898 | JGI IMG/M metagenome (GOLD analysis project Ga0224535, IMG submission 179898) | Peat soil microbial communities from Stordalen Mire, Sweden - 717 E1 30-34 | ecosystem: Environmental > Terrestrial > Soil > Wetlands > Peat | place: Sweden: Norrbotten County, Stordalen... | reverse complement strand
AGCGCTCAACTTGCCCGCTGAAATAGAGTCTGCCGCATTTTCGGGAGCGGTCGGCGAAGGTGCTGCTCTTGAGTACCTGTCTTTCAGGTCCATGTATCGGTCCCTTATCAATCTTGACGCGATTCTCTTGAATCCTGATACTGCCGCTATTCCTAGCAAGCCTAGTGAATTGTATGCTGTATCGGTTGGACTCGCAGCCCGCGCAAACGATAACAATTTTGCACGTATCGCAACCTACGCCACCCGGCTTTACACTGAAGCGGATCATGGCGAGTTTGCCGTATTGCTAGTCCGTGACGCGATTAGACGCGATGAAAAGATTCAATATACCGATTCTTTCGTTCGTTTGAATTCCGGTCCCATCGGCCAATTGATAAGCGGCAGAGAGTAATTTTTATCCTTCCGCCATGCCGTAAACGTACCATAACCGATTATCAGGAGAATATGACAATGACAATGACCGATCTTCACACTCGCGCAATGCTCGTTAGCTTGCGTATCAGCGCATGGTCTGCCCGCAAGTATGACCGCAAAGTGTCTCAAGAGACCGCGACTTTGCACAATACCACTCTTGACGCGGGCAGGTATAACAAGTGCCTGCTGCCCGGTGACGCTCCAGCATATAAGGCGCTGGTCTCGCACATTGCCAACTTGCGCGTACTGAATTACGCGCAGACCTTGCCGTGGTCAGATGATGGTTGGAGAATGCTGCCGGTGAAGAATTATCAGGCGTACACCGATACAATCCGACAAGGCTTCCATACGGCAGACAGTTTGCTGTCTGACTTCATTTCAGAGTATCCTTCCTATCGGCTTGAGGCACAGCGGGTTCTAAACGGAATGTTTCAGGATTCCGATTACCCTACAAACATTCGTGACCGCTATGAATGGACCGTGGAATATGCGCCTGTACCGCAAGGTATTGACTTCCGCGTTACGCTTGCACAGAGTGAGATTGATACCATTGCCGCCCGCACCGAAGAACGTGTACAGCAAGCATTCACAGCGGCAATGCAAGGGAAAGACGGCGCAGTTGATAGGTTGCGGAAAGTGGTATCGGCGATTGTTGAAAAATGCTCTTCTCCTGATGCAATTTTCCGCGATACATTGATAGGGAACGCAAGGGAACTTTGCGACGTGCTTACACGTTTGAACGTCACCGAAGATCCACAACTTGAAGCGCTCCGCCGTCAAACGGAATTACTCGCCAGCACGGAACCTCAGACACTCCGTGACGTTCCCGAAGTTCGCGCCGATGTAGCAAAGCAAGCGCAGAGCATTCTGGATTCCATGACCGCGACTTACGGAAACATTTTCTAGTTTCCTATCGGCCTGCCCGTGCCGTGATAACGGGCAATTTGACAATCGTTAGCCGTATCGAATACAGTTTAGCAAGCATGAACGCAAGCATTATGGGAAGGATTCTATGACCGCTCAAGGTAAAACGACCGGATTATTGCTTGACTCGCACATTGTACGGTATACTGTGTTCATGAGCAAACCACTTGATCTAGCAGGAAAAAATTTTGTAAGACTGACAGTAGTTAAACGCGCAGGGAGTACATCTAAAGGAAACACTTTATGGGAATGCCTCTGCGTTTGCGGCAAGACTTTAATCCTTCCGGGAAAAAATCTTGTCAATGGTAACACTCAATCATGCGGATGCTTGAAGAGTGATTCTACATCGGCACGGATGCGCGAAAGTCGCACAACTCACGGACTCTCACGGACTCTCACTTATCACACTTGGAATACGATGATTGACCGCTGTACAGAACCTAATAGCGAAAAATATCCGATATACGGTGGACGCGGTATTACCATCTGTGAACGGTGGATGAAATTTGAGAATTTTCTCGCCGATATGGGCGAAAAGGTTCGCGGTATGTCAATCGAGAGAATCAACAATAACGGCAATTATGAGCCGGAAAATTGCAAATGGGCAACTCCGAAAGAACAGGCAAACAATACGCGCAGGAATCGGAGAATTGCCCATAATGGAGAAAATTTAACGCTTGCAGAATGGTCACAGCGTTTAGGCGTTACTCCATCGACTCTTCACGAAAGAATAGCCAAACATGGCGAGTTTATTGCCCTGTCATTTGAGAGGAAACGGTAATGTCTGCTCAATCAAAAATGGCTTCCGCCCGTGTTTCGTTAGTTTTAGACCAACCTTTTTTTGGTTCCCTTGCCTTATCCCTGAAGTTCAAAGAGGATACAGGCTGTGAGACCGCATGGACTGACGGGCGGTCACTTGGCTACAATCCTACGTTTATCGAATCCTTGCCGCATGACCGCGTGACCGCGCTAGTCGCGCATGAAGTCATGCATTGTGCAATGGGTCACCCATGGCGGAGAGAAGCTCGCGATTCTAAAAATTGGAATATCGCCTGTGATTATTCCATAAATTCAGAATTACGTGATTCCGGCTTTACTTTGCCCGCTGGATCATTGTTTCCTAGTGTTTCGGGAAAATCGGCGGAATGGCATTATGCCCGCGTTCAACAGAATGACAAGCCGCAACCTAACGGCAATGGGAACGGTCAAGGGCAGGGCAATAATCCAGCGCAAGGGCAAAGCAAGCCGGACCCGCTCGGAGAAGTAAGGGACGCTCCGAGCGATATAGACGCCGATGGAGACCCGGCTCCCACTGAGCAAGAATGGAAACAAAAAGCGGCGCAGGCACTAAACGCCGCTAAGATGTGCGGCAAATTGCCCGGTGGACTCGCAAGAACGGTCAAGGATTCTCTCAAGGCTAAGATCGATGTACGGTCCCTGTTACTCCGTTTTTTTAGTGAACGTTGCAATTCAGATTATTCATGGACGCGGCCAAACTCCCGCTATGTCGCATCAGGATTGTACCTGCCCGCTCTTGAGTCAAAGGAACTCGGAGAGATCGCAATAGGCATAGACACATCTGGCAGCGTATCGGCGGAGTCACTTTCCTTTGCCCGTGGAACACTTGAGTCTATCATTGAAGAATTATCACCGTTAGCTGTAAACGTCTATTACTTTGATTCCGAAGTATCCAGCATTGACCGCTTTGATAAAGGCGATACCTTGACGTGGAAGCCGACAGGGTTCAGTGGAACTGATTTTAGGCCGGTACTCAAGGCCATTGAAGATGATGGTACAGCGGTCTGTGCCGTGATAATTACGGACCTCGAAGGTCCGTTCCCTGAGTCTTGCGACTTGCCTGTAATATGGCTATCAACAGATGAACAGAATACTGCTCCGTTTGGCGAGACCGTTTACTTGGACCGCTGATTCCTACGCGGGCAGGGTAATCCCTTGCCCGTCACTGTCAATCGTTCCTAGTGGCCTTACAGCACGTTCTAGGGGCCATCTAACCTTTGATAGGGAACCAAACCGTTTTTAATTCCTATGGCGATAGGAAAATTCAGAACAGGGAGAATCGAATCATGGCAAAGTATCACGTAATGCTAAACCGTGACGTAGTAACGACTATAGGCCACTTGGTCATTTCCGGCATAGTCGATGGGAAAGAAACGGTTATAGCCCCTCCTACCAGCTTTATACAGACAGCCGGGGCGCGAGTGTTCAAAACAATCAAGGCCGCAAAGGGATTTATCGCGGCGCAACGGGCAAGCCATGGGCAGGATGTATGCTCAGACGTTTACCTTGACATTGACTGCCTTTGCTAACCGCCCGCCGGACGCATCCGGCAAGCAGGGCAGACGCCCTGGGAGAGAGGACAAACAACCGGCAGCGGAGAGCTGCAAACGGCTTTGGAGGCCAGTATAATGTCCAACAAAATCACTTTTAGCGTAATCGTCCGCGATGCAAATTCTTGGGATCAATCCACCGGGATCTGCGCAGAGCTTGCCAATTGTGGCCATGCTCACCGCACAATTGAGGCCGCGCAGCATTGCATGGAGCAGCTCACTGCATGGCATTGCCTTTGCGGGCGCACCACGCAGAGCTATGCGCCTTGCTGCCACACGCCCCACAACAGCACATCGGCTCGCTGGTATCATGCGCAGATCGAGGCCAGCAACGGCGAGGCGGTGATCCATGGATAGCTACAAGCCTTGCTGCTCCAACTCTCTCCCGCGCAAGCAGCAATGTTTGGCTTGCGCGGATTACTGGCGAGCTTACATGAGGCGCTATATGGCCATCTGGCAGGATGAGCGGAAAAAGGCGAAAATCTGCCAAGAATGCGGCAAAGTGAGGGTGGAGAGGGGGCATACACGCTGCAAAGAGTGCTTGGCCCTCCATCGCGGCATCCGGTACGATAAGTACGCTTTGCCTGATCCTAATCGGCGCTATCGCTCTGTATCAGCCTAACCGCCCCTGACGCATCCGGCACGCTTTGATAGGAAACCAATTCAACACTTGGAGAGTGCTTTATGGTTCATCCTGATTACATCATCGGCGCAGTTTTACTGCTTGTCATTTTTGCTCTTCTTCCTATCCGCATCCGGTACGAACGGGCGGAGTATGAAGCCGAGCGCAAGGCCGAAAAGCCGCAACCTAAAATGATTCCTGAAAAATTGGATGAATTTGCCGGAGTCCTGGCCGCACAATGGACCGATGAATTTCTCCATGAGGCCGGACACCTGCTGGACGACCGACCGTATCCTCTTCAACCGTCACGGCACATCAAAGCACCTATCAGGCATGATGCGCCGTACCAGATCACCAAAGTCATTCTACCGATGGAGTCCGACCACCAGAAGTGGAATTAACTGTTAACCTGTTTTTGATTCCTTGTGCGATAGGAGAAACATCTATGAAAGATATTCCTGGAGAAACCGTCTACGGAGTGCCAAACTGGAAAACGTTTTTGGGTCTTGGAACTCTCACCGCCATTGACCTGCTGCTTATCGGCGCGGTCCTTTGGTTCCTACGCGCTAAGGGAATTATGTAAGCATTGGCAAGCAACGTGCAAGCATTTGATAGGAGATCGAAAGTGACTCAGACAGAGCGCAGGATCAAACGGCTATGGCTTGCGGGGCGCACTTCATATGAGATCGCCGCTGAGATCGGCATGAATGAACGTATGGTACAGGGCATACTTGACGACCTTGGACTTTGATAGGCAACCAATTGGAGAATATGAAAATGACTTCTAGCGTGTTGGCAAGTCAAGCAGAGCAGTTCCGAGAGATATTCGGCGTTCGTCTAGCACCGTTTTGGCTTGGGCCACTCCGCCTTGACGTTGTGAAGTTCGATGAACAGCTAGTCCATCCACGGGCCGGGGAAAGCACGGCGCAAGCTGTAGAGCGGAGATGGGGCAAGGATGCGCTTGATTTAGTTCGCATCCTGCTGTAATTGATAGGCAACCAAAACGATTACCGGGAGAATGAAAATGCTGATGACCGAAACCAATACGCCGGAAATGTCGAAGCGGATCATACGTGCCGCTAAATTCATCCTTGGGCCGGGATGCTACAGGACAGACTTTGAACACGGCCAATGGTGGGTAACACGTCCTGGCTCTTATGAGCAATGGTCTGTAGTCGATTGCCAAACCGAAGGCGGGGTTGATTATCTCGACTTTGAGAAAGTGTCAGAGGGAGAGGAAAAATGATCGACGGAATACTCTACAAAACACGTTTTACAGAGATAGGCTTCACGATGGTTGAGCCGGGATTCTGGCGCTTCGTTGACCTGTCAGACGCGCAAGACGGCAACAAAAACAATATGCACTGTGTTGGCGTGAATTACGCAACGAAGGCCGAACTCCTAGCCAATGTGGAACGCTACGCGGCAGAGTACGGCTGCGAAGGCTCTAACAAGCCAACACCGCCCGACGAACTCCTGGCACAAATCGCACAGCGTTATCTTGGAATCAAGACGCTGGAGATTCAAAACTCAGACTCACTCGACTTTCACAGCTTGTCAGTGTGGAACGTCAAAGCCGCTCTTGAGGCTGCATGGAAAGCCGGGAAGTCCAATGCCTAAAAACAGAATCATAGTACAGGCAACGGTGAACGGAGAGCACGGCGAATGGACTGCCAGTTCTAAAACAAAGACTGTCCAAGAAATGATCGATTGGATGGAAGCCAACCGTAAGCCTGAAGTGGAACTTCGATACTTGGGAGATTACGGTTATCTTTCTCCTAGTCGCGTCTAGGTTTTCAATGTACCATAACGAATCTACGGGAGACCAAAGTGACCACTCGAATGATTACGCAAGCCGAAGAACACTCTGGGCAATACTCAAGCCTACAACGTGCAAAAGCCGCTGCCAGACTCGCAACTGTGGAGTACAAGCGCAAACACCGCGTAGTTTTAGATCGCACATGGCGCAACATGGAAGAGCGTTTGTGCTGGTACGTTTGTCTTTGATAGCGGTCCAATTCAACCGAATGGAGATATGTTTATGGCAGGATCAATCATCATTCACGGCCATAGTTTGCTCAAGATGGAGCAGAATAAACAGCATCAAGCAAAGTGTTCCTGCGGCGCATCGGGAGCCGTTCTAATGGTTCCTAGCGCAACAGGCCGAGCTAAGGCGCGGCGCAACTGGCACGATGAACACAAGCGCGATGTATGGCGGCGATTGCATCCTGAAGACTTTCAGGAAGATCGCCCGATGTATGCCGACATGGAACCAAAACAGTAAACTTTCTTTCGTTTTCCACTTGACAAGCGTATGTGAGAACGAATACAGTTTAGAAAGTGGAAGCAAGAAGCAAGCATGACGCAAGGAAACAAAATTCAGGGAAGGGAGGATGCAAGTAAAACCATTCGATTGCAGGGGAACGGGCCTAGCAAGGTTTTCATAGAGGTGAAAACCGGGTTGCCAGCTAATGAACTGGGTACGCAACTCCTCTTCAGACCGGCACGAATGGTAACAAGCATCCAAAGGGAAACAAAATGAACGTAAGCATTAGCAAGCAGTATGAGGAAGGTTTTAGCATTGTCGTTGACGATGCAACCCGCAATGAAGTTCTCGCCATTCGCTCACTCACTGACAAGCAGCAGGGAATCGCTTTGACTCCTGTTGCTTTTGAACCTGAAACATCCTACGCGAATGGTCTCAAGATCGCCAGCAGGCTTTTATTGAGGCTGCACGGCTCCACTTTCAATCTCACGGAAACAAAATTCTGGCAATCAAGTATATCCGTACACTTTCCGAGCCTACCTTGAATTTGAAGGACGCAAAAGACTTGACGGATTACGCAACTCTCCAGATTAACTTTCTGGACTGGTTGAAGTAGCTTTTCTGTACACAACTCAAGCATCCGGGAGAGCAAGCAATGCCACTGACCACCATGCACGCGCAAGCATTGAAAGAAGAGATCGAAAACCTGTTAACTCATGGCATGGAGCAGGTATCAGTGAAAGAATTTTACCGGCGTTATGATAGTGCCGGTTTTCGCTTTGAACCGTCCTACACCATTCGTCAATTTTGCCGGTATCTGACAGGTCCACGGGCCGGTAAACTCTCACCTTGCGCGGCTATGTACGCCATTCACAAAGCAAGCAATTTGAGTTACGCGCATATCGATCTTCCTGAAAGTGAGCGTACCAAGTTCAGGACACTGCGTCACAGTATATTTGCCGTTAGTCGCGGCTACATCTTGGAACCCTGAAAGGAATCAGCATGACAGACGAACTCCGTTACCTGCTACACGATACAGAAGAGCATATTGTCTCTCTATTCCGTGCTATCAATCCTAACGCTAACTATGAATCTGACTATGCCGACCATCGTGTAGAAAATCGTATGGCCGACAATGATTCTATCGTGAAACGCATCCGTAAGGCTCTCAAAGGTGACGCATGAGCCTAGCAGACGCTATCGAACGCAACCGCGCAAGACAGGCACAAAAACGCACTGGCGAACCTGTAGAGCAGAAGGAAATAGGATTGAAAGCGTACTCAGTCAACGTGATTACTAATCCTTTGCGCTTTATGGTTGAGTTGGGCCTTGAACCTCCAGCGCACCACGAAACCAGAACCATCTACGGCGCATCCTTAGCGGATGCCAAGAAACGGGCAGGGATCGAATGAGCGCAGAATACGAAATCGCATTAAACGCTGTACGTGAGGCAACACGGAAGTTTAAGTCCGTTCGTGACTCCTATCGCGCTGGGAAAGCCAGCGATGCCGAATTCCTTGCGGCAAGGGCTATCTACGATGAGGCCGACCGCGTGTATGAAGTAGCCTACGCCAAAGAACAAAAGACAGGAGATTGAGCGATGACAGCACTGATTCATGCAGCAAGAGAATTGAAGAGGGCGCTATGACGTGCGAGGCTTGCATGGGCTTAGGCTGGCGTAGGCGTCAAGTCCCTCACGAGTGTATCCCCGGCTCCCTAGTGTGGGTTACACGCCCCTGCAAATTTTGTAACGGAAAAGGAACCGTCAACGTAATTAATGCTCTTAGCGCGAAAGATAAGGCCGCGAATGAAAGAGAGGAATCCAATGTTTGAAAACATCGTGCAATCAATTATCTGCTCTGAGTTTCAACAGCGCTTTACGCGCAACGGTGAATACTCACAAGGTTCATCGTCTTCAACTGATAAGGCCATGCACGTGAAATTCTCCCTATCCACATCCTACGCGATTGAGGAAGGGTATCGTAACCTTCACATCCTGATTTTCGGTGGAGGCTCCAACTATATCAGCGTCTTCGCCAAACTTGATTGGAACGTTACTCCTATCTCCGATGAAGAAAATGAACCTGAATATACTCAGGGCCAAACACCTTGGGTGTTCTACGGATGCCATGACTCCTGCTGGCGCGATGCTGTCCACATAATCATTTGGGAGTTCCGTGAACGAATCAGTTCTATCGACTGGGTTTTTGGAGGATGGTACAAAATCACTCCCATGGAAGATAAGTACCTCGAAGACTCGCGTAACGCTCATTACAAAAAACGGAGAAGACAATCCTCTTGGCAAAAAGTCTCTGAGTTGGAGTTTCACTTCGACACAGAGAAAAATAACCCTGCTTAATTGTGGTTTTCCTCTTGATAAACATTATCCAACTGTGCGAATTTTATATCAGCGTTGGGAGACGCTAAGGATTTTCTACGAATCTCCATAGGATCGGAGAGAGTAGCGTACCGGGAGAATTATGAAATGGCAACTGCATTAGCATCCTTCACTCCTGAAGTGGCGGCAATGCCTATTACCCTTGTCGCCAATGCTTCAACTACCAAGCTTCCCACCACTCTAAAACAGGTTGGACAGCGGCGGGACTATCAAATGATTGACCCGCGCAAGATTGACATCGAACCGGGCTTTAATGCTCGTGATTATACCCTTCCAGAAAACCGCGCTCACCTTGATCGTCTGAAACTGCTTCTCATTGAAGCGGGGCGTGTCAATGAGCCTATCACTGTACGATTGAATCGTGAGACAGGCCGCGCTACCGTAATCGATGGTGAATGTCGCTTACGTGCTACTTTGGAATTGATTGCAGAGGGCGTTCATCCTTTTACCGAAGCTGATATGCCTTGCTATCCCGCGCCCCCAGGGAGCGACGATGAGGCTACACGGCGCTTTGCTTCCCTCTATGCGAACGAAGGCAAGTCCTTTTCCAAGTGGGAACTCGGACGTGGGTATCAGGCTCTATTTTACCTAAATATCTCCATTCCAACAATCGCCAAGAAAACGGCAAACTCTGAGGCGTTCGTTCGTGAGTGCATCGAACTTTCCAATGCCCCGGACGAACTGAAACAGCTTCTCTCGTCTCAGGCTGTGAGTCCCGCTGAGGCTATCCGCATTGTTCGTAGTGAGGATGTTCCTTCCGCCGTATCCGAGCTACAGGCCGCTGTGCAAGCCAAGAAAGCCAAGGGCGAAAAAGGCCCAGTCAAGAGAGCAAAGGCAAAGACTCTTCCACCAGCAAAACCTCAGACCGAAAACGATACAACTCTTAATGCGGTACAGGCCAAAAGCAAGCCCGCAAACAATGAATTGCTCAAGGCTCTGACCGATGGACTATGGGAACTGATAAACGATGTGGCCGTGTCTGACTTGGATGATGAGGACTTGGAGCGCGTATCCGTTGACCGGCTCCTGCTCTTAAAACTGGCATCCTTGATCGTTACCGAAGACGACTTGAAAGCTGTCGGAGCACAACCCGCAAAGTTTTGAGAGGCCGTTTCCCTCAATATTGATTTTCAATCCTAACTGCTAACTGTTTTCTGAAAAGAGGAATTACGATGTGCAAATTTGCTAGCTTTGTTCTGACAAAGGACCGTGAGTTTTGGTCTGAAACTGGAGATTCCCATAATGATATTATCCGAGAAAACAATCTCACTGAGTTGAAAGCAGATGCGGCTGATTACATCGATGCC
>Ga0224535_1000598_pt1 | contig 10282 bp, 6 predicted proteins | sample 714E13034metaG_FD_179898 | JGI IMG/M metagenome (GOLD analysis project Ga0224535, IMG submission 179898) | Peat soil microbial communities from Stordalen Mire, Sweden - 717 E1 30-34 | ecosystem: Environmental > Terrestrial > Soil > Wetlands > Peat | place: Sweden: Norrbotten County, Stordalen... | reverse complement strand
TCGATATCCCATCCCTGACCAGCGGTGTCGTACACGACGTTGTTCCAATCGTAGTCTACTTGGGCTGGGTTTACCCAGCACGTAACGGCGGCTGTTGTGTGCCGGATGAGGTTATTGTAGATCGTGTTCGTAGCCGGGTACTCGGAGTTGAACTCGAATCCATTCGAGTGGGTCTGCCCGTCGGTAGATTCCGCGATATGCTCGATAAGGTTATCGTGGAAAGTATGCATGTCATTGCAAATCACCCCGTTCGATGCGTACCGGAATACGCTGCTGTGTATATCGTAGCAATCTCCATACCACGCATCGAAACTCGTTGGGTCGGAATCCGATCCATCCACCACGTTGGCAACAAATTGGTCTCCCACGGCCTCGGTTTGATTGCTCCCTCCCGTAACTCCGGTCCCTCCATCGCAATTCCCGCTTACGCCAGCGTTACAGGAGGAAAACGTCACATGCGTCCATCCATGGAAGTACTGGTTCTCGATGATGATGTGGTCGGCCGCTCCGCCGTAGCTTTGCACTGTAAGATACGATGGTAGATTCTGATACCCCCCCCAACACATGCCATCCCACTCAAAATTGTCCACAATGACGTAATGCTCGTCTGCCTCAACCTGCGCGTACCAACTTGTATCCTGATGCGCGCAACTGGAGACTCCAGACGTGCTGTGCGCGTTATCTCCCTGCATCACCGGGCGAGCCCAAGACCCACCGCTTTTCCACGTCGGATCGACGCCGAAATAGTTTGGAGATCCAGCACTTCCCACCATCCCGGTGATTCCCCAAGGAAGTCCAACTGGGGTTCCTCGTCCCGAGAAATGCCATGAGTCGCCGCCTCGAAGGATAATGCCAACCCCGCCGTTTACGCTTGCGGACGCACAGTTGTTCGAGCAGTTAGCCATCCCCGGAGCGTGAAGCCATGGGGTTGACTCGCTAGTTCCCGATGCGGTATCGACCCCACCAGAGGAAACGTAATAGCAACTCGTCACACCAAGACTGGATAATGTAACCAGTGCCCCAGTAGTGGCGTTGAGATAGTTCGCCCCGCTGGGGCAGGAGCCACCGGCCGCTAAAGCATCAGCGCACACGATGAGGAATGCGATTGCGAATTTCATTAATGCACGACCTCAACTCGACGACGTTTTACTCCGTTGTTCCACTTAAACGCATCGGCCTGGGCATCCCAGGTACCCGCCGCCGTGGTTCCACTCACTTGAGTGGCGATGAACGTGTAGGAACTGGTTCCGGGATTGGCATAGTGACCCCAAGGATTGTTTTCCGCGCACCCCGCTGAACCGGTTGCCTCGTTAGACCAGTAGCATCCGTCATAATACATCCCAGCGGTAGTGAATCCGTTGGTGGTATTCAGCGCTTGAGACCCATCCACAAATACGATCCCATTAGAGGTGGACGGTGAGAGGGAGACCAACGTAAGATTCCCAGCCGCTCCCTGGCTCCCGGTTGCATCCACCGTTTTATCGTATGGGGAAGAGGCTGCCCCGCTAACGCAGTAAATCTCGGCCCAGTCCACTGCATCTGCCATTGCCGAGAAGTTCATCGTGAGCGTAGAAGTAGGCCCCCAAGACGCCCCTCCCGCGTAATAGTTATGGGTGCAGCTCTCCGATGCGCAACCTGGAGTTATATCCGTGATTCTGGCCGATGCGGAATGCGACTGACCAGTAGTCCCCATTTGACCGCGAGTAATTGTCAGCGTAGACGTCCCCCCTCCGGCTGTAACTTGGACAATCTCGTTAGTAGTCAATCCTCCATCTATCTGCAAGTAGTCGTTATTGGTGACAGACGCTCCAGAAGACACCGACATGGAGGTCACACTACTGTTTATCCCTGAACTCAAACTAATCGTAACCGGAGACATTGGCAGAAATGTATTCCCGCTAGATGTAACGTTATAAACATCCTGCCCATTCGAGAATTGCCCTACCTGATACTCCAAAACGACAAGATTCGTAGATGTTGGGCAGGGCACCTGCACCGTTCTTGGATTGCTGTTCCATGGGGCGGAAACATCCACATTGACGGATTTCTTAGACAGTATCTGCATCCCGGCTGGAGCGGATGTCCCGGCAGAAGAACGCCTAAAGAACACAGCCAGACTCTGAAATCCGGCGCTTGTAGATCCGGCATTCTGCGTCATGCTGGCATTCATGGCCGCAGTGGAAGAGTACACCCCCCATTGCGCTCCGACGTCGTAAGCGTCCTCAGCGGAAAATAAAGCCCAAGTTATGTTGCTCTGGCTACCAGCCGTGTACGTAAAGCCCGCTGTCGGGTTAATCGTATTCAATGCCGAAGTTGCCTGGATCACAAGATCGCTGGAATTGGTTGGGGTCACCGAGCCGGCAGTGGCAGTTTGCGCTCCAGTTTCCGTAGTCCCAGGGAAGTTGCACGAGGATGCCTCCACGGCGGCAGACAATGCTACGTTGGTGAATTCGGCTCCGATAATTCCAATGTTCCCCGGACCTCCCGCGCTAGTCCAACTAACGTATACTTTTCTCGCTCCCGCCGCGACGTTCGTGGCGTATGCCAACCAGAGAGCATTCGAGTTTCCAGTATCGTTGCATTCGGCATAGAAATAAGCGTTGTTCTGGTCGTCAGAAACGCGGGGGACCGTCGTATTATTACCTGCATTAAATATCAGGGCAATCATATTCCCCTGTCCGGTGTTGTGTCCGAACGTCTCAAGATCGAACCCGCTTACATAAGCGCCAGATACATGAGCGACCGCCGTCGTCCCCCATTGCCCTCGCACAACGGTCAACGTAGTTGTTCCCCCACCCGAAGACACGAAAACGATCTCGGCCGAAGAGGTCCCCGGATCGATAATAAGAGAGTTTGTGTTGGCGATGCTTGATGCGGCGGCTATCGTCATCGTGGTGGCCCCGCTCGTGATAGCCGCACTCAGTGTGGTGGATTGACCAGTGAATGAAGTTGTTTGTCCAGCCCCGCCAAAAGACTGCACCAGAGATGGCGTACCGCTCCCCGCTCCAGAGTCTGCGCCCAAAACCTCCAGGACGAAGCTCCGATAAGTTGCGCTGGTGACTGAGCAAGTGGCAGCGGCCCAACTTGCCACTGCCGCATTTGTATCGCTCAGTGTGACTTGGTTCGCCGTCAACAATCCAGTCATCGTGCTTGGGGTGCAATTGTCCGATGCCACATTGTCCCCCATGAACCCGACCACCCATGAACTTGAAGTGCCTGAGGCCAAGGCGACTCCCCGGTAATTCACGGTAGTAGAAGAGGCGATTTGAGACGCATTCTCCGCCGCCGCGATACCAATCGCCACGCCAGAAGTCCCGCAATTAGCCGTCGTGACAGATGAGGGAACTCCGCTGTACCAGACGGCAACAATTCCCGTAGCGTTCGTAGCCGTGCCCGTAGCGTCGCTAGTCCCCGATGCCACGTGACAATAGACGCGAAATGAATTCGTAGAACCGCCGCTGGAGTTATACACTGCGGTGTATCCCGAAGGCAGGCTTGGGGCAGTAGTGCTTGCATTACGATAAGCGAAAGCGAGCATAAGATCCCCAGACGCTGACGCCCCGCTCCCGCCACCTCCGGCCACCGTACAGTTAGTCGTTCCAGAGCAGTACCCATCGCGAGATATGGCCGCCCAGGAAGTCATCGAGAACAGAAACACGATTAACAGTTTTTTCATTCAGACCCCTAATTTGCCATTGTGTATACGAAATTCAGCACAATGTGAGTCCCGGTGAGAGTCCCTGCCATTGCCGGGATTATGCCGTTCCCCGATGCGATTGTCGCATTCGATATACTCCCGCTCGAACTCATCGCATTGCTGTTGCCACAAGTGAGGGCACCGCTAAGAATAGTTGTCCCCGTTCCGGAAGCTCCGAATGTGGGATTCACCGTGGTGGTATTGGATGCGCTGTCGGAGGCGCAGGTAACGGCCGTCAGGGTCCAAGTCTTCCCTGTTCCGTTGTAGCATCCCATATTAGCCACTGCATCATCTCCAGCGGTCAATGCGAAAGAGGTTCCTGAACCTCCCCATATCTCCGTACACTGCCGGATTGTGGGGGACGTGCTGGTGCTCAAGTTCCCCGAAGCGTCATTGGCAACAAAACCGGCAGTAGCAAAGGTGGTGATTCGGACGTTTCCAGTGGCTCCTGCCGTTCCACTACCTGACTTTGCACCTCCTGCTCCGGGTGTTAGTACAACGTTGCCACCAGCACCACCAGAATCGTTTCCGGCTCCCCCAGCTCCCCCAGCACCAGCAGTTAAGGTAACAGAACCTCCCGATCCGCCGACGGTGGAGGTGGTTCCTGAACCAGTAGCCGCACCTCCTATTCCAGCCGAGATAGCAGGAGAACTTCCTGTACCGCCTGTATTGGTACCAGTCGATGAGGTAGCCCCTCCAGTAACCCCATTGACAGTAAGCAAGGGCATCGCCGCCGTCCCATTCCCAGCGGAACTGGCCGGGGCTCCCCCAGCCAAGATGAGACCATTAGATGCCGTGTTTGGCCATGTTACACTGAGGTCCGCCGTTGGCGTAGTGAGGTGGCCCGCCCCAGTATCAAACGGCAACGCAGAAAGATTTGCAAGTGACCCGACCGCCCCTTCATCGGTTAAGGTGCAAGTCGTGGTGGACGTGGTGCATCCAATAAAGTGTCCGCTTGCGATGACTGCTGTAGGCCCCAGAATTGTATTGCTGGCCGTAGTACTGGCCGATGATCCGATTGTAAAAGTGAAAGCGTTCCCAGCATTAGCGAAAGACCAAGTTCCGGTGCTCGTTGATGCAACACCCAGCGTTGGCGTCAGCGTCCACGAAGAGGCTGTGGTGCTGGTGGCATTGGGGACTGTTCCCGCCGCCGCGCTCGTGGCGTTAGTTCCACCGACCGAGATTGGAACGGCGGAGGTAAGGGCAGACGCCAAATTGGCCCCGCTGGGAGTGGCCAGGAAAGTGGCTACTCCCGTTCCAAAACCGCTCAGATTACTGACGCCTACCTGAGCGCAATTGTTTGATCCGCTAGTCCACCCCTGGGACCAGTTATTCCCACTACATGCGGAAGCTGTGGCGGCTGCGGCTGCGGTTCCAATAGAACCCCCATCCGATAAGGTGACCTTCCCGCTTGAAACCGTCACCGAAACCATATGCCCCGTGCTAGGAACGCTTGCGGTTGGGAACAGGGCGATGATCGAATCGGCTCCATTGTAGCCGTGATAGTTCGAATTGGAGGTGTCGTAATCTACCGTTGCCACGGAAGATGCGGTATTTGAAGTATTCGAAGGCACCTTAAATGCTGCGGTTCCTGTCGCTGAGGACATATCGAAAATCGCACTGGCCCCGCCGGCCACCGTATGAGAAGTGATCGTAAAATCCGCCGAGGAGTCCAGCGTGGTGGTTACAGACGCATCGTAATATGCCAATCCCTTGGCCGTTGGACTGTCGGCGATCTGCGGGATCGTCAGCAGACCAGCACTCCCAAGAGACATCTGAAGTACGTTTCCGGTTGAGTTGGCGCAAAGCCACGCTGACCCAGACGGGATCGTCCCAGAACAGGTCCCGAATGTGATTCCGGTAAGTCCAGCCGTTCCAGTAAACCATGCTACCGATGGCGGACTCGTTCCAGTCCCCAAGCTTGGCGATGTGATTGCAGCGGAGAAGGTTTGCGCTAACGTCCAAGTGTTTGCCGTACTCAGTAAGGGGATCGTTGCCCCGCTTGTCCCAATGGCCGTGGTCGCCGCCGAGGTAAAAGCGGTTCCGCTAGTCTTGGTGCATGTGATCGCATTCGATCCACTCGTTGTGCAGTCTCCGCTGATTTCCGAACTACCAACCGCTCCCGTGCTGGTAGTAACCCGTAAAATTCCAGTTCCAAATGCACCCGGCAAGAGGAAGTCTGCTGTGTTGGTGGCGGCGTGCATGTCCAGGACTGAAGTGGCGCTCGCTGTAATCGTGGTGGTTCCGTTCGTGTTCCACCCACTGATACCGCCTATAGCCGTGCTGTTGTTGTACTGCAAATTTCCGTTCGACCCGCCTGCGGTGGCCGTGGCGGAAATCGCTTGGCATCCCCACGTCCCACTGCTAAACGACACGGCGTGTGTCGAATCTCCGCAGTTGGAAACCGATATGTAGGAAGACGCATTTCCGGTTCCTTGGCCCATCAATACCGTGCTGGAGGTCCCTTGCGCGAAGTTTGCCAATGGGAGCAACCCGGTGACTCCAGTGGTCAAGGGAAGCCCCGTTAGGTTCGTTGCGATGCCGCTGCTTGGGGTGCCGATCGATCCCCCCGAATAGATCAAGGTCTGCGATGCCGGGATGGAGGTTCCATTTACGCTCGTGGAACTGGACAGCGCCGCCGGCAAGTCGGCGGCTGCAATCGTTTTCGCGCCGAGAACCCCGGAATTATTGTAGATGTACTGCCCGGAACTTCCTGGAATAGTCGAGGAAAGATACGCTAGTGACGGAATGTCGGACGCCACCAAGAGCCGGAACGAGGGGAGTCCGGCTCCCCCGCTAGGAGAAGCATAAACGTAGTGTGCCGTAGTCGATCCGAACATCGTGCTGATATCTGAAGTCAGGCAAGCGTAAGGGATTCCGGTGGCATTCGTATTGCACAGAGGACCCGTGGCGAGCGTAGAGAGCGCCACACTATTCAATTGACCCGTGGTTGTCGCGGTTGCCGCATTCCCGGTTGTACTCTGATTCAGAGTCGGGAAGTCTCCCGCTACGGCAGTGGAGGGGGTTGCCACGCCACCGGAAACCGTGACCTTCATGATGCCCGTGGACATCGAGGTTCCAACTACCACAGCATTCGTCGGAGCATTCGTCACGCTAGAGACCCAGTAGTTGCCGAGGGCATTAGCCCCCGTACCGGAAACTGTCGATGCGGTCCAACACGGGTTCGGGCTAAGGCTCGTACTGTACGCCAAAGCCTGCCCAGCGGTGGGAGAGAACCCAGTGCAGAATGGGACCGACTTCAAGCCAGCCACTGTCAGGGATGGACTGAGCGTCACGGTGCCATTAGCGGAACCGGATATGTCTCCGCTCGCACTCCAAGTGATTGACTGGTTCCCCGATATGAACCCCGGACCGTTGGTGAACGAACTTAAATTGGTTGGGAACGGAGCCAGAGATAGATCACCTCGCAGATACTGAGACGTAGTTCCGGTCGTAATCGGAGTCTGGTAGTTCAATGCAGGAATGTCCGCCGCTTGAAGTGCCGCATCCACATACGCGGACCCATTCGACCTGAGTACATGTCCCGCCGAACCAACCGTGTTATTCGTCCCAGTGCCGCCATACGCCGGGAGCAATGGTACCGCGAGTGAGGTCCCCCATGAACTTGACCCGGAGTACACTGCGATGCCAGACGCTACCGGCCAACTCATACTGCTGGTCGAACACCCCGAGGTCGTCGTGTTCCCACTCGCATCATCGCAGAGTAGCGTCCCCGCGACCCCGGAATTCGTTCCAGCCATTTGAACTTTATTGGTATACGTTCCCTGAACGTTACCACTCAGGAGATTCGCGAGAGCCGTCGATGACGTTGTGGCGTTGGTCCCGCCTTGAGCGATCGTGATCGGCAAACACCCGGAGGTTGTGGCGTTGCCGCTTGCATCATCGCAAAACAGCGCCCCAGAAACCCCAGAGTTCGTGCCGGCCATTTGGACCTTGTTCGTATAGGTCCCCTGCGAATTTCCGCTCAGCAGATTAGCTAGCGCTCCCGATGAAGTTGTCCCGTTCGTTCCGCCTTGAGCAATCGTGATTGGAAATGTAACAGACCCACCACTGCCGCCCGATGCGATATATGGTGTCTGGATTGCCGTGTACGTACCGATTGCGTTCCCGGTAATTGCAATCTGAATGTACTTGTGATTCCCATACCCGAAGGCGATGGGTGGGCTGCTGGCCTGATTAATCGATGATCCAGTTCCAAAACTGGTCCACGGCCCGGCCGTGCAGGACACATCGGAATAATTCAGCGAAACCGACCAAGATCCCGAACCGGACGTAACGCCGAAGGAGTGATAGTAATTGCTTCGGCTGATAGCGCTTAGGTTGCTGACGACTCCAGCGGCACACTCACCAGCCCAAGAACTGCTAACCCCATAGACGACCGTCTCCGTGACGGATCGCTGGATAGACTGCGCGAGCAGTCCCACGTTGGACACCGCAATGATCGAGAGAATGACGAGTTTCCGCATTGACGCTCCTTCTCACGGCAGAGAGAGGCGCCTACACGAATTATAGGTCCAAATCCTCATCTAGCCAATACGCGACTATGGCTGTTTCTGGTCCTGCGCCACCGGCTCTCCCGTGATTGCGGACATTGCGTTCACCGTTTCCTGGTACTGCGCGTGCGAGAAGGCCGCCGCTTGAGCGTTCTTGAGTTCGTTATCCCCGGAAAATACCCGCTCATGGATTCCCCAAAGAATCCCCAGAAGGGCCAGATCGTCGGGAAGAAGGGGGATGGGGTCATTGACCGTTGCCATTTGTGTAGTGGCCTTCCTGGTTCCCACAATCGACAATCCTCGGTGCTGGTCTGGGGTCCACGTCGCTCCGCTGGAATCCGTCATGCTAAACGAGTCGTATTGCCCGTGCGGAGGGTCTGGCTCGCTAGATCCGGGGATGTACACGGAATTGTAGTTTGGGGCCGGCGCAAGGCCAATCGTCTTCGGGGGGAGGTTGTCGGTGTAGTAGTACTGTGGAATCGCGTTCTCCCTGCGCCATCCTCGATGAGTCTCGTTAAGTTGGGACACGGTAGCCTTCGGGATCCATCTTCCGGCGAGGAATACCGACTCGATATTCATGATGTCGTCTGGGATGGTGTACGTAGGGACTCCAGCAAAAATCGTTTGCGTAAATACCCTTTTCAGGCACCCGGTCTGCTTCAGGAAATCGAGCAAGGTGAGATTGGCGAGATCAAGGAATTGCTGCACTGTAAGACATCCGAGGATGAGCCCGCCGTCCTCACTCACGTCGTAGCAGTACCGGGAGTACACGTCGCTCAGTGTGGCCATCAGGATTCCCCCTTCCCTTCTCCCACTGATTCCGCTACGTCAAGGAAATATCGGGGGAAGGTCAGGTTCTCCCACATAACCATCCCCTTCATGGAGCGGATGAATTCCTGGTACGCCGCACTGGCCGCAGTAAAGGGGGCTCCTTGCTCTTTGAGCATGATGCGGCCGCGACAGTACTTAACGAGAATTTCGCAAAGTTCATCGTTCAGTGTGACCGTATCTCCTGCATTGACGAGCGGCGTTATCGGCGCGACCCCCTGGACTTCCAGTAGCGATCCCCCGTGAGCGTCCAGTGGATGAATACCGAACGTTGTAAGTCCGATCGGAAACCACCTGGCGACCTGACCCTCGTAGGTGCTCAGATCGACTGCCCAGTTCCGGTATTTCTGCGCCAATTTAGGGAGCGTGTATTTCTCCAGTTCGCGCTCCTCAAAGTAGACTTTAGTGGGGATTAGAATTCCTAGAGGGGCCGAATACAGGAGTTGGTTGGCTACGGTGAACCCAGGGACAGGGACGATGCTCTGATTCCATCCGACAAGAAGGTTCGTCTTGCGCAGTACCTCATTCAATACGCTGGTGACCTGAGATGGGGGGTATAGACCTTGGTTGTTGTCGAGCCCATCGTATACGAACTGCGAAAGTTCCGCCAAAGTGAAGGTTGGCATCTAATTAGACACCCCCTCGTAAAGTCCTGGGATATGGTCCGGCTCCGTGTACTCACGCATGTCTGCTGCGTGATGCACTATAGCTGGAGGAACAAGGCAGGAGTCTACATACGGGATGCATGAGCAATGTTTCGAGTGGGAATGAGCCATCCAGTCCCCGATTGGGATTATGTGATTGCCGTCCGGTCCCACCCACACCTCCCATCCTGGGTTCGACTGGTTCATCCACGATGCCCTATTCGGAGATTAGGTCACCCTTGTGGTACGTCTGGCCGCCTCTTGTTTTCCGGCGATCCATCGCCCTAACCGCATGCCAGTCTTTTTCACGCTGCTTGACCTCGGCTTCAGTCGGCGGTGTCCATTCTCCTCCGGGGGCGAATGCTTGTCGATCACGATGCTCGATTCTTTCCCGAGCCTGCATTGCGGCCTGATCTGGACCCTTAAATTTCTTCCCTTGAAGCGGGGTGAGATCGCTAATGAACCGTTCGAAGTCTGCCTGTCCCACGTTGGACCTCCTCATTCAGTATACCCTGCTCGCCCGGCTCGCCCCGCTCGCCCAACTCCCGCGATAAAGTATGCAAATCATAAGGTCACCCAACTCGCCCCGCTCGCCAAGC
>Ga0224535_1000597_pt1 | contig 10283 bp, 7 predicted proteins | sample 714E13034metaG_FD_179898 | JGI IMG/M metagenome (GOLD analysis project Ga0224535, IMG submission 179898) | Peat soil microbial communities from Stordalen Mire, Sweden - 717 E1 30-34 | ecosystem: Environmental > Terrestrial > Soil > Wetlands > Peat | place: Sweden: Norrbotten County, Stordalen... | reverse complement strand
ACGTGGCTGCCCTCCGCCGTCAGCCGGTACATCGGCTCGCCATTCGGCCCCGCCGCCGCCTCCATCTCGTCGCCCGTAACCAACAGCGCCTGCTTGTTCGCCGTCACCCCTTCCAGCAGCCGATAGTTCGTAAGAGACTGCTCTGAGAGGCTGCCCCACACTCCGCTCTCCAGATAAACCCACAGGTCAAGACGCTCCGACGCGCTCCACTCGTTCCGGTAAGACTGAACGTAGAGAACGCAGAAGAAAACGCCCGCCGCAATCAGCGTCCAGCGCGTCCACTTCCAGTACCGGCGCGGAGCGAACCAGTCCCTCATCGCCCCGCCTCGTTCGCTTTTTTCTGCGCCGCCAACCGCTCCCGCGCGCGCTGCATCTTGGTCGCATCCACCCGCGCCTTCTCCGCCCGAACCTCTTCCTCGCTCGGAAGATCATGATCGGGAAGCGGGCGAAGATTCAAGAACAACGCCCGCAACGCAAGAACCTCCGCAAGCAACACTTCGCCCACAAGCTCGCCCGCGCTCGGCTCAAGCAACTGCGCACGGACCCACTCCGAGAGCGTCAGATTCTCCGCCCGCGCCCGCGCCTCCAGCGCCGCATACTCCGCGTCGCTGACCTTCGTGCCTACCGATTTGGTTCGCAGAGAAGCCTTCACCATGCAGTCACTCTTTCGCCTTGTAGTTGTTCATCCCCGCAACCAGCCGCGTGATGTATTCCCGCACCGCAGCCGATCGGCGCAAGATCGGGCGCTCGTTGGACGCTGGCGACGGCGCTTCTGTTGGCTCCGGTTGGCTGGCCGGGAACTGCTTCGTCTGCTCCATGGATTCCTCCGCGTTCGTGGCTGCGCACGGCGGTTTTCAGCTAAGGGCAGGAAAATCATCTAGTTACCCATCAGCAACCGGAACGTGCTTATAGAATATCCCGGCTCACAGACTTTTTCTCTTTAGTCGCTTGTTTTCTTATGGTTCGCGCTCAGTAACCTGTAAACACCTTATTATTAGAGAGTTTTCCTTTTAGCTGCCTGATTCCATGATGGTTCCCGCAGGGGAACTTCAGGTTACTCTACAGCATCCATTCTGGGGTGATGTGTCCCCCTACTCCCGACGCCGTAGGCGGCGTGATCCTGCAATGCTGGCCCGGAGTAAGATTGCAGGGTTGCCGCAACACCGGAGACGGTCCCCCGAAGGCTCACTCGGGATAATAATCATTCCTCTCAGGGTTACTTCGAAGATAAATAATTGGGATAGACATTCCGACCTCACATTCATCCGACACCCTGGCACTTCCCTCAAACGAAGCGTTATCCTCGGTCGTGAAATCGTAGTATGCCCGGAATTGATTGCGATCAGGTTGACAAGCTGTCACTCTTCCTTCAACAACAACTCCCATGCGCGCCAATTGTCTTTTTCTCCATCCCGTAACGAGTAAGGCTGCTTCCACTGTCAGCAGTCCCAACCCCAAGAGATAATAAGGCAGTTCCCATGCCGAAAACCACACACAACTAACCGGTTGATTGACGCTCGGATTATTCGGCAAGTAACGAATGAGAATCTTCTCGCCCGGAGACTGAACCTTGTAGTCGTCCGCTATCATTTTTGCGCGACCGGTGTAGAAGACCCCATCAACGGAAAACCTATAGCTCAAATCCACGTTGCCGCGGCCGGTATAGCTCTTTGTAACTTCGCCATTTACTTCATGTCCTTGCTGGCGCAAAACATCGAACTTGTGCACTTCATTGGCTCGGAAGCCTACCGGGATTAGCCACAGCAAAAAGAAGAACAACGTGAAAACCAATGCGCCTATAATTCCATCGTCAAATCGCGCTCTTCTTGGTATCCCGGCGTTAGCCGCTGAAATATCGATTCCGCTCAAATGGGGCATCCTTTCATTCCGTCCGGTTTTCGAGCCAATGAAGGTACCAAAGTGTGTCATCACACAGCCCGCAAATGAAACTAGCGATCAATGGCCCCGACAAAACAACTGGGCTAGTCGGCAAACCCAGGAGGGATCCTTCCTTCCGAGTCAATAAGGGCGCCAAGGTGTGTTCCCACACAGCCCACCAATGAACCTAGGGTGTCCACAAGTGTCGTGGCAGCGTTAGTTTTTCCCTCTACCAAATCATTAAGATCTTGAACAACTCCCCAGATGGATACCCCACAGAAGCCATAGTTTGCCACAGTCAGGGCCATTTGTAATACAGGGGACGCTTCGACTGCAGCGGTCGGCACCGGCAGAAGTGTTACGCAGCCAACTACAGCACCACCGATTCCCGCATAGCCAGTCCAATTAGGAGCGCTCTGAGCGAGAATGAGCGAGGCCGCAGTAAAGGAAGCACTGGCAACGCATCCATAGATGCTGACGAGTCTCGCTTCCGGAATTGCAGCATTGGACATGATTGAATACTCAAATAAATCTCTTCCACGAGGATCAACGTAGTTTACGGGATTGCTGCCCACATAGAGATATTTGTGCAGTGTCTTGGCATCGAATAAGAATCCCTTCCATGGGTCTCTGGACATAAACCTACCGGTGCTTGGGTTGTAGTATCTGGCGCTGTAAGTTTTTCTGACGCCGTTCTCAACCACCACAACTTGCAACCCTAGTGTCACTGTGAAGTTGCAGACGTTCGGCGCTGGTTTCCATGTTGTTTTCTTGGTCGCGAACCCCAGATGCGGTTTTTCGCTTAGCTGCGGCATTGCGGCTAATGGCGGTTCGCACAACACGGGGATGGAGGCAAGTTGCATCTGCATCCGATTGTACGACTTGAGGGGCCGCATTGGGCAGCGGATTGTGCGCGGCATTGCGAACGGATTGCACGGCGGAAGAGCGGCGGACCGTGCGCCGCATTGCGCACAGACTGCGCAACAGAAGAGCGGCAGGTTGTGCGCGGCAGTGCTGCGAGTTGTGCTCGACATTACGCACAGATTGCGCGGCGGAAGTGCTGCGGATCGTGCGCGGCATTGCGAGCGGATTGCGCAACAGAAGAGCGCGGCGTGTGCGCGACATTGTGCGCGGAATTGCGCGACGGAAGAGCGTAGATTGTGCGCGTGTGCGGACTGCATTGCGGCGCGGATCGGCGGGGATTCTGTAACGCATCGGGGGCCGGTTCCGGGACGGAAGCGGCCCCTCTTTAGCAGCTAAAAGCAGCTACTAAAAGAAGAAGATCAGTCTGTTTCTTCTTCGTCTGATTCGGCGTCAAGAGCGGCGAACAGTTGCTCGGCAGTTGAGGCCGGAACTCCGGGCCACATCTGGCCGGGAACATTCTGAGCAAGCATGGCGCTTTCGACGGCGTCCTCCGGTGCTTCCGAGTTGCGCTTGAGTTGCGCCGCTGGATGAGTTGCCGAGTGGATTTGTTTGAGCATCCGTATCGAGACGTGCGTGTAAATCTGCGTTGTGTCGAGCCGCGCATGACCGAGCATTTGTTGTATGAAGCGGATGTCCGCGCCGCCCTCCAGCATCAGCGTGGCCATCGTGTGGCGGAAGAGATGGCAGGCTCCATGCTTGCCGATTCCGGCCGCTTCGACGTATTGCCGGATGATGTAACTGAGCGTGGTACGCCCCAGCGGTTCGCCCTGCACGGTCAGGAACAGGGTCATGTCGTCCGGCTCGGTCGCAAGCCGGGGCCGCGCCTGGTCGAGATACTTGTCGAGCCACGCGACGGCCCGCTCGCCGATGGGGATTACGCGGTCCTTCTTTCCTTTGCCTTCGCGGATGGTCACGACGCCCGCCGCACGGTCCACGTCGTAGAGTTTCAGATTGACAAGCTCCGTGCGCCGCATCCCGGTCGAGTAAAACGTCTCCAGCATGGCGCGGTCACGGATGCCAACCGGGTCGGCGACGTTGGGCTGATGCAAGATCAGTTCCGCCTCGGATGCGGTCAGTACGCGCGGCAACGGCTTGGGAAGCCTGGGCAACTCGATCTCCGAAGCCGGGTTGTGCAAGAGATAGTTCTGCCGCGTCATCCAACGGAACCACATGCGCAGGGGCGACAGCCGCGAGTGCTGGCTGGCGAAGCTCAACGGCTGCCCGTCTTTCTTGCGGTAGTGAAAAAGATACCGCTGATAGCGTTCGAGCACGGGCCGCGTGACCTCGACCGGCTCGGTCAGCCCGCGCTCCATTGCCCAACGCTCGAAGAGCGATAGATGCTCGCGGCGCACATGGCGCGTGTCGTCGGTGAAGCCCTTCACGGCCAGGGACTCGATGTACTCTTCGAGCATGGCCTGTAACGGCGTGCTCGGCGCTATGCGCTGCTTGCGCGGTTTGACTACGCGGGCCATCTCTCTACCTCCTTATTATGGTTACGACGAAGCGCCCTTCTTGCTGCACCCCGTATATGCGTTTTCTCGTACTTGTGCGCGGATTCCTCTGTAACCCGCATGGACATTGGCGGCAAGTGGGTTTCAGACACCCCGACACCCCGCCGACTTGGGGCCGACTTGGCCCCGACTTGACCCCGACAACTGGCCTTCCGGCCCCGACTTCTTTTCGTCGTACTCACTCTTTCGGCTTGTCGATCCCCAGCTTTTCGATTTCGATCAGGCCGGGCAGCGTGGGCTTGCCGCTGTCGGCCTGACGCGCGAAGACAAGCTCGTAAACGAAGCTCTGGCCGCGCCCGCCGCGATGCGCCAACAGGTACTCCATCTCCTCCAGCCGGTGCAGATGGATTTTTAACTGCGTATCGCCCCAGCCGGTGGCCTCGCGCACGTCGCGGCGCGAGAAGCGGTAATCGGACCGCGCCATCTTCTGCCGCTCGCACTCGGCTGTAACCATCGTGTCCACGGCCAACAGCAAGCGCCTGGTCTGCGGCGGCAACTCGTCCAGCGAGCGCCCCAGAACTTCATGCGCAAGCCGGTTGGCAACGGCGATGTCGGCCAGCGCAACCTCGATGTACTCGACCGCGCGCCCGCGATGCTGGACCGTCTTTCGTGGCCGCTGATGCTGATGCAGCAGAGCGATGCTGCGGATCAGCGTCAGATACTTCATGTGGTCGCGCCGGGTCCGCGTCTGCGAGTCATGGAAGGTCAACTCCCGCGCGTAGGGATTCGCTACGAAAACAGGCTTCAAGAGCCGTTGCGCGTTGCGATGCACGGCAAGGATGGTGCTGCGATCCCGCCGCTGGAGCAACCCTTCAAGCGTCTGCGCCTCGCGCTGCACTCGGTGGATGGCTTGCGTCTGCGCCCGGTCTTCGTTGACGGAGAGAACAAGGCAACGGTTCAGCATCTCCTCGTCAAGATCGATGGCCGTGGTCGTCAAGAAGATCATCACCGGCCCCTCGACGCGGTACTGATGCGTGAGCAAGCGCCCCGTCGCCGGGTCTTTGCCGGTGCTGGCGATAGTCAACACGCCTTCCGACTGCAACAGCTTCAACGCATAAGATGCCGAGTGCGCGCCCTCCTCCTCCACGATGGCAAGCACCTTGTGCTTCAAGTCCTGCTCGCCCATGTAGAAGAGTGACTGCCCCGTCATGGCGGAGTATTGAACGCGCTGCTCGTCGGGCAGGAACGCGAGTACCGCTTCCATCAGCGAACTTTTGCCAGCGGCGGAACTCGACTGCACCATGATTGCGAGCGGCGATTCGAGATGCCGCGACACAACGCCGAGATAGCCGACTAACTTGTTGGTCTCCTCGCCCACAACGCCGCACAGTGCGAAGTCCTCGATGATCCGCTCCAACAGGCGCGGATCGCGCAGCAACTCCATCGCCAGGGCGCGTTCTTCCGGGCCGATTTCGATTTCTTTCTTTTCCGGCTCCAGAGCCTTTTTGATTTGCTCGTCCTGTAGCTCCTCCAACTTCATCAGCACTCGGCCCAGGTCACGGCGGATGACCTCTTCCTTGACGCCGATTTCCTGGGCGGCTTGCTTGGTAAAGACGCTGCGCTGCCGCGCCACATACAAGTCGAGCGTGTCCACGTGGAAGGCGGATTCATTGTGCGGCGTCATGCCTGAGACAAGCACATTGACCTTCAACAGTTCGTAACTCAGATTCTTGTGAAGGCCACGGATGCGATAACGGCGCTCGCCCTGCTGGATGAAGATGTCTTCGCCGCGTATCTCCACGGGCACGTCGATGCTTGGCGCGGACGCTGCCGTGGCTGGCTCTGCCGGTGCAACCGGCTCCGGTTCGGCGGCTAAAGAAAAAACCTCTTCTGTCGGCATTGATTCCGCGATTGGCTCCGGCAAGTCGTCCTCGATCTTTTTTTCTTTAGCTGCTGCTTTTGCTTCCGCTGGCAGTGGCTCGATCTCCGGCTCCGGCGCTGCTGCGCGTTGCCCCTTGCCCAGCCACGCCGCGCGGTTGATAAGTACGCCCAAGCTCTTCGCCGCTGGCGTCACTTTCAGCGCGTATTCATTGGTGTCTATGCCCTTCGGGAACTCCACGCGGAAGCACTCGATGCCCATTTCGATCAGTTCCTCGGCCAGCGTCGCGGCGGCTTTGTTGCCCGCCTCGTCGTGGTCGTATGCGATGTAAACGCGCTTCGTGCCGTGCTTCTCGAACGCCGCTCGATGGTCCGCAGTGAAGCCGTTCACGCCATAGCTGGCCGTGACATTCCGGTAGCCCGCGCACCAAAAAGTCAAGGCGTCGATCAGCGCTTCGCAGAGGATGATTTCCTTCGATGCGATGAGGGCTTCTTCGTTCCACACGCCGCGATGTTCGCCTTTCAGGTACAGGTGCAACGGCGTTCCTTCGCGCAGCTTCGCCGTGATCTTCCGCCCATACATCTCCACCACTTCGCCCTGGCCATTGAACACCGGGATAACCAGCGAGCCATTGAAATGCTCGTGTCCGCTCTCCCGCAGGATGCCAAGCCGCTGCAGCCGTCCGCGCATCTCCGCGCCGGCGACGCGGTTCTTTTCCTCCAGCCCATACCCCAGCGTCCGGTTGGCGAAGCCCAGCTTGAAGCGGTCGATGATCTCCGAAGACTGGAGGCCACGCGAGGCGAGATACTTCAACGCTTCCGGCGACTGCTTCAACGTCCGGCTGTAATAGTCCACGGTTTGCAACAGCAGCGCCCGGTCGTCCGCCTCCCGCGCCACGGGCGGCGGCAACTTCGGAACCGTGCTCTGCTTTACCGGCTGCACCGAATCGGCGGCTAAAGGAAAATAGTCTGCTCTGAGAAGTTCGACCGCATGGCGGAAGCTCACCCCCTGCGCCTTCATTACCCAGTCGATGGCCGTCCCGCCCATGTTGCAAGCGCCCAGACAGTGCCAGAGATTCTTCGCCGGAGTGATGACCAGCGACGGGTTGCGGTCATCGTGGAACGGGCACAGCCCCAACAGGTCGGCACCGTGCCGGTGCAACTTGATGCCCCGCGCCTCGGCCAACCGCTGCACCGATACCTCCCGTTTCAGCCGTTCGACCTCATCCTCCGGGATTCTCGCCATTTTTCCGCCTCCTGTAAAAACGTGTCAAGCCCTTTTTCCTGTTTTTTTTGCGGCTTGCAACTGTACTAATATATAAAGTATCTTACTGTTATTGGGAAGGGGATTATGCAAACATTTTTCGAGCACAGCCCGTACATTGGAAACATGCCGAAGAAGTCCAAGCTCACGCTCACCCCTATCGCCTCGGATGAGGAGTCGCTGGGCCAGCGACTCGCACGGGTCCGCAAGGAGCACGGCCTGTCCCAAGTCGCCCTGGCCGAGCGTACCGGCCTGATTCAAGTTCTCGTCTCCGACTATGAGCGCGGAAAGCTGCGTATACCTGCGGAGATGGCTATCCGCTTCGCCGATGCTCTGGGTGTGACCACCGATGAGTTGCTACAGCCCCGCAAGAAGAGCGGCGCAGAGAAGACGACCAAGCAGCCCAGCATCAGGTTGGTCCGGCGCATGGAACAGATTGAGAGCCTGCCCCTCTATCAGCAGCGGGCCTTGCTGACGACCATCGACGCCTTCCTCGGCAACGCCGCCGGATAGCCGCCGGAGCCGTGGCCGTTCTCATGTTTGGAACATGAGAAAAATACATTTTTCTCATTGCTGAAAAACATCCGTAGCGGAGGCATCAGTCAAGGCCGCGAAGCGCCGCCGCAGCGGGCGGAGCGAAGCGGAGAGCCTTTACGGATGCCGGAGCGGAGGATACGGCCTCCTCAGAGGCCGATGCCCATCTCCTGCTCGAACTCATGCGCGTGAGCGGGCTGCGGCTCGATCTTCTGCGCCGTGTCCGGCTGGGTAGGTGTCTGCTGCTGCATCCGCTCTGGCTGGATGGCTGACGTATGCGACACGTCCCGGCTCAACGCATGGCCTAGCGTCCCGGCATCATTGGTATACATCTGCACATCGAACTGCGCCCGCGACACCGACACATACGCCATGCGGCTGTTCAACAGTTCGCTGTGCGCCTGCTCGGAGTCCACATGGACAAGCACACGGTCGGCGGTCTGGCCCTGGCTGCTGTGACTCGTTACCGCGTAACCATAGTCCAGATGCGGATGCTGCTTGACGTTGAACTCGACCTCGCGGCCTGAGTCCATCTTGAGTTTCAGATTGCCGTCGCCGTCGATCTTTTCAACCGTCCCCAGCTCACGATTGGCGAGTTTCTGCGCATGATACGGGGCCGTGAACTGCACACGGTCGCCCTGGGCGAAGCTGCGCTCGGTGTCACGGTAGACGGTCACGCCCTGCAAGCGGCGCGGGTCGTAGCTCAGTTCCTCGCCGGACTTGCGAGTGACGGTTACGGTGTTGCTCTCGCGGTCGGTGCGGGCCACACGCGCATACTCTCCGGCCTCGATTCCCAGCGGCTTCGACCCTTTCGAGTAGCGGATCACGTCGCCCTGTTCATAGTTCTGCGCGTGTTGCCGGTCGGCCCCTGTGATGTCCTGCCGCGCATAGAGCAGCTCGACGCGATGCGCATCGGGTTTGACCTGGCCGGCGTCCTGCATCGCTCGATGGATGTGCTGGTTGATCTCGCGGCGGGATTCATTGTCGGGCGAGACGACAAGCGTATTTTCCGGCTGGCGCACATACTCGCGGGCTATCTCGCGGATGCGCTCGCTGCGGTTCTCGATCTCATGCACCCGGCCCTGGCTGTCGAGATTGGCGATTGCTTCTTTCACTTCGCCCCGCGCAAGCTGCTCCACGGCCTCTTTAAGCGCCGGGTCTTTCTGCCGGATGATTTCGTCAAGCCGCGCCGTGCGCATCCCGGCCTCTTGTAACTGCGCATAAGGTCGGCCAGCTTCGACCGCCTCATGCTGCCGCACGTCGCCAACGAAAAGCACACGATCATTTTCTTTTAGTCGCTCTACGAACGTGTGCATCTGCTTGGTGCTGGCCATGCTCGATTCATCGACCACATAGAGCCGCTTCTGTCCGTCGTCGGCGCGGTCGCCGCGCGTCAAGTGCCGTTGCAAGGTCTCCGCCTCCATGCCCGACTCGCCCAGCTTTTTCGCCGCGCCGGACGTGGGCGCAAGCCCCTTGACCTCATAGCCCGCGCTGACTGCGGCCTCCCGGATGGCGGCTAAAGAAGTAGTCTTTCCGCCTCCGGCCACGCCCTCAAGAGCCATCATCCGGTCACGGTTTTCAAGCACATCTTCGACCGCCCGCCGCTGGCTCAAGCTCAGATGCGGATGGTTCGCCTCGACCTGCTGCCGGACCTGGCCATCGGCCAGCACTTCGCGGTTGCCCTGGCCCATGCGCATCCGCTCGACGATCTCGCGCTCGTAACCCTGCATCTCGCCGGTCGTGAACGCGCGGCCCGCCAGACCTGGCCTGCGCTGGACCTCGATCAACTCACGCGCGGCGACGCGCCGCTCGAACTCGGCCCGCACCTCCGGCAACCTGGTTGCGCCCATGCCGTGCTTGAGCGCATCGCGCATCAGCGTCCGTTCATCGACCACGGCCTCGCGCTCCGTGCCGCGCTCCCGCGCATAACTCACGGAAGCCTGCGCCACGCGCCGCGATTCTTCCGGCTGCAACTCAACACCTGGTCGCCGCTGCGCTTCCTCGATCACGCGCTGCGGTTGATGGCCGTATTCTGCGGCCATTGTCCGATGCTGCGCCTGCACTTGCTCCGGCGTTAAATCGAGTTTAGCCTCGCGCGTCTTGTGCGCCGCGATCTGCGCCGCCTCGGGGCCAGACCGGCCCTGCTCTGCCAAGTTTTCGGTGATTTGCTGACGCCGCGGACTCGACGCCTCCAAGTATTCCCGCGTATAACCCTTGATCTCCGGATGGCCATGTTCGCCGCGCTCGATCTCGTAACCGAGCGTCTGCAACCGCGCCGACAACTCCGAACGGTAAACCGCCGTCGCGTACTGCTGCGTCTTGTAAAGCTCCTGCGGCTGCAACGCCAGCGTGGT
>Ga0224535_1000596_pt1 | contig 10295 bp, 11 predicted proteins | sample 714E13034metaG_FD_179898 | JGI IMG/M metagenome (GOLD analysis project Ga0224535, IMG submission 179898) | Peat soil microbial communities from Stordalen Mire, Sweden - 717 E1 30-34 | ecosystem: Environmental > Terrestrial > Soil > Wetlands > Peat | place: Sweden: Norrbotten County, Stordalen... | reverse complement strand
ATCGAGGAAAAAGAACTGATCGAACTCTTCGGACCATCCTATTTGGATTACCGCAAACGCGTCCCGGCCTTCTGGCCGCGCTTGCGCGACTATGGAAAGTTTTTTGGATTTTTATTGACGGGAAAATAAGATGATAGAGAAGAACAAGCCGTTTGGATTTGGAGATATTGAAAAGTAATATTAAAAGCACTATACTTTGGAAAAGTATTTATCTACTCACCAGAGAGGCTCTATGACCAATTTAATTTTCAAACGCCAATTAGGTTTTTCAAACGTCGTTTTTGAGGGATTCAGAATTTATCTATTGAAATTCAGAGAAATTTTCCTGATCACTCTCGTGGCTATCATCCCTGCTATTTTTCTCTTCGGCCTTCGATTGGATATGCAATCTCGCGCCACATCTATAACAGGCGGAACACTTTTCCTATTCATAATACCCAAATTCTCTTTGAATATCTTCCAAACTCATTACATGCTGTCAAGGGATACTCACCAAAACATATTTTGTCTGGTTTTCAGTTCGTTGGCGAAATTAAGGTTATAAGAGAATGAGCATTTTCATAATCGTAGAGCGGCAGTTAAATAATGGGCCGCTCTACGATTTTATTTTATATCCCTTGGATCAACGAATCCAAACACTCTTAACAGAAGCCACAAATTCTTCAAAGGTGATAGGGGGATGACCTATTAGTTCCTCTACACAACCGGTTATCCTTTCTTCGACCCCAGAAGCAATCGCTGCATCCATCATAGCCAAATTTTGAGCATAAGCATCTGAAAGACCACGTGACTTATATAAACTCGTCAACGTTTCTACATCAACTTTTTCATGAATTACATTCCTACCTGATGATTCACTGATGATTTTGGCAATTTCGTCATAGCTAAATAACCTGCTTCCTGTTAATACAAAGTCGCTATTGAAAGATTCTTTGTTGGTCAGAAGCCGGAATGCTACCGCTGCTATATCATCTACACTAATAAAGGGAACCTTACCATCTCTTGTGGCTGAAATGATTTTATTCATCGAAAGAATTGTAGGCAGATGCTGTCCATCAGAGAAATTTTGCATAAACCATGAAGGTCTCATCACCGCCCAATCAACAGCATTTTCCATTAGCCATTGATGAACCTGACCTTGTGCAATGCCTCCTGCCGGAAGAAGCGATGCGCTCAATAATACAAAACGCCTGACGCCACGACTAATTGCAAACCGGGAAAAATCGATCAGATATTTATGCGCATGATTGACCAGCGGGGGAGCCAGGAGGTAAACCGCAGAAACGCCCTCAATAGCCGCTTTCCAAGTTGCCGGTTTAGTCCAGTCGAAATATACTATTTCGGATGTGTTTAAATTCCTGTGTGCAGCGATAGAATAGTCGATGCCATTTCGACGAAGCAATTCTACCAACCTGGACCCTGTCTTGCCCATTCCCCCGGTTACAAGAATTTTTTCGTTCATTTTGAGCCTTCTTTAAATTCGCCGGACCCCGGTTCAACTGAATTTGCTCTCCCAAGCGCCTTGATTGAAACGAGCGGATTCCAATATTCACGATAAGAAGTTATTTTCCCATCTTCCCGAACCTTTAATATACAAACATAATCCTGGTTGTATTCCTGACCTGTCGATGGGATGAAAAATTCTAAGGATGTTTCAATCACCGCGATCAATTCATCTGAAGATGGATAGGTGATAACTTTTCCCTCTTTTTGCAGCCTCATTTCCGGCAAATTATTAAAATAGTTGTAAATTGCTTTTTTCCCTTCCAAGCGTTTTTGCATCTGGCCAAATGCAAAAGGAAATTCAACAACAGCCTCATCAGCCCAAATACCCATCCATGAATCTATTTTTTCACCTTTTACCAATGAAAAATATTTTTCCGCTGCGATAACTGCCAAATTTCGATCATCCTTTCTCATATTGTTCCTCCGAGATAATTTGTATTTCCGAGATTCCACGTCGAAATAAATTTGCCAACATTTTCGCCCAAACAGGGTGATAATGTTGGCGGAACTTCTCTAAAGTTTAGCATGGTTTGGCTATTCTGCATACATTTTTGCCAGCAATTTCTCAAAACCGAATATTGTGAAACATTTTCATCGTCCCGATTAAATAGAAATAACAGTTTGGAATATTTCAGAGCGATACTTATGCCACGCATTTTTCAAACACTTCTGGATAGGGGTATTTTGCCGGGAGCTTCATGACCACATATCTTGCCGATCTGATAATCTTCCCGGCTAGAAAAACATACTTCAGGCGGAATGTCTTGATTTGCTGTCTGAACTCTGAAATGCCCAGAAAATCAAATTTGAACAGCAAAAACAGATTGTAGGAAAGCATCATCATTTGAAACACTGCCTCATTAGCCCAAAACGATTTCAGTAATAGATGCCCAACAGCCATATCGTATTTGGCTTCCTTGATGTAATTCTCAGCATTGCCGCGCTTTTCATAAGAAATGATCACTTTTTCTGAAGGGAGTTCAGCATTGGTTACAAAGAAAAAGTAATCATATGCGTCGCCGTCTATGAGAGATAATTGCTCACTATCTTTTTCCGGTTTCAATACCCGAGAGATGACAAATCTTCGGTTTCGGTCCCATGTATTTTGTTTCGTAAAGAGCTCAGCCGTTTCTCTGCCCTCCTCCCCGGTCACGAACAAAACAGAAGGATCCATTACTTGAGAAACAAGGGTCGGGTATTCTTTGGCTTTGATCAAATAGCTGCATCCCAGGGATTCGATCGTTTCAATAATTTCTTCATCAAAATAGCCGCTGTCCATCCGGAACATGATCTCAAGATCATCGGTTTTGAGATGGGCAACGATCTCTTTGATCATTTCAGCTGTGCCATTGGCTGTATAGGTGTTGCCGCTTCTCACAAATCCAGCAATGTATGCTTTCAGTTCATCACAGAAGGCAAACTGGATGTTGTAACAAAGGTTGCCGGGCTTTTTGGGGTTGTATCCTTTCGCGGCTCCTTCCTGATGACCTTCCACGTTGATCACACTGCTGTCAATATCGATCGTGATGGATGTCAATCTACTCTTAAGAAGCAACTTTTTGAAGACTTTGAAATTGATCTCTCTGAGCATTTGAGTGGTCTTGTAGCTGAAGTTCCCCAGAAATCGTGATACCGTTTCCGGTTCCTTCACTGAAATATCAAACTCGGTAATCAGTGGATCCCCTTGCAGAAGTTTGAGCCGTTCCAATTTATCGATTCCAATAAAATGGCCGCAGAGCATGGCTTTGACGTGATTCATCTTGATTTGGTTGGTGGATTCATTTTCAAACACAAGCTCGGTGTCAATGAGTTCAAAAATACCGTTGGTCTTTGCATTTTCGAGCATAAGAAAAAGACCCGCATTCGAAGTCAGATTCTTAGCCGCAAAATCAATTTTATTGATCATCCCAATTAGTCCCTTTTCGTGGTCGTTTTTTCTCCTTCAAATTTTAACACGCAAGTTTCGTATTCACCCATTGGGTGAATACGAAACTTGATAAGCAACTCTTGTGTTCTCAGGCCGAAAAGGCAGGGCGGATATATTTTTGAAAAAAAGCAGTGCCGATGGGCTTGTTTTTGCCATCTGATCGGGAGAAAATATTTGACACAGTGGATCGAACAAAAAAAGATTGTTTCCTCTGATCATGTGACGTGGAATGCGGGTATATCCCATATGTGCCATTTTGACTGAACTCGAAGCTATAGAAGTTTCCATTGTTATCATCCCTGCATGTGAGGCCCATCAATCCATCACTTGGGCCTGCAGTCTGTTGTATATCAGCCTCGACGCTGACATCTGTATAATTTCCTTTGTTATCCATTGTCACTTCTTGTCCCTTACCTTGTTCGTTAACAAGAACGTGATACTTCCCATCTTTGTATTCAAGCGTATATTTTGAATTGCGGTCCCTGGGCAATCCGCTCGACGAACTGCTGAAATCATCCTTGAACAACACTTTGGTAAACGGTATCGGCGTTGGAATGGCTTCGGTAGCTGTTGGCGCTGATGTTGCGGTTGAAACTTCGCTGATTGGAGCCGACACGGTAGTCGAATTCACATTTGAAAACACATAAAATAAAATTCCGCCGACCGCCGCGAGAATGACACACGTCAGGATAATGGGGAGGATGAAACTCGCCGCCGTGAAACCAATCGCCGCCTTTGCCACCTTGTCGGCGGTCACCATATTTGGAAAGGCTTGATCGTTGGGCTGACTCGTCGGCCCAAAATTGTATTGCATTGGCTGGGGCTGTGGTTGCGGCACCTCGCGCAGTTCTTCCGGTACGATCACTGTGCTTCCACAATAAGCGCACTGAACTTCTTTTTCCGCGCCGGTGGTTGTGACTGGCGAACCGCAATTTGGGCATTTAAAAGTATTAATTGGCATCCTGGCTCCTTCCTCTGACGACAAAGATTTTGCCAACTATAGCATATTCGGATGACAGATTCAATGGGGTTATAATCGCTCCACGATGAATCAGATTTATCTCGATTATGCCGCGACGACGCCTGTTGATCCGCGCGTTCTCGACGCAATGATGCCCCACTTTTCCGTTTCTTTCGGGAACCCTTCATCGGTTCACCGTTATGGACAGCAAGCGGAGGCTGCTATCGAGTCCGCGCGCGAGACGGTTGCTTCCTCGTTGAATTGCCGCGCCGATGAAATTGTCTTCACCTCATGCGGCTCCGAATCGGATAATCTGGCTTTGCGCGGCGCGGCATTGGCGATGCGCGAGAAAACCGGCGCGTATCGAATCGTCACATCAAAGGCGGAACATCATGCGGTCAGCAAAACCGCGGAACAGCTTGAAAGATACTTTGGCTTTGAAGTCAAGTGGCTTGACCTTGATGAATTCGGCATGGTACAGCCGCAAAACGTTGAGCGCGCGCTCGATGATAAAACCGCGTTGGTCTCAGTGATGTATGCAAATAATGAGATCGGCACAATTAATCCGATCGGCGAAATCGCCGAAGTGTGTCATCGGCATGGCGTGTTGTTTCATTCGGATGCAGTGCAAGCCGCGGCGTATTTGCCGGTGGATGTGCAATCACTTGGCGTTGATTTGCTTTCTATAGGCGGTCATAAATTTTATGGGCCGAAAGGCGTCGGCGTGTTATTTGTTCGCAAAGGCACACCGTTGATTCCGTCGCAGACCGGAGGCGGCCAGGAAAACAACCTGCGAGCTGGAACACAGAATGTTCCATATATCGTGGGCTTGGCGGAAGCACTGCGACTCACCGTCGAGGAGCGCGAGCAACGCATTGCTCATGTTAAGCCATTGCGCGATCAAATCATCGGCGCTGTTCTTGAAACCATTCCTGATTCACGATTGACAGGTCGTATGGAATCACGCCTTCCAAATCATGCCTCGTTTGCGTTCAAAGATGTGGATGGTAATCTACTTTTAACTCTGCTTGACGCGGCAAGCTTTGCCTGCTCATCCGGTTCTGCTTGCAAGACGGGCAATCCTGAACCCAGCGAAGTGATGGATGCGATTGGCTTGTCGCGTGAGTGGGGATTGGGTTCTTTACGCATCACGCTTGGAAAAGATTCTTCTTCTAACGATATAAAAGAGTTCTTGAAGACATTACCTTCTTTGGTTGAGAAGGCAAGAGAATTAGCCAAAGATAAACGCGGATGAACTCAGATAGGAGGATAAACTATGGAAGTCAATGATGTTACGGAAAAAGTGATCGGCAGTTTATTTAAAGTGAGCAACACGTTGGGTGGCGGATTTCTTGAAAAGGTGTATGAAAATGCTGCCGTAATTGAAATTGCCAAAACGGGATTAAGTGTAAAACAACAATATCATACGACAGGGCTTCCCGTTTGTTTGCTCGTTAACTTTTATCGTCCAAAACTTGAAATCAAGCGGATCGTTGCAAACAGTTCTTGGAATTTAAAATGATTTATCTTATATCCGCGTTTATCTGTGTTTATCTGCGGCGTAAAATATGACGAAAGTTGTCGTTGCCATGAGCGGCGGCGTTGATTCATCCGTTGCTGCGGCTTTACTTAAACAAGAAGGTTATGAAGTTGTCGGCATGATGCTGAGACTGTGGTCGGAGCCGGGCAAGGAAGATTCAAACCGATGTTGCACGCCCGATGCAATGGGGCTGGCGCGTCGGGTCGCGGCCAAGCTGGATATTCCGTTTTATGTCGTGGATGCGAAAGATGTTTTTCATAAAACGGTCGTCGAATATTTTCTGGATGGTTATGCGCGCGGCGAGACGCCAAATCCATGCTTGATTTGTAATCGTCAGATTCGCTGGGAGTTTTTACTAAATCATGCGTTGGCCCTCAGTGCGGACTTTATGGCAACCGGACATTATGTTAGAAAGCAGGAGGCGGGAGATAAGCATCAGTTGTTGCGCGCGGTGGATCGCGCCAAAGATCAATCGTATGTGTTGCATGTGTTGAATCAGGAGAAGCTGAATCGGGCTTTGTTTCCGGTTGGCGATTACACCAAACCGGAGATTCGCAAGATCGCTGAGTCGTTTGGATTACCGACCGCCTCCCGACATGATAGTCAGGATTTATGTTTTCTTGCAGGAGATGACTACCGAAATTTTCTCCAGCGCAACGCGGCGGAGATGCTCAAGCCGGGGAAGATCACACGACGGGATGGGGAAGTGATCGGCGAACATAATGGCCTGGCGAATTACACAATCGGTCAGCGAAAAGGATTGGGAGTTTCTTCGGCTGTGCCGCTCTATATTTTGGGTAAAGATGCCACATCGAATACAGTGATTGTTGGCACGCAGGATGAACTTGGTTCGCATGAATTGATCGCAAAAGATGTCAATTGGATTTCGGGCGAAGCGCCGAACGAATCGTTCCGAGCCGAAGTCAAGATTCGTTACACCGCGAAAGAGGCAGGGGCGCTGGTCATGCCGTTAGAGGATGGTCAGGTCAAAGTCCAGTTTGATGCGCCGCAAAGAGACGTCACAGCCGGACAGGCGGCGGTCTTTTATCAAGGCGATGTTTTACTTGGCGGCGGATTGATTCAATGACAATAACCATTCCATCTCTCGCGCTTGGCTGTATCATCGCTATACTGATCGGCGCGTTGTTTCATCTCTTTCTCGGCGGCGGATTTTTTCGTTTGTTTTTCTATCTTTTCCTTTCGTTGATCGGATTTGCGGCGGGTCAACTTATTGGAGGCTGGCGTAATTGGATTCTGTTTCCAATTGGCGCGCTCAATCTTGGGATGGGAATTATCGTAAGCTTGATATTTCTTGTCGCGGGGTACTGGGTCAGTTTGGTCAGACACAGCCCCAACGATAAGGACGATGCGGTATAATGCGGCGTTCAAAAAATTTCCATTGAGGTAATTCATGTCTTTTCTGATTGACTTGTTCCTGCACCTTGATACACACATGGCCGCCGTGATCGCGCAATACGGCGCGTGGACCTATGGCCTGTTGTTTTTCATCATCTTCATGGAGACCGGTTTTGTCGTTACTCCATTCCTGCCCGGCGATTCGCTGATCTTTGCCGCCGGAACGTTTGCGGCAATCGGTTCGATAAACCTTTGGTTATTGCTGATTCTTTTGATGATCGCCGCGATTGCGGGCAATACAGCCAATTATTGGATCGGTTATTGGCTCGGCGATGAAGCGAAAAACATAAAATGGATCAAGCAGGATTACATGGATCGCACTCATGCTTTCTTTGAAAAGTATGGCGGCAAGACGATTTTCCTGGCGCGCTTCATCCCGATCATCCGCACCTTTGCGCCATTCGTGGCCGGCATCGGCAAAATGCCTTTTGATTATTTTTCAATGTATAACGTCACGGGTTGTATTGTATGGGTTGCGCTCTTTTCGTTTGCCGGTTATTTCTTTGGGAATATCCCGTTTGTGCGAGATCATTTTTCCATGGTGGTGATCGGCATTGTTGTGATCTCGCTTCTTCCAGCGGTGTGGGAGGCGTGGCAAGCGCGGCGCAAAAACGTGAACGCGTAGAGTAACTGAGCCGGAATTGCCGCATGCCTCCCGTTCGGGCGGTTTCTCTCAATGGCGTTGGGGAGGTTATTTGGCAAAATGATATGAATGATGCAAACTAGAAACATCAAGCGCGATGAATGGATCAAGCTGATACTTGGCCTGACCATTTTCCTGAGCGTTATCCTTCGCTTCTTTCCCGGGCTGATGGCGGGATTCCCGTTAAACGACGGCGGCATGTTCTTCGTCATGCTGCGCGAACTGAAAGCCAATCACTTTTTGATTCCCGCGTTCACTTTATATAACTACTCAAATATTCCTTTTGCTTATCCGCCGTTTGGTTTTTACGCGGGAGCGCTTCTCAGTGCCATCGGTATTCCGGATTTGGACATCCTGCGCTGGCTGCCGGTGATCGTCAACATATTGACCATCCCTGCATTCTTCCTGCTCGCTGAAACTTTATTGGAAGATCGTCCACGCGCCGCGCTGGCCGCCGTCTTTTATGCGCTGGCTCCCGTTTATGGCTGGGAAATCATGGGCGGCGGTCTGACGCGTGCTTTTGGCGCGTTGTTCATGTTGCTGGCGCTCCATTTTTCCGTGCGATCCTTTAAAACCGGTTCATGGAAGTTTGTGTTCATTGCATCGGTCTTGGGCGGATTGAGCGTGATGAGCCATCCGCAGACGGCAATTCATACCGCCTTCGGCATCGCGTTCTTTTGGCTGTTCACCAAGCATTCGTGGAAGAAATTATTGCAGACTTTTGTTCTGGCAATGCTTGCCGGGCTTGTGTCTGCGCCGTGGTGGCTGACGGTTTATCTCCAGCATGGACTCGCTCCGTTCCTCAGCGCGGCCGGCAGCGGCGTGCATGATGCGTTTCCGCTTAACGTTTTCGTGTCCGACTTATTCGCCCGCGATACATTCATTCCGATCTTGATGATTCTACGCGTGACAGGAATCATTTGGGAGGCGGCTCATCGCCGCTTCGTTCTCGTCCTTTGGGCGGCTCTCGCTTACTTTCTGGATCAGCGCAGCGCGGGCACGACTTCCTTTTTGGCGTTCTCGCTTCTTTGTGGAATCGGTTTTGCGGACGCGCTGCCCTTTGTCATCAATTGGCTGAAAACAAAATCAGTTGTTGCGGTGGATTTTATAAAATTGCGCTGGTTCAATGCAACTCTGGTTATGATGATGTTTTATCTTTTCCTGGAGTGTGGCGCGTATTCTTTTGTGTTGGTCAACACCAGCTTGCATACGCCCGAACCGTTCCGGGCGATGCAGTGGGTGAGTGAAAACACGGCTCCAGGCAGCCGCTTCCTTTTGCTGACCGGAAGCTCCGGCATCATGTCCGATCCGATTCAAGAATGGTTTCCGGCATTGGCGCAACGCGAAAGCCAGACGACCATGCAAGGCTTGGAATGGAATCTCAACCAGGATTTCTTTCCGCGCCTGCGGAGTTTGATTGCATTGCAGGCTTGCACAACTTTGGATTGCGTGAGCGCTTGGTCGGCAAGCACAGGCTTGAGTTATGATTATTTATTGATTCAAAAATCGAAGGCAACCAGTTCGTTGTTGAATTCGGTTCAATCGAATGCAGGCTTTGTTCAGGTGTATGATAATTCAGGAATGATTATTTTGCAGAGGAAATAAAAAAAAGTTTCAATGTCTATTTCTCTGCCGCATGCACTTTTAACGGATACCAAATCCATTTGCTTTCGACATGCTTTAATCCAGCCATCGAAAACATCGCCGCCATTTCGCGCGTGCTAGTGACATCCATGATGTAAACCCGGCCTTTGTCTTTCAAAATTCGGCGTATTTCGCCTGAAACCATTATTTGAAGGCTGATTATTGTGTCTCTTTATCTCCACGATATTCCTCTTCCCGAAGCGCAATCTCGTCTTGAAGCTGCGTTGAAAGATGCAAATCTTTGGCGCGTGCCTGGTTCGGAATCCATTCCGCTTGATGAAAACGCGTTGGGGCGCGTGTTGGCTGAATCGATTTGGGCAAAGGTCTCATCGCCGAATTATCACGCCTCTGCGATGGATGGCTTCGCGGTGCGCGCCATTATGACGAATGGCGCCTTGCCATCTGTTCCATTGAATCTTGAAATCGGTCCCGATGCGGAATATGTAGATACCGGCGATCCATTGCCGGAATGGGCTGATGCTGTGATTCCAATCGAGAATGTCGAATCATTGGATGAGCGCGGCGGGATCACAACCGACATTCGCAAGCCAAAAACGATTCGAATCCGTGGGGCAGTCGCACCATGGAGGCATGAGCGTCCGCTTGGCGAGGACATTATCGCGACGCAATTGGTTTTGCCTGCAGGTCATGTTTTGCG
>Ga0224535_1000592_pt1 | contig 10347 bp, 5 predicted proteins | sample 714E13034metaG_FD_179898 | JGI IMG/M metagenome (GOLD analysis project Ga0224535, IMG submission 179898) | Peat soil microbial communities from Stordalen Mire, Sweden - 717 E1 30-34 | ecosystem: Environmental > Terrestrial > Soil > Wetlands > Peat | place: Sweden: Norrbotten County, Stordalen... | reverse complement strand
AGGGATTCCCACCTTCCCACAGGCACGACTACGGCGGGCAGATGAATCATCAACAACCCCAAAAACCGGACCAATGTGTAAACCATCTCCCCGGTCTGAAATGTAAAGGAAGTGCCCGGCTGGACAAGAGCAACAAAATTATGCTGGGCTTTACAGGCTGCGGAAAAACTCATAGAACGTGTTTCATAAAGCCGCTTTGTGTCAGGGCACGACTTCAGTCGTGCCGCAAGTGCTGCAAAATCAACGGGCCTTTAGGCCCTGAGGGATGTTTTTCAGGAGTTCAAATTCAATCCAGGCCTTTTTCCGCAGCCTGTTTAGCCCCTGCGGTTTTGTTTTCAACTATTTGCTATTCCGCAGCGGCTAAAGCCGGAATCCAGATTGGCGCGTTTGCGGCACGACTCAAGTCGCGCCCTTTAAAAAACGCCAACCTAATCAGACGTTTCCTCAAGATTGGTCAATGGGCTACGAAAAAACTGCCCCACTGCGAAAACAGTGGGGCAGTTTTTTCAACTGCGCTTCTTCCCGCCCGGTTTGCCGCCGGGACGGAAGCCGGTGCGTTTGGCGCCGGAGCCGGTTGGTTTGCCCTTGTAGCCGGATTTGGAGAAGCTTCCCGGCTTGGGCCTGGAGTGCGAGCCGGATGCGGGCTTGCCGGGGCCACCGAAGCTGGGCTTCGGTTTCCAGCCGAGACCGGCTTTTCTTTCAGCCCGCGAAGTAGAGCTTGGATACGGCTTTTCCTTGGTGGGGCGGTAGCTGGATGCGCTCTCGGTACGCGGAGTGTAGGGCCTGGACGTCCGGGCGCTGGAGTCCGCGGCTGGACGATACGCACGGGGCGCAAAGGAACCTTCGCCCTCGGCGCGGCGGAAGCTGGGCCTTGCCGGTCCCGCGGAAGAATGGCCCGTGGGCTTGGTTCCATAAGGCCTCTTGGCGCCGTAGCTTGGGCGGGAGTCCGCTCCCGAGCGCGGGCCGGAGCCTGTCCGGGCGCTGGGAGCTGATCCATAGGGGCGGGTCGATCCAGGTTTGAACGGCCTTCCGGGTTTGCTGCTGGGCCGTGCGCCGCCCGCGCGGGGTTTGCCGCTGCTGGTGGTGAAGGGGCGCGCCAAGCCGCCTTCGCCGCGGAAGGGCTTGGCGGCGACCGGACGGGCCGAAGAGGCGGGGCGCTCAAAACTGGGCCGAGGCCGATCCGGGCCGGACCGGTCAGAGTACGGCCGGGGCGCGCTGGGACGGCTTGAGGTGAACCGGCCTGAGCTGGAGCGAGGAGCGCTGGGACGCGCCTGGAATGGGCGCGCCTGACCCGGCTGCTCGGCGGGGATCTCCTCGATCTGGAGGTTTGGCGCTTTCACGGGGCCAAGGTCTTCATCGAAAACCCGGGCTTCGCGGCGGGGCGCGGCGGGGCGCTTGTAGGCTGGCCGGTCGGTTCGTTCTGTGCGTTCCGGCTTCTTCCACGCGGGTTTGGCGGTAAAGGGACGCCCCGCGCTGGGACGGCTTTCGCCGGCTGCACCTTCGGCAAAACGCGCCGGTGGACGGGTGGGGCGGTCGTCTTTCTTCCAGGCGGGCCGTGCTGCCGGGCGCGCGGAGCCGAACCTGCCCGGAGCTGCGCCTGTTGCGCGGCGGTCGTCGGTGCGGGCCGGCCCACGGTCAGAATAGGGGGCTGAACTTCGGCCAGCAGCGGGGCTGAATCCCTCAGCGCTGGTGCGCGCCGGGCGGAAAGGCTTGTCGGCTGCGCTCTTGCCGTAGGAGCCTGTGCCGCGAACCGGGCGATCCGAGCCAAACTTCTTGGGCCGATACTCGCTGGGACGTTCCGCTGCATCAGGAATCGGAGCCAACGGCTTGGCCAGGCGCGGACGGCTGCTCGGCTTGGGGAGGACCGTCGGCAGCAAGCCAGCATCGAGCAGGTTGCGGCGGCGGAGTTCCTTTGATTTCGGCGTGCGCAGTTTGCCTTCGGCTGCCTTGCGCAGAGCCTCCAACTCTCCCGGTTCCAGTTCGCGCAGGTGGCCGGGCTCCTGGTCCAGGACCAGAGGGCCGTAGCCAACGCGGCGGATTTTTTCGACAAAATGGCCGACTTCCTCGAACATTTTGCGCAGTTCGCGGTTGCGGCCCTCGATCAGAACCACTTCGTACCATGGATTGTCGCCCTGGCGAACCTGGCGAATGCGGGCCGGGGAGGTGCGCACCGGGGCTGAGCCGGGCTTGCCCCGCTCGATGGAGACGCCGCCGCGGAGAATGTTCAACTCGGCCTCAGTGGGCTGGCCGGCGACCTTGACCAGGTAAGTTTTTTCCACGCCGGAGGAAGCCTTGGTGAGCCGATTCGCCAGGTCGCCATCGTTGGTCACCACGAGCAGCCCCTCGCTCATGTAGTCTAGGCGGCCGACGGGGTAGAGGCGCTCCTTCATCTTTTCAAAGAACTGCATCACCGTTGGCCGGCCCTCGGGATCCCTGACCGTGGTGACAAAGCCTTTGGGTTTGTTGAGGACGAAGTAGCGCAGGCGCTCGGCGCCTTGGAGCAGCTTGCCGTCGACGCGGATGTGGTCGCGGCCGCCGTCGGCCTTGGTGCCCAACTCGGTGACGATCTTGCCGTTCACCTGCACGCGGCCCTGCTCAATCAGCTCCTCGGCACGGCGACGACTGGCGACGCCGGCAGCCGCAAGAATCTTTTGCAGCCGCTCCAGCTTGGCGGGGGGACGCGGCTTGGCGCTGAACTCGGGCTCGGCGTCGGCGTCGGGTTCAGAACTCTCCTCGGGCTCTGGCTCCGGACCGTCTTCAGCTTCCACTTCGGTCTCGGCTTCGTTTTCGGCTTCTTCTTCAGCCTCTTCCGCTTCGGGTACTTCTTCCGCGGCGTCTTCGGCTTCAACTGCCGATTCGGTTTCGGTTGCGGCTTTGGATGAGTCTTCGATTTCGGTTATGGGCGCGGCTTCCAACTCAAGTGAGCCGGATTCGGGCTGTAAATTTGGGGTTTCATCGGTTTTCTTCTTCATGGGGAACTGTCTCAGTTTCTGCCTGCTCTGTAAGCGGAGGCGCAGCAGGAGCGGCCTCAGTGGGGGGTGGGAGTTTGTTGCTGGCCGCCGTCTCGGCGGTCTCAATGGGTTCAGAGGATTCTATCTGCGATTCCGGGCCTTCAGAGGGCGAGTCTTCCAGCTCTTCGCTGGCGGCTTCGTCGAATTCAGGGCCCAGGGCAGGGTTTGGTTTGCGCTCGGGTTCTTCTCCGGCGTCGGACTCAGGCTCGTCCAGTTCGCTGGCGGCCAACTTCTCGAACTCCTCCATGGAGGGCAGTTCAGAAACATCCCGCAGGCCGAAGCGGAGCAGGAACTCGCGGGTGGTTTTGTAAAGGATGGGCCGGCCGATGACCGGCTTTCGCCCGGCTGTGGCAATCAGCTTGCGGGCCAGCAGCGAACCGAAGACGCCGGAGGAATCAACGCCGCGAATCTCGTTGACCTCAGGGGCTGTGACCGGCTGCTTGTAGGCAATGATGGCCAGGGTTTCCAGAGCCGGCAACGAGAGCCGGAGTGCTGGTTTGAGGCTCTTGACGAAGAGCCGGACGGCGTCGTGACACTCGGGCTTGGTGGCCATGCGGTAGCCGCCGGCGATTTCGCGAATTTCCACGCCGCGGCCATCGGAGGCGCAGGAGGCGATGAGTTCGTCGAGCAACTGGCGGAGGATGGCGCGCGCCTCGCGGTCGCGCTGGCGGGCCAGCCGCCGGGTTTCGAGATCAGCCGCTGCGGCATCAGACGGGTCGGGTTCACCCTCCATGGCGGTGGGTTCACCTTCCGCTGCGGGGCCGGCTGTTGCGGTTTCCGCATCTGGATCGTTGCTCGTCTCCGGGTTGGATTCCGGTTGAGCCTCATTGTCTTGCCCGGCAGCGGGAGCACTGACCAGCTCAGGCGAAAGGGGCTCCGAGGGGACCGGCTCCGTCTCCAGATAGGCGAACTCCTCGTTCACCAATGGGGGCAGGGTTTGGGCGGCGTCTGATACTGCTTCGGCAGCCTGCTCAGCAGACGCAGCTTCCTGCTGCGCCTTCCATTCAAAGGCGTCGGCGGCAAAGAGGGCGGCGAGCTGGGCCAGTGTGACCGGCTCCTCCGCGGCGTAGATGACAGCTTCCAGCTTGGCTTTCAGGCTCATTCTGCTATACGTACCTCCTTTTATGGTACCGGAAGTGGGGGAGACTTGCGCGTTGATTGAGGCTCTGGAGCAATTTCAGGGTGAATGTGGTGTCGCAAGCACTCTGCGAGGCGGCTATTTCTTGAGGGAAAAGCCACTTGAGTTCATCGGCACCCAAGACAGTAACCCTAAAACCGCTCCATTGTCGGTGCGATGGTCGCAAAATGGGCGTTCAGGGGGTTCCAGACGCCTCTGAGAGCCCAGCCAGCGCATCGGCCCACGCACATCGCTCTGCGAAAATAGAGAATAGATGCTCTCCCTGCAAAATGCCGGCAAGCGGTTTGGACCGCGTGAACTGTTTCTGGAGGCCAATTGGCTGATCCAGGCACGGGAGAAGACCGCGCTCGTTGGAGCCAACGGCACTGGCAAATCCACGCTGATGAAGGTGCTGGCCGGGCTGGAAACCCTCGACTACGGCCAGATGCAGCAGACCCGCGGCATGAGCATCGGTTACCTGCCGCAGGAGGGTTTGGAGCTGGCCGGTCGCAGCGTCTTCGAAGAGTGCCTGACGGTTTTCGACGAAATTCGCGAGATGGGCCACGAGGTCGAGCGGCTCGGCGGGCAACTGGCCGTGCTGGAGCACACGGGGCCGGAGTACGAGGCCGTGGCGGAGCGCTACTCAATGCTCCAGGAACGCTTTCATGCCCTCGACGGCTACGCGCTGGATGCGCAGGTGGGCAGCGTGCTGACCGGCCTGGGTTTCGGCAAGGAAGACTGGACGCGGCAGACGGATGAGTTCAGCGGCGGCTGGCAGATGCGCATCGCGCTGGCCAAGCTGCTGCTGGCCAAGCCAAATCTTCTGCTGCTCGACGAGCCTACCAACCACCTGGACCTGGAAACTCGCAACTGGCTCGAGGACTATCTCAAGAGTTATCCCTTCGGCTATATTCTTATCTCCCATGACCGTTACTTTCTGGATGTAACTATCGACCGCACCGTGGAGATATGGAATAAGCGGCTGAATATCTATCAGGGAAATTTCACAAAATACCTTGAGCAGAAAGACGAGCGGCGAGCGCAATTACAAGCGGCATACAGCAATCAGCGCCAGCAGATCGAGCACTTGGAGGCCTTCATCAATCGCTTCCGCGCCCAGGCCACCAAGGCCCGACAGGTGCAGAGCCGCATCAAGGAGTTAGAGAAGATCGAGCGCATTGAGGTTCCGGAAGAGGAACCGGTGATTCACTTCAAGTTTCCCCAGCCGCCGCCTTCGGGGCGGATGGTGGTGGAGGCTGAAGGAGTCGCGAAGAGTTATGGCGCGAAGCAGGTGCTCAACGACGTCCGGTTCTCCATCAAGCGCGGCGACCGCGTGGCGCTGGTGGGCGTCAACGGCGCGGGCAAGTCCACGCTGATCCGCATGCTGACCGGAACGGAAGCGCCCACGGCTGGGCAGATCAAGTTTGGCCACAACGTGGTCAGCGAGTACTTTGCGCAGGATCAGTACAAGGTGCTGGACGGCGACGCGCGCATGTTGGACGACATCAGCGGCGCCGCGCTCAAGGTGCCGGAACAGGCGCTGCGGTCGCTGCTGGGCTGTTTTCTCTTCAGCGGTGACGATGTTTTCAAGCCGCTGGGCGTGCTCTCGGGCGGCGAGCGCAATCGCTACGCGTTGGCGCGGATTCTGGTTTCGCCGTCGAATTTTCTTCTTCTTGATGAGCCCACCAATCACCTGGATATGCGCGCCAAGGATGTTCTGCTGGATGCGCTGGCGGCCTTCAGCGGCACGGTGGTTTTCGTCTCCCACGACCGCGATTTCATTGATAGGCTGGCCACGCGCGTGCTGGAGGTGGAAGGCGGCACGGTGACCAGCCACGAAGGCAACTACGAGGACTATCTGCGCTGGAAAGAGGCGCAGGCCGCTGCTCTTGGTGACCATGACGGCCATGCTGCTCGTCTGGCGGGAAGCGCTTCGTGTCAGGGCACGACTTTAGTCGTGCCGAAAGATGGCCCCCAAAATGAAGACGGGGCTTTAGCCCCTGATGGCGAACAGACGGCCAGCAACCGCCCGCGCCGCCTGAATCCGATCAAGCAGAAGCAGATGGAAGAGCGCTGCGCGTTTCTGGAAGAAGAAGTCCCGCGCATTGAGGCCTCCATCGCGCACACCGAGGAGCAGTTGGGCGTCTATGTCAGTGCGGACGAAACGCAGCGACTGACCCTGTTGGCCGAGGAGTTGCACGGGCAGTTAGCGGAGCTCACCGCCGAGTGGGAAGAGCTGATGATGCAGCTCGACGGACAGGCTACGCTCTCCTGATTTGGGATTTCTCTGAGCTTCCGCTTGCAACCAACTCCGGCTTGGTACTATGCTCAACTTATGCGTCGATGTCGCTAACACCGCCCTGGTGCCAGTTGCGATGTCGATGTGCGTCTTGTTTGCGCACCCGTTTCCCCATCGAATAGCTCGACCATTCCCTCACCAAAGACAACCCCCTGGGAGAGCATCCCGGAAAAGGAGATCATCATGGCGCATATCGCCGCGAGTGTAACTGAACTTATTGGCAGAACTCCGCTGGTGCGGCTTAACCGCTTGGCAGCAGGTCTGCCCGCAACCGTTGTGGTCAAGCTGGAGAGCCAGAACCCGGCTTCGAGCGTAAAAGACCGCATTGGGCTGGCGCTGATCGAGGCCGCGGAGAAGGCTGGCAAGATCACGCCCGGCAAAACCGTGCTGATTGAGCCCACGAGCGGCAACACCGGCATCGCGCTGGCCTTTGTGGCCGCAGTCAAAGGCTACCGGCTGATCCTCACCCTGCCAGAGACGATGAGCCTGGAGCGCCGTGTGTTGCTGCTGGCCTTTGGCGCGGAGATTGTGCTCACCCCCGGTCCCAACGGCATGAAGGGCGCCATCGCCAAGGCCAACGAACTGCTCGCCAAGACCCCCAACGGCTACATCCTGCAGCAGTTTGACAACCCTGCCAACCCGGCGATTCACAAGGCCACCACCGGCCCCGAAATCTGGAATGACACCGACGGCAAGGTCGATATTGTCGTCTCCGGCATCGGCACCGGCGGCACCATTACCGGCATAGCCCAATACATCAAGCCTCTGAAACCGAGCTTCAAAGCCATCGCCGTGGAGCCGACGGACAGTCCCGTGCTCTCCGGCGGCAAGCCGGGGCCACACAAGATCCAGGGCATCGGGGCGGGCTTTGTGCCGAGCGTGCTGGACATGAAACTTGTCGACGAAGTCATTCAGGTGACAAATGACGAGGCCATCCACACTGCGCGTGAGCTTCCGCTGAAGGAGGGCTTGTTCGTGGGCATCAGTTCGGGTGCGGCGGTGGCGGCTGCGCTGAAGGTGGCCGCGCGGCCTGAAAACAAGGGCAAGCTGATTGTCGCCATTCTGCCCGACTTCGGCGAGCGCTATCTGTCCACCGTGCTCTTCGAGTCGTTGCGCCAGAAGGCATTGGGCCTGGTGACGCAGCAGGTTACTCTGTAAGTGGTTGTTTTGCGCGAAGGGTACGGGCTTCAGCTCGTACCCTTCATCGCAACGAGCGTTTTTTGAATCCAATAGGTTGCCCCACTGTTATGGCTCTCATTGCCCGCATCCGCGAAGACATCGACTCCGTGCTGGAGCGCGACCCGGCTGCGCGCTCCCGGCTGGAAGTCTTCCTCTGCTATCCGGGGTTGTGGGCGGTGTGGATCCACCGCATCTCCCACGAGCTCTGGCGCTCGCGCTTGCGGCTTTTGGCAAGGATGCTCTCCCAGGTCGCCCGCTTTCTTACCGGCGTCGATATTCACCCCGGCGCGCTTGTGGGCCGGCGGTTGTTCATCGACCACGCAACCGGAGTGGTGATCGGCGAAACCTCGATTGTGGGTAGCGATGTGACCATGTACCAGGGCGTGACCCTGGGCGGCACCGGCAAGGGCCACGGCAAGCGCCATCCCACGATCTGCGACGGTGTCTTCATCGGCAACAACGCCAACCTGCTGGGCAACATCACCATCGGCGAAAACTCGCGTGTGGGCGCCGGTTCCGTGGTGCTCTCCGATGTGCCGCCCGACTCGACCGTCGTCGGCGTTCCAGCGCACATCGTCTATCGCAACGGCGAGCGTGTGCTGATTACCGATCCGCACGAGATCAAGGACCCGCTTTCGGATTCGTTGATCGCGCTTGCAGCCCGCGTCGAGGAGCTGGAAAAGCAGCTTGGTGGACAGGGGCAGCCGACGGAGCAGTTTACCGCCGAGGCCGCCGAACGCGAAGCCTATCGCGAGAAGCTGGAACGGCTGCGGCAGTATGTTTCGATGGGCGAAGGCATCTGAGGCCGCGTCCTCAGTGTTAAAGTGGTTACGTTACCATTTTCTTGTCGGAGCCTGTTTTCTTGCAGTTTTTTCGTTCACTTTTCGTGGTCCTTCTCGCACTTCCTCTCGCCGTCCACGCGGCCGCCCGCGTTCAGGCCGCGCCCGTTCCGCCGGAGATGCGCTCAACGGCCTTCACCGTCCGCGTGAACGGCCAGCCCGTAGACGTGGCCCACGCCGCGGCGAGTTACGAATATGTCAGCTTCGATGGAACAGGCTCGATGGACGTGGAGATTACCGCCGCCGAGCCGGGCTTCTGGGACAAAGGAGTGGACATTCAGCCCTGGCGGCTTGGGCTGCGTCCCACGCGCCAGGGCCAGACCATCCGCTTCCGGCTCGCTGGGCCGGCCAAGCTCTCCATCTCCCGGCCCGGCGACTTCCTGAACCACGCGCGGATGCTCTTTCTCTTTGCCGGCACGCCTCCGCTTCCTCAGCCGCGCGACCCCAAAATCCACGTCTATCAACCAGGGGTCTATCACCAAAGCCTGAACCCCAAGAGCGGCGAGACCTATTACCTGGCGCCCGGCTCCTACTTCTTCGGCAGCCTGAATCTGTGGAAGGTGGAAAACGTAAAGATTCTGGGCCGCGGAACCATCGTCTATGAAGGCTCTCAGGACCCCAATGGCGACGACGGCTGGATGCAAAAGCCCGACTGGCATTGCGTCGGCGCGCTTCAGGCCCACAACGTCGAGATCAACGGGCTGACCTGCATTGTCCGCTCGCGGACCTGGTCGATCCAGATGAAGGATTCAACCGGGATGACTTACGACGATCTGCGCGTGATCGGCGGCAACCCCGGCAACGCCAACCAGGACGGCATGGATTGGCTGGGCGGGGGTGACTCCGTGGTGCGCAACGCTTTCATCCGCTCTTCGGATGACGATTTTGCCATGGAAGGCAACTGGGACGGCTACAAAGACGAGGATATGCTGCGCCCCGGCCACGACGTCGCGAATATTCTCATAGAAAATAGTGTTCTCTCTACCAGCATCTCGAACATTGTGCGCGTCGGCTGGCCGCGTAAGATCTTCAATTCGCGCAACTTTACCCTGCGCGACTCCGACATTCTCCACGGCGGCATAGGGGCATGTGGGCAAACTTTCGGCCTGCTCGGTTTTTGGGGCGCGCAGGAGGCCAAGGGGGTCCACTCGCAGTTTACTTTCGAGAACCTTTTCCTGGACAACTGGTACTCGCTGGTGCAATTGGAGCAGAAACAACCAGGTTTGCATGGGTTCACTTTTCACAACATCTGGGCGCTGGACCAGCCGCCGCTGGCCGATTCCACAATGATCGGCGACGTAGAGGACGTGACCTTTGACAATGTGAAGTACGGCCAGACCCGCGTGACCGCAAATGCAGATCTGCCCCTGGTGACGAGCGATGGCGCCCAGGCGGCTCATTTTCCGGCTCCGCACGGCCCGGTGGCGGCGTTCACCGTGACCCCGCCGGTCTTCGCACCGGGAGAGGAAGTCACCTTCACTGCGCAACCCACGCCCAAAGCGCACTACACCTGGCTTTTCGGCGATGGGACTCAGGCGAAGGGCCGCCGCGTGCGCCATCGCTTCCCAGACGCCGAGGGCACTCAGCTCGATGGTTCAGGCCGCTTTCGGGTTCTGCTCCATGTGGAGGATCGCAATGGAGGCGTGGACTGGGCGGCGCAGGGAGTGGTGGTTGTGGGCCACTGGCACGACGCCGTTCATGTTGCCGGCCCCACGCTCGCCGGCCTCGCTTGGCAGATCTACCCCGGCGCGTGGACCGAGCTGCCGAAGCTGACCGCCGAGCACGCGGTCTTTGCCGGAGAAGGCCCTAATCTGCGCGCGAATGCGCAGGGCTTTACGCATTACGTTGCCGCCTGGGACGGCTTTATCGATATTCCCGCCGACGGCGGCTACACCTTCCAAC
>Ga0224535_1000591_pt1 | contig 10348 bp, 7 predicted proteins | sample 714E13034metaG_FD_179898 | JGI IMG/M metagenome (GOLD analysis project Ga0224535, IMG submission 179898) | Peat soil microbial communities from Stordalen Mire, Sweden - 717 E1 30-34 | ecosystem: Environmental > Terrestrial > Soil > Wetlands > Peat | place: Sweden: Norrbotten County, Stordalen... | reverse complement strand
TCGCCTGTGCCCCATTCCTTGGAAAGTTGGTCTTCGCTGAGGAAGATATCCGGCGAGTCGGGGTAGCAGGAGCCCCACAGCAGCGGCGTGCCTTCTCCATGTTGCCCGCAGCGTGGTAGCACCATCAAGGCAGGCTTGCCCGCAAAGAAGCGATGCGTATAAAAGACAACCGAGGAGGCATCGGACTGCTCGCCGAAGATGATGAAGGAGTCGGCGGGTGAGCCTTTTTCGATGATGGTGTCGGCCAGTTGCTTGGAGCTGAGCATGGGCTCGAAGCGGGCGAAGGCGATGTGGGCGGCGATCAGGAAGACCGTCAAAGTGATGGCAACGCTGACGGTGGCGGCCAGGTGTTTTCCCTTGAGCCGCAACACCCAGCCCACGGCCGGCCCTACCAGCAGAACGATGGCGGCCAGAATGGCAGGCAGGCGGAGGGCTGCAAACGAGGCGCCGGTCAGATCGAAGAAGTGAGACATCGAGAGCGTGTAATCACCCACGCCGCGGTGTGCCAGCACGGTGCCGATGTCGGAAACAAAAGGCAGGTGGCGGGAATCCCACAGGCCCCAGGCGAGGGTTGCGGCTGAGAGCACGCCGACAACGGCAAAGACCGCCTGAGCGCCGGTGAGCCATGCTGTGGAGAGCAGCGGCTTGCTGCCTTCCAGAGGGTTGGCCGGAGCGCCATCGAGCCCGCGCTTCTCCTCGATGCCTGCCATAACTGCCGCGATGAGGATCAGCAGCGGCGGCCACACCGGGAAGGTGTAGTACTCCTGATTGGTGGAGATCGAGAAGAAGAGCAGAGTCCAGGCGGAGAAGAGACTCAGCAGCCAGATGGTGTGCGCGCGGAATCTGCGCTGGAAGACGCACTCGGCGACGTCAGCGCGGGCGGTCTCGTCCAGGAAGAAGTCCACAGTCTGGCCTTCTTCGTGCCGGATGTACTGCATCCACTGGTGACGGGTCTTCCAGGCCACGGCGGCCAGCGCAGGCAGGAAGAGGCTCCAGGGAAAGATCCAGACCAGATGCAATAGCCAGTAGGCGAGTGAGGGCAGCTTGTTGTAATCGTGCGGGTAACGCAAGCCGAAGAAGCGCAGGTAGTGCTCGTTGATGAAGTAGAAGTACCAGAAGCCATGGACGTTGCCGAAGGTGGGGTGATTGCCGATAGCGTGGCCCTGGTCGGGATTGGCCAGGCCGCAAAGGATGTGCCAGGGCGCGGCGATGGCCAGAAAGACCAGCGTGCCGGTGACGGGCTTCAACTCCCGCCAGCGCCGCCAGAGACCGGTGATCAGCAGGTAGGGAATGGCCGCGCCAACAAAGAAGACCGGGGCGATCAGCCCCTTGGTCATCAGGGCCAGCGCCAAGGCTGCCCACATCCAATAAAAGCGCGCCGCCCGTCCCGGCTCAAAGCCGGTGAGAAGCCCGTAAAGAGCGATCAGCAAAAAAAGACTGAGAATGGACTCGGGAATGATGAAGCGGGTGAAGAGAAACGGCCCAATCGAGGTCAGTACGCCCAAACCGGCATAGAGTCCCGCGCGAGCGCCCCATGCGCGGCGCGCCCACAGCCACGCCAGCCAGGCCAGACCGAGCATGGCCAGCGCATTGGGCAGATGCGTGGCAAAGGTGTTCTGGCCGAAGATCCGGTAGCTGACGGCCACCGTCCAGTAGGGCAGCGGCGGCTTCTCAATGTAACGGATGCCGTTGATCTTCGCTGAGACCCAGTCGCTGCTTTCGGCGAAGTGCTGTGCGGCCTGGGCATGGGAAGCATCCACGTCATCGAGCAGCGGCGGCGAAAAGAGCGAGGCAAATTGCACGGCGGCAAAGATTGCCGCAAAAAGCAGCCAGGTAGCCAGCGCGGAGGGCGCTTGCTGTGGGCGACGGAGCGTGTTGGTATCGTTTGTCATGGGTGGTTTTGCTGTCGAATCAAGGATAACAGCCAGACTTCTACTTCAGCGACGAACTAAGATAAAGGGCAGGGTGAAAACTACCCGGACGGGAGGACTCCACCATGCAAAACCGCCGTCTGTCTGTTCTTTTCGGATCGTTTCTGGCTGTCAGTTGCGTGCTTTCCGGCACGAGTGCGCTTGCCGCCACGCCCTTTGCCATCACGGCCACCAACGTCACCATGCCATCGACCGGCAATGGCTCCAGCCAATACACGGTGACTGGGATTCCTGGAGCCGGAACGATGGCATTTGGTTGCCAATACTCGGGTACGGCAACCGAGGCCAAGATTCCCATCTGTCCCATGACTCCGCCGGTTCTCTATCAAGTGGTGGCAGGGCAGACGCTGACCGGAACCGTGTCCTTCTATCCATACGGCGTGGCCATTCCTGCCGCCTTACGCAAGGCGCCGCATCGTTCAGGCCATCTGCCGGCCGCTGGCCTGGCGCTGGCCGGCGCATTGCTGCTTGGATTCGGATTCCCCCGCAGGACTTCGCGCTGGCTTGTGCTGTCGATTCTGGCGGTGGGCGCATTTGCCGGGCTGGTGGGGATTTCCACCTGCGGTGGCAGCGGCAACGGCATGACGCCGGGGACCTATCCTTACATTATCTCGGCGCAGTGGGAATCTTCTGGTCCGGCGATTCTTGGAAACCAGACGACAACGACGATCACTGTCACTGTGCCCTGAGCTGATCTTCCTCAGTTTGGTCCGGATTCCTTGAGGCGGCACTTTGGCGGCGCGGTCGTGTATCTTGACCGCAGAGCCAATTTTCGTTTCACGGAGCCGCGCCCATGCCCACTTTTGCCGCCATTGATATCGGTTCCAACTCATGCAGGCTGAAGATCGCCAAGGTTGTGGCGCACCAGTTGAAGACCCTGCACGAGGACCGCGAGGTGACGCGGCTCGGAGCCAGCGTTTTCGAGTCCGGTATCGTTTCGCCGGAGGCCATGGCGGCGACGCTCCAGGCGCTCAAGCGGTTTCAGCGGGCGGTGCAGTTGCACGGAGTGGACCAGATTCGCGTGGTGGCCACCTCGGCGATGCGCGATGCCCGCAATGGGGCAGCCTTTCGGGCGTGGGTTAAGGCTGAGACCGGGTGGGAGATGGAGATCATCTCCGGGTTGGAGGAGGGTCGGCTCATTCATCTGGGCTTGATGAGAGGCGTCGCTGACGGTGGGCCGGGCGCAGCGGGGCGCGTACTGCTGGTGGATTTGGGCGGCGGAAGCTGCGAGATTACGCTCTCGGAGCGCAAGCACATCAAGGAGACCGTCAGCCTGCCGCTGGGTGCAGTGCGGCTGACCGAGGAATTTCTGCCGGCCGATCCGGCGCCGGTCGAGGGGCTGGCGCGGATGAGGCAGCTGATTGCAAGAGAACTGCGGCAGGCACGCGGCATCCTTCAGCCGGAGGAAGTTTCGCTGGTCATCGCCACCTCAGGCACGGCTGCGGCGCTGAGCGAGGCGATTGCCGCAGAGGAGAGGGAGAGAAGCGACGAGGCCGGCAAGCCGACGGGAAAATCGGGGAAGAAGGCCGCCGGCAAGAAAACTCTGGCACTTATGTTAAGCCAGGCCGTCATTGTTCCGCCGGCAGCGGGCATTGCTCCCACGCGCGAGGTGCGCAGCTTGGCCGCGAAGCTGGTTCCCATGACGCTTGCCGAGCGCGTGGCTGTGCCGGGTATCGGCCCGCGGCGGGCGGAGATTATCGTGGCCGGTGCGCTGGTCTTTGCCGAAATGCTGGAAAGCTTTGGACTGCCCGGTTTTCGCTATTCCCCGCTAGGGTTGCGCGACGGCATTCTAGCCCAGATGCTGGTCGAGCAGGATGCTCGCGCCACGGCCCACCGGGAGTTCGAACACCAGCGATGGGAAAGCGTGGTGGCCACGGCGCGGCGCTATGGGGTTGATCTCAAGCACGCCGAGCCGGTGCGGGCACACGCGGTGCAATTATTCCGCGAACTGCAAGTGCTGCACCAGTTGCCGCCTGAGTACGAGAGCTGGCTGGCCGCTGCCGCCATCCTGCGCGATACCGGCAAGTTCATCAACTACCAGGGTCATCACCGGCACACGCAGTACGTCATTTCGAGCTCCGAAATCTACGGCTTTACGCCGATGCAGCGGACGCTAGTTTCAGCCATTGCCCGCTACCTGGGCAAGAGTCGCCCGCAGCCGGGCGACCGCGCCCTGCGCAACATTCCCGCAAGCGAGCATCAGCATGTGCATCGGGCCGTAGTGCTGCTGCGGTTGGCCGTGGCGCTCAATCAGGATCGCGCTTCAGATGTGCTCAGAGTGGCTGCCAAGGTCTATCCAAAGCGGGTTTATCTGGAGTTGCAGCCCGGGCGGACAGGCGCGGAACTGGAGCTGTGGTCGCTGCGCAAGGAGGCGGACTACTTCCTTGAGGTCTTCGGGCGCGAGCTTTTTTGCACGCTGGCGTAGATGGCACGGGCCGAGCGCGGATCGATGAGCCATTGCAGCAGCGCCGGATGACGGGCCATGTCGACGCGCGCCACAGAGCCCTTTCTCATGCGGATGGCCGCGCCACCGTTGTTGGTGATCAGCCGGCCCAGAAACTGGAAGAGATTGGGGTTGTGTCCCACGGCCAGTATGCCGTCGTATTCGGCATACTGGGCGAGCATCTGCTGAAAGTCAGCGTAATCCGCGTCAAGCCCCAGCGATGGTGAGATCTCGACCTTGGCGTCGTAGCCCAGCTCCGTGCCCACCAACTGTGCCGTTTGCAGGGCGCGCTTCAAGGGGCTGGAGACGATCACGTCTACCTGCACCTTGAGCGCGCTCAAGGTGCGCGCCATCAGGATGCATTGATCCTTGCCCTCTCTGACGAGGGCGCGCTTGGCGTCGAGGACCGGATTCTCGCGGGACAATCCAGCATTGGCGTGGCGCATGAGGTAAAGGTACATTGGGTCGGTCCGGCGCGGTCATCAGAGGAGTCTGCCGGCTCCTTGGTTTTCAATGGTAACACGAATGAAAATTCCCAATGAAGATAGTTAATGCCGCAAGAGCGGTGGAAAAAGGTAGTGGTATCCCAGGCCTGAAAATCCAGGTCTGGGGTACACGCAGTTTCTACGAACGCGTTTGCCATATTTCCGTCAAAACGCGGCGGAAATTGGAACCTAGAATCTTTTCCACCGTGCCGGTGGTGTAGCCGTGCTTGAGAAGAGCATCGGCGATGAGTTCCATCTTTCGCGGTGTGTTCAAGTCGGGAATATAGGGTGGGCGATCTTCGCCGGGAGCTGAGACCCCCGCGGCCTTGCGCTCTTCCATCTCTTTGCGCATGGCTTCGATATCCGGCGGCATGACCGTTTCAAACGGTATGTCGCTGCCGACTCCGACGTGGTCCTCGCCGCACACCTTCAGCGCATGTTCCATGTGGCGCAGGTAATCAGCGAGCATCGGCTGTTGAGGTGATGGCGTGAGGAAGGGCAGCATATAGATGCCCATGACACCGCCTTTGTCCGCCAGAGCCTTCATATCCACGTCTTCCTTATTGCGCGGATGCGCGTAAACGGCGCGGCACCCGGCGTGTGAAAAGACCACCGGCTTTGCTGAGGCGGCAATTCCTTCCCGCGTGGTTTGCGTATTTGCATGGCTGAGGTCCACCGCAACCCCGAGCTGGTTCATTCGGGTGATGGCTTGACGGCCAAGATCGGTGAGCCCGCCAGTCTCGCCTTCCAGGCAGCCGGCTCCGAACGGACTCCGCCGGTTGTACGTGAGTTGCATGACGCGCACGCCCAGGTGCCGGAACAGTTCTATGCGATCAAGCTTGCCCTCCAGCATGGACACGGCTTCAAAGGAATAAATGAAACCGAGTTTGCGATTCTGCTTGGCGAGGTTCATGTCGGCTGCGGTGCGAATGGTCATAAGGTCATCAGGCCAAACTTCGACCAGTTGCTCTAATGCGCCCAGATCGGCCAGTGTTTCTTCATAGGTTCCATTCGCTCCGCCCAGAGTGCACTTGACGACAGTAACGCCGGACGAACGAATTGCCTTCAATAAATCCTGCTGTTCGGCCTGCGGTGTTTGACCTACGGAAGACAGAGTGTTTGCATCGAGCACAAAAGCTTTGCCATAAAGCGCAGCCGCCGTAGACGAGCCGAAGGCGGGCAACGGGTGAATACCTACAAGGGCCAGGGAGCCACCCAGGCCCTTGGCAAAATCTCGACGAGTCAGCAATTGTGGTCTCCTTGCAATACACCTACGCTTGCTAGTGGCAGAACGTTCCCATGGTATTTGCTCGGGTGCGTATCGGCAAGGAAGCTGGCCCACGCCGCAGGCCTTGACTCGGTACGGCACAAGAGTGCACCAAACCCGATTTTGAACCTCAGAACAGTAACCACGCTTGCCGAAAATAACCCTCGATTGGCTCACACTGATAGAGAGAGGAAAAGAACACGAAACCTATGTCCGCCGGAGAAAGTACGCGCAGGATCGCCACCAGCCCCAGTTCTGTTCTCTCCGCAACTCCGCGGACTCCGCAATTTTTTTCATTTTTTGCCAGTGAAGCTGTGGGGTCGTATCTAAATAATTCAATATCAATAAGATAGGAGCTGCGCTTTCACGGAAACACATAACCCGCAAACCAGTGAAACTGCGGAGCTTGGCTTAACTTATTCCAAATCAATAGTTTCCGCACTCCGCTTTCACGGGAACACGCAACCAGTGAAACCGTGGAGTTCGCGCTATTCGCTATCAGCCAGTAACAACCGCAGGTCGCGGAGGTTGTGGCCTGTGGGTCCTGTGACTACGGCATCGCCCAGGGCGGTGAACATCGGGCAGGCGTCGAAGGCGGCCAACGAGGACTTGAGGTGAAATCCGAAGGTATGGGCGCGGGCCACTGTGCTGGGGTCGGCGATGGCTCCGGCCGACTGGGTGTTGCCGTCAATGCCATCGGAACCGGCGCTGAGGACGGTGAGCCGTTCGCCCGGATAGCTCTCCAGTTCCAGCGCACATTCCATGACGAACTGCTGGTTGCGGCCTCCAGCGCCTGGGGTGCGGTCGAGCTTGACCGTCACTTCGCCGACGGAGATCAGGCAGAGGCGCGGGTGGACGGCGCGCAAAGCGTGGAAGCGTCCCAACAGATAGCGGGCGGCGTCAGCGTAGTCCCAGTCGTCGCAACTGTTGTCCACTACGACGTAGAAGCAAGCCTTCTGCGCCAGAGCGCGGGCGTTCTCCGCAAGATCGTGGCTGGAGAGCAGAACCTCGAAGACCGATTTGCTGAAGGCATCGTCTTCGCCGGACATGATGGCGGCGGCGGTGACGCGACGCGCGGGTGGGGCTCCGGGCTTGGGAAATTTTGGGAAAAAGGGCGGACGCCAACCCTTGTTGCCGGGCGACTCCGGCATATCTTCGCGCTCGAAGAAGGTGCGGATGGAGGGGGGCAGCTTGGGCGCAAGATCGTATTTGGCTAACAGGGAGCGCACCTCAGCCACGGTGGAGTGATCGGGCGAGGTAGGGCCGGAGGAAAGCGCGTCGAGCGAGCGCAGCGGCACGTCGGGAACGAGCAGGCTGACCTTGGCCGCATCCGGCGCGGCGATGGCCAGCCGCCCACCCTTCACCGCGGAAAAATGCTTGCGCAGGGTGTTGATTTCGCCGATGGGAGCGCCCGAAGCTAGCAGCAACTGGTGGAAGGCGATAGTGTCATCGAGCGAGATATGCGGGTCCAGCGGCAAGTCGAACATGGCCGATCCGCCACCGGAGATGAGGAAGAAAATCAACGTGTCCTTCTTTGCCTTCCTCAACAAGGCCAGCGCGGCATGGGCCGCGGCAAAGGAGTCTTCGTTGGGCACGGGATGTCCACCCTCGAAGTAGCGAAAGCGCCAGTTGCGCTTCTTGGGTAACTGGTTCGAGCAGCAGATGCCGCGCATTCCCTTGCGGCGTTTCACGCGTTCGAGAAGGACCTCGAGCATGGGGCCGGCAACTTTGCCCAGCGCAATGACAAAGATGCGCTTGTAACTAGATAAGTTGATCGCGTCCGGTCCAATGCCGTCCGGGAGAAGCCGATGCATCGTGTTGCCCTCGAAGCGAAAGCGCCGGTCAAAGGCGGAGGCAATGTTGCAAGCCTCGATGGCTCCAGTAAAGATCTCATTGGCCGTAACGTGCAGAGCATCGAGGGCGGAATCGCTGACCGGTGTCATCTCATTTGCTCCTTCAGCCAACTGGTGAGCGACAACTGCATGGAATCGAGTTGACCAGTAAAGAAGTGATCGGCGCGTGGCACGAGCACTAACTGCTTGGGTTCAGCGGCGGTTGCGACTACCTGCGTCAACTGCGCGGATGGCGCGAATTGGTCGTTCGCTCCACTGAGGAAAAGCTTGGGAATCGTGCAATCTGGCAGAGAGAAATAGTGGTAATCGTGGTCATTCGCCTGGATGGGCAGGCCCAGCAGAGCCAGCGCGCGCAAATTCCTAGAGATGGGAGAAGGCTTGCAACAGGCAGAGATCGCTATTATCGCGCCAAAGCTGAAGCCAACCACGACCAGTGGCCGACGGTATTCGTTTTCAAGCCAGTCGAGCGCAGCCAGCACATCGCCGGCCTCCGCCTGGCCGTCGTAAGTTCCCTGACTCAAGCCCGTACCGCGGAAGTTGAAGCGCAGAACCGGCCAGCCCAGCCCCCACTCCGGGTCGTTGATGGCCTTCATGGCGTGATAAACCACCTTGTTATGCATATTTCCGCCGCCCAGTGGATGCGGATGGCAAACCAGCGCGGCAAAAGGCGCATCGGATGCGCCTTCATTCACAAGCGCCTCCAGCCGTCCGGTAGGACCGGGCAGACTCACGCTGCGCAGGGTGGCAGTCGCGGGAGTGAGTCTGGGTTGGGCGGGTGAGGTTGTGGTGGTCATTCCACCCTCCATTCTACGCGCTAGGGGCCCATCCTCTTCAACCTGAACCCACGGTCCGCGCCAGATTCAATAAGGAGCAAACTCGCCCCTATGAAGACGCCAGACACTGTGTACGGTATTCTGGCAGCATCATGAGTGATCGCGTGCCCACCGATTTTCCCGTTGAGCCCATTCGATTGACTCGCCAACTGTGTGAGATTGAGTCCACCACCTACCATGAGGGCGCTGTGGGCGATTTTCTGGCAGATTTTCTTACCCGGCGCGGATGGGAAGTGGAAAAGACGCCTGTTCCCCAGCCGTCCGAGAGCTCGACCGCAGGTGAGCGCTGGAACATCTATGCGAGCGTGGTTGGCCAGAGACCCGATTTGGTGTTTTCCACCCACATAGACACCGTGCCGCCCTACATTCCCTTCAGCGAGGACGCTGAGTTCCTGTATGGGCGCGGCGTCTGTGATGCCAAGGGGATTCTGGCCGCCCAGATCGTCGCTGCCGAGGCGCTGCGGGCCGTTGGATTTCGGGTTGGATTGCTCTTTGTCAGCGGCGAGGAGCGCGACTCGGCCGGCGCTGAAGCCGCCAACCTGAGGCCCAAGGGCAGCCGCTTCCTGATCAATGGCGAGCCCACGGACAATCGCCTGGCCCTGGCCTCCAAGGGCACTCTGCGCGCGGTCTTCAGGTCCACGGGTAAGATGGCCCACTCGGCCTATCCGGAGCTGGGGGAGAGCGCCGTCCACAAGCTGATCGAGGCGCTCGGAAAGGTGCTGGTCCTCTCGCTGCCGGTCACTGAAGACGTGGGTCCCAGTACGCTTAACATCGGCGAGATCCAGGGCGGGCACGCCCCCAATGTCATCGCGGACCAGGCGGAGGCCCAGGTGATGGTTCGCCTGGTGGGCGACTCGGCACCGGTGCGCGCAGCATTGGTCGAAGCCGCCGCCGGACTAGCCGAAGTGGAGTTCACGCTGGAGATTCCCTTCGTCCGCCTGCGCGCTGTCGAGGGCCTGCCCACCATGATCGCCAAATTCACCACCGACATTCCGAAGCTCTCAAACTGGGGCGAGCCGCTGTTGCTGGGGCCGGGGTCAATCCACGTAGCCCACACGCTCGGTGAGAAGCTGGCGAAAAGGGAATTGCTGGAAGCGGTCGAGCTGTACATCAAGGTGGCCAGACAATTGTTGGGGTGAGGTTGCGGCGACAGGCTCTCAGGCAGGTTTGGATTTGCCGCGTGAGGCTCGTGGCGGCCGGGTAACCGCCTGAAGGGCCAGATCGGCCACGGTAGCCGTGTTTAGTACCGTCAGCATGGCTTCCTGGGCCTTTGCCCAGATGGGGTGCGCCGGGCAGTAGGGCTTCCGGCTGCAGGAGGCTCCGGAGATCAGGCAAAGATTCAGGCAGATGGGGCCTTCGATGGCCTCAATCACTGCGCGGATCGATGCCCGGCGGCCAGGGGGCAAAATCTCGAAGCCGCCGGATTGTCCCCTCCGGGAGGCAATGAAACCGGCGCGGCACAGGGCTTGCAGAACCTTGGAAAGAAAACTCTCCGGAGTTCCCGTGGCGCGTGCCAGCGCGGGAAGCAGCGCGCGC
>Ga0224535_1000587_pt1 | contig 10372 bp, 15 predicted proteins | sample 714E13034metaG_FD_179898 | JGI IMG/M metagenome (GOLD analysis project Ga0224535, IMG submission 179898) | Peat soil microbial communities from Stordalen Mire, Sweden - 717 E1 30-34 | ecosystem: Environmental > Terrestrial > Soil > Wetlands > Peat | place: Sweden: Norrbotten County, Stordalen... | reverse complement strand
ACCCCTCTGCCAACTGAAAGTTGCAAACGTGTTCCTCTTGGTTTGTGGTTATAGCAGGAATGGATGTGAAGTAAAGAGGTTGTTTGGTGTTGGGTAGATGGAGGTAAATGAAGGTAAGTGATGGTGAATGGGAAGGTTGTTGGAGAGGGAGGATGGAGGAGGGAGATGGAGTGGGTGAGGTAGCAGGATGGAGTGGGTGAGGTGGGAAGATGGAAGGAGTGGAATGGGCTGATGGAGAGGGAAAAGGGGAAGGAGTTGGTGAGAAGTGGGTGGCCCGGCGGTTGGTATATAGAGGCTAATGATGGTAAAGGACGGTGAATGTCATTGAGTCTGGTTGATCGACTTGGTACGGCCGCGTTCTGGTGGTGAACCAGGGTCCGGGTGGGGTACGCGCCAATAGCCTGGATTCCCCAGTGCCTCTTAAGTAGAGGCTCGTCACCGTCTGACATCCTGTCGGCGCCGGTCTCGTCTGCACCCAACACCACGACGCTCAAGGAGACCGATGACCAATAACGACGTCCTGCCGCAACTCCTCACCATCGAGCAGCTCGCCGGGCGGCTCGGGGTGAGCATCCGCCACATTCGCCGACTCATCGCCGAACGAAGGGTGCCCTACCTGAAGGTCGGTTGGTTCATCAGATTCGACCCGGCCGAAATCGCCGCCTGGCTCGATGGTGCTCGGCACCCGGAACGCTCAACCGCGGGCGACCGGACTCATCTGGCGGTCAGTTTCTCGCGATCGGCGTCCCGCATCAGGGAGATTGCGTGCCTCGATTCGGGTCGTCAGACCGATTGCGCTCGGTCAGGAGACCTTCCGTTGGTTGCTGAGGATCTGAGAGACACGCTGGAATGACACGTCGAGCAAGCTGCCGATGTCACGGATGCGTGATTTCCAAGAGGCCGCGTCGCACACTGACCCGCGAACGACCATGCGTTATGACCGCTCTCGGGTGTCATTCGATTGTGGTGCTACTCACATAGTGTCTGCGTTCGTCGCGGGTGCAGCTTGGTAGGGGTGAGGGGATCCCTGCGGACGCACCTACACTTATGGCGTGTCGACCGTACAACAGCCGGACGAATCAAGAGTGCACGTTTACCCGCCCGCCGAGGCCCTCAAGAGCGCGCGCCCGCTCCCGAAGCGCGAAGACCTCGTGATCGAAGACGTCTCCGATGAGGAGTGGGCGGCGTTCTTGGAGGCACTCGCTGAAGCATGAGCGACGCTCCTCGGCCCGGCGTCGTCGTGGACACCATGGTCATCAGCTGGCTATTCGACGAGCGGCCGAATCCAGTCGCTGACCAGTACAGGGTGCTCATCGGCCGAGCGCCGGTTGTCCTCGCTTTCCACACAGTGATGGAGCTTCGTTTCGGTGCGATACGGGCTGGGTGGGGTGAGCTACGACGTCGCCGGCTCGAGTGGCGGATCGCGGAGCTATCTATCGTCCAGCCCGACGACGAGATGATTACCGTGTGCGCCGAGTTGCGAGCTGACTGTCAGCGGACCGGACACGCTCTTGGCAACAAGATCCACGACGGCGACCGATGGATCGCGGCGGCCGCGATCCGTCTTCGCCTTCCGCTCGTCTCCCATGACGCCGTCTTCAAGAATGTCCCACTGCTTGAATTGATTACTGCCGACCCAGCTTGAAGAAGAGCGACGCCGGACTGGTCGCCCGTTAAGGCAAGATTGCGGCAAGTTGACGCAGGGGTGAGCGATGGTCGTGGCTGGTAAGTGGCGGATAGCGGAAATGGATCTCTGGGATCGTGAGGCTCTCGACCTCGTTGGTCCCGCGTTCATCGAATTCCGCCGGGATCTGACAGGCAGCTTCCGTTTCATCGCCGTGGAGGGATGGATGGACTGCCGCGAGGCGCCTCACAACGAGTCCCCCGGTGTCGAGTTCACCTGGGAAGGGAGTGACGACGATGATCGCGCGTGTGGTCGCGGCTGGGCGGCGCTCGAAGAAGACGGCTCGCTGATCGGGCACATCTACTTCCACCTCGGGGATGACTCTGGGTTTCGAGCGGTCAAGGAGCCGAGACCAGAACGAGGGCGGTAAGGGGGGCGCGCTCGGTCGTGCTCGAGGAATCTTCAGGGATACACGTTGCCGACGCCGATCACCTGCCAGCTCTTTCCCGCTCGACCGAGCACGATGCTGACCGACCAGCCCGCTTCGGCGACGTCGGAGGCAGCCGTCGTCACTGTGACCGGGCCGACGCCGCCGTCGAAGAAGATCGCGCCAGGCTCGACCCTCTCGATCATGAGGTAGTCCTCGATGTAGTCATCATCACTCAGCTCGTGCACATTTATCGAGGTCCTGCAGGCCTGCTCGTGGAGCAAGCGCGACAACTTCTCGGCCCTCGGAAGGTCCCGAAGCGCTGCTGATCCCCGGTCGACTGCGATGTCGACGCCGTATGGGTCGAGGTAGGCCCGCTCGCCGAGCCACTTGGCGAGCTTCTTGGTGACAGTGCCAGCGGCCCGTAGCAGCTCCTCGCCGGCCATGACCTTGCGGATCATGAAGTAGCCGAGGAACTCGCCGAGGTTGTCGGTGATCTTCTCGGGACCGAAGAGGTGGACGAACGCCTCGTCGTCGCTGTCATAGGCATCGTCGAATCGCGATCGCTCGGCGTCGGCGAGGTTCTGGTACCCATAGCTGTTCATGCAGTCGCGGAGCAGAGACACGACATCGGCGTAGTTCCTGTACGTCCGTGGTGCGAGTCGCTGTTCCTGCTCGGCGAGGAACTCGACGAGAACCATGTCGATGTTGGGCCGTCCTTCCGGTTCGCTTCTCCCCAGATCCTGTCCGTCTTCCGGACGCACGAGCTCGATCACCTCGGCATCGGGACGAACGTCTTCACATCGATCTTCGAGCACCAGGCGAAAGTGCCAACCCTCGTAAGGCTCGAGCGCCCTCCCAAGCTCTTCCCAGGTGAGAGTGCGCCCGTCCACCACCACGTCATAAGGACCGCCGAGCTCTCGCTCCTCGCCCCAGACGAGCCTCCCGGCGGCCTCGTCTCCATGGATGATCCACCCGGCCCGGTGCGGGTTCGGCTCGAGGTAGCGGCGGGCGATCTCCTGCTCGGCGCGGTGCCTGACGAGGGCGACCAACTCCCCGACGTCGGCGTCATGGGCGCCGAGCACGGCAAAGTGGTAACCCTCTGCGACCCCGGCCTCCTCGAGCTCGACCTCGATGCCCGTCGGTGCCCGCCAGATCCGGTACTGGAGTTGATGGAACCGGCCGTCAGCGTCCGCCACCTCGATGGGCTGAGGCGCTTCAGGCAGCTCGGGATAACCGGTGAGCGCCGCCACGCGCCGGTCCGAACAGCGGTCGCAGAGCGACATCCCGCCGAGGGAGACGCGGGGACCGGGGGCGCCGCAGTCCTCGCACAGATCAGAGTCCACGGCGCAAGACTAGGAGCCATGGACGCCAAGGAGCAGAGGTCGATGCTGCGGAGCGCTGTCTACCGTGGCGACGGCAGAGCAGTCGTCGCGCTGGCGCCGAGGGCACCTGGGTCCGACGACGCTCTGCAGCTGCTCGGAGACGGACTCGCCGCGGCTCTCGCCCAGGACCTCGAGGGTGCAGCTGAGCTCGCCCTGGCCTGCGCCGGGGCGCTGCGGGAGCGCGGCTTCTACGGCGACGACGACCTCGCCGACCATCTCGAGGCCCTCGCTGGCAAGCGTGCGCCACTGCCGCTCGTCGCCTTGCCCGTGGATCTCGACGACCTGGCCACCGTTCTAGAGGGGGATCCGATCGACGGTGGTGGGCGGATCGATCGCCGAACCGGCGAGGTGTGGCACCGGGCCGCGGTCGAGTACGCGCGCGAGATCGGAGAGGAGGACGAGGAGAGTGCCGAGGACCCGGAACGCTGGTTATGGGTCGGGTGTGAGGGTTCGCACGAGGCCTACCGCGACATGGAGCTGTTCATCGGGACCGTCGCCGATCCCGAGCGCGCTGATCGCCTGGCAATCGCGATCGACGGGCGCGGCGCGTTCCGCAGGTTCAAGGACGTGCTCGGGCGCTGGCCGGGCGAGATCGAGCGCTGGTACGCGTTCTCCGAGGAGCGCCAGCGGGGCCGGGCCCGCGCCTGGCTCGCTGGGGCTGGCTACTGCGTGGAGCCAGCTGGGCGACTACGCCCAGAGGGCTGAGACCTCTTCCGATAACGTCGTCCGAGCTGTTCGGGCTCTTTGTACGCCTCGCAAGAGGCTGGCAGTTGGTACGACATCCCGTGCGAAATCGACCGCTCAGCTCGAATCGCTGCCGTGATCGAGCGATGGGGATGCGACGGGAGGGGCCTGGTGCTCTCTCGCTCGTGGGTGGGGGGAGGTTCGATGGAGCGAACAAGGCATTCGGCGATAGGTGTCGGTAACAGCCCCCGTCCCGCATCAGAAGGGGATTGGGTGCCTTCACTCGGCCGTCGGACCGATCGCTCCCGCTTAGGAGGCCTTCTGTTTGTCGCTGAGGATCTGAGAGATGCGCTGGAACGAAACGTCGAGCAAGCTGCCGATGTCGCGGACGCTAAGTCCACCGACTTCTTTGATCTGCTCGGCGGCGAACCGCAGCTTTTCCTGGGCGACTCGCTGGTAAGTATCAAACTCCTGGCGGGCGGCCTTCGCTTCGTCTAGCGCGTGCTCGATCCGAGGATCGAGTTTTACGGACATCGAAACGTCGAATGAGTCGGGCTCGGCGTCGAGCATCATTGAGATGACGTCTCGCGCTTGGTCTCTGACCTGTTCGAGGCGCCTGGCTTGTCCGTGGGCACCGGGGACCTCCGGAACTGAGAATGCCCACCAATTGCCTGATCGTTCAGTAGTTACCGTGTATGTCTTCACTTCCACCATCCCTCACCCAACTCCGACTCGGTGGATCTCAAGATTGCTTGCGCCGTGATTTCGTTGATCTCGCTGTGGCGAGGAATGGAGACTTGCACTGACGTGCCGAGTCTCCACTTCTCGTGATTCCCTTTGCTTGCCACCTGAGTCCATGTGAGGCCGCTCGCCTTCGCTGCACCGGAGACCCGCTTGATCAGGGCCGCCCGTTTCACAAAGCTAAGTCTACATTCCTAGACTGCATCAAGTCTAGTGCTCTAGACAGCTCCGTCACGAAAGTCTTGACCGGGTCCAGTGAGCTGATTCATTCGTTGTGCGAGCCCGATACCCCAAGACGGTCGCGTCATGACCTGAAGGGCGCGAATGGCAAGCCAGAAAGTCAAAGAGCGCTCCGCGGTGGATACGGAAGTCAAACCGGAAGCAGAACCGGTAATGAGTCGCTAGCGTTTTGGGCATGAGTAGCACTGTGCAGGACCTCGAACGGGCGGTCGAAGCACCAGAGATAGTGCGTGCGCTTACGGCTTACGGCCTAACTCAACAGGAAGTCGGTACGATCGCAGGCGTCTCCGACAGGGCCGTCCGTCAGTGGAGGCGGGCTGGGATCAAGCAAGACCGGTACGACCGGCTCATCGAGGTTCGCGAGATCGCCCTCCTGCTGTCCGACTCGCTCTCGCCGCGAGGCGTCGGCCAGTGGCTGCACGCGAAGAACCGACTGTTGCACGGTGAGCGTGCCATCGACCTTCTTGCCCATGGCAAAGGCGATGAGGTACGCGTGGCTGCCAAGGCGTTTATCGACGGCGCCTACGTTTGACGACTGACGATCTCGCCACTGCGGTAATGAGCGCGCACGGCTTCGGAAAGTGCCTCCGTGAGAACCGCCGTGAGAACCATAGCTCCGCTAAAGCCGGAAAATGGAGGTAACTGGTGGTCGTCGGCGGTCGTGTCGGTTCGAGTGAAGTCCCTGGTTGAGGGCACTATTGGTAACCAATGGTCACGACCGGTGTCGGAGGGAAAATGCCCCGGGCAGAACTGGGGGTCAAGAGGTCGCCGGTTCAAATCCGGCCAGCCCGACAAGAACACCTTGGTAGATGGTGATGAGGCTTGGGTCACAAGGGAGCGATTCACCTCCGTGAGAACCTCATGAGGTCCAAAGTTTTCATGGACATTCTGCTGCCGCCTTCCGGTGAGCGTGTCCTTGCCGAGCGAGACCTTGAAGTGCCACTGCCCGAACTGCGGCCGTCCGGGTGCTCGCGATCGTCGCCCAATCGGTAGCGGCACTTTGAGGACGGCTTAGCCGAGGGCCTGGCGCAGCCTGGTCATGATCAACTTCTTGACGAGCGCCTTTGACGGTGGCGCATCAACGGGGAACTGAAGTGCCCCGGACGAGGTCTTGTACTTGGCGAGTTCGTCGCCCAGTTCGGGGAAGACCGAACCGCTGTGAGGTAGATAGCTCAGGTGGTTCTTGAAGGCTCCAAAACCGGCGATTACCTTGCCCTGCACCCGAAAAGCTGGCAGTCCGTACGAGATGCACTGCTCTGCCTCGGGAATGATGTCGAGGATCGAAAGGCGAAGGCTGGTCAAGGTGCTCCGTTTTGGTTCCTCCAGCGAGGCCAGATAGTCGTCAATCTCTTCTTTGGACATAGCCACTCCTCTCCTTTGGCGGTGTGACGGAACACGGCGTCCACAATCCTCGCTTTGGGACCGTCCAGTGAAGTTGGCCCGCTGGCTGGCCGTCTGTGGTCTGGCGTCCGGGCGCTGGGCACTCCGCTTCCTCGCCACACAGGCTGTCCGGTACTGCCAGGCGCCGCTTCGCCTCCGACCCACTGGTCGACCAGGGTGCTAGCCACCCGCGACCGCGCGCAAACGCCGGCCAGGTCGACCGCGCATCTGAGCCCTCGCTGGCTGCTGGCGCACTGATCCATAGCCGTCTGCTCCCATCCGCGACTCCGCCGTCACAAGCGTGGCGAGCGCACATCAGGCGGTTCGGCACTGGGGTGCCCGGCCCTGGCTCGGGGAACCACTGCTGTCATCCCAGAATCCGATGTCTGGAAGGTGGGCTCGGCGATCGGGCTGGCTGTGCGGAATTCGCCTATCGTGCCCATCCCTACAAGCCATGCCAGGGTACGTCGGAGGACGCCGACGAAGTCCTTGGCCTCGCTGGCAAAACCGGTATGGCCTCCAGGGAAGTCGATCAACGGCGAGCCGAGGCGTTCAGCCAGCGCAACAGCAGCGCGCTGGGCGAACTGGCCCTTGGAGGTGGTCCCTCCCCCAACCACGACCCGGGCCGGCGCGCCCTGCAGCGCGGAGAAGTCCGGTTGGTAGAACGTGATGGGCAACAGGCCGTGACCGAAGAAGCGCTCGCTCATCGCCACCGCCTCGGCCGACGGCGGCTGTCGCGCGGCGTCCTCACCCTGCGGGCGCATGTTGATGCCGCTAAAGCCGGAGAACCGCTGCCACGCGGTGCTGATGCCGCTCTCTCGGTAGGTGTCGTAGATGTCATGCATCCGGGCGCGTGCCTGCTCGGCTTCCGACAGGAGCAGGGCGAGCGGGGGCTCGTGGGCTACGAGGGTCTCCACCTGGCCGGGGTAGCGGGCGACCAAGGCGAGCCCCGTGACCGCGCCACCGCTGCTGCCGAATACGTACGCGGGCTCGCCGCGGACCGCCTCCAATACCCGGCGCACGTCATCGGCCAGCAGGTCCGGCTCGGCGTCCTGGTCGCGGTCGTCGATCGTGCTGCGGGCGAAGCCTCGGGGGTCGTAGGTCACGACCGTGTAGTCCTCGGCGAGGAGTGGGGCGATCGCGGCAAAGCCCGAAACACCCATGGGGTGCCCGACCAGCATGAGCACCGGGCCTGAGCCTTGTACCTCGTAATACAGGCGCGCTCCTGGAACCTCTAGCGAGTGACTCGTAGGCAACGCCATTCGATGGCACCTCTGGTTCGCGGTTGGGGATGGGCGGCAACGCCACTGAGGCTAACGCCAGGATCGCCAATAGCTCAGCGGCCGCTGACCCGGTGCGCCGGGCTGTGACCGCGGGACCTATCTCACATCGCCGTCGTTCCGCGCTCGTTGGGTACTGGTTACTTTGCCGAGACCAGCAGGACCGAACAGGTAATCGGCTTTCGGTAGAACTGTCACACTGCCGAGCGCGCCTCCCCGGAGCGCGGAGGCGGATACACCTGCCGCGCGATCATCGCCGAGAGCCAGCCGAGCTACCAGCCGGCGCACGTCAGCTGGCTCGTGCGCCGCTCACTCACATCGGTCCCGGCAGCGATCGCCAGAACAATGAGCCAGACCAGCGTGCACCCGAAGCTGTACGCCTTATAGCTTCCGCCGAAGGGCATAGCTGCTCGTCCGAGACGGGGCATGCTCACTCTGTTTAGGACCGCTCGAGAAGCGCTCTCAGCCTTCGTTCCGCGCTCTTCTTGGGTCACCGTCAGACCGTTGGCGGTGGCGCCCGATTGGGCCATCTGCACCGAGCCGTCGTGATCCCCACCAGACGCGAGATTCGGCGTTTCGGGCACACTCGTAGCCGTCCGATAGGGCGCGGCCACATCCCGTTGGCGCCGACATACCTGACTTCCGCAGCTTGTAGGCACTTCCTAGGGTTCATAGATCGCTGACCAGGCAGAACGGCGGCAAAGGCCCGGAAAGCTGTAGACACACGAGTCGCTAGATAATCATTGCTCTACCTGCGAGCATGGCCTAGTATCGTAGGCAGGATGTACCTGCGAGAGACGAAGCGGCGCAACGCGGACGGAAGTGAGGTCGCCTACCTCGCCCTCGCCCACAACGCCCGTGACGAGAAGACCGGCACCCCGAAGGCGAAGATCATCCACAACTTCGGGCGCTCCGACCTCGTCGATCGCGAAGGGCTCGCTCGTCTCGTGCGCTCGATCAGCCGCTTCCTCGACCCAGCCGAGGCGGTGGTGGCGGCGAGCTCGGGTGACTTGTCGATTGTTGACTCCCGCCCGATGGGCGCTGCCTACCTCGCCGACGCACTCTGGCACCGCATCGGGATCGCGGACGCCATCGCCCGCGTCGCCGCCAAGCGCCGAGTCGATCCCGGCCTTGTCGAGCGGGTGATCTTCGCCATGGTGGCGAACCGGCTCTCGGTGAAGCCCTTGTCGAAGCTGGCCGGGTGCACTTGGGTGGCGCGCCGGGTCTACATCGAAGGGCTCGAGGCACTCTCCGACGACGCGTGCTACCGGGCGATGGACCTGCTCATGGACGCCCTTGCCGAGCTGCAAGAGCAGGTCTTCTTCTCTGTCGCCAACCTCTTGAACCTGGAGGTCGACGTCCTGTTCTTCGACACCTCCTCGACCTACTTCGAGCTCGACCGCCTCGCCGAGGAGCTCACCAGCCACGACGAGGGTGACGACCAAGAACAGGAAGACCTCGTCGAGTCCGGCATCCGGGCCTGGTCCAAGCACTCCAAAGACCACCGAAGCGATCTCCCCCAGGTGGTCCTCGGCATGGCGGTGACGAAGGAAGGCATCCCCGTGCGCGTCTGGACATTCGAGGGGACGACATCGGACCAGGTGATCATCCGCAAGGTGAAGGACGACCTCGGCGCCTGGGGGCTGCATCGGGTGATCTGGTGCCTCGACCGGGGCTTCAACTCCGAGAAGAACCGGCGCTATCTCCAGCGGGCCGGCGGCCATTACATCGTCGGCGAGCGCCTTAGATCCGACTCGATCGACGCGAAGGCAGCGCTCGGGCGCGCGGGGCGTTATCGGTCAGTCGACGGCAACTTGGGCGTGAAAGAGGTCCGTGTCGGCACCGAGCGCTTCGTTGTGTGCCACAACCCCGAGCAGGCAAGGCGCGACGAGATCGTGCGCGAGCGCATCATCACCCACCTCGGCGAGCGCATCGCCGGATCCGACAATCTCTCGACGAACAAGCGCCACGAGCTCTACGGGGCACTGTGCACAAAGCCCGGGCTGCGCCGCTTTCTTCGCCTCACACCGGACGGCAAGCTCCGTATCGACAAGGCGTCAATCCGCCAAGAGGCGCACTTCGATGGCAAGTTCCTCCTCCGGAGCTCCGACGAACGGCTCTCGGCCGAGGAGATCGCGCTCGGCTACAAGGCCCTCTACGAGGCCGAGCGCGGCTGGCGGGACCTGAAGTCGACGATCGACCTGCGTCCCGTCTTCCATCGTCGCGAGGACCGCATCCGCGCGCATGTCCAGCTCTGCTGGCTGGCCCTTTTGCTGTGCCGCGTCGCCGAGGTCGGCACAAACGACACTTGGCGGAACCTGCGCAACGAGCTCGAGCGGCTACACCTCGTCACCATGGCGACAAACGAGGGAACCGTCTCCCAGCGCAGCGAGCTCACGCCCTCGCAGCGCTCGATCCTTTCGACGCTTAAGGTCCCTGAGCCGCCCCGCTTCTACGACTTCACCCCTGCCCCGGAGATCGACGAAACCAGCTGAGGACCGAGACCTGCCGCGTAGTAACACGCGTTCCAGGGGGCCTCGCGGCGAACACCCAGCTCACGCTCCCTATTCGTTCGCTCGTCTACCTACATACTGCGGAAGCCCGGTCAGAA
>Ga0224535_1000585_pt1 | contig 10383 bp, 4 predicted proteins | sample 714E13034metaG_FD_179898 | JGI IMG/M metagenome (GOLD analysis project Ga0224535, IMG submission 179898) | Peat soil microbial communities from Stordalen Mire, Sweden - 717 E1 30-34 | ecosystem: Environmental > Terrestrial > Soil > Wetlands > Peat | place: Sweden: Norrbotten County, Stordalen... | reverse complement strand
GCTGGCGACGCCCGGCTCAACGCTGAAGCCGCTGATCCTTTACTTCGCGCTTGAATCCGGGCGGTGGGATCCTGAGCATAGGGTTGCATGCAGCCGCAAGATGCGAATTGGCGGCCACCAGCTTAACTGCTCCCACCCTGCAGCGGATCCCATGAATGCAGAGCAGGCGCTCACCTGGTCGTGCAACTCCTATTTTGCGGAGTTGGCTGGAACGCTTACGGCGGAGGAGCTACGCAAGGCGCTGAGTGAACGAAACCTGTTGGCTGTTACGGGATTGCGAACAGGGGAGAGCGTGGCGGAGTTTCGCCTTCCGCACAACAGAGAGCAGATTCAGCTTGCGGCTTTGGGCGTGGAGGGGATTCGCGTAACGCTGCCGGAGTTGGCGGAGGCGTACCGGTCGCTGGCTATTGAGTTAGCGGCGCATCCACAGACGATGGCGGCGGAAATAGTACGCGCGGGTTTGTCTGAGTCGGCCAGCTTCGGCATGGCGGACGCGGCTGCGCTGGGCGGTGTGCCGGTTGCAGGCAAGACCGGGACCGCGAGCGCGGAGAGCGGCGGAGCCACGCACGGCTGGTTCGTTGGCCTTGCGCCGTCGGAGTCGCCGCGTGTTGTGGTGGCCGTTTATGTACCTGCGGGGCACGGCTCGGATGCGGCCCAGGTGGCGGCTAACGTGCTGGCGCGCTCGACCTTGAGGAGACCATGAAGCGGACCGCACTGGCTTTGTGTATGGCCGTGGTTTGCGCCGCGGCACAGGCGCAGACTGCGCCGCGCACGACGATTCGCGTGGGAGTGTGGACGCTGTGGCACGATCGCGACGCAACCATCACGCCGCTGGCAGGAGCGATGGTCCGGCAATGCGAGACGTGCAGCGCGTTGCCGCTGAAGGCGATTACGATTCGGGTTAAAGATGCGGGGCTGACGTGGACGGAAGAGCACGGTCAGGCCCGCTCCTCCAACGCGCTGCTGCTTGCGGGCAGTTATCGGCTTGCCGCTCATGGGGAAGAGATGACGCTCGGCTATCCGCTCAGAATCACGGCGCGATCGGGCGCGCTGCTGCTGGTTGCGACGCTGCCGGTGGAGCGCTACGTGGAGCTTGCGGTGGCCGCCGAGAGCGGCGCCGCGGATACGCCGGAGTCGCGCAAGGCGCTGGCTGTGGTGGCGCGCAGCTTTGCGCTGCAGCCTTCTCACGGGCATGTCGGGTTTGACGTTTGCGACTCGACCCATTGCCAGTGGGTGCATTGGCGTGGGACGCCTGAGGCTCATGCGGCCACGCTCGCGACTGCGGGGGAGAGTTTGTGGCGCAACGGAAGCCGCGCCGCAGCCTACTTTCATCAGAACTGCGGCGGACGGACGGCGGCTGCCGATGAGGTTTGGCCGAAGGGTCACGCGGCGAAGGGCTTGCTGGTTTCGCGGCCTGACCCTTATTGCCAGCGCGTTGGATCGAGCGAGTGGTCGGCGACGCTTTCGCGCGCGGAGTTGACCCAGGCCTTGGCCACGGCTGGATTAGCTACTCCGGGATGGACGAATTTGAGTGTTGCGCAGCGTGGCGAAAGTGGACGCGCGACGGTGCTGCTGGTGGGCGCGACAAAGATTTCGGCGGAGGATTTTCGTCTTGCCGTGGGCCGCGCGCTGGGGTGGAATCAGATTCGCAGCAATTGGTTTGAGGTTGCGGCGGAAGGCGACAGCTTTCTTTTTCACGGCCGCGGCTCGGGGCATGGCGTGGGGCTTTGCCAGACCGGCGCGGCTGAGATGGGGCGCGAAGGGCGCGGCTATCGCGAGATTCTGGCCCAGTATTTTCCCGGAGCGACCATTGCAGAGATGACGACGGGCGCGGAATGGCAGACGCTCGCAGGACAGGGCTTCACGCTGGAAACCAGTTCGTCAGCGGATGGAGAATTTTTTCCGGCGCTGGCGCGCGCGCTGGCCGAAGCTGAGAGCCGCAGTGGGCTTGCTCCTCGCGGCACAATTGCGGTTCGGGCTTACCGCTCCACGCCGGCCTTTCGCGATGCGACGCTTGCTCCTGGTTGGGTGGCGGCCTTCACGGAGGGCGACCAGATTGCCGTTCAGCCACTGCGGATTCTTGCGGCGCGCAAGTTGCTCGAAGGCACAATGCTGCACGAGTTTTTGCATGCAATATTGGAAGAACAAACTACATCACATACGCCGCTGTGGCTGCGCGAGGGGTTGGTGGAGGCCTGGTCTAGCAATGCGCGACGAGGGTCGAGGCCTAAGCTGACTTTGGAGTTGGTCAATGACAGGCTGGCCCATGCGACGAGTGAACCGGAGTCGGAAGCCGCGCACCGGGCAGCCGGTTGGTACGCGCAGCAACTGCTCGAACGATTTGGCCGCGCGCAGATGCTGGAATGGTTGCACGCGGGCGTTCCGCAAAGCGCGTTAGCTGTTCTCCGCTGAAGGCGGATTCACGGAATCCTGTTTGGCTTCCTCCTCCGGCTCAGTCAGATTAAGACTCAGCGATTGCATCTCGTCGGCAAGGAGTTTCTGACAGCCAAACAGCACTGCAGCCCATCCCAGTAAAAGAACCCAACTGCACATCGCCAGCAGATAGGTCGCGGCCAGTTTCAACGTTACGTGCCAAATCTGCGCATGAACTGTGCCGCTGGGTAAGCTGGCAAAAAAACGGCCCGGCAGCCACACACTCACAAGCGCAACCAGTACAACTGCCGGCCACCAGCGCCAGTTCCACAGCAGATGCAGCACTCTGCGCACTGGCAGACGCCATCCACTTTGTGCCGAGGCCACGGCGTAAGGAATCACTTTTGCCGGCACTGCGACCCAGCGTATCACCCACTCCAGAATGCTCAGCCAGCAGGTGATGTGCTGATAAGTGAAGAAGGTCGCGCGCCAGTGCGCCGGGGCCTGTGAGTTCAGGTAGCCGGCCCACTGCGGAATCCGGTCGTCGCACCAATCCAGCACATACCAGGTAATCCACGCGACGGCAATCCAGGCGAGCAGCGTGAGCGCGCCCAACACCGGCTTGACTCGTTTGCCATCGTCGTCGGAAAGGCTGCGCATAGTTCCGGTCTGCAACACGAGCACCGCAACCACCAGTAACAATGGTACGAGGAGCGAGAGCGCCACTTGCCAGAGGTGCTTCTCAGGCAGGCGCGTCCATGCGATCCCGACCAGAATCAACAGCAGAATTCCGATGAATTGGGCTATAACCCATCCCCAACTTAGGCGCAAACGATGGAACAAATCTTTGAATAAATTCACGGCTGCACCTCCAGAGTTGCCGGATCGGTAGTGGCTTGCACATTTGATTGATACATGGGCCCGGATTGCGCCGGACTGATGACAAATTTGCCGGGATTGACAACCTTGAGCAGGTAGACATATTCGCGGCGGCCACCAAAGTCGGTGTTGAAGAAGGCCGCACGGTCGTCGTGGAACTCCTTGCGCGTGTACCAGTCGTACCACCAACTGGGCTTGTTGTTCAGCGAGTAAAGTCCAGTGTTGGGCAGGAACTCCGTGCCCGCCGGAATCGGATCCTCGGCCAGCAGATACTTCCAACTCGCGCCATTCAACGCCAGACGAACGGCCACAATATCACCAACGTGAACCGCGCCTTTGAGCGGAGCCAGGTCGTAAGTGATGGGGTCCGTGGGAGACGCCTGGCGTTTTTGCAGCACGTAGTAGTCGCGAGTGATATTCAGCGCCAACTGCCCCTGCTGGAAAGACCTGCGGTCGGCGGAGTACCAACTGTTTTCCGTGGACCAATAAGTGATGCCGTTACCGCTCTTGCGCACCGTCACCTGGCCGCCGTTGGCTGACTGTGCCGCGGGAACTTTGATCTTCCATGGCAGAGCGAAGCCGTCGCCGGGGCCGAAGTGCCGCTTGCCAACACTAACGCCATTGACCAGCACCTCCACGTCGGAGTTATTACTCAATTCGCCACTCAACATCAAATAGTCTGTTAAACCTTGAATGACCATTGCTGTCTGCTTGGTCGAGTACCAGTAGCCTCCGTCGCGATGCTTGCCGAGCCACTGTGCAGCCTTGGGCAGATTGCCGCTGCTGCGGTCCTGCCGCGTCAGTAATTTGAGCGCAAAGGCCGTGGTTTCATTGGATGTATCGTCCCAGTAATCGAGCAAGCCGTCGTAAGTTCCTGTCCAATACGCATCGGAATCAGTAACTTTGGCTTTCTTTTCCAGGATCAATGCCGCCTCGTGCGCGCGGCTGTCTCCAGCAGCATCGAGCGCCAGTCCAGCCAGAGCAAGTCCCTCGTCGCTCAGCTTATCGCGGTTCTCCCAAACCTTGTCGAGCGCATCCTTGGGCGCGCCGCGGGTAGTGGCGAGAGCATAGACCACGTAAGCTCGAAGGTCAGGAATCATCTCAGGATGCGCGGCCAGCGTGGAGACAAGCCAGTTGCGTCCCTTGCTGAAACGCTGATCGTCGACTTTGTAACCGGCAGCTCTTGCCTGTCCCAAACCGCTGACGACATAGGCGGTCATGAAGACGCGGCTGGGATCGTCCTGCCACCAGCCCCAGCCGCCATCGTCGTGCTGGAAGCTGTAGAGCCGCTCAATTCCCGCGTTGACCATATCGTTCAGCGTGGTGCGATCAATGGGCGACTTCAGGCCTAGCTTATCCGCTGCCTGCGCCACAATCAGATCCGGAAGGAAGCTGGACATGGTCTGCTCCGTGCAACCCCACGGATAACTGGTCAGGTAATCCAGCGCATCGAAAACGGTTCCGGCCACGCTCGGCGCAACCGTAATGGTGATCCCGCGTGTGCCCGCATCCGAGTTAGACGGGAAGTTATAACTCCACTGGCTCTGGCCGTTGCCACTGAAGACCATTCCTGAACCGGCTGCCCGCTGCTTTACGCCAAAGGGCAGCACCGGCAGCGTCATTTCCAGCGCGTCACTTTCTTCATTGGTTAGAGCTTTGGCGGTCAGATCTACATTGCCGGTTACTCGTGCTTTCACGCGCCAATCCACAGACCTCTCGCCCTTGGCGGGGATGTTGACCTTTTGCGTTTGTCCGCCGATTACATCCACTCCACTTACATCAAGAGCAAAGGTCACGTCCTTGGCGGCGTCAAGATAGTTATGAGCGATAACTCGAAGAGTAACTTCGTCGCCCTGGCGGAAGAAGCGCGGCGCGGCCAGGCGCACAATCAGGTTCTTGCGCACTAATACGCGGGTGACGACTCCGCCGGCCTTGCCGTCGTCGGTCATGGCGCGAATCGTCGTGCGCCACGTGGTTAGCGAATCCGGAAAGCTGAAATTGACGCGCGCGTGGCCATCGGGGCCGGTGCGAACATTGGGATTCCAGTAGGCCGTATCGGGGAAGGCTTTGCGCACCTTGGGCACCACCAGGTCTGAACCTGGCTTTACCTGCGCCAGCCGCGGATGAAAGAGGCCATCACTCAGTCGCGCCAGAAGCGGACTCTTCAATCCAGCCTCGCCGTGGAAGTAATACGCGAAGGAGGTTTCCGGATAGAGGTAAACGTACCGCTTGGGATAGAAGGAGGCGACGATATCTCCACTCTGGTCGGGACGCACTGAGTAGAGTGCCTCGTCCACCTCGCCAAAGCTCAGGTCGGCCTGAACAGGTTTGCCCTGCGAGTCGACAGCCAGTACATCGAAACTGCCCGTTTCTCCCGGCAGATAGCGCGGCTTGCTAGGCGTGGCAGTAATAGTGAGCGTCCGCTCTACCAGAGGAACCTTGAGAGATTTTTGCGCGGTGATCAACTGGTTTTCGTGAACAATCACCGCGTTCACCATCAGGTTAGGCTGCGACTTGCTGGTGATGGGCACATCGAATGCGATGCTCTCGCTGGTCGCATGAATCAACTGCCGCGACTGCACGCTGTTGCCCTCGGCCGTTACCACAGCCCACGACTCCTTGAGTCCAGTAACCAGCAGCAAGTGCGCTACGTCGCCCACCTGATAGCTCTTCTTGTCGGCCACTATTTGAGCCTGCGTATTCTGGCGATACCACTCGCCCGCGCCGCTCCAGATCCAGACCCATGTCTTACCTTCGACGGTGCGATTCTCCGGCGTCTGCGCGCTCGCGATTATCTCAAAGCTGCCGCTTCCGGTAATGGCTGGAAGCTCGACCAGCGCCGTGCCGTCCGCGCCGGTAGCGGAATCCTTGCTGCTCACCAGCGTCTCGGTTCTCCGAAATGTGGTCGAATCCCACTTCATTAGGCTGACGGCGAGATGCACCGGCGTCTGTATCGGTTTGCCGTCGTAGTCCTGCGCTGTCACTTTCACCTTGGGAGTTTGGCCGGGCGAGAAAACATAACTCGTTGGCTCCACGCTCACGCGAAAGGAACCATACGTCGCCAGCACCGTCGAGTGGCCGGCCACCTCGCGATTGGCCGCATCCGTCACCCGTGCCTCAATGCGGTAGTCCTGGTCGCTGTGTTTGCCGTCTATTGCCGTCGGCAGAGTGACTGAGAGCTGGCCGTTGGCGTCCAGAATTCCATCGTGCTCCTGCTGCTCGGTCTGGCCGTAACTGTAGTCAGAATCGCCAGAGTCTTCGCCGCCCTCGCTGCCGGATTCATCACTGTCGGCTTCGTCCTCGTCCCACCAATAGTGTGTTGAAGTGTGCACCACGTACTTTACTTTTGTCCCGGCAACCGGCTCGCCGAAGAAGTAGCGCGCCTCAATCACCGCCTGAATGGAGTTTCCTTGCAGCACGCGCTGCACAGAGGGCTTCACCGTCACCTGGTACTCCGGCTTTTTGTACTCCTCAACATAGAAGCTGTCGCCGCCCATCACAGTTGCATCTTGTCCATTTCTGCGCAGTCCGATGCTGTAGTAGCCCAGCCCTGCATCGGCTTCCAGAGTCAGGTCGGCAGTTACAGTTCCGTGAGTTGAGACCTGCACATTCTGCGTCAGGACCGCCTTGTTATCGGCGTCGGTGACTTTCAATTGAAGTGTCGCGTCCTCGGGCAGGCTGAGCGCGTCGTCCTTCTGGCGACGAATTACGGCTTTGATGTGCACCGTGTGCCCTGGCCGGTAGACAGGCCGGTCGGTATAGATATAAGCCCTCAAATCGGCCTGTCTGTCGGGCTCGAAGGCATAGCCATACGGCGTGATGATCGCCGCGTCGGCTCCGTGGCGCGCCATGATCCAGACCCTCTCCGGCACCGCGCCCTGCGCGCCTCCGCGAACAGTCATCGTTAGCGAGGCCATGCCATCCACGCCGGTATTGGCTGACGATTGCTGACGCCCATCGGCCCACAGAGTTACGCCGGCCTTCTCAATCGGCGCGCCAGTCTTCCGGTCGGCCACGTAAAGATCGGCCTGTCCATGATTTGCCCGCTCCACCACCGCGATGCTGGTGACGATGGCCACGGTGTAAGCCTTGTAAGTGCCTTCGGTGGCCTCGATCAGGTAAATCCCCGCGCCCAGTCCTTCGATGGGTAACTGCTGCGTCTCGCTTACCAAAGCGGGCGGTGTAACCAGCTTCCAGCGCGCGACCAGTTGATCGGAGTTCAACAGCGGAATCCGCGCAAACTCCGTCGCTCCCACCACCTGGCTTCGTTTGCCCAGCTTGCCTTGCCCTTCGCGGAAGCTGTCTCGCGCCTCGTCGTTGAATTGGCCGCGGAAGAAGCGCCGCACACGCCACCACAGGTGAGCCTTGAAGTCGTGCAGCCGCTCCAGAAAAGTCCGCTCGTCGATCTGCTCGTTCGGCGACTCGCTCCGCACGCCGAAGCTATGCAGGTCCTTCAGCCCGGCAAAAAACTTCTGCGGATCGCGCACCTGGTAGACGCGAAACTCCAGCGCTGGAACATTGTGCGCATAGAGCTGAATCTTGACGCTTTCGCCCGGCGCGAAGGTCTGCGTAGTGGAAAGCGAGAAATTGCGCGGCGCGTCCGTATCGGCAGCGTGCGCGGCAGCGCAGGCAAACAGCAGGATCGACGCAATTGCGAACAGCGACTTACGCAGCCTCATGGGGTTCCTCGCAATATATTCCAGCGATAAACGCCGAGAAAGTTAGGGTTTTGAGCTACCGGCCGCCACTGCGGCTGAGGAAAATCGAGTAACTCGGAAAGTAACACGCGGCGAAGCTCGCCGGGGCTCCCGTGGTCCGGTCCAGTGTGATAAACCACCCGCGCCTGTAGGCCGGCTTCGGCCACAATCATAGAATGCCAGGGCGAGGATTGTCCGAATTGACGATAAAAAAGCAGGTCGCCGGGTTGAGCGTCACGCACGTCGCGGCTGACAGGATAAGCATTGAGTTCTACCAGGGTTTTGGCGTCGGCAAACTGCGCGAAAGCTCCATTGGTTGCGTCGACAGGCTCAAAGCTGCCCGGACGCACCCGGAAGAGCGCGGCGCCTAACGGTGTATCGGGATAGTGCCATGCGCGAATCTCTCCGGGAGGCGCCGCGATCTCGATGCGGGTGGCAAGAAGCCAGCTATCATTGTGGCGCTTGAGAGCCTCGCGATAAGAAAAACGCAAAAGACTGGCGCAGTCTATGATCTCCGCCGGAAGCTCTGATCTGGGCCGGATGGCCTGATATTCAGCGATAAGTGTAAACCAGCGGCGAAACGCTGCCTGATCGGCTGGATTGGTGAGCCGCAAAAAATCAGGCGTGCCATCGCCGAAACTGTCACTCCAGTTCAATGCGGTATTCGCCGCGGTCTGCGAATTCTGCTGGTTTATCGCTCCGGTTTGTTTGCCCAAATGCCGCATCCAGTACGGCTTGCTTAACAACAAAAGCAAGACGGCCAGCGAAACAAGCGCCGCCGTCAACAACCATCTGAATGTAGCTTTCACCGGAGAGCGTCCTCGAAGGATGCTCACATCCTAACGCAAAACGCAGGTTGCGCAGAGACTTCTTTCCGCGCAGGCCGCACGGATGACAATACATAAGCATCTTGCGCCGGGTGGTTGCTTGAAGAATCGATTTATCCGGAAGAGGACGGGCTACTATACATTTCCGGATAGGAGCCCCAGGCTGATTTCTGGCTGTTGGTGCTGGCTTGCCGGCCCGCGGTTAAGGCTTGGTGGTCTTGGCCGCGGCGGGTTGCGGAGGCTTGACCAATGTTACCGATGTCGGCGCGGCAGACTCGATGTGGTAGGTGAGGCCGAAGGCCTGCCGCATGTCGTTCTGCGCGTTTGCCGAGGTGTTGGGCAGCGTGGTCCGCACGTAGTTGGCTTCCAGCAAACGCACGCCCCAGTTCTTCGTCAGGTAGAGGTTCAGTCCACCGCCGGCCTGAACGGCAAACGAGTTGGCGCTGACTCCGTATGACTATAACGCCCGCATGAATCCAGGCCTGGTTCTGGCGCGGCTCAAGGACACTGCTGGAGCCAAAGTCCAGTCGGAAAGGCCATCGTCAAAGATCGCACCTTTTGCTATGTATATTCCGAGAATCCCTTACAGCAAGTTCGCTGCCAGAGGATTTGCGCTTTGATCACGCTCAATAATCGAATCGAGATCAAGGTTCTGTTGCGACGGTATTGCCGGGAAGCGCGCCAGGGCGGAGCAAGTCGTTCACGTCCTCGACGCGATGCATCAGCGCTGCCGCAAGGATGAAGAAGATTCCACCAGCCACAACCGCGGCAATTCGATTATTGTTCAGCAGATGGCCCATGACCCAGCCGAATCCGAGAGCTGCCGTAATCTCAGGAATAACAACGAAGGAGTTGAATATTCCCATGTAAACTCCGGTCTTTCCCTCGGGCAGCGATCCGGCAAGAATGGCATAAGGCATGGAGAGCGTGCTTGCCCAGCCAATCCCGACTCCGACCATGGAGAACAGCAGCAGCAACTTGGTATGAATCACTGCCACAGAAAGCAATCCCACGCCGCCGCAGATAAGGCATACGGCGTGGGTTGCACTGCGCCCGAATTTCCGGGCAAGCGCGGGAAGCACAAATGAAAATCCGAAGCATACCAGCGAGTACATTCCGAAACAAACACCCGCCCACTCCACGCCCGTGGTGTAAAGGGGAGAATTCGTATCCGCTGCGCCGAAGACATTGCGTGCCACAGCTACCGGGAAGTAGAGCCACATGCAAAACAATCCCATCCAGGTGCAGATCTGGACCCAGGCGAGTTGCCGCATGGTGCGAGGCATTGCGCCGATTGACGCCAGGATGTCGTGCGTCCCAGCCTTCAGGCCCGCACCCTTAGCCTTCTGTTTGCGAAACTCTTCCAAATTATCCGGTGGATATTCCTTTGTAGTGAAAACGGTCCACAGCACAGCGCCCAAAAACGCCGCGGCGCCCATGTAAAAAGAAACGCGCACGGTGAACGGAATTGTTCCCGCGGCCCTGATTTCCGTCAGTTGAAAAACATTGGTCAGCAAAAAAGGCAGCGCCGAGGCAATCACCGTAGCAAGCCCAATGAAGAGGCTCTGCATGGCGAAGCCGCGCGTGTTCTGAGATTCCGGCAACAG
>Ga0224535_1000582_pt1 | contig 10397 bp, 8 predicted proteins | sample 714E13034metaG_FD_179898 | JGI IMG/M metagenome (GOLD analysis project Ga0224535, IMG submission 179898) | Peat soil microbial communities from Stordalen Mire, Sweden - 717 E1 30-34 | ecosystem: Environmental > Terrestrial > Soil > Wetlands > Peat | place: Sweden: Norrbotten County, Stordalen... | reverse complement strand
TGGGCGCCAATCTCAAGTCCACCAGCGGCCCGACCATCGAGAAAGCCGGCGACCTTGCCGGCCTGCTCACGAACCTCGAAGCCGGCGACGTGCTGTTCATTGACGAAATCCATCGCCTGCAAAAAACCATCGAGGAATACCTGTACCCGGCGATGGAGGATTTCAAACTCGACATCATCATTGACCAGGGACCGAACGCGCGCAGCGTGCGGCTGAATCTGCCGCGCTTCACGCTCATCGGCGCGACCACCCGCAGCGGGCTGCTCACCGCGCCGTTGCTCACGCGCTTTCCCATGCGCGAGCGGCTCGATTATTACGTGGCCGCAGATTTGGAGAAAATCGTCGTCCGCTCGGCGCGCCTGCTGAACGTGGAGATTGACGGCCAGGGCGCGCACGAAATCGCCCGGCGCAGCCGCGGCACGCCGCGCATCGCCAACAACCTGCTCCGCCGCGTGCGCGATTACGCGCAGGTCCGGCACGATGGCCGCATCACCGCCGACGTGGCGGACAAGGCGCTGGCGATGCTGGAAATTGACCAGAACGGCCTCGACGAAATGGACAAGCGCATTCTCGAAGCCGTCATCATGAAATTCGGTGGCGGGCCGGTGGGTGTGAATTCGCTGGCCGTGGCCGTGGGTGAGGAACCGGACACGATCGAGGAAGTCTATGAACCGTATCTCATCATGGAAGGCTACCTCAACCGCACCTCACAGGGCCGCGTCGCGACGGAGTTGAGTTACAAAAAGCTGGGGCTGAAGCCGGCAACAGGAAACCAGTCGAAATTGTTTTGAGAATGGATTTTGAAGCTGTCAAAGCATGGTTGACACGCCGGACGCAAAAAAAGATCAGCAACTGCCGCCTGCTGGGGATTCTTGGTTTGGTACTCACACCGGTCGCATTGGTTGTCACAACCATCTGTGTTTACTGGCTGCTGCGGCTGTTCACGCACGATACTTCGTATAATCTGGGAGATTCGACCCTGTGTCTTCTAATCAGTTTGGCCATCATTCCGTGCCTGTTCATCGGCAACCGGTTGGTCCCGCACCGGGATCTCATGGAAGAGCAATTAAGCGAAGGACCGGACCGCTCCATTCGCCGACAAGTCGTGCCCCTGTTTTTCCTTTGGATCCTGTTCACCGGCCCGCGGCTCCTGGAGTGGGCCATGTATTCATTTGGCGAAGCGCGGCGTTGGAAGCAAATGGACGTTCACAGTTGTGCGGCGGTGTTATGGGTCTTGACGTCGCGGCCCGGCAAAGTTTCGTTTGACGAAATTCGGCAGAAACTGGACTGGCTCGATTTGGAAGCGGTGCTCCCGGAAATGAGGCGACTGGAGGGTGTTGTCTTCTTGAAAACCGCACCGGCAGGATTGAGCCTGACCCAGGATTTCCGGGATCATATCCGGTTGGAAATTACCCAATGAAAACGGTCGGGCTACAATAATTCGTTTTTCCGCGGCCGTCTTGGTGACAATCATCTTCGACCGGCACCCTGTCATTTTCCCTATGGCTTGCGCCGGCAAATGGGATTACCTTGGGCTTGTGAAGAACATTGCGGTGCCCATTCTCAGGGCGCTGTCAATCCTGCCCCGGGAAGGACGCGGACAGACCAACGCCACCCCGGCGGGTGAGGAGGACCATTTCGCCGCCGGGCGCCAGCGCATGGTGCAGGAACAATTGTCAGGTTCCGGGCGTGGCATCACCGATGCGCGCGTGCTGGCCGCCATGGGCAGGGTCCCCCGCCACGAATTCGTCCCGGCGGAACTCCAGCCTCGGACATACGATGACAGAGCGCTGCCCATCGGCTACGACCAGACCATTTCCCAACCTTACATCGTCGCCTTCATGACCGAACAACTTGACCCCAAGCCGACGGACCGCGTGCTGGAAATCGGGACTGGTTCGGGTTACCAGGCCGCGGTACTCGCCGAACTCGTGGGGGAGGTTTACACCATCGAAATCGTTGACGCACTGGCGCAACGTGCCGGGGCTGACCTGAAGCGTCTCGGTTATGCGAACATTCATGTGCGTGCCGGGGACGGTTACCAAGGCTGGCTGGAAGCCGCGTCGTTCGACGCCATCATCGTCACCTGTGCCCCGGAACAGGTGCCGCAGCCCCTTGTCGAACAACTCAAGGAAGGTGGCCGGATGATCATTCCGATCGGACCGGGTTGGGACCAGGAACTGGTGCTGCTCCACAAGCAGGGCGGGCGCTTGGAGAAACGCGCCGTGTTGCCTGTGCGGTTCGTGCCGATGACCGGCAAAGCCTCGCACGAAACCGACCCATCCAAACAGCCCGTCTTCACCCCGTATTGACGGCCGGTCCGGAACGCGGCTGTCCCGGCCGCAGCGGGCTGAACTCTTGGGAGCATTCATCTTCATTTCAACGTATCTTTGCTTCGGACATGCTGCGCCTGAGAGGGCAAGGGGATAGAGCAACAGAACGAGAACGGCCAGTCGGTAACACCGGCGGTCTGAACGGTCAGCCGCCGCGAACTCGATTTGGCCGGCGTGGGTGGCCGGATGCGGGATACCCGCCGGTTCGGTTTGGAGGGAGGGGCAAGGTTCAATCGCTTGTCCCCGCCCTATCTATTCCACGCTGACGATTCTCGCCGTCTGTTTTGCGCCGCTGAAGTTGAGTTGCGGACGGTCACCCTGTTTCCTGCCCAGGAGTTGTTCGCCCAATGGCGATTGTGGCGTGATCACCAGGATCTCCTTGTTTTCGTGAACGACTACCGTGCCGCCGGCGCGCGGGCCGATGAAGTAAAAGGAGCGTTCGCCGCCGGTTTCAAGTTCCACCAGCGCACCGGGGTCAATCGCTTCACCGTCGCCAAGCTTCCGGGCGGCCAACTTTTCAAATTCAGCGATGGCGGATTCGATTTCCGCCGCCTGCCGGGACTGGCCGCGGGCGAGGTAGGAGGCTTCGAGGCCGCGGGTGTCGTATTTGTCCTCGGCCTTGTTCTGCTCGTGCGTGGCTTCGGCGCGCGAGGCGTTCGCGGCGCGGAAATAAACTGCCAGCTCGTCCGTCAGCCGGGCGATGATTTTCTTGATGAGCGTGTGTTTGTTCATTAGTTCACGTCGGCGACTGTATTTTGCCGTTCACTTCCGTACAGATGACTTTTGGATTTCGTCCGCCGGATACCGCCGCCGTAAAGCGCCAGAGGGTTGGCGCAGTCCAAGACGCTTCGCGCGCATACGAGGGTTGCCTAAAATCGCACCAGCGTCTTGGAGTACGGCGGCCCTCCGCCGCTTTTCATCCAGCGCTGGCGCGGCTGGTATTGCGCACACACAACCGCACTCCCCGTTCACAGATACTTCGCCAGGATCGGTTTCAACTCGGCCACGGTTTTCTTGGGCCAGAGTTTTTTGTCGGTCAGGATCGAGTTCTTCAACGCGGAATGGCACGGCCAGTCCGGCTCGGACGGAATTTGCGGGATGGCGCGGGCGACGATTTGTTTGGCCATGTCCGCGTTGCGCTGGAGGTTGGCAATGACCATTTCGAGCGTGACGTGCTCGTCTTCCTTCCAGCAATCGTAGTCGGTGGCCATCGCCAGGGTGGCGTAGGCGATCTCGGCTTCGCGGGCGCATTTGGCCTCGCCCAGATTGGTCATGCCGATGACGTTGAAACCGGCACGATGGTTCAGGAGCGATTCGGCGCGGGTGCTGAAGGCCGGGCCTTCCATGCAGACATAAGTGCCGCCGTTGTGCGCCTGCGCCCGGCAAAGAATGGCAATCTTAAACAGAATTTGCCGCAATTCCTCGCTGATCGGATGCGCGAAGGCGACGTGCGCCACGATGCCCCGTCCAAAAAAGGTGTGGGCGAGCGATTGTTTGGTGCGGTCCACAAACTGATCAACGAGCACGACATCGCAAGGCTTGCATTTTTCCTGCAATGAGCCGACGGCGCTGACGCTGATGATCCAGGCGACGCCGAGCTTTTTCATCGCCCAGATGTTGGCGCGATGGTTGAGTTCGCCGGGCAAAATCCGATGGCCGCGCCCGTGGCGGGGAAGAAAAACCACGTCGCGTCCGGTGAGCTTGCCGGTCAGCAAATCGTCCGACGGCGGGCCGAAAGGGGTTTCGACTTCCACCCATTTCTGGTTGGTGAAGCCTTCGATGTCGTAAAGGCCGGTGCCGCCAATGATGCCAATGCGATGATTAGACATGGGGGCTTTATAGCATGGGCCCGGCAAAAAGTCGCCAGCATTTTTACCGGTTGGCGCAGGCCGGGCGGTTTGCTAGGCTGGGGGGCGTGGAACTGTTTCAGCGCATTTTGAAGACGGCCATCGAAGGCGGCGCGTCGGACGTGCATTTGAAAATCGGCACGCCGGTCGTTTTTCGCATCAACCGCGAATTGATCGCGGTGGATTCCCCCCACCCGACTGCGGAATGGATGGGAAAAATTGTCGAAGCCGTCACGCCGGTGCATTTGAAAAAGCGGCTGGACGAGGAACGCGAAATTGATTTTTCGTATTTTGTTCCCGGCATCGGCCGTTTTCGCACCAATCTGTTTCAACAGCGCGGCCAATGGTGTCTGTCCATGCGTTTTGTCAAGACCCAGGTGCCCGGCTTTGAAGAACTCGGGTTGCTGCCGCAGGTGCGAAAAATCGCCGAATCTCCCCGCGGGATCGTGCTGGTGGCTGGCGCCACCGGTTGTGGCAAATCCACCACCCTCGCGGCCATGATTGAACACATCAACAGCAATTTCAAGCGGCACATCATTACGCTGGAAGACCCGATCGAATACGTGTTTGAAGACAACCAATCGGTGATTGAACAACGGGAGGTCGGCCTGGACACGGCTTCGTTTCATCACGCGCTCAAACACGTTCTGCGCCAGGACCCGGACATCATCATGATCGGCGAAATGCGGGACGACCTCAGTTTTTCCGCGGCCATGAGCGCGGCGGACACGGGGCATCTGGTGTTGTCCACGCTGCACACAACCAATGCGTCGCAGTCCATCAGCCGCATCCTTGAATTCTTCAAGGCCGAGGAGCGCGAGCAAATCCGCCGGCAAATCGCCGCCACCCTGTACGCGGTGGTCTGCCAGCGCATGGTCGGCACCCTGGACGGCCAATCAACCCCGGCTTTGGAAATCCTCATCAACACACCGATGGTCAGAAAACTCCTCGAAGAAAACCGGCTCGACAAATTGCCCGCGGCCATTGAAACGAGCCTGGACGATGGCATGCTCACCTTTAATCAGGCCTTGTTCGATTTGGTCAAGGCGGGGCGCGTGACCGAGAAGGAAGCCATGTCCAAGGCCAGCAATCCCCAGGCGCTGGAGATGAATTTCAAGGGCATCTTCCTGGATGAAGGCCGTCGTATTATCAGTAGTTGATTCGACGCCTGCTGAACAGGACATAAAACCGCGATTGACTTAATCCCGACCTGGCGTATCGTTTTTCTTCATGCGAGTGTCGAAGGAAACTGATTACGCGTTGCGCGCCTTGTTCACCTTGGTGGATCATTTCGGCGGGGCGCCGATACCGATTCGTGAGTTGGCCCGGCGGAACGATGTTCCCAAGCGCTTTCTTGAGCAAATCATGCTCAAACTCAAGGCACAAGGCTGGGTGGACAGCGTGGCGGGTGTGCGCGGTGGATATGTGCTCGCCAAAAATCCAGGCAAGATTTCAATGGGCGAGGTGGTGCGGCTGTTTGACGGTATTTTAGCGCCGATTGATTGTGTTTCGGTCACGGGTTACCAGCGCTGTTCGCAGGAGCCGGTTTGCCGGTTTAGACGCGTGTTTCTCGACGTGCGCAATTACGTTGCCGGGTTGATGGAACACGCAACGCTCGCTGAAGTTGCCAGGGGCGCGCCGGTGTCAAAACAGGAGATTTCAGCCGGTTTCATTGGCGGAGAAGGCATTTAGAAAAAAATCAAAAAACCAGTTGACAATTTCAGCCAAGCGCAGATAATAACGACAATATAGGTCGTCTATAAAATGAATAATGAAATGAAACAAACAGTTTCGAGTTGCTGCATTTGGCGGAAGTTTGCGGCCAGAGGAGCGGCGTTTTTATTTCATTTGAATAACGACACTATCTGTCGCTATTAGTAAATTACGATTACCTTGAGGCCAGCAGGCGACTAGGGCCGGACAAACAATAAAATAATTTCGGAAGACTGACCGGACCAAATGATGAATTTGCCGACACCGCGAGGGTGAGGCGCAACTCGAAAAAATACGAGGGCTGACCGGTTCCCCGGAAGTGCTCGGCGAAGAAAAATAAAATTATTCTTCAAACAACAAAATAACTACAGCCCAAAAATTGAAATCGAAAGCTATGAAAATCATCAACCTAAAAAATTATATCATTGCCAGCCTGGCCGTTGCCGGTCTGGCGCTCGCGCCAAAATTACACGCGCAGGCCCTCACCGAAGTGACGTTCTCCGGCGGCAACGCCAGTTCGAGCGTGCTTTGGGACCGGGTCACCAACCAGTTTCAAAATGTGGTGACGGTCGGTTCCACAGCAAGTTCCGTCGTGCGTTCGTTCCAGGGTTATCTTCCAAGTTTGCCGGGCAGCAGCCCGAACGTGCAGATTGATTTCATCCTCAATGGCGCGGTCGGCGGACTTCAGGACATCACTTACGCAAACACGGAGACGAACGCGCTGGGCGTCAGCACGAACGTGCCGGTCGTCGTCGTCTCCAGCACGTCGCCGGAAGCAGTGGGCTTGAGTTCTGGGTCATTCAACGAGGTCAAGACGCTGATTGCGCCTTACGCATTCATTAAAAATCCGCTCACGAATTATGCGCCGGGACTGGTCACGGTTTCCAATCTAACGCAACGTCAGGCGTATTATCTGGAAAGCTCGGCCGGCCCGAATTTCCATTCGGCATACGTCGGCGGCTTGCTCACGAATGACTCCGTTTATTTCGTCGGCAGAAACACCGCTTCCGCCGTGCGTACGGAAATCGATGCCAACGTCTATTTCACCGGTACGCTGGCGACTTACACGACGAACAGTTCCGGCCTGCCCATTCTCGATCCCACCGGCGGGCAGACGGGCGGCGCCAACATCCGAATCCTTCTCGGGATCATCACCAATGCCATCGGTACTGTGGCCGTGCAGGACATCAAGACGAACATAGCGTTGGCCTACGAAGGCGTGCCGTATTCGGTTTCCAACGTGGAATATGGCAACTATCCGCTCTGGGGTTACGAGCATTGGTTCTGGTTGAAAACCGGTTCGGGCGCGCCGACGCCGGCGCAGTTGACGGTCGTCACCAACCTGTTGGCCGGGGTGACAAACATCACCTTCCAAACTTCCAACCCGGTTTTCACAGGAAGTTTCGTGCCTTACAGCGGGTTGAGAGTGCAGCGCTCGTTCGATGGCGGGCCGATCACCTGGCAATGAAACAAATTCAAACTTCAACTTTTGAAGATATGAAGAAAATATTTCAATTGAGCCTTGCCGTGCTGGCCTTGCTGCCAGCGCTGCCGGCGCGGGCGTGGACTTATAACGACGGCGACGTGCTGCTGATTTTTCGCGAGAGCGCCATCCCCGGCCAATACCCGAGCCCGTTCAACGACGTCGAATTCGACCTCGGAAGTGTCACCAACTTTCTTGGCAAGACAAACGGCTACACCAAGACTGTCACCGGCTGGACTTTGAGCCAGGTGACAAGCGTTTATGGTTCGGACCTGACCGGCGTTAGCGTAGTTCTCATCGCGGCCACGAGTCCGACGAATGCAAGTCCGACCGCGTATTTCAGCGCGGCCTTGCCGCAAACCCTCTGGCTCAACGGCGTTGAACCGTACAACACGGCTTACAATGTCTCGCCGTCCGTCTGGCAAAGTTTCTGGACCAAGATCAATTCCATCGGCACGCGGCCCGGTCTTTACCTGCCGGCGAACCAGCAGACGGCTTCGTATTCCTTCTCGCCGTCTTCAGTTTTGTCCTATGACCGCATCGTGTCGTCGGACAATAATGTGAAGGCTGGCACGCAAAACACGATCAACACGGACTGGTTGCCGCAATTCGGCGGAACCGCGCCATTCACGGTCGAAGGCGTTGCGCCGGGGTCGTTCGGGTTTATCGCGGTGACAACGACCACGACCGCTCCCCGGCCACTGGACGCATACATCGGCACATTTACGATCACTGCCGGCGGTGGGTTGACCTTCACTGCCGGCCCGCCACCGCCGGGCATTACCAGTGTCAGTCGTTCTGGAAATACCAGCACGGTCAGCTTCAACACAGTGTTGAGCGGCAATTACTCGTTGATTTACACCAACACGTTCGGCGGCTCGTCAACGAACTGGCCGGTCGTCGGCAGTTCACTGGTTGGCGACGGAAACAATAATTCACTGACACACTTCAGTCCCGACAGCAATGGGTTCTACCGTGTGGTGCGAACCCCCTAGTGCGCGACACAAACACACGGCAGGCCCGGGCGCAAGCCGGGCCTGCCGGCAAACGGCGAATTCGTAGAGAGGACAACCACAACGAATGAAATTCCGGATCAGTTTGATCGCCATGTTCATGCTTGCGAAAATTTCCAGCGGTCAGACGGCAGAAACCAACGCATCCGTGGTGGTGGACGTCACGAACGCGACTGCCCGGGCAGAAGTCACTAACGTTCCCGTCAGTCCTTCGCCGAAGTTTGAAGTGCGCGGCTATCTCATCGAAGGCAACACCGTTTTGCCGCCGGAAGCGATGAACGTGCTTTCCAATTACACCGGCCGGGTGGATCTCTCTCGCATCCATGAGGGCATGGACCGATTGCAGTCGATTTACCGCCAATCCGGGATTTCGAACGTCAGTGTCACGCTCCCGCAACAGAAGCTCACCAACGGAGTTGTGCGCGTGAAAATTGCCATTCGCGCGCCAGTCACGATCACGAATGTTCCGGCCACCACCGCGCCGGCTACAAATATTCCAGCGGCCGTTGCCAATGTTCCGCCTGAGTCCACGAATGCCCCTGCCCAACCACCACCAACGTTCGAAGTCCGCAGCTATTTCATTGAAGGCAACACCACGCTGCCACCCGAAAAATTCAGCCTGCTTTCCAATTATTGCGGCCGGGTGGAATTCGCACGCGTGCGCGAAGGATTGGGCAAATTGCAATTGCTCTACCGCAATCTGGGATTCGCGACGGTCAGTGTCACCCTGCCGCGGCAGAAGCTCACCAACGGCACCGTGCATGTGAAAATCGTCGAGGGCACACTCGCCAAAATCAAGGTGGAGGGCAACCGACATTTCAGCACCAATAATATTCTGCGCGCGTTGCCGAGCCTCGACACCAATATTTTGCTCAACACCAAGTGGTTCCAACCTGAACTGGACCTGGCGAACGCGAATCCGGACCGCCAGATTTATCCCGTCATCAGTCCCGGACTCGAGCCGGGCACCAGCGATTTGACGCTCAAGGTCAAGGACCGCCTGCCGCTGCATGGCCGGATTGAGGTCAATGACAAGTCTTCCCCGGACACACCGTTGCTGCGGCTGGATACCGCGATTCAATACAACAACCTCTGGCAGCTTAACCACCAGATTGGGCTGGATTACAACTTTTCGCCGCAGGCCATGAAGACGGGCGATTACATGCCGCGATTTTACAATCAGCCGATGGTGGCCAGCTACAGCGGTTTTTACCGGCTGCCGCTGGGTTTTAATGATGGCTTGCGTGAAACCTATGACCGCCAGCCGGTGGATTTCGGTTACGATGAAATCACCCATACGTTCCGCCAGTTGCCGGCCACGGGTCATCCCGAACTGATTTTTTATGCTTCCGGCTCTGTTTCCGATACGCCCGTTCGTTACGGCCCGCTGTCCGTCATCTTCACCAACACTCTGGCGAAGATCAATTCGCAGTCCGCGGAACGCGGCCTCACTTACAACAACAACCTCGGCACCAAGTTTACCGTGCCGGTCCAGGACTTCCTCGGCATCCATTCGTCGTTCCTGCTGGGCCTCGACTACAAGTCCTACGACGCGCCGAGCTTTGGCACCAACCTGACCTATCTCTCGCTCTATTCGCTCGACCAGGTTGGAAACCGGTTTCTGGTGACCAATCAAACCATCCGGCTGCCTTCCAACAGCCGCGCCTCGCTGGATTATCTGCCGCTTTCGTGGGGCTGGTCCGCCTTCCGGCCGGACCAACGGGGCGTCACCAGTTTCAGCTTGAACCAGAATATCTATCTGGCCGGCCTGGCCTCGGCGCAAACCAATTTTCAAGTGGTCGCCATTTCACGCGACGCCGGTGGCAATTACACGACGCTGAACGCCGGGTTGACCCGCCGCCAGAACCTGCCCGATGACTGGTCGCTGTTGTTCCGCGCCAACGGCCAGTGGGCAAGCGAAGCGCTCATCAACAACGAACAATTTGCGCTCGGCGGCACGGCGGGGGTGCGCGGCTATCAGGAAGGCGAGCTTTATGGCGACGATGGC